>Ga0208248_1000002_pt1 | contig 200448 bp, 186 predicted proteins | sample CryBogmetaGMA5M_FD_184545 | JGI IMG/M metagenome (GOLD analysis project Ga0208248, IMG submission 184545) | Freshwater microbial communities from Crystal Bog, Wisconsin, USA - MA5M (SPAdes) | ecosystem: Environmental > Aquatic > Freshwater > Lake | place: Crystal Bog, Wisconsin, USA...
CTGCGAAATCCTCGAAACGGGTAATGACTCTTACCGCTTCAAGCAGCGCAAAAATCGCCCTCAGAAGGCTGAAAAAGTGGAAACAATTGGACGCTGATTAGTGGAAAGTATTGGACGCTGTTTGACACGCATAGTGGATTGTGCAACCAACTGAGTTGATTGCAGCGACGGTTCAAGTTACTTCTTGGGGGCGTTTCCGACGGCAGCTTTGAGAGTGGCGCCAGGCTTAAATGCGGGCACTTTTGTTGCGGCAATATTTAATTCGGCACCAGTCGCTGGGTTGCGTCCGGTACGAGCAGCACGTTCGCGTACTTTAAATGTGCCGAAACCAACTAAGGCGACATTGCCGCCTTGAGCCAGTTCGGTTGAGATGACTTCGATCAAAGCCGCGATAGTGCGGTCAGCGTCAGCCTTAGTGCTGCCAGTTTTAGTTGCTAGTGCGTCGATCAGTTCTTTACGATTCATAATTTAATCCATGATTTTGTTGAAAGCAGCGTGGAATCTTATCGGATTTTGCGGGTATGGCAAGCGAATCAGAGACAAAGTTTGATTGGTAGATTTGAATCCAGCGTGTGACGTAGCCTGAATCAGCAGTGTAAAATGGCGTAATTGGAAGGGTATATTAGAAAAATGACATTAACTAAAGCTGAAGTTGCAGATTTCTTGTTTCAAAAAGTTAGCCTGAATAAGCGTGAAGCCAAAGATTTTGTTGAGGATTTTTTTGAAGAAATTCGCCTTAAACTTGAGAAATGCGAAGACGTAAAATTGTCAGGCTTCGGAAATTTTCAGTTGCGCGACAAACAACAACGTCCGGGGCGAAATCCTAAAACGGGTGAGGCAATACCGATCTGTGCCCGCCGGGTCGTTACATTTCATCCAAGTGCAAAGTTGAAGCAGTCGGTTGAAGATGGTTATCAAGTACCTGCAACTCATCAATTCCCCACGACCAAGTAAAGCAGAGCCACGAGATTGTCGAGGCTATGCGTGGTGGAGAGCTTAAACCGGATCATCCCAGTTGGGAGCAGGATCACGCTTTGCTAACTTGAGCAAAAGCTCACCTCCGCGTTTTTCATCAAATAACTCCTGAATGAGGTGGTAGGTTGCGTTTGTAACGTTGATGATCAGGGCTTTCATTTCCTTGTCATCGAATCGCGAAAGCTCACGCCATGGAATTTCACCGTAGGGCGTGAGAACAACAACATCCGAGTAATCACCGATTTTGGAGTCAGGGGTTGTGCCAGAGTGCAAATCTTCCAAGATGGTGTTTCGAAAGCAGGTTAAGACCAGATGTTTCGCAAGCCGTTTTTGCAGACCCGTATCGCAAATAAAGGATTTGGTCACATCATCTGTTGTTGTCATATCCGCCTTTGTACACATTGTTAAACCAGAGGGACTGAATCCAAATGGGTTTTTATCAGTTTAATCGAATAAAATACTACTTTCCATCCAAGTTTATCCCTCGGCGTTTTCGGTTGCTGATCTTAGGTTTCGCATCAGTTTTGCCTCGGACTTGTTGGCTTCAGTGCATTTTCGGCCAAATTCATCTTTGAGTCGCGTGTCATTTTTAGCTTTGGCTGCTGCCCTTATACTAACTTTGCAACGCCAGCGTCTACCATCCCGGGTTGTGACGAGTATCATTTCATCGCGCGTGTGCGCAAGGTGGCAGTGGTGACAGTAAAAGGTAGTGTGCATACCTATAATTTTATCAAAATCAACATAATGGTACCAACCTACATTTATCGTACTAACCGCTGGAGTAAGAATGTCTTTTAAAGAATCAAAAATTGAATTTCAGTTGCTCGATGTTATGTTGATCGAACCTGGGCCAGCAAGTCCACGCCGGAACATTGATGATGAATCACTCACGAGTTTAAGTAATTCACTTGGTAAGTTAGGGATGATCCAGCCTCTTATCGTGCATCCATTGAATAGTGCAGGGCGTTAATCGATGAGTTTCTGCTACTGAAAGGTGATGAGAGTCCACCGTTTTAGTACAAAGCCGGCACTTAAATATGCCGTTATCGATCAGTGATTTTGAATTTGCCGGGGCTTTGTCCGAATATGTGATAAATATTCGATCATACTAAACGATCGTTTAGTATTTGTTGTGTTGATGGCGATGTTTGAGTAAAATTAAACGATCGTTTATCTTTGGAGGTGGTTATGGCTCACAGGGAGTTGAGTATTTCTTCGGTCAGTGAACTTGGAGACGCGCTACGTGCCATTCGTAAGGAATCTGGATTGACTCAACGGGATGCCGCCGCTCTCTGTAATGTCAGCTTACCATTTCTCAATAACTTGGAGCAAGGCAAGCCGACCGCTCAGATTGGGAAGGTTCTGTCAGTCTGTAGCCGGTTTGGTATTGAGCTGAGGTTAAGGTTGCCGGGTGAGGCAGCATGAGTAGATTGATCGTTTCCGCCAATGGGATTTCTGTCGGAACATTGAGCGTTGAGAATGGGCTGTGGGCATTTAGCTACGCGATAGAGTGGGAGTGTTTTGCGTTATCACCCACCTTTCCAATTGTTACTCGAAATTTTGAGGACACAGCGCAGGTTAAGTCGGTTGAATGGTTTTTTGAGAATCTTTTGCCTGAAGGTCGATTACGAGATCTGATCGCTTCACGGGATAGAATCGATCCTCGGGATACCTTGGCGCTTCTGATTCGACATGGACAGGACACCGCAGGGGCGCTTTCTTTAACGCCTGAGGGATTGATTGCTGAAACGTCGGAGATACTGGTGTCACTGTCACATGAGGCGCTTCAGGAAAAAATTATTGCTTCCAGAATCCGTAATCTACCCCTGATGGCGTCATGGGACGATATCCGTATGTCTTTGGCAGGAGCGCAGGAAAAGTTGGGGCTGCGTATTAATACCGATGGCACGATGTTTCTCCCTGAAGGTTCTGCTCCTTCAACCCATATTGTTAAACCTGAGAATGCCAGCGCGGACTTCCCGCATTGCCCCGCCAACGAATTTTTTTGTATGCGGCTGGCGCATGAGCTGAAAGTTTCAGTTCCTAACGTCGGTTTGCTACACCTTCCTGAACCACTTTATGTCATTGAAAGATTTGACAGGGAAGTATTGGAAAGTCGAAGTGATAAGGGGGCGGCCAAGCAATACAGGCGGATTCACCAGATAGATTTGTGCCAGACAGTGGGTATGGCACCATCGAAAAAATATGAGAGCGAAGGTGGTTTGGGTTTACACAACCTCTTTGAAGTGCTGAGGGGAACCTTTATTGAGCGCCCAATTGTTGCCGCGAATGCCGTTATTCACTGGATAGCATTCAATTATTTAATTGGCAATCTGGATGCGCATGCAAAAAATATTGCCTTCTTGATGCATAGACAACGGGCTGTCGTGGCGCCGTTTTATGACATGCTTTGTGTCGAAGCCTATTTACCTAGGCAGACGATGGCAATGTCGATAGCCGGAGAGAATAAGCCGGGTTGGGTAGAAGGAGTGCATTGGGATGCCATGGCCTATGAGGCTGGCGTTGCACCAAGACTCGTGCGCGGTGTCTTGTCGCGAATGAGTGAGGAGTTGCCAGAAGCTATTTCAAAGGTGATTGGCGATGAGCGACTGACTCAGGGTGAGCGGACATTTTTACGCGAGAAGGTTCTTCCCGTTATTGATGAGCGAATAAAATTCGTTGCTGATGCGCTTAAGTCCAGACCGTCTTCGATTGATGCCTTATTGAATAGTCGGGAACTTGATCCAGCAGTTTTAGCGCGGTTGGCGAAAATTGCCTGATTCAACTAATTCGCATGAGCAATTGTCATGAGCCTAACGATAAACTTTTCGGATATCCTTAAAACGCTGAATCAAGCTTCTGCGTACGAACTCTACCGTATGCGGGCTGCAATCGACAGTGGGTTGGATAAACCTGGTAGGGTGCCGCTGAATTTGATGCAAAGTTGCTCAACAAATGAGTGAATATCAATACTATGAATTTGTTGCTATTGATCGGTCGTTAACACCGAAGCAAATGGCCGAGTTGCGCGCTTGTTCCTCACGGGCATCAATTACACCGACCAGTTTTGTCAATGAGTACCATTGGGGTGGTCTTAAAGCTGATCCGGATGTGTGGATGCGGCGCTATTTTGATGCGCATATCTATGTTACTGATATGTGTGTCTGTTGTTTTATGGTGAGTGTGCCTCGTGATATTTTCGACAGGGCGACATTCAACACATTTACAACCAAGTCTGCGATCAGCGTGATTGGAAGTGAATCGCACTGGACGATTGTTTGGAATCTAAATGAAAGTGAAAATTACGACCGCTTCAGCGAAGATGATGGCCGTGGTTGGATGGCGCGACTGATCGCGTTGAGGGATGAATTATTACAGGGTGATTTGCGTTCGTTATACCTTGGCTGGTTGGCCGGGGTGATGATCGGTGATGTGAAAGCGAGTGGGCGAGAGCCCATTCCACCCGCAGGCTTGTCGCAACTGACGTCAGCACAGCAGGCTTTGGTTGAGTTTTTGGAGATTCATCCTGACTTGGTTACTGCTGCCGCACAGGGGGATGTTGGAGTTTCGGCTGAGCCGGATGAGGTTGATATGCAAATGAATGCATGGATTGCAAACTTGCCAGTCGAGGATAGTCGCCAGACTCTTAAATTATTACTTTCAGGCCAAGCCCGTCTTGCCGAGCGTCAATTGAAAATTCGTTTTCTGACCTCGCAACGGGAGCGTTCAGTCACACGTACAACGGAACCCGGCCTGCGTACTGTCGCCAATCTGTGGGAACTTGCCAAGTCGGCGGGTGCAATACGTCAAAAATTGGAAGTGGAGCAGCGCATTAGACTAGAGACAGACAAGTTGGTAAAGCGTGAGGCGTATTTGCGTACGCTGGCTGCTGATTTTGATCGATACTGGCTGGTTGTAGATAAAAAGGCGGAGCGAGGGATTTCATCGGCCTATGATGAAGCGACCCGAGCTATCATTGAATTGGCTGAGGCTTACAGGCTCTGTTCTTCCAATGTTGAATGGAACCATGCATTGCAGAAATTCATGGTGCGACATGACAAGCGAGGTGCTTTGGTGCGGCGATTAGTAGAGGCAGGTTTATGGAGAAAATCATGACAACGACTACTGAAAAGCATAAATGGGAATTTGCACCACGATTTCGTCGTAGTGCTTTCGGTTGGCGTTCTCAAGCTGCGATTACTCGAGTCAAGGAAGCAGTCTCCGAAATCAAAAAACTCGCCAAGAAAGATCCAGTGCTAGCAGCCGAGGGCGCGGTGCTGTTTTTAGAGAAAGTCTCTCCCGCTTTGGAAAATGTTGATAGTTCCTCTGGGGCGATTGGCAGTGTCGTCTACCGCGCCATCGCTGATTTGGTGCCTATCATCACCAAAGCGAATGTCGAAACAAGTCGGCGGGCGAAATGGTTAGAGCGTCTTTATGAGGCTCATGCTGCTGACCGAATTCCTTATATTGAAAGTCTGGGGGATTACTGGGGCGAATTATGCGTCACACCTGATCTAGCCGCGCTATGGGCAGAACGTTTGATCGGTGTGATAGAGCAAATCTGGTCTGGCAATAAGGAAAGATACGGCTTCTTCCACGGAACTTACATGTGCTTGTCGTCCCTTCTTCGTGCTGGGCATTGCGATCGTTTGTTAGCTTTACTTGAAAAAGCTCCCTATGTTGGCTGGTCAGATCGGCAATGGGGTGTCAAAGCGCTGGTTGCACAAGGCAAGAAGGCTGAAGCCTTACGTTATGCAGAAATGTCGCACGGTCTGAACAATAATCCGGAAAGCATCGCTTTAGCTTGTGAGGAAATATTGCTCTCATCGGGCATGGCGGATGAAGCCTATCAGCGTTACGCGATAGCCGCCAATCAAGGAACGACCTATTTGTCCACGTTTCGAGCAATTTGTAAAAAGTATCCTCACAAGGCATCCACTGATATTCTCAACGATCTTGTCATTAGCACGCCAGGCCAGGAAGGAAAGTGGTTTGCGGCTGCCAAGGATGCGGGTTTGTACGAGCTTGCGATCAAACTGGCTAGGCGATCGCCTGTTGATCACCGTACGTTGAACCGAGCGGCATTGGATTTTATTGAAACCCAGCCACAATTTGCGATTGAAGTTGGATTGTCGTCTTTAGCTTGGATACTGGCGGGAAGGGTCTATGAGGTGACGGCAGGAGAGGTGATGACCGCATTTGATTTGATTAAGCGAGCGGCACTGGTGGCGGGAAGTGCTGAGCAAATCTTGTTGCGCGTACGAATGTTGCTGGATGCCTATCCGCAAGAACGTTTTGTGCACGGAGTGTTGGAGAGGTTGGTGTGATCGGAGTATTGAGTAACCCGTTCAGATGGGATATTGACATCCTCTCCTCCATAAAGAAATTGGCTTCCTACGGCGCTACGCGATCAAATTGATGAAGCACTTGTCGGATGTCGAGCTTAACGAACGCAGCCTTGCACTGCGCCGAGTGCCACTCACGCATGGTGCAAAAAAGCGCATGTAGCTGGCGAGTGCGCAACACAAGTTAGCCGTCGTATTGCAGGCTGGCGTCCGTTCGAGTCCAGAAGGCTCTATATGAAAACGGATGCTGAGGTGGACGAATGTCTGGACAAGCTTAATGTTGAATTACTTGCCGCGATTAGGGCCGGGCAGAATGCGTGGATAGAGTAATTGACCTCAATAGCGCTATGAATATATGTATTAAAGGTTTATTATTCTGCATGAAACGTTAATGAGAAAGCTATCATGATGGCGCAATTATCACCGCAGAGTAAAACATCCCCTTTGGCGCGGCACCTCCGGGCTGGACGTGTCTACCGCCGTGAGGACTTAGTTGCTTATTCAACCAGCGTTGATCGTGAGTTGCAGCAAATGGTGGCAGCAGGTCGGTTAGCGAAAGCCGCGCAGGGGTTGTATTACGCACCCAGAAAAAGTGTTTTTGGTGATGCTCCTCCGGCTGAAGATGAATTGTTGGCGGCATTTTTAAAAGATAAAAATTTCCTCAGTTTCAATCCCAGCGTCTATAACTCGTTACGTCTGGGGATGACCCAGCTTTACAATAAAACCATCGTTTATAACCACAAGCGACATGGAAAATTTCGCCTGGGTAACCGCGAGTTCGATTTTCGTGTCAAACATAGATTCCCCATGCCCAATCAGGTGAGCAATGAATATCTTTTGGTGGATATGCTCAATAATTTTGATGAGCTGGCAGAAGACGAAGAGCATGTCTTTGCTATCGTCAGGCGCAAACTGCCACAGTTTGATGCTAAAAAGTTGCAAAAATCTTTGCAGGAATATGGTTCAGCTGCGACACGTCGCCTGATGAAACGTTGGTTGAATGAGTTGGGTGATGCTCAACCCAGGGCGGTTAAATGAAGGTGCCCGTTTTTCTGCATGAGCATGATGGTTTCTTGCTTCTTATCGAGCAAATCGCAGATGCACAGAACATTGCTCCTCCACTGATTGAAAAAGATTATTGGCTCATGCATTGCCTGTGGGGCTTGCAACAACAGGGCTGGAAGTTTGAATTGAAGGGCGGCACCTCGCTATCAAAAGGCTTTGGGCTCATCCATCGCTTTTCAGAAGACATTGATATTCGTTTTGAGCCACCTGCCGAACTGGGTGTTAAATCAGGGAAAAACCACGATAAGCCCGCTCACCAGGCGTCACGCCGTGACTTTTTTGATTGGTTAGCAGCACAGATAAAAACTCCAGGGCTGAAATCCGTCGCTCGCGATACTGACTATGATGATGCCAAATATCGCAACTGCGGCATCTTGCTCGGTTACCCCATACGGACTCGCGCTTTGCATGGTGTGAAAGACGGGATATTGCTTGAGGTGGGCTTTGACGACACCGCACCGAACACTCCCTGCACCATTTCATCTTGGGCGCTCGATGTTGCATTAAAAGCGAAAGTCGAGGTCATTGATAATCGTGCAGTGGATGTCGCTTGCTACAGTCCGGCTTACACTTTCGTAGAAAAGCTGCAAACCGTCTCAACCAAGTTTCGAATGCAGCATGAACTCAGCACCTTTCCGAAAAATTTCATGCGACATTATTACGACCTTTATTGCCTGCTCGACAGTCCGGAAGTGCTGAGTTTTATCGGTACACCGACTTATCGAGCCCGAAAAGTTGAGCGCTTCCGTTCCGGCGATAACCTCGATATCGCCAGTAACGAAGCATTCCTGCTGTCAGATCCAAAAGTGCGCAGCCTGTATGAAACCAAGTATCGCGAAACCGCTGCGCTGTATTACACAGGGCAAATCCCGTTTGGCGATATTCTCGCCCGGATTCATCAGCATATCGAAAAACTATAAAGACAATGAATAAATCCAAATTGAAAGCTTCTCTCTTCACCGCCAGATTGCAAATAGCCAAAAATATTATCCATTTGTTGTAAGTAGCACGCAGCACAAGATCCTCTGAAAACACAATTGGAAGTGTTTCAGGAGTAGGTGAGAGCTGCATTTAGTCGAGATCACTTTATTGTGCGCTGTGGGGGAATTTGTGCAGAGACACCCCACAAACCTCAAGTTTTACAAAGTCTTTTTCCTATATTAAAATATTTTAACTAATTGATTTTATTATATAAATTACAATGAATTTAGGGTTGTGATTCCTGTTGTCGTGGGTTCGAGCCCCATCAGCCACCCCAAATAAAACCCGCTAATTCAAAAGGTTAGCGGGTTTTTTCTTAATTATCTCTCATTTTTTATCATTATTTATAATGTAAAAAGTGTCTCCGATTTGTCTCAAGTGTCTCAGAAGTGTCTCCAGAAAACGCATTATCTAGCTATTCAGCAATGGCATCTAGCAGCCTGGATTTCATAAAACAGGGGACGCATAAAACTGCAAATGTAATACATAGAGCCAGCTAATAGCGGTAAGTGCCAAGTGATAGCGCTCGGCATGTGTCTCATGCCTGATCAGGCGACGCCCCCCTGACAATTTGGCAACCTTTGTTTCAGACGCTTGCGATAAGCAGGATATACTTCAAGCAATGGTATGGGATAAGCAAATTGTATGTCGCAGTCGGAAAGATGCCTTATTCAATTTTGATCTTATTGTCGAGGGCTGGCATTCGATAATTATTAATAACTGGAGAGATCATGGAAGTTTCAAAAGCAATCGAATCACGTCGAGCTATCAAGGTCTATGATGCAGAACACCGCATGACAGAAGCTGAGATTGAAAAATTAATGTCGCAGGCAATGCGTGCGCCGACCGCGTGGAATATTCAAAACTGGCGCTTCGTGCTGGTTCGCGATCCGGAACAGCGTAAAAAGATTCGTGCCGCCGCATGGGATCAGGCTCAGTTAACAGACGCTTCGCTGCTGGTCGTATTAACGGCAGATATCAAGGCTTGGGAAAAAGACCCGGTTCGCTACTGGCGCAACACCCCCCAGTCCGTACAGGATTACATTCTGCCTGCTATTACTCAGTTTTATACAGGGCGCGAGCAAATGCAACGCGACGAAGGGATGCGCTCCTGCGGCATGGCGGCAATGACTTTAATGCTGGCTGCGCTGGATATGGGTTATCAGTCCTGTCCAATGGATGGATTTGATTTCGATAAGGTAGGGCACATCATCAATCTGCCCGGCGATCACGCCATTGTCATGTTCGTTGCCATTGGCAAAGGCATCGGTGATCCATTGCCCCGCCCCGGATCGTTGTCGCTAGAGGATGTCGTCGTCATCGATAAATTTTCCTGATTCGAGCAATAGGAGTTGCATCGTTAACTCCTATTACGGTCAATATCGCTTCTTACAGCCATCATGAGCAATATCCTAGCGTTCCTTGCACACTGCGCAGTGACTGCCTTTTCACTGCGGATTGCGAGTGTGGTTTTTCATGGCGTGAAATTTGCAAGTAAATCATCGCTGGTTATGTCTGCGCTGTTGCTTGGTATCGTTAACGCGCTCATCAAACCAGTCATTATTATATTGACCATTCCGCTTACGATTATTTCGTTTGGTTTCTTTCTGTTGGTAATTAACGCTTTGATGATGCTTTTGGTATCGTCTCTTGTGTCAGGATTCAAAGTCTCTGGATTTTGGACGGCTTTTTTAGTGAGTATCTTTATTACTGTTCTGAGCTACTTTTCTGGCCTGTTTATTTTCGATACTGGTGGCAGTACAATGCCGATGCCATCGACAGAGCATATATTGATTATTTGATTGACCCGATTTTTTGGCGCCATGCCGGTGACATTAGTGAAGTGTAAATCCTTGTGTACGTGCAGAAAGTGAATTTTTCGCTTACACTAACTAGCATAGAAATAATGCCATCACTGATAAAAAACTCGCTTTGTCGGTTTTCCCCCTTTTAATTCTCCCTCGTAAGTTTGGGAAAGGGTAAACCACTCGCGATGCGAGTTTCACGTTAACGTTTCATTGAACTCTATCGGAGTCTCATTTGAATTCAATCTTTAAGTTACGCTGGGCTGTGTTGCTGGCAATTCTCTTTTTTATCGGTTGCGGGGGATATCGTGACGTTCGCTCCCGGATTGCTGCGTCATGTTGCTTCTCGTTGGGCTAGTGACGCGCCTGAAAGATTAATGGGTTGGCAGAATGAAGAGGTTAAGCATTTCGCAAAGTACAGTGCCTCAATAGCTTTGGCAGAGGAGACTATGAGCGACCTCAAAGATTTTAACGTGTATTGGAATCGAATCCGTTATTACACAGATGCCCAACACTGGGGGTTCTTGACTACTTGGCAATCCCAGTTGAATACTTGGCATCTGAAGGCGCTGATTGTGAAGATTATGCAATTGGGAAGTATTTCGGTCTTAACTCGATGGGTATCCAGTGCAGAGCCTGCGTATCACTTATGTACGTGCGCTGCGCTAGAACGAGGCGCATATTGTTGGCTTACTGCACGACAGCTGATTCCGGTCCTTATATACTTGATAATCTGTCTAGTAGTGTGTCACTCGTTTTCAAGAGGAAGGATCTCGTCCCTGTATACAGTTTTAACGACGAAGATTTGTGGTTGCCAGGTGTAAGTGCGGCCGGCGGGAAATCGAGCCAGATTCGCTTGTGGCAGGGCTTGCTGGAAAAGATGCAAAAAGAAAGAGCGATGTAGTCCAGATGAATGATATTGTGTTTTGGCTTAACGACGACTCAGTAAAACAGAGAAAGAATAATTATGACCATAGAAAATATTGAAGCGTATGCAGTAATTTTGGCCGGTGGCAGCGGCAGTCGTCTCTGGCCGTTGTCGCGTCAGAATATGCCCAAGCAGTTTCTGGCGCTTGATGGCGATGAAACGATGTTACAAGCCACAGTAGATCGCCTGTCGCCTGTGATTCAATCCGATCATGTGATGATCGTCACGCAGGAGTCTCACGCCAAGGGCGAGGCATATCACGCCTTGCAGCCCTTTAAGTCTTTGTTTGAACCCGTTGGCCGAAATACCGCGCCTGCGATTGCGTTGGCCGCAGCCCGTCTGATGGCCGATGGCAGTGACCCGATCATGGTCGTGTTGCCAGCCGATCACGTGATCAAAGATGCTGTCGAATTTCGCGCATGTTTACAACGCGCCATAGCAGCGGCGCAAGGCGGAAATTTGGTGACGTTCGGTATTGAACCAATTCGTCCCGATACCGGTTTTGGTTATGTCAAAACTCAAAACAGCGATCAGCTCTCAGCGAATAGCATTTTAGTTGTCGAGCGTTTTACCGAGAAGCCTGATCTGGCGACCGCAGAGCAATTTTTAGAGGAGGGTGGTTACTATTGGAATTCAGGTATGTTCGTTTGGCGTGCTTCTGCAATTCTGGCCGAAATTGAGCAATATCTGCCGGAAGTTTATCGTGTCGTTCAAATGATAGAGGCAGAAATTCGCTTGACCGGTAATTACCAGCAAGCGATAGACAAGCATTTTTCCGCCATGCCATCGGTTTCGATCGACTATGGCGTGCTGGAAAAGTCCAGTCGCGTTTCGTTGATTCCCTGCGACTTTGGCTGGAACGATGTCGGGAGCTGGCACGCGGTGCATGAGATTGCCGCTAAGGACGTAGCGGGCAATGCGTTGTCGGGTAATGTGATCGCCATCGATTGCAAAAATAGTCTGATTCGTTCTGAAAAACGTCTGGTTGCTGCCATTGGTCTGGAAGATCTTTGTGTCATCGAAACGGCGGATGCGATTCTTATTTCCAGGAATGATCAAACTCAGCGTGTGCGCGAAGTGGTTGATGCGTTGCAAGGTAAAGGCGCGACCGAACACGTCTGCCATGTGAAAGTGAATCGCCCGTGGGGAAGTTACTCGGTGCTTGAGGAAGATGAAAATTCATTTAAAATCAAGCGTATTGTCGTTCAGCCTGGCGCTAAGCTCAGCTTGCAGAGCCATTCGCATCGCTCCGAACACTGGGTGGTTGTCTCTGGTTCTGCAACGGTGACTAATGGTGACCAGGTAATAACCGTGCAGAAGAACCAAAGCACCTATATTCCGATGGGTACGCTGCACCGTCTGGAAAATCGAGGCAAAATTCCGCTGCACATCGTTGAAATTCAGGTCGGCGAATATCTGGGCGAAGACGATATTCAGCGCTTTGATGATAATTACGGCAGATAAGGAAAGTTAGCCAAGACACTCCGGTTTGGACGCTTTGTTCTGCCGGATATTTGTCTGACTATTGTTTGGCCTTGTTATACAGAGGCATAACTTCGGGCAAATGACGCGCGATTTCCCTTTCACGGTTCTCACCGGAGGGATGCGTCGATAGCCATTGAGGTGGCGCGCCACGATTGCTGGCGGTCATCTTACGCCAAAGCGTCATCCCGGCTCTTGGATCATAGCCAGCACGGGCGGAGAGCTCCAACCCGACAATGTCTGCTTCGGTTTCATCGCTGCGTGAAAATTTCAGTGTCAGCAGGGAACCACCAGCTTGAAATAGGCTGTTATATCGCCCGTCTCCAATATTGTGTCCCAACAGGGATACCCCAAACTGGGTTAGCTCGCTCTTGGCCATGCGTTCACGGGCGTGTTCACGCAGCGCGTGAGCGATTTCGTGGCCCAGTACGATGGCGATTTCATCATCAGATAATTTTAACGTATCGATTAGCCCGGAATACACCGCGATCTTACCGCCCGGCATACAAAACGCATTGAGTTGATTCGAGCGGATCAGATTGATCTGCCATTGCCACTGGCCTGCGCGTGGATTAAATTTTCCGGCGTGAGGGATAATTCTTGAGGCGATAGTGTGCAGGCGCTTCAGTTGCGCATTCTTATCGGTTGCCAGCGCGTGTTGAGCGGACGCCTTATGCATCATGTCTTCATACTGAACGGATGCTTGCTGTTCTAGCTGTTGCGCGGGGACTAAATTACGAAATAAAGAAAGACTGCCGACACCGACGCCATCTTGCGCGCAGGCAACAGCGCTAAACAATAACAGTGCTAAGATTAAACTTGTAAATCTGATGTGCATCATTGATTTTAAACGGAAATTTAAGATAATGAGCAGGTGAGGGCGGAGCCAGCCAGTTGACTGACCGGCTCCGTTGAATTGCTTTACTTACCGTTTACAGCTGCTTTGAGGGTTGCGCCTGGCTTGAATGCAGGTGTCTTTGAAGCGGCGATCTTCAGTTCAGCGCCGGTTGCCGGATTACGGCCAGTACGGGCTGCACGTTCGCGCACTTCGAAAGTACCGAAGCCGACCAGCGCCAGATTTTCTCCTTTGCCCAATGTTTCAGAGATGATTTCCAGCAGGGCTGCGATATTCTTATCAGCGTCAGCCTTTGTGCTACCGGTCTTACCTGCCAATGCGTCTATCAGTTCTTTGCGATTCATATTCAATGCTCCGGTTGTGGTTAAAATGTTTTAAATAAATTTATTAAATACTTGTAGTGCCTTCGATAACCGCTGAATATTTCGTCTTCAGTGATTCATAAAGTATTGTTCTTACATCGCTGATATTAGGATCGGTGGCGGCAAGCACTTCGATCAAATGTTCATTATCTTCGCGTCCATCCCATACTTTGACATATGTGCCCAGTTTATAGCCGTGATCCTGACGAAATACATTAAGTACATTTTTACCAACATACTGCTTAAATAACGCGCTCCAATCCATGGCACAGTCCGTCAGCAGTGATTCAAACAGCGCAAGACTAGTGCGTTTAGCAGTTGCCAGACCGACCAGCAGGTCAAGCTTTTCCAGCAGATTCAATTGAGTCAGCATGTAGTAAGTATTATCAAACTGCACTGTTTTCTGATGGAGGGTCAGTTCGCTCAGCATCTCCAGTTTAGCGAGGGCCACGTTACCGTGTTTATGCTCAATCGACGCCGACAAAATGAAATGCCAAATATCAACCAGTTCCATACGCAACTGTTCCATGTCGCACTCTTGCTTTTTCCACCATTTCCAGCCGTGATGCTCAATTGCTTCGACACCTTCAACCAAAATTGCACGATGCCAGTTATTTTTGGCAGATACCCATTCAGGATTAACCTTGCGGTTCATTTCGTCCTGCATTTTAAGCATGGATACAAGTTGCGATTCCGTAAGCGTCATTATTATCGTGTTTGTATGTTGATTCCCCATTCTACCAACAAAGCCGCCAAATGGCGATTTCATCTACATCTAGCCAATAAATTAATATACGCATAATGTATATTATGTAAAATTAAGTATCCGTAATGCATAAATGATTTTATTGTTACACAACCATTCGTATTTTGCTGCAACCTATTCTCAGATATCATGATTGGTCGACTGCCACCACAGCAATCGACCTGGAAGCTTAGGCTAATCCGACATAGACGTTTTGCACGTCATCATCCGCGTCTACGGCTTCGAGAAATGCTTCAACTTCCTCACGTTCAGTATCCGTCAGCGTGACAGGATTCTTGGGGCGATACCCGATCAACGCTGATTGCACGGTAAAGCCAAATGTTGGCAGCGCGCGGCAGACTGCATCGAGATCGCTCGGATCAGTCATAAACAAGGTGGCGCCTTCATCGGCGGGTTCAAAATCCTGAGCGCCGGCTTCGATAGCGGCCAGTTCAGCATCCGCCTCTTTGGAACTGGGCAGCGCTTCTATCATGCCAAGATGATCGAAATCCCAGGAAACTGAACCCGACGCACCCAGTTGGCCCTTGCGGAACAGAACGCGAATATTGGGATAAGTGCGGTTTGCATTATCTGTCAGACACTCGACGATCACAGGTACGCGATGCGGAGCGAAACCCTCATAGGTGAGTTTTTCCAGCACCATGCCTTCATCGAGCAGGCCTGCGCCTTTCTTTATGGCACGTTCTAAGGTTTCGCGCGGCATGGAGACTTTTTTGGCCTGTTCGACAACCAATCGCAGGCGCGGATTCATATCAGGATCGGCACCCGAACGAGCTGCGACCATGATTTCCTTGGATAATTTACCGAACACGCGACCCTTTGCATTCGCTGCAACTTCCTTGTGTCTTGCCTTCCACTGTGCGCCCATATTTGCTCTTTCGTTTGTTACGTCTGGATGAACTACCATCAGACCGTCAGGTTAATATAACTATCTAATTAATTTGAATAAAACTGGCATCCAGTTTCACGTCTTCGTAAATGTCATTCAATGACAGGTCGTAGCCCAAGCTCTCCAAGTGGATGCCGTCGGCTGGATTTATGTTCGTCAGTTGCCATTCATCCTGAGCATCTCGCCGATAAAGTTCTACGTGCTGTTTATCCGTTGCAACCAGCAGGTATTCACGCAAATCGGGCAAGGTGCGATACGCCAGCATCTTCTCACGCCGGTCAGTTCGCTCGGTGCTTGGTGAGAGCACTTCTACTACCAGACTTGGGCGTTCCTTGTAATTCGCCTCGCTGTCGGTCGGATCGCATGTCACCATGACGTCGGGATAATAATAGGCCTTCCAGGTTTTAACCCGCAGTTTCATGTCGGATATATATACCCGGCACGGACCTCCTCGTACCAGTCCACGCAGTTTAGCGAAAATATTACCTGCGATCAGATTGTGCGCTTCACCGGCACCCGCCATGGCAAAGACTTCTCCATCGACGTATTCATGGCGGATTTCACTCGCTAACTCGCCCAGCAGATAGTCAGCTTCAGTCAATCTTGAATATTTAAGGTTGGTCATCACATCTCCAAAGAAGACTCGATTCTAGGCTTGCGCCGCCTTTAACATGTGTCCTACATATCTTGCTACGCCCTGCTCGACCGATAAAAATGGCTCGCCATAGCCTGTCCCGCGCAGTGCGCCGATGTCGGCCTGAGTATAGCTCTGGTATTTGCCGCGCAAGGCGTCCGGAAACGGAATGTAGCTGATGATGCCGGATTCCAGCAACTGTTCCAGCGCCAATGCATCCTTACCTTCTGCCTGACGCAGGGTGTTGACTGTCGCTACCGCCACATCGTTAAAGCTTTGCGCCTGACCTGTTCCTAAGTTGAAGATGCCGGAAATATGCGGATTATCCAGCAGATACATGTTCACCTTGACCACGTCTTCTATCGAGACGAAATCGCGCAACTGGCCACCGTTGGTGTAACCCTCACAACCTTCAAACAGTTTTACTTTGCCTTCTGCGCGGTACTGGTTGAAAAAATGGAAGGCCACCGATGCCATGCGTCCCTTGTGCTGCTCGCGCGGGCCGTAGACGTTGAAATAGCGCAGGCCGACGATCTGTGCGCCGCGTTTGTGCCAGCGCCTGCGCATGATCTGATCGAACAAAAATTTGGAGTACGCGTAGACGTTCAGCGGTGACTCAAATTCACGGCTTTCCTTGAACACGCCACCGCCGCCATACACGGAAGCCGAGGAGGCATACAAAAAGGGCACATCTTCGGTCTGACAGTAGTTGAGCAACTCCAGCGTGTACTGATAGTTGTTGTCCATCATGTAGCGGCCATCGGTGGCCATGGTGTCGGAGCAGGCTCCTTCATGCAGCACGGCTTTGATCAGACCGTCGAAGTAGCCTTCCTGAATCTTCTTGCGAAACTCTTCCTTGTCCAGAAAATCGGCGATATCGCAATCCACCAGATTCTTGAACTTGTCGGCGCTCTTGAGATTATCCACCGCGATGATATTGGTCTCGCCGCGCAGATTGAGCGCTTTGACTAGATTTGAGCCGATAAATCCGGCAGCTCCGGTAACGATGTAGTACATAACTTCTCCTTGTTTAGGATCGAGGATTCCAGAATGAGGATTGAGTTAGAAACAGGGCAGTTCGATTTTACTCAATCCTCAATCCTTACTCCCCAATCCTCAATCCTGGTTTTCCATATCTTTGACGATCTCTTCCCGGTTCACTACCGCCGTGCCCAGTTTACCTACCACGATACCTGCCGCGCGATTGGCGATGCGCATCGCATCAGGCAGCGCCGCGCCACTTGCCAGCATCACCGCCAGAGTCGCGATCACGGTATCCCCTGCCCCGCTGACATCGAACACTTCACGGGTGTGGGTCGGCACATGCAATACTTCATCAGCCATAAACAGACTCATGCCGTCTTCGCTGCGCGTGACCAGCAATGCTTCCAGTTGCAATTGGGTACGCAGTGCCTGAGCTTTAGCATTTAACTCTTCTTCGTCATGCCAGCTACCTGCCACCTGACAAAATTCACTGCGATTAGGGGTCAAGAGCGTAGCTCCCGCATAACGTGCGTAATCGTCCCCCTTGGGATCGACCAGCACCGGTTTCCCGGCATCTCTGGCCATCTGTATCATCTGTGCGATGTGCGCCAAACCACCTTTGCCGTAGTCGGACAAGATCACGATATCGGCCAGCGGCAACTGCGCGCGATAATCTTCCAGCGCGGCGTGCAACACCTCGTGACTGGGCGGTGTTTCAAAATCGATGCGCAGCAACTGTTGATGTCTCGCGATGGCGCGCAACTTGATGATGGTGGAAATGCTGGCATCGCGGTGTAACAAGGCAGTCAGGTTGCTGTGTTCGCCGAGCAACTTTTCCAGGCAGGCGCCCGCCTCGTCATCGCCGACCACCGACAACAGCGTCGCCTGTGCGCCTAGCGCCGCGATATTGCGCGCCACGTTAGCCGCACCACCCGGACGCTCATCCACACGGTTGACTTTGAGCACGGGAACCGGCGCTTCGGGTGAGATGCGATTGACATCGCCAAACCAGTAGCGGTCCAGCATCACATCGCCGACCACCAGCACTTTGGCGTGATTAAATTCTGGTAAAACCATTATGCGATTCCCCGGATACCCATGTTGATATCGATCAGCGCCTGCAACGGATCGGCTGCTTTGGTAATGGGACGTCCGATCACCAGATAGCTGGAACCGGCACGTAAAGCCGCTTCCGGTGTCATCACGCGGGACTGATCGTCCAGGCTGGCCGCCGGTGGACGGATTCCCGGGGTGACCAGACAGAACTTGTTGCCCAGCTGTTTGCGTAAAATTTCGGTTTCCATCGCCGAACAAACCACGCCATCCAGACCCGATTCCTTCGCCATGGCAGCCAGTCGCAGCACCATCTGCTCGGGAGTCGCATTGATGCCCAGATCAGAGATATCTTCCTGATTCATGCTGGTCAGCAATGTCACCGCGATCAACTTAGGTGGCTTTGCACAGTTGGAGACCGCTAATTGCGCCGCTTCCAGCATCTTGCGACCGCCCAGCGCATGCACATTCACCATCCATACACCGAGACTAGCAGCGGCCTTACAGGCTTGCGCGGTGGTATTGGGAATGTCGTGAAATTTCAAATCCAGAAAAATTTCAAAACCGCGTTTCATCAGTTGTTCCAGCAGACTGGGACCGGTTGCGGTGAACAACTCCTTGCCTACCTTCAGGCGGCACAACTCGGGCGACAAACGGTGTGCAAGCGCCAGAGCCGGCACCGCTCCCGGATAGTCCAGGGCTACAATAATCTTGGGATCACTCATAAAGGTTTACCACTTTCCTCATCGCGTTTAGGCGCATAACTATCCCATGCCTGACAGGCCGGACAATGCCAGTAAAATTTTCTTGCTTTAAAACCGCAATGACCACAGTGGTACATCGCGAGATTTCTTGTGCGCTTATGCACCAGATCTTTGACCAGTTCGATGTCGGCGCGTCGATCCAGCGACACTTCCAGCAAGCGGGCTTCGAGCAATTTGTCGAGACCGAGCAGGGTCGGATTGCGCACCAACTCATCTCGCACCAACTGATAAGCCGATGCAGAACCTTCATATTTCAAGATGCCGTCGAACACCACGTTGAGCGTGTCGATAGAATGATAATTAATCAGATAGTTACGCAATAAGACGATACCCTCCGCCTCGCGATCCATCTCGCGATAGGCGTTCAACAAACGCTCGGCGACCAGCGGCAGATACTGCGCATCCTGAGTCTCCACGCCCTGCCAGATGACAATCGCCTGTTCTGTCTTGCCCTCTTCGTGTTCCATGTCGCCCAGCATAATGCTCGCCCGTACGCTTGCAGGGCAATCGGCAAGCGCCTGCAGCAAATGCGCACGTGCACCGGTCAGATTGCCGGCGGTGATTTCCTCGTTCGCCAGTTCGCAATAGAAAAAAGCGGCCTGTTTTGCGTACGACTGACCGGAGACGGTAGCCAATTGCTGACTGACTGCAATCGCCTTGAGCCAGTCGCGTTCCTTCTGAAACAATTCGAGCAAAAATTCCAAAGCCGGTTTGGCATAGCTAGATTTTTCCAGTTCGGTGAATAACCGCTCTGCCCTGTCTAATATTCCGGCCTTGAGATAATCCTGAGCCAGTTCAAAGATCGCCTGCTGACGCTGACTATCATCCAAATCGGCTCGGTCCACCAGATTATGATGCATACGCAACGCGCGATCAACTTCGCCGCGACGTCTAAACAAGCTGCCTAGTGCGAAGTGCAATTCCACCGTCTGCGGGTCGATCTTGACCACTTCGATAAAAGCCTCGATGGCCTTATCCTGCTGTTCGTTGAGCAGGAAATTCAAACCCTGGAAATACGACTCCGGCACAGCTGTCGATTCAGAAAGCAAATCCTTGATATCCAAACGTGCAGCCCACCACCCCATGCCGAAGAACAAAGGGAAAATAAGCAGCATCCACGGTTCAAATTCCATCAATTGCGGCCACCAAAAAATTCAATATAATCATATTATTAGTCATCATTCTTAAGATGATGTCACTATGTAAAACAGGAATGTAAGCTAAAGCTGATGATTTAAGCGTTGCTATTCAGTTTTTTAATTTCGCTGATCTCACGCTTTAAGCGTGCGATTTCGCGGCGCTGGCGGAACCAGATGCCCAGTGTCGCTAAAATACCTAGGCCCGCGCCTATGGTAAAAAAGACCAGCAGTGCGATCACTAAGGTCGACTGCCACTCGTATCCAAAAAAATAATGCAATGTAACCGGTTGACCGTTTTTGAGGGCAAAGCCCAGCAAGACGATGAAGGCGATCATTTGTAAAAGCCAGCTAATATAACGCATTTTGATGCACCAATAAAATCCTTTATCGAGAATAGCATGATAAAAAAATGGCGGCGATATCATTCAATATCACCGCCACTTTTTATACTACCTTAGCAATCAGGCTGCTTCGTTACCTACCCGCTCTCTAAGATCCTTACCTGCCTTAAAGTGTGGCACGTATTTGGCTGGCACTTTTACTTTGTCGCCAGTCTTGGGATTGCGCCCTTGACGTGGTGGACGGTAATTGAGGCCAAAGCTGCCGAATCCGCGAATCTCCACCCGCCCGCCACTCGACAATGTGGATGACAATGAGTCGAGAATCACCTTTACGGCCAGCTCTGCATCCTTAGCCAGCAATTGCGGGTGCAATTCGGCCAACCGGGCAATCAAATCAGAACGAGTCATGCATTTCTCCTGAGCTTAAGCTTCAGACTTACCGCTAAGTTTAGCCTTCAACAACGCGCCCAGATTGGTTGTACCCGCACTAGTGCTGCTGTCAGCCGCCAATTTTTGCATAGCAGCAGAATCTTCAGCCTTGCTCAACGCCTTAACTGACAGATTGATACCGCGATTTTTGCGATCTACGTTGATGATCATCGCCTTAACGGAATCGCCTTCTTTCAGGTGAGTGCGAATATCTTCTACTCGATCAACTGAGAACTCAGACGACTTCAGGTAAGCTTCTGCATCGCCTGGCAGTGTGATCACAGCGCCCTTGGCATCAACAGACTTAACCACGCCGGTCACGATAGCGCCCTTTTCATTGGTAGCTGCAAAGCCGCCGAACGGGTCACCTTCCATTTGCTTGATGCCCAAAGAGATGCGCTCGCGCTCAACATCGATCGCCAACACAACAGCCTCAACTTCATCACCCTTCTTGAAGTTGCGTACCATTTCTTCGCCAGGCTGAGTCCATGACAGGTCAGACAGATGTACCAGACCGTCGATGTCGCCATCCAGACCGATAAACACGCCAAAGTCAGTGATAGACTTGATTTGACCCTTAACTTTGTCACCCTTCTTGTGGTTGATCGCGAAATCATCCCAAGGATTGGAGTGGCACTGCTTCATACCCAAAGAGATACGACGGCGTTGTTCGTCGATTTCCAGGATCATGACTTCAACTTCGTCACCTACCTGAACAACCTTAGATGGGTGTACGTTCTTGTTAGTCCAATCCATTTCAGAAACGTGAACCAGACCTTCGATGCCTTGTTCGATTTCAACGAATGAACCGTAGTCAGTCAGGTTAGTAACCTTACCGAACATGCGTGTACCTTGTGGGTAACGACGTGCCAGACCATTCCAAGGATCATCGCCCATTTGCTTGATACCCAGTGAAACGCGATTCTTTTCTTGATCGAATTTCAGGATCTTCGCTTCGATTTCATCGCCAACCGTCAAGACTTCTGAAGGATGCTTAACACGACGCCATGCCAGGTCGGTGATGTGCAACAGACCATCGATACCACCCAGATCAACGAATGCGCCGTAGTCCGTGATGTTCTTGACCACGCCCTTAACGATTGCGCCTTCTTTCAGATTTTCCATGACTGATTCACGGTCAGCGCCCATCGTTTCTTCCAGAACTGCGCGGCGAGAAACAACCACGTTGTTACGGCGACGATCCAGCTTGATAACCTTGAATTCCATGGTCTTGTTTTCGTACGGTGTGGTGTCCTTGACTGGACGAATGTCCACCAAAGAACCCGGCAAGAATGCGCGAATACCGTTAACCATGGCAGTCAGACCGCCCTTAACCTTACCGCTGACAAAACCTTCAACGATCTTGCCTTCTTCCATAGCCAATTCAAGATCGTGCCATGCAGCCAGACGCTTAGCTTTTTCACGAGACAGCTTGGTTTCACCATAGCCGTTTTCGAGCGATTCAATAGCGACGGTAACGAAGTCGCCAGCAGCAACTTCCATTTCGCCCTTGTCGTTCAGGAATTCTTCAACTGGAATCCAGCTTTCGGATTTGAGACCAGCATTTACTACAACCACATTGTGGTCAATACGCACAACTTGTGCGGTAATAAGTTCGCCAGCGCGCATTTCTTTGCGGGTCAAACTTTCTTCAAACATCGCGGCAAAACTATCGGGATTAAATACAGCGTCTGCAGTTGCGTTCATCGAATACACCTAAGATTTTTCTGTTTACACAGAGGTTAGTTAAAAACCCGAAAGACGGGGTGTCCTACGGGGCCCTACGCCGGTAGCCTGTCAGCACTGAATTAACCGCCTGTTCGATAGTAAGATCAGTGGTATCCAGCAGACTTGCACCGGGTGTCTGTTGCAGGGGAGCTGCACTGCGCTGAGTATCTCGCTCGTCGCGCGCTTTTATCTCCTGCAAAAGCGGCGCGATATTAGCATCCATTCCTTTTTCTTTCAACTGCTTATAGCGCCTTTCTGCACGCGCCTCGGCTGAGGCGGTCAAAAAGATCTTCAGCGCCGCATCGGGGAACACGACTGAGGCCATATCGCGCCCGTCGGTGACCAGTCCCGGCGCACGACGGAAGGCTCTTTGCTTGTCCAGCAAGGCGGCACGAACCATGTGCAAGGCGGCAATTTTTGAGGCGGCAGCTCCGCTCTTCTCCGAGCGCAACTCATCCCCCACCAACTCGCCGTCCAGCCAGATCTTCTCACCCTCGAAGCGGATATCTATGCGACCTGCGAGACTGGCTAGTGCAGCTTCATCCTCCAGCGCGATGCCATCCCGCTGCGCTGCTGTTGCCAGCAGACGATACAACGCACCGCTGTCCAGATAATGAAAGCCAAGTTCTGTGGCGACGCGCTGAGCGACAGTGCCCTTGCCCGAAGCGGAAGGCCCGTCGATCGCGATCACCGGAACGGCTTTGGTGACAGCGGCGAAGGCTGCGAAGTAATCCGGAAAGGTCTTGGCGACGCAGTTGGGATCGTTGATGCGGATGCCCTCAGCGCCGAATGCCGCCAGAGAAAAACACATCGCCATGCGGTGATCGTCGTAAGTGTCGATAGAGGAGCGAGGAGCGAGGAGCGAGGAGTGAGCACACACGCTTTTCAATCCTTTATCCTCAATCCTCAATCCTGTAATTTTGATGTAATCCGCGCCCTCTTCCACTGTTGCGCCGACCTTGCGCAATTCGGTTGCCATCGCCGAGATACGGTCGGTTTCCTTGACGCGCCAGCTGGCGATATTGCGCAATACAGTTGTGCCTTCCGCAAACAAGGCTGCGGTCGCCAGCGTCATGGCGGCATCGGGGATATGGTTGCAATCCAGCTCGATGGCTTTGAGCTTACCATCGGACGGAGCGGATGATTCGATCCAGTTATCACCCATAGTGATTACCGCGCCCATCTTCGCTAACTCGGCTGCGAATTTCACATCGCCCTGTATACTGGTCTTCCCCACTCCTTCAACGCGCACCGGCCCACCGCCGATGGCTCCGGCTGCCAGAAAATAGGAGGCGGAAGAGGCATCGCCTTCCACATAGATCACTTCAGGACTCTGATAGCGTTGTCCGCCAAACACCACAAAGCGTTGCCATCCCTGGCGTTCAACTTTGACCCCAAAGCGCTCCATCATCGCCAGCGTGATTTCGATATAAGGTTTGGAGATTAACTCGCCCACCACCTCGATACTGACCGTCTGTTTCATCAGCGGGAGCGCCATCAAAAGACCGGTCAAAAACTGGCTGGACACATCACCGCGAACTTGAGCGACATCTGCTGCCAGTATCGCAGGACGTATCGACAGCGGTGGAAAGCCCTCGTTGCCCAGATATTCGATATCAGCACCCAACTGACGCAAGGCGTTCACCAGATCACCGATCGGCCGCTCGTGCATGCGCGCAACACCGGATAACTCGTAATTGCCGCCCGCCAAGGCCAGCGCAGCAGTCAGTGGACGGAACGCCGTACCGGCATTGCCTAAAAACAGTTTGGCTTCGTTAACAGGAAAGTCGCCACTGCAACCGGTGACGCGATAAGCATTGTCGCCCAGCGATTCAACCGCCACGCCCAGCGTTTGCAACGCCTCCAGCATACGGTCGGTATCATCGGAGCGCAGCAGGTCGCGCACCTCGGTCGTGCCTTCGGACAACGCCGCCAGTAGCAACACGCGATTGGAAATGCTCTTGGAGCCCGGCAGACGAACTGTGCCGCCGGCAGATAGCAAGGGAGGAAGATCGATATATGCAGAGTGAGTCATGGTGCGCTTTCAACGGTTCATTGTTTGCAATATATATTTATAAAACAATATATTACATAAAATAGCTAAGAATTAATTTAAGTTAATCTTGAATACAGGAATCTACAGGGCGGGGTGAAAACATAAAGATTCTAAGAAATGCGTGCTTGCAAGATCTGACCCCATCAACAGCTTGTTGTTATCGACCTGACGGTCACGGCGGTCACGCGGCACGGCGGTCACGGGGTCAGGTCTAACATTCCAACATTTTCTAGAAATTTTACTAAACTCGACGGGATCTCTTAGTTCTTCAATCGCTTCGTATGCAAGGTAGGGGCTGACATCAAAGCTGCCGACTCGACCGTCATCGGCAACAACAGACAACACCCAGTTCTCCTGAGGCTGAATTTCAGTCATTCTCATTGATCAAGCCCCTTAATTGGAAAAGGTTTTTTACCGTTTACAGCCAGATTCCAGTCAGTGATGTAGCGCCCCGTCAAGAATTGAATAAGCATCAATTTAAAAAAATACTGGATTGCCGCGTCGCTACGCTTCTCGCAATGACGTTTTTGGAAAACGATGTCGCACATCTATCCGGCTCAGAAGTTCTGTTTTCGGTTCGACCATGAAGTCAGCGTGCGACGTTCTAGGCGCGATCGGATCGTTATAGGCATCAAGTCCACGCTGAATTTGCGCCTTGTCGTGCCGCATCAAGTCATGCATTTCCAGATCAAAGACAGCGCGTGTCAGGCCTTCGCCTTTAGGGACTTGATTCAAAACGGATGTCTTCATGATTTACACCTTGTGGACTGTTACCGTGATTGTATATCCCCACTGCCCATACTCAAAATTGGTACAACTTTTCGGGTGAATTTTACTTATGTCTTACGTCTGTTTCCATTCTATTGTTGCGTCCAATTGCCGCGCACTGCGCGGGCGAGGCTGAATATTTCTTGCAACTTGTCCGCATCGCATTCGGACAGCGCCGTATGTATCGTTTCTAGCTCCTGCATATAGCTACCCAACTCGTCCATCAACGCGCTGCGATTGGCCATGCAGATGTCGCGCCACATTTCCGGAGAACTGGCGGCGATACGGGTGAAATCCCGGAAGCCGCTGGCGGCAAAGGATAACAACTGGTCGCGATTTTGGCGTTGCGCCAGATCATGCACCAGCGCAAAAGATAACAGGTGCGGCAAATGACTGACCGCCGCAAACACCTCATCGTGCTGCTCAGCGGTCAACACACTGACCACTGCACCGCAAGCTTCCCATGCGGCACGAATGAGGTTGATTGATTCAATTGAGTTTTCTTTAATCGGCGTCAGAACAACCTTCTTACCGATATAAAGCTCGGCCAGTGCCGCCGCAGCACCGCTTTTTTCGCCACCGGCGATCGGATGTGCGGGAATGAATTGAGCAATTTTATCGCCCATATAAGCATAGGCCGCAGCAACCACATCACCCTTAGTGCTGCCGCCATCGGTCACCAGGGTGCGAGCACCCAAATGTGGCGCGATGCGTACCATCAGTTCCGACATCTGACCAACCGGTGTCGCCAACAACACCAGATCAGCATCAGAAACTTCAGTCGCAATATCCTGACCGATGCGGTCAACGATACCCAGTTGTTTGGCTTGTTCCAGCGTGGTGAGGCTGCGGCCAAAGCCTACCACCTCCCCCACCGCACCTGCTTTACGCAAAGCCAATGAAAAAGACCCTCCGATCAGCCCGACGCCGAAGATGACTACCTTGTTTAAGCGGAACTCTGACACGAATTTACAGGGTACGTCCAATCGCACCGGCAATCGCGCCCAAGGTCCCCATCAATTTCTTCAGCTCTTGAGGGGTCAACGCTTGATCGGCATCACACCAGGCATCACACGGGCTAGGATGCATCTCAACCAGCAGACCGTCAGCGCCGGCAGCGATTGCCGCTTGCGAAAGCGCAGGAACCATCCAGGCCTTACCACCCGCATGGGATGGATCTACGATCACCGGCAGATGCGTTTCCTTCTTCATTACTGCGATGGCCGTCACGTCCAGCACGTTGCGGTAAGCGGTTTCAAAAGTGCGTATGCCGCGTTCACAGAAGATAATGTTGTGATTGCCGCCCGCTGCGATGTATTCCGCCGCCATCAACCATTCGGAAATAGTCGCTGACATGCCGCGCTTCAGGATAACCGGCTTGTTCAGGCGACCCACTTCTTTCAGCAAATCGAAGTTCTGCATGTTGCGCGTGCCGATCTGAATCACATCCACGTCGTATTTAAGGAACAGATCGATCTGACGCGCATCCATCAATTCAGTCACGATAGGAAATTTCTGCTTTGCCGCAGCCTGGCGGAACATTTGCAGACCTTCTTCACCGTGTCCCTGGAAGGCATAAGGGCTGGTACGCGGCTTGAAAGCGCCGCCGCGCATCATGCGACAACCTGCCTCATGTACGTACTGCGCGGACAGATCCATTTGTTCCTGAGTTTCAACCGAACAAGGGCCGGCGATAATTTGAATCTGATTACCACCAAGCGGGATACCCCCTATGTCGATGATGGTGTTTTCCTTGTGTGATTCGCGCGATACGATCTTGTACTGTTTGGTGATATGCATCGCTGACTCAACGCCAGGCAATGGTGTAAACATTTCTTCATTCAGTTGGCGTTCATCGCCAATCGCGCCGATTACTGTGCGTTCAATACCGCGTGAAATGTTCGCCTTTAAACCAGCCGTCTCAAGACGCTTAACCACTGCGCCAATTTGTTCGTCGGTGACATCTCTACCCATAACTATGATCATGCTTTTTCTCCAAGTACCTGTTTTAACGCAGATAAAAATTTAAAATTCTGTTCTTCCAATCCGATGCTCACGCGTAAGTAATCCGGCATCGCATAATTACCGATAGGCCGGACGATTACGCCCAACTCAAGTAAGCGTCGGTAAATCCGCGCCGCGTTGACGACGTGAAAGCTGATGAAATTACCGAAGGAAGGAATGTAATCGAGCCCCATCGCGCACAAGCCTTGCGTGATTTGTTCCATGCCGCGCAAGTTCAATTCAAAAGTGCGCCGGACAAAGTCTGAATCATCCAGTGCCGCGATCGCTGCCGCTTGTGCCGGACTATTGACGTTGAACGGATGACGCACGCGGTTGAGCATGTCGATGACCTGCGCACTACCCAAGGCATATCCGACGCGCAATGATGCAAGTCCATAGGCCTTAGAAAAAGTCCTCGAAATCAATAGATTCGGAAATTCGCTTAACCAGCTGACACTGTCGTAGCGGCAAGCTTCCGGCAGATATTCGTTATAGGCTTCATCCAGCACCACCACGATACTGGCCGGCAAGGCGCGCAAAAAGACAAGCAGCGCATCGCCGGATAAAAACGTGCCGGTCGGATTATTAGGATTGGCGATAAAGATCAGCTTGACCTGTTCTGCCACTGCGACAAGACGAATCGCGTCCAGATCGTGGCCGAAATTGATCGCCTTCACGCTGATTCCGGTTGCCCCTATCGCCTGCGTCGCCAGCGGATACACGGCAAAAGCATGGTCGGAATAAACTGCCTTGTCGCCGACAGTCAGAAAGGCATGCGCCGCCAATTCCAGCAAATCGTTCGAGCCATTGCCTAGCACGATTTGATCGTGTTCAACACCGTAGCGCGCAACCAGCGCCGTTTTCAGTGCAAAACCATTGCCATCCGGATACAGGCTGATTTCTTCAAGTGCGGCATGCGCAGCAGCCAGCGCCTTCGGGCTTGCGCCCAAAGGATTTTCATTCGAAGCCAGTTTGACGATGTCGGTTAACCCTAACTCCCGTTCCAGTTCTGAAATCGGTTTGCCGGGCTGGTAAGGCGCGATTGCGCGAATATAACTTGGTGCCAGTTCGGAATAATTCATTTAAGCATTCGATAACGATCAATAAAAACTGACGGTAACAGCCATCTGTAAACCGCGAACCCGAACTTTAAACCGTGAATTGTTAATAGTAAACAAAAATACTATTAAAGTGGCTTGCGCAGTATCCAGTACACCTCACCAGGCCAGTTCGGAAACGTCGCACCGAACCACAAATTGAAGCGCAACCACCACTTGGTATTCTCCAGGAAGAAGCCCTTTTTACGCATGAAGAACGCGCCAGACAGGAATTCAACTTCCAGTCCGCACTCCTTCGCCATACGGCGTACTCGGTCGGTGGAGAATACGCTGACATGGCCATATTTTCGGGCAGTCGGACGTATCTTGTCTTCGCGCGACTGCGCTGCAAATTCAGGGGTGGAAGGAAAACCGCCGATCAGCATGCCACCCGGTTTTAGGTGGTGAACAATCTTGTTCATCAATTCTTCTGGTTTGAACAGATGTTCCAGCACATGAGTTAGTATCATCACGTCGTATTGTTTGGCATCGCTCAGGGCGAATTCAGGGCTTTCCAGATCAACCTGGTAGAACTGGTTGTAGCCGACGCGCGTCAAGATGTCTTCACGGATGATGGCATCGACTGCATCCCAACTGGCCAGTTCTACTTTTTCACCGCCCAGTTCTACGGCTGCCTTCAAAAAGCCCAGCATCTGACCGACATCGACGCCGATTTCACAGACATTCAAGGCACCGCGACGAGCGGACTCTTCACGAAGAAAATGATATATAAACCAATACCTTACCATTCTGATTGGGTAGTTAATGTGGCGTGCATCCGGGGGAATGCCATAGTTATCGCTCTGAAAAGCCGGATTGTTCTTCAGAAAATCGATGTCCCAACTCAATTGTTTAATCGTCATGCTTTAAAACCCTTAATATAATTCTCTAAACTGCAACAGGATATGATCCTAAAATTTTCAGGAAAGCGGCGGCGAGCTTGAGCTCTGCTAATGCGGCCGCGACCTTCACGTCGGCCTGATGGCCTTCGATATCCACGTAAAACACATATTCCCACAATCCGGAACGGGATGGACGCGACTCAAACTTGGTCATGCTCACCTCGAACTTTGCCAGTGAAGCCAGCAGATCGTGAACGGCACCGGGGCGATTAGCGGCTGACAACACCATTGAAGTCTTGTCGTTGCCGGAAGGCGCTACATCCTGCTTACCCAACACCAGAAAGCGTGTAGTATTTCTGGCATCGTCTTCAATATTTTCGACGCATACGTTCAGGCCGAAATGACCTGCCGCCTGAGCACCTGCAATCGCCGCACTACCCGGATGCTCAGAGGCCAGTCGCGCCGCTTCCGCGTTGCTGGACACGGCAATCCGCGCCACATGAGGCAGATTTATATTCAGCCAACCCTGGCATTGTCCCAACGACTGAGGATGCGAATAGACTGACTTGATCGACTTCAGATCGCAGTCCTTAGCCAGCAGACATTGATGGATAGGCAGCATCACCTCGCCGCAAACTTGCAAGGTGCTCTGCAGCAGCAAATCCAGCGTGCGACCGATCGCGCCTTCGGTGGAGTTTTCCACAGGTACAACGCCGTATTGCGTATCGCCGCTTTCTACTTCACGAAACACATCATCAATGGTGGTGCAAGATACGCCTAGTATCGCGCTGCCGAAACGTTTGAGTGCGGCCGCTTCGGTGAACGTCCCTTCCGGCCCGAGATAGGCTACTGAAAGCGACGCTTCCAGAGCGCGGCATTGCGACATAACTTCAGTAAACAAAGCCGCGATAGCAGTGTTACTCAACGGACCGGCATTATTTGCTTGCAGTCGGCGCAACACTTGCGCCTCCCGCTCAGGCCTCAACACCACGCCGCCTTCCTTAAGGTGACCAATCCGCTGTGCGAGCGCAGCACGCTGATTGACCAGTCTGAGCATTTCATCATCTAAACTGTCAATTTGCTCTCGGCACTGTTTTAGCTTATCACTCATAGTATAATTTTAGTAAATTTCTTAATACTCAGATATTTACAATATTTTGTTAATGTAAAATAAATCATAAGACTGAAGAAAATGGTAAGCTGCGCACCATCAACACACCTTCAATCGCAGCAATTTGTGCAATCAAGGCATCAGGCACACAGCTATCCGTATCCACCAGCGTATAGGCCATCTCACCGCGCGATTTGTTCATCATGGTGTGTATGTTGATACCAGCCGCTGCCAGCGTGGTCGAAATCTGTCCCAGCATATTCGGCACATTGGCATTGGCCACGGCTAGGCGGTGAGTCGATTCACGCGGCATCACCAGGGTCGGGAAATTCACCGTATTGGTGATATTGCCGTGTTCCAGATACTCACGCACCTGATCTACCACCATAGACGCACAGTTGTCTTCCGCCTCTTCGGTGGATGCACCCAAATGAGGCAGCGTCAACACATTCGTCTGGCCCTGTAATTTCTGCGCCGGGAAATCGCACACATAAGCACGCAGACGCTTGGCCGCTAGGCCGGCTAGTACCGCGTCGTTTTCCACGATCGCATCGCGCGAGAAGTTCAGCAACACGCTGCCCGACTTCATCGATGCGATGCGCTGCACATTGATCAGGCCGCGAGTCGCTTCCAGCAAAGGCACGTGCAGTGTGACGAAATCGCTGTGTTTGAGCAACTCCTCGACGCTCTGTGCCTTTTTCACCTGAGACGACAAACTCCATGCACCTTCCACGGTGATTTCAGGATCGAAGCCATATACGTGCATACCCAGTTTCAAGGCGGTATCGGCAACCATACGACCAATTGCACCCAAACCGATGATCCCTAAGGTGCGGCCTTTCAACTCAAAGCCTGCATAATGCTTCTTACCGTCCTCGACCAGTTTATGCATAACGGCATCATCGCCTTGCAGCCCCGCGACAAATTGCAGCGCAGGGATAATATTGCGTGCTGCCAGCAACATGCCTGCCACCACCAGTTCATTTACCGCGTTGGCATTCGCCCCCGCTGCATTAAACACCGGGATACCGCGTGCGCTCATCTTAGCAACCGGCACATTGTTGGTGCCTGCCCCAGCTCGGGCTATCGCTTTGACGCTGGCCGGAATTTCCATGTCGTGCATGACTTGCGAACGCACCAGAATGGCGTCCGGGTCGGTGACATCAGCCCCGACCGTGTAAGCGGTAGCCGGAAAACGTTTTAAGCCTGAAGCGGAAATCTTGTTCAGGGTAAGAATGCGATAGTGATTATCCATATTAACACCCTACTCCATCTTATTGATTAATAATCAATATTAAGCGCGGATCTGGCCGTAGCTGACCCGCTACTTAGCCGAATCAACCGTTTTGCTTTGCGAATTCGTTCATGAATTCGACCAGCGCCTGAACCCCGGCCAGTGGCATCGCGTTATAGATAGAGGCACGCATACCGCCCACCGAACGATGTCCTTTCAGTTGCAACAGGCCACGCGCTTCAGCCTGTTTGACGAAAGCGCCATCAAGCGCAGAGTCCTTGAGGGTAAACGGGATGTTCATGCGCGAACGATTGTCAGTTGCCACAGGACAGTTGTAGAATCCAGCGCTGGCATCGATCGCTGCATACAGCAAATTGGCCTTGGCGATATTGGTCTGCTCCATCGCCGCAATGCCGCCGTTACGCTTCAACATCTTGAACACCAAACCTGCGATGTAGATGCCATAGGTCGGCGGCGTGTTGTACATAGAATCGTTATCGGCATGCGTCTTGTAGTCCAGCATGGTCGGCGTACCGGCGACAACGTTACCCACCAGATCTTCGCGCACGATGACGATAGTCAGGCCCGCAGGACCGATGTTCTTCTGCGCACCAGCGTAGATCAGGCCGTACTTCGACACGTCTATCGGACGTGACAGGATGCAGGAAGACATATCGGCTACCAGCGGCACGGAACCCGCTTCAGGCAACCAGCTGAATTCAACGCCACCTATGGTTTCATTCGGTGTGAAGTGCAAGTAAGCGGCTTCCAGGTCGCATTTCCAGTCAGCGAAATCGGGTACGTAGGAGAAATTTTTGTCAGCGCTGGTCGCAACGACATTCACTGCACCGTACTTTTTCGCTTCGGAGATGGCTTTCTTTGACCATTCGCCGGTATTGAGATAATCCGCCGACGCTTTGCCGCGCAGCAAATTCATAGGGATCATGGCGAACTGCTGTGATGCACCGCCTTGCAAAAATAACACTTTGTAATTGGCAGGGATTCCCATCAACTCGCGCAAATCGGCTTCAGCTTCCGCTGCGATGCCCATGAATTCTTTACCGCGATGCGACATTTCCATCACCGACATACCGCTGCCATGCCAGTCGAGCATTTCGGCCTGAGCCTGTTGCAACACTTCTTTCGGCAATACTGCCGGACCGGCGCTAAAGTTGTAGATAGTCATTCTGCAATCACTCCAAAGTATTTAGTAAAAAATCATAGGATTGAGGATTGAGGATTGAGAAAAAATAGTGCACCGCTTTTAACTCAATCCTCAGTCCTGCCAGTTACTCTAAATCCTCAGTTTCTGAATCCTGCTCTTCCTGTCCTTCTTCTTCACCGGATTCAGCGATACGGCTAAGACCCGCCAGTTTCTCGCCCTTTTCCAGATTCATCAACGTCACGCCCTGTGCCGTACGGCCCATTTCGCGGATTTCGTTGACGCGGGTACGGATCAGCACACCGTTGGTGCCGATCAGCATGATCTCATCTTCCGGATTAACCAGCGTTGCCGCAACCACGCGACCATTGCGCTCCGAAGTCTGAATCGCAATCATGCCCTGCGTGCCACGTCCGTGTCGGGTGTATTCGGCGACCGGGCTGCGTTTTCCGTAACCATTTTCGGTCGCAGTCAACACACTCTGCTGCTCATTCTCCGCCACCAGTAATGATATAACCTGTTGATTTTCTTGAAGTTTCATACCGCGAACACCGCGAGAAGCACGACCTGTTTCGCGTACATCACCTTCATCGAAACGCACCGCCTTGCCGGCGTTGGAGAACAGCATCACGTCGTGTTTTCCATCGGTAATCGCAACGCCGATAAGATAATCGTCTTCATCCAGATTGATCGCGATAATGCCGCGTTTCATCGGACGGGAGAAATCCGTCAGAGTAGTCTTCTTCACCGTGCCGTTAGCGGTAGCAAAGAAAACAAACTTGTCTTCGACAAACTCGGTGACCGGCAAGATCGCATTGATCTTCTCGCCATCTTCCAGTGGTAACAGATTGACGATAGGTTTGCCGCGCGCGGTAGGACTGCCCTGCGGCACGTCGTATACCTTCATCCAGTACACGCGTCCCTTGTTGGAGAAGCACAAAATGAAATTGTGGGTATTGGCGACGAACAGGTTGTCGATAAAATCGTCTTCCTTGTTCTTGGTTGCCTGACGGCCGCGCCCGCCGCGCTTCTGCGCACGGTATTCGTCCATCTTCTGCGCCTTCATGTAGCCGCCATGCGACAAGGTAACCACCACATCTTCAGGCGGAATCAAATCTTCCATGCTCATGTCGTGCGTATGCGTGACAATCTCGCTGCGGCGTTTGTCGCCAAATTGGGTTTTAACCGCAGCCAACTCATCGCCGATGATGGCGGTGACACGTTCGGGTTTGGCCAGAATATCGAGCAGATCGGCAATCTTATCCATCACCTCGCGGTATTCGCCGATGATCTTGTCCTGCTCCATGCCGGTCAAGCGTTGCAGACGCAATTCAAGAATCGCCTGTGCCTGTGCATCGGACAGATGGTAGAAGCGTTCATTGCCCGCTACGATTAGGCCGAATTGCGGCGCCAGCCCATCGGGACGGGACGCGTCGCTCACGCGGCTTAACATATCTTCGACCAGCTCCGAGCGCCAGCTCTTCGCCATCAGCTCGCGTTTAGCGTCTGAAGGTGCGGGAGCTGCCTTGATCAGGGCGATGATCTCGTCCACATTGGACAAGGCAACAGCCAAGCCTTCCAGCACGTGACCGCGTTCGCGAGCCTTGCGCAGTTCAAATATGGTGCGGCGGGTAACCACCTCGCGGCGATGGCGCAGGAAAGCATCCATCACCTGCTTCAAGTTCAGCAAGCGTGGCTGACCATCGACAATGGCCACCATGTTGATGCCGAAACTGTCTTGCATCTGGGTATCTTTGTACAACTTATTGAGCAGCACGTCGGCATTTTCGCCGCGTTTTAACTCAATTACTGCGCGCATCCCGGATTTATCCGATTCGTCGCGAATTTCGGAGATACCTTCCAGACGCTTCTCGCGCACCATCTCACCGATCTTCATCAGCAAATTGGCTTTGTTTACCTGATACGGGAGCTCGTCGATGATGATCGCCTGACGTTCACCCTTGCCGATATCTTCGAAGTGGCAGCGCGCACGCATGATGACGCGACCGCGACCGGTGCGATACCCTTCACGAACCCCTGCCAGACCATAGATGAAACCTGCGGTGGGGAAGTCCGGTGCCGGTACGTATTCGATCAATTCCTCTATGTCCATTTCCGGATTTTTCAGCAACGCCAGGCAGGCATCGATGACTTCGGTCATGTTGTGAGGCGGAATATTGGTGGCCATCCCCACCGCGATACCGGACGAACCGTTGACCAGCAGATTAGGGAAGCGTGCCGGGAATACCAGCGGTTCATGTTCAGAGCCGTCGTAGTTGGGGCCAAAGTCGACAGTTTCCTTGTCTAGGTCGGCCAGTAACTCATGGGCGATCTTAGCCATACGAATTTCGGTGTAACGCATCGCCGCCGCGTTATCCCCGTCCACTGATCCGAAGTTACCCTGCCCGTCCACCAGCATGTAGCGCAGTGAAAACGGTTGGGCCATACGAACGATGGTGTCATACACAGCGGTGTCGCCGTGCGGATGGTACTTACCGATCACGTCACCGACGATACGCGCGGACTTTTTGTAAGCGCGATTCCAGTCGTTTGATAGTTCGTGCATGGCAAACAGCACGCGGCGATGTACAGGCTTCAAACCGTCGCGCACATCCGGCAGCGCGCGCCCGACAATCACGCTCATCGCGTAGTCCAAGTAGGACTTGCGCATTTCTTCTTCGAGACTGACCGGCAGGGTTTCTTTAGCGAATTGTTCCATGGATATTTATTGTAGTTAGCTCAAAAAACAGCGCATGAGTTTACCACAGACAGTCCATCCCGAACCAGCCATATTAGCCAAGCTGGCACCGGCCCGCGCTGGTGAAAAGACCCAAATGACTAATCGTTACCGAATAGATCGCGTGTATAAACCTTAGCTTCTACATCGATCAACTCCGGACTCATACGGTTGGCGACGATCACGTCAGCTTTTTGTTTAAACGCGGCCAGATCTCTGACCACTCTGGAGTGATAAAAATCATCTTCCTTTAGCGCAGGTTCATAGACGATCACTTCGACGCCACGCGCCTTGATGCGTTTCATGATCCCCTGAATGCTGGACGACCTGAAGTTGTCCGAACCGCTTTTCATGATCAACCGGTGTACACCGACGACTTTGGGATTGAGTTTAAGTATGCTCTCGGCGATAAAATCCTTGCGCGTGGTGTTGGAGGCGACTATCGCATTGACCAGATTCTGCGGCACATCCTGATAGTTGGCCAGCAACTGCTTGGTGTCTTTGGGCAAACAATAGCCGCCGTAGCCGAACGAAGGGTTGTTGTAGTGATCGCCGATACGCGGATCGAGACTGACGCCCTGTATGATCTGTTTGGTATCCAGTCCATGCGTGGCCGCATAGGTGTCCAGTTCATTGAAATACGCCACGCGCATCGCTAAGTAAGTATTGGCAAACAGTTTCACAGCCTCAGCTTCGGTCGAGTCCGTGAACAATGTATCGATATTCTGCTTGACCGCGCCCTGCTTAAGCAAATTTGCAAACACCTCGGCGCGCGTCGAGCGCTCGCCCACCACGATACGCGAAGGATGCAGATTGTCGTAAAGCGCACGCCCTTCTCTTAAAAATTCGGGCGAAAAGATCAGGTTGTTGCAATTGAATTTGGCGCGCGCCTTGACTGTGTAACCGACCGGAACCGTGGACTTGATGATCATCACCGCATCTGGATTGATGCGCATCACATCCTGTATCACTGATTCGATTGAGCGCGTATTGAAATAATTAGTCTCGGGATCGTAATCGGTGGGCGTTGCGATGATGACGTAATCCGCTCCGGTGTATGCCTCAATCTTGTCGAGCGTCGCCTTGAAGTTCAGCGTTTTGTGTTGTAGATACGACTCAATCTCGATGTCTTCTATGGGCGATTGCTTGCGGTTCAACATTTCGACCTTTTCAGGAACGATGTCGATAGCAACCACTTCATTGTACTGAGACAGCAAAATGGCGTTGGAGAGTCCTACGTAACCGGTACCGGCAATAGCAATTTTCATAAGGGTTAGTGGCAATAAATATTATTAACGTTTTAAACGGAGGATAAAATTATCTCGCGTAAAACAATACAGGCAATACTAATGGTATCGATTTAATTTTATCGGTGCAGTTTTTTTTCACCGTAGTGTTTCTACACAATAAACAAAAACGACATCACAAGGATGTCGTTTTTGTTTATTGGTGGAGGCGGGGGGAATTGAACCCCCGTCCGCAAGCACTCTACAGGCAGTTCTACATACTTAGCCTGACTGTTTGATTTAATCCCGGACACGCCAGTCGGCGGGCTGGTACGGGACTAGTTACCTTAGTTTTAGCTTCGTACAAAGTAACCCTGCACGACACGATTCTGTGTTAGTACCTCACTCATCTCCGTCTTGCGACTTCGAGCCACTCCACAGACAGCATGGTGTGAGGTCTAGCTGCCTTACGCAGCTAAAGCGTAGTTTTCGTCGTTTGCGACTAGTTTTTTCCAGCTGATTTACGAGGTTGCGGGTCCTCGGTATGCCCTACTCTGCTTTGCAACCCACGTCGAAGCCATGTCGCCCCCGGATGGTCATGCTACAAAACGGTGTTGATTGTAGCAGATTCAGAGCGGCATCAGGTCGAGAAGTTCCATCGGATGATTAATCAGTGCGTGCGCGCCCCAATTATTCGTTTGCGCATCCGCCGCGATGTAGCCGTAATTGGCGATGACACCGCGCATGGCAACGGCATTGGCCGCCTGCATATCGCGCAGATCGTCGCCCAGATAAAGGCAATATTCAGGCGCAACACCGATGATCTCGCAGGCTTTCAACATCGGTTCAGGATGCGGTTTAGCGTTGGCGCAAGTATCTCCGCTGATCATACAAGCCGCGCGATCCGCATAACCCAACGCCTGCATCAAAGGTACGGTATAAACATGGGGCTTATTGGTCACAATACCCCAAGGAATATTATTGCCTTCAAGACAATCAACCAACTCCTTTATTCCATTGAATAAAATTGTATTCCTGCAAATATTGCTTGCGTAGTGCTCGAGGAATATATCGCGCAAGGCGTTGTAATCAGGTGCGCCAGGCTCGATGCCGAAACCGGTTTTTAGCAAACCGGGCGATCCGTGCGAAGCCTGTGGTCTTAACACCTCAAAAGGTAACGGCGGCAATTGACGGGTGGAACGCGTATGGTTTAACGCGGCGGCAAGATCGGGTGCAGTATCGGCAAAAGTGCCGTCCAGATCAAATAACACTGCTTTGACGCTACCTCCTCCCGTGCTGGCGCGCCTCCCTCCCCCGTGTACGGGGGAGGGGTTGGGGGAGAGGGTTTTATTCACGACGGCAGGCCACCATGTAGTTCACGCTGGTGTCGTTCCCTAATGAGTAAATTTTGGACAACGGGTTGTAACTCATGCCGATCAGATTTGTGATATTAAGTCCCGCGTTACGGCAGGATTGCGCCAACTCGGATGGCTTGATGAATTTGGCGAAGTCGTGCGTGCCGCGCGGCAGCATATTCAACACATATTCCGCACCGATCACCGCGAACAGATAAGATTTTGGATTGCGGTTGAGGGTGGAGAAAAATATCCAGCCGCCCGGTTTGACCAGTTTTGCACAGGCCGCGATCACGCTGTCAGGATCGGGCACGTGTTCGAGCATTTCCATACAAGTCACCACATCGTATTGTTCCAGCTGTTCCTCGGCCAAGCTCTCAACGGGTATCTTTCGGTAGTTGACCTGACGACCACTCTCCAATAGATGCAACTTAGCCACTTGCAAGGCTTTGTCGGATAGGTCGATGCCCGTTACATTTGCGTTCAAGGCTGCCATGCTCTCAGACAGGATGCCGCCGCCGCAGCCGACATCCAACACACGTTTGCCTGCTATGGCTGCATGCTGATTGATGTAATTCAGGCGCAAGGGATTGATTTCGTGCAGCGGCTTGAATTCGCTTTGCGGGTCCCACCATTTGTGGGCCATTTGGGAGAATTTTTCGATTTCGACGGGATCAGCGTTGCTCATGGTATTCGTGTGTTTTATGGTTAGGATGCGACTGTAGCAAAACTTGCCGCCAGCGCCAAATAAACCTTTAGTTAAACCGTGTGTTTACGGGAAAATACCTCTAATTCAAAAAACTGTTGTCCGAGTCAATGCTTGAACTGCTGCTTTCATCAAGGGCAAAATAATCCAGCTAATGGTCATAACCGGTATAGTTCTGGCTACCGAACGGCACAAATGCACATATGCTGCCGTATCCCGAGCGAAATTGTGCCCACAGCCCTGCATGAGGTGCTTGTTATGAATGAAAAAATCCACCAACTTCTCGAACAGATCAGCCATCTGGAAGAGGAACTGCAAACCGCCATCGAGGGACAGGAATGTCGTTTGCGTTATGAGATCAAGGATAGGCGCGTAGTGTTTGAGGAAGCGATAGGCGCGGCACACCGCAGGCTTAAAATGGGCGTCTTTCGCTGGTTTCTCACCGTGCGTCCGCAGAATTTTCTGACGATGCCTATTATCTACGGCATGATCGTGCCGATGACGATACTTGATCTAGCTGTAACCCTCTATCAGATGACTTGTTTCCCCATTTACCGGATCGCACAGGTCAAGCGTTCAGACTATATCGTGATGGATCACCAGCATCTGGCCTATCTGAATGCCTTTGAAAAGGTGCACTGCATGTACTGTTCGTATGGCGTGGGTATGCTCAACTACGCTCGCGAGATCACCGCCCGCACCGAGCAATATTTTTGCCCGATCAAACACGCGCGGAAAGTGCTCAGTTCACATTCACGCTATAGCCAATTTTTAGACTATGGCGAGGCCGAACAACTGCATCATAAAATCGAAAAATTCCGCGCGGATCTTGCTAAAGAAATAAAATAAAACAATAGCTTGCATCGTTATCTTGTGTGTTTTCGACCGTGCTTAGGACTCTCTGAAGCGTGGCAGGCACGGCGATAGGATTGCAAGGTCTTCTGAGCTCGACCCAATAATGTGCCAGGCGGATATTCGCCGCTCTCATCGGCGACACCGGCGGGCATGCCGCTGAGCAACGCCATTCCGAAGCTGACATGTTCGACGGTATAGATTTTAAATAATCCCTGACCGACAGCCTCAATGACACGATGGTCGAGCATCAAATGACGGCGGTTCCGCGACGGAATCATCACTCCCTGACTGCCGTCGAGTCCCATTGTCTCGCAGACGCGGAAATAGCCTTCGATTTTTTCGTTGATGCCGCCCACTGGCAATACTTCACCGTGCTGGTTGACCGCCCCCGTTACCGCGATCCCCTGCTTGAGCGGGATACCCGATAAAGACGAGAGCAACACATACAGCTCAGCGCAGGAGGCAGAATCACCTTCCACACCGTTGTATTCCTGTTCAAACACGATGGAGGCATTGAGCGCCAAGGGTGCAAGATGTGAAAACAAGGCGGCCAGATAGTTTTGCAGAATCAACACACCCTTATCATGAATGGGGCCTGACATTTCCACTTCTCGTTCGATGTTGAGCAGACCGTCGCTACCGGCAAAGGTGCGCGCCGAGAGTCTGACCGGAAAACCGAAACGATGATCGCCCAGATCGATCACGGTCAGCGCATTGAGTTGTCCTACCTGTTCTCCATGAACACTGATGAGCAGATCGCCCTCCTGTATCGACTCCTGCAAACGCTGATCCGGATAGTCGTGCCGCTGGATACGCGCCAATCGTGCGGCGTCAACATCGATAGCTTCCACCCGTCGGCCTGAGCGCACATGGCACAGTGCCGCGCTTTCCAGAATCAATGCCTCGGCACGCGCGAAAATGGCGCTCTGACGTGACTGATCGTCCACTTCACGATGCGCATCTTCCAGCAGACAGGCCACCGCAGCGGCGGAAAAATGTGGCAACCCCGAATTGTGACAGGTGTGAGAGACAAAAATGGCAAAAGCGTGTCTCGTGTCAACACCTGCAACAAAACTTTCGGCAAAATCCACCTTGGTGCGGAAATGCCGTGCGAATTCAGGATCCTCTTCCTGTAACTGGTAATACTGATCCCGCGAACCGATCAGGATAATCTTGACTTCGACCGCCACGGCTTCAGGTTCAAGAGACACGGCGGCAATGGCAGAAAAAGTCGTGCCCGGCTCTTCAATTTGCAGCATTCCGCTGCGCAAAAAGCGTCTGAGCTTTTCCCATACCAACTCATCCACCAGCAAATCGCGCAGATGAAGTAACAGGAAGCCGCCATGCGCCTTATACAGCGAGCCTGCGCGTATCCGCGAAAAATCGGTGACAAGCACTTCGTTCTCGGACTGATACTCGATGCTACCGAACAGCGAACGAAACAGCGGGTTATCTTCAATAATCACCGGCGCACCCTGCAAGTGCTCGTTGTCCACGACCAGATTGACTCGGTAGCGGGACAAAATTAGCCCCAAAGCCTCCTGCCGCACTTCGTCTTCCTCATCCAAGGTCTCAAACAACGCCAGATTGTCGAGTACATCCAGCGCCACTTTTTCAAGATAGACGCTCAGCTTAATTGTGTCCTTGATCTGTTTCTTCAGCGCGCTGCGGATTTGCTGAAACTCATGATCCAGCAAGGGTCTGATCACTTGACGCCGCAATGCCGAGAGCGACTCATTCATGGTTCGCTCCATAGGACGGGTCTTTTCCAGAAAACGGCTGATCTCGACGCGCAACTCCTGCTCTGCCTGTTCAATTTCAAGCCGCCGTTTCTTGGGCAATGCGAGCATTTCATGTTCGGTAAAGGCGTGATTCTTCGCATCCAATAAGGTAAACACCAGATGCCCGGATTCACGATGCAGGGCGAAGTGGCGCGCTTCGGCAAAGGCATCCAGACCGGCGTAAGCTTCGGCTTCTTCCGACTTGTATTTCTTTTCGATGCGCTCGCTTTCAGTCTTGAACTCCTGACCGTTCAGCCGAACCGGTATCTCAGTCTGCAGGGTCTTGATTATCTGAGTCATAGACTGGCGCAGTAAACGACCTTCACCGGCGGGCAGGCGCAGCGCGCGAGGCCGCTCAGGCGCTTCGAAATTGTGCAAATAGCACAAGTCAGGAGGAACGGGTTTGTTTACGGCGGCATCTGTCATTGCCTGTTTAAGCAAAGACGAGCGACCGCTGCCCACCTCGCCCAGCACAAACAAGTTGTAATCCGCCTGATCCATGGATAAACCGAAACGTGCCGCGACTTGCGCACGTTCCTGCCCTATCCAGGGCAAGGGATGGGAGAGCAATTCGCTGGTATCTGAAAAACAGAGTGATTCAGGTTCAATAGACAGGCGAAGCTCGGAAGCGGACAAAGGGATAATCGACATTTTCAGAACGCTCGTAATCAATGCCCCGATTGTAACGAATTACAGGGTGATGGATTGCAGAATGCTTGATACACTCAGCTTGTCCCTACCATGCACCGGCTCGATCTTATGCACATCACTACGCGCTATGTTTTTCTGATCATGCTGATTGCATGTACTCCATCCCATGCTGATTTTGAAGCCGATTTATCGGATACCGGAAAATCGAATAAATCCTTACTTGAGTTGCATCGTCAGGCTGAACGCGGGGACGCTGATGCCCAATTGAGTATGGGCGGCTTTTATTTCAAGGGACAGGATGTCGCCATGGATTACGATGAGGCGGCCAAGTGGTTTAGGCTTGCGGCACAAAAAGGCAATCCGCAGGCGCAGTACAACCTCGGCATGATGTATGACACAGGGCATGGCGTGGGACTGGATCACACTGAGGCGGCACGCTGGTATCGCAGGGCTGCCGATCAGGGGCTCTCGATCGCACAGCTGAATCTGGGCGTGGCCTATGCCGAAGGACAAGGTATCGTTCAGGACCAGATGGCTGCCATCAGATGGTTTGCTCTGGCAGCAGATCAGGGCGAAGCGCAGGCACAATTTAATCTGGGGGTGATATACGCCAATGGTCAGGGTGTGACGCAAAATTTAGTAACTGCCTATCGCTATGCAAAACTGGCCGCAGTCCAAGGACACGAAACTGCGCCCGCACTGCTGAGGGATTTGACTCGCCAGATGTCTCCCGAACAGCTTGCCAGCGCCAATCAACCCGTCATTACTGTCGGCGCCTGTTCGCATACGGCCGGTAGCACACCCGAAAACAATAAAATTTATTTACAGTTAGGCGCGTTCAAATCACAGAATCAGGCTGGAAAGTTCAAAGAGTTGCTGAGCGGGAAACTGGGCGCGATGGGGCATCCGGTCGATTTGTACTCACAGGATGAGTGGACACAGATTCAAGTCGGTCCCTACGCAACACTGGCTGAGGCACAGCACAGCGCAGAAATTCTGAAAAGCAGACTGGGATTCGAACCTATGATCAAGAGAAGATAAAGAACTAAATTCCTAGCAAATTCTCGGCAATTGTTCACCCGCCAGCCAGTCCACCATGCGGCGACCGCCTAACCGGGTGGTCATTTGCACGAAGCCGTGCGCATCTTCGATGACCTCGCCGATAATGGCAGCCTGAGCGGCCAAAGGGTGAGAACGCATCACCGCCAGCAAATGATCCGCATCGCCAGGTGCGCAAATCGCGATCAACTTGCCTTCATTCGCGACGTACAAGGGGTCCAGCCCCAGAAATTCACAGGCCGCAGCGACCGTCGAATTGACGGGAATCGCCGCCTCGTTGAGGAACATGCCCACCTTTGATTGCTGAGCAATCTCATTGAGTGTAGTCGCCAGACCGCCGCGCGTCGGGTCGCGCAGCACGCGCAAGGTCGCACCGCTCGCCAGCATGTCTTGCACTAGCGTGTGCAACGCCGCCGTATCCGAGACGATGGGCGCGTCAAAGCTCAAATTTTCACGCTGCGACATCACCGCCATGCCGTGATCACCTATCGTGCCCGACAGCAGTATCTTATCGCCAGACTTTGCATTGTCGCCGGACAAGTCCAAGCCATCTGCCACCACACCGACGGCCGTGGTGGTGATAAAAACTCCATCGCCCTTGCCCTGCTCCACCACCTTGGTATCCCCTGTGACGATAGGCACGCCTGTTTCATGCGCCGCCTTTGCCATCGATTCGACGATGCGTTTGAGATCGGAGAGCAAAAAGCCTTCTTCTAGGATGAAGGCGGCAGACAGGTAGAGCGGCACCGCGCCCATCATCGCCACATCGTTGATGGTGCCGTGCACCGAGAGACAGCCGATATCGCCGCCTGCGAAGAACAATGGTGAGACCACGTGACTGTCGGTCGACATCACCAGACGACCTGAAGGTTGCGGCAATACCGCGCCGTCGTTGCCCTGCGCCAGATACGGATTGTCGAAGGCGCTGGCGAACAAACCGCTGATTAAGTGCGCCATGGCGCGTCCGCCTGAACCATGCGACATCTCGATCCGCCCCTGTTTGAAATCCAAAGATCTGCTGTAGCTCATGCTTTTGTCTCCCGAAACCGCCCAAAGGAATAATGCGCCGCACAGGCACCCTCGCTCGACACCATGCAGGAACCGACCGGATTCTCAGGCGTACAGACCGTGCCGAAAATTTTGCACTGCTGCGGTATTTTTTCGCCCCTCAGGATAGCCGCACATTCGCAGGCCTTGTGATCTGGTACGGCCACATACTCGCAATTAAATTTCAACTCGGCATCGAAGGCGGCAAACTCAGCACGCAGTTTCAACGCACTCAAGGGCAGCGTTCCTAAACCGCGCCACTCAAAAAACTCTCTTAATTCAAATACTTCTGATACCAGCGCCTGCGCTTTTAGATTGCCTGAGCGCGACACGGCGCGGGTAAACTCGTTTTCAACGGCAGCTCTCCCCTGATTGATCTGGCGGATCAGCATCAATATGGCCTGCAAGACGTCCAGCGGCTCGAAGCCCGCTATTACCACCGATTTGGCATAATCGCGGGCAAACACCTCATAGGGTTCGCTGCCGATGACGGTCGAGACATGAGCCGGACCGATAAACCCGTCCAGCGCCACGCCGCCTGCCACGGCTAAAATTGCGTGCATCGCAGCCGGCGTCAACACATGGTTGCACAGAATACTGAAATTGTTGATGCTCTCAGTTTGCACCTGTTTCACGGCGACCGCTGTCGGCGGCGTGGTGGTTTCAAAACCGATGGCCAGAAACACCACTTCGCGCGCCGGATTGTCCCTTGCGATTTTCAAGGCGTCCTGCGTCGAATAGATCATCCGCACATCCGCCCCCGCCGCCTTGGCGCGCATCAGCGTGAGCTTGTCGGAGGCAGGAACCCGCATGGTGTCGGCGTAGGTGCACAGAATCACGCCCTGCTCAGTCGCCAACCTTATCGCCTGATCGACACGTCCCACCGGCAACACGCAAACCGGACAACCGGGGCCATGTATCAAGCGCACGTTAGCCGGCAATAAATCGGCCAGACCGTAACGCGAAATCGCATGAGTGTGACCGCCGCAGAATTCCATCAAGCGATAGATTTTTTGCGGTTCGGCTTCACGGGCGATATGCGCGGCGATGTTTTTCGCCAATTCACCATCGCGAAATTCATCGACGTATTTCATGCCAGCGATCCGTCCGCCAATTGGGCATCGGTGTGTGCATTCAATTCGGCAAACAGGGCCAGCGTCTGTTCGGCCTCATCGACATCCAGCTTTTGCAGCGCGTAGCCTACATGCAGAATCACATAGTCGCCCACAGCAACATCCTCCACCAGACTCAGCGAGATTTCCTTCCTCACGCCGCCCAGATTGACGATGGCATTGTCACCCGGGGTGAGCTGTTCGACGCGTACGGGTATAGCGAGACACATGAGATAACCTTTATAAGTTAAATTAACAAAATAATATATCTTATTGAATATTTTTATATTTATTTTTTATAGATTGTATGCCGACCCAGGCCTGACCCAGCGAAATTGCGCTGTCGTTGGGCTGCATCAACTGAGCCGTCAAGACTTGCAGCCCTGATTTTTCCATATACTCCGTCAAGGCGGATAACAATATTCCATTGTGAAAACAGCCGCCTCCCAAGGCGATACGGCCGATGTTTTGCGCACCAGCAGCACGCACCACCCAGTCGGCGAGTCCCGCCGCCACGGTCGCGTGAAACAGCGCGGCACCGTAAGCTGCCTCGCGACAATCGGCCAGCAGACCTAGCAGCGGCGCAAAATCCAGCACGCCGCTTTCAAGGATATGCCAACCATCTTGCATAGGCGCAACCTGCCCGTGCTGCTCTGCTAATGTCTGCAAGGCGATCGCCGCCTGCGCCTCAAAAGTTTGAATTTCACTCACGCCCAGCAAACCGGCTGCGGCATCGAACAATCGCCCCATGCTGGAGGTTGCAGGACAATTTAAACCGCGCTGCAACATGGCGGTGACGGTCGCCGCGCCCGCTTGCTTGCAAAATCGTGTTGCGATTTCATCGCCGCGTCCTAGTTGAAACAACACCGCCGCCGCCATCCGCCACGGCTCCTGAGCGGCGCGGTCACCGCCCGGCATAGGCAAATACACCAGATGCCCCAGTCGTTGAAAATCAGCCCCCGACACGAGGAGCAGCTCGCCGCCCCACGGCGTGTTATCCGTCCCTAGTCCGACGCCATCGAGCGCCAGTCCCAGCACAGGTTCTGTAATGTGATGTTCGGCGCAGATAGCAGCGATATGCGCGTGATGGTGTTGCACGGCGAGGGTTGGTAAACTGTGCTGTGCGGCAAAATCCAGGGCAAACTGCGTGCTGTAAAAATCCGGATGCAGATCATGTACGACCAGTTCAACGGGGAGATTCTCGCACAGCAACGCCACCGCCTCATCTAGTTTCAGACGCGCTTCAAGCGAATCCAGATCACCGATCAGTGGCGAGATGCGCACCTGATTGCCTTCAGTGACGCAGACCGTGTTTTTCAGCCATGCACCCAAAGCTAATACACACGGCCCGCTATTTTTTAATATAATATTCAATTGGTTATGCACTAACCTTGCGTGCAGCGGCGTTTTTACAACCCGCCGCTATCCACGCCAGCCATTCATCCATGCCCACGCCACTGGTGGCCGAAATTCGAATTACCTGCAAAGCCGGATTAACGCGATGCGCATACTCGATGGCCAGATTCGCATCAAATTCCAGATAAGGCAGTAGATCGCACTTATTGAGCAGCATCAGGTCGGCGGCGCGGAACATGTCGGGATACTTGAGCGGCTTGTCTTCACCTTCGGTCACCGACAGAATCACCACCTTGTGCGCCTCACCCAGATCGAAACTCGCCGGGCACACCAGATTGCCGACATTCTCGATTAACAGCAGACTGTCGTCCGGCAAATTCAGACGCTCTATCGCCTGTCCAACCATCTGTGCATCCAGATGACAGCCTTTGCCGGTATTGATCTGAATCGCGGGCGCACCGGCCTCCCGTATGCGCGCGGCATCATTTTCGGTTTGCTGATCGCCTTCAATCACCGCGAGCGGAATCGCCCCCCCTAACGCCGCGATGGTTTTCACCAGCAAGGTAGTTTTACCCGAACCCGGACTCGATACCAGATTGAGTGCAAATATTCCCTGTTCTGCCAACTGGCGACGATTGTCCTGTGCATGATCGTTATTGCGCGCCAGTATGTCGCGTTCGATCTTCACCATGCGGGTCTGGGTAGTTTTGTGACTAATTTCTGTGCTTACCTCAGGTGGGGATGTCTCAGCGGAATTCACCCCGCTCACCTCATGTGCCTTAAATCGCAGCGCACCGCCCGCTTTACGCGTAGCCTTGAGCGCATGCCCGCCGATCAAAGTCTGACCACCGCCACAACCACAGGTAGTACACATAAAAACCCCTCAATTCAATTAACTACAACCAGCCCGCACGTTTGAAACGGTAATATAAATATCCACAGGTGATAAAGATCACGGCAAGTGCCATCGGGTAACCATAGTCGAACGACAGTTCCGGCATATTGTGAAAATTCATACCCCAGATACCGGCAAACGCAGTGGCAACCGCGAAGATCCCCGCCCACGCCGCCAACTGCTTGTTGACTTCATTCTGCTCGATCGACACGGCTGACTGACTCACCAGTATGGCGGTGGTGATCGTGTCCCGCATGGTTTCTATGGTCGAGTTGATGCGTATCAGATGGTCGTACACATCGCGAAAATATTCCTGCGAACCGGCGCAAACAGCAGGGACGCGACCGCCATACAGCCTGGTCGTGGCATCCATCAACGGTGTCACCGCGTGCTTTAAAACCAGCAGCCGACGTTTGATTTCATAGAGTTTTTCGACATTGATCAAAGCGGCATTTTTGTCGAACAGATGTTCCTCGATCGCCTCCAGTTGGGATTCGAGCTTTTCGATTACCGGAAAATATCGATCCACCACCGCGTCCATCAAGGCATACAGCACAAATCCTGAACCTAGCCGCAGCAATTGCGGCTCGCGCTGGCAGCGTTCGCGCACCCCTAAAAAATCTAGCCGACTGCGGTTGCGCACCGATAAGACAAAATTTTTCCCGACAAAGACGCAAATTTCACCGACCGACAATTCGCCACCGTTAGGCTCTACGACATGCATCACCACGAATAAGATGTCGCCATATTCTTCAATCTTAGGGCGCTGATGACCGTGGCGCGCATCTTCAACTGCCAGATCGTGTAGGCCGAACTCCTCCTGCATTTGTGCAAGTTCATCGTCAGTGGTGTCTTTGAGCGCAACCCAGACAAAGCAATCGGGGTGTTCGAGATAGTCGCTGATTTCTTCAACGGGCAGGTCGGTCAGCTTAACGCCGTTCTGGTAGGCAACACAATTGATTAGCATAACGGCTTAGATAATTTGGACTAGATGCAACAGATAACCGGAATATAAAGGTTGAGTGATCTTCAAGCTGTTAATCAAACAGGGGTGAGATTTTTCATGCGGCGATTATCCCCCTTAGGGTGTATTTGTCAAATACAGCCAGAACGACTAACCATCCATCAACAGAACCCTCATTACTATCTCCCGTCTTCGGAATGGGGGATGAATTAAAATTGACAACAGAACGAACGTTCTCTAAGATGCCAGCACATTATTTCATGTTGTTTTAGTTCATGCGTTATACCCCACACATAAAGCAAACACCATCAGACATCCGGCCTGCGTACAACAGAACACGTTCGGCCATTCATACCGTGATGGCGACTGGCGCGTTTTTACTCACAGGTATTGTTCATGCTGAAAAAATTCAGGCATCAGAACCCGTCAAGAGCAGTCTGACACAGTCCAGCTCAACCCAAGACAGTATTCAAAATCTACTGGACTATGCTCGAAATTATGAAGGTGTACCTTACCGTAGCGGCGGAACTTCTCCCGGTACCGGGTTCGATTGCAGCGGATTTGTGCGCTATGTATTTGACCGTGCGGAAGGAGTCTCCCTGCCCCATCATTCAGGCAGTATCAGTCAGGTCGGGACTCCTGTAGCACTGGATGAGCTAAAACCGGGCGATCTTGTCTTCTTTTATCTGTTACAAAAGACGGTTTCCCATGTCGGAATTTATCTGGGTAATAACCAGTTTATCCACGCGTCCAGCAACCGGAGCGGTAGCGTTGTCGTATCGAATTTAAAAGAGAGTTATTGGACGAAACATTACATTTCAGCACGGCGCGTTGATGCAATAATATCAAATAAAAAACATCTATCTCATGCCACGCCGATGCCATTGCACTCTCCTTCAGCTTTGCCTATTCAGCACGGCGCGTAAGGCCGGTTCTTACGCATTTACGGCATATTTTACCTGCTAATATCGAAATATGGGCAGGAGGCCAAGGCTCAAATATCATTCGCCGCCCCCAAAAAGGCGTACGAATTTTTTTAAACATGGCTGATGTAATTATTGCCTTACACGACTGCGCAAAAAACAAAAATTGGGATAGTTCTATCAATTCACCCAACAATCCTTATTTTTTTACTTCCATTCAACTTAAAGGTGATTTTTGAAGAAGGCCATGGTTCTTGTCCACGCAAGTTCTGCCGCTTTTGCATCATGCTTTAAATAAGCGAGGTTTTTTGAATCGGCTTCTTCATTGGCAAAGGCATGCTTTGCGTCATAACGAAAAAATTCAAAAAGGACTGAAGAGGCTGATAACTTCTTTTCTAACTCATCAACGCCAGCTATCGCAAAGACATCGTCCTGAATAGCCCAGTGCCCCATGATGGGCGCGCTAATCTTCATGGCATCCACATATTCCAAGGGTGGATAACCGTACCAGATGACCGTAGCATCCAACTCGGGCACAAAAACACTGGAAAGCAGGGTTAACGCCCCGCCCATACAAAATCCGGTGACGCCGACCTTTGGACTTCCCTGCGCCTTCAGGTATTGAACTGCACCACGAATATCCTGACCGGCAGCATCACCAAAATCGAGTCCATTCATTAAATGATTGGCCTCATTTTCTTCCAGTGCCAATTTTCCACGATATAAATCAGGCACTAAAGCCTGGTAACCTGCATCGGCCAATCTATCAGCAACTGCTTTGATTTGCTCATTCAAGCCCCACCATTCCTGAATCACGACAATGGCCGGCGCATTTTCAATCGCCTTTGGTTTAGCAAGATACGCATTGACGGTCTGTCCATCCGGTCTTTTATAATTAATCATTGATCCCATTAAACTCCCCTTAAATTGACTTTCATTGAATACGTCCGGATATTTCGCAGCCGGATAACGAACAGTTGAATTAGAAAACGCCAGTCTTACTCAACGGTCCAGCGCCGTATAATCTGTATAGCCCAGTTGCGGATCCTGTAGGCCGTAGCCATAGAAAGTTTCCTGGTCGAATGGATTCAGCGGGGCGTTTATTTGCAGACGGTGAGGTAGATCAGGATTTGAGATAAACAGCTTGCCGAAAGAGACGGCATCCGCTTCTCCGGATTCGATAACCTGCCCGACTGTATTCGAATCGAATCCCTCGTTGGCGATAAGAACGCCACCGAAACGCCTTTTTAGCTCAGGGCTGATGCGGTTCTCCCCCAGGGATTCCCGTGTGAAGATAAAGGCGATGCCGCGTTTTCCCAGTTGTTCCGCCACATAGCCGAAGGTGCCGGCAGGATCGGAATCCCCCATGGTATGCGCATCGCCTCGGGGGGCAAGATGCATCCCGACACGGCCCGCGCCCCAAACTGAAATTACCGCGTCCGTTACTTCCAACATCAACCGCGCACGATTTTCAATGGAGCCGCCATAAATATCCGTGCGTGTATTAGTGCTGTCCTGCAGGAACTGATCCAGCAGGTAGCCGTTGGCACCATGAACTTCGACGCCGTCGAATCCGGCTAGTTTGGCATTCTCAGCCCCTTTTCGATAAGCCTCGACGATACCCGGAATCTCAGAAAGAGTAAGCGCACGCGGGATCACATATTCCTGCTGTGGCCGCAGCAGACTGACATGTCCTAGTGCGGCAATGGCGCTGGGTGCAACAGGCAGTTCACCGTTAAGGTAATTCGGATGGGAAATCCTGCCAACATGCCAGAGTTGCAGAAAAATGCGGCCTCCGGCAGCATGCACGGCATCGGTGATCTTTATCCAGCCCGCGACCTGTTCATCCGACCAGATCCCTGGTGTATCCGGGTAGCCGACACCTTGAGGTGTCACGGATGTCGCCTCGCTAATGATCAAGCCCGCGCCCGCCCTTTGGGCATAGTACTTTGCCATCAAGGCATTGGGCACACGCTCCTCACTGGTGCGGCAGCGTGTCAAAGGAGCCATCACGATACGGTTGGGAAGCGTCAGGTCGCCTACCTGGATGGGTTCAAATAGCGCCTTCAGATGATTCTTGCTGAGCGTGAATTCGTTCATTAGAGGGTACTCATGTCTATGACGAAGCGGTATTTCACATCGCTCTTGAGCATGCGTTCATAGGCCGTATTGACGTAATTCATATCAATCAGTTCGATATCCGAAACAAGGCCATGCCGGGCACAAAAATCGAGCATCTCCTGCGTTTCGTGTATGCCGCCAATTAACGAACCCGCCAGTTGGCGGCGCTTCAAGATCAGGTTGAATACGGCCGGTGATGGATGCGGTTCCGCTGGCGCACCGACCAGCGTCATCGTGCCATCGAGCTTGAGGAGTTGCAGATAGGCATCCAGATTGTGGGGGGCGGCGACCGTATTCAGGATAAAGTCGAGCTGGTTGGCGTAGCTTGCCATTTGTTCGACATCGGTGGAAATACAGACTTCGTGTGCGCCCAGTCGCTTGCCATCCTCAGCCTTGCCGGGTGAAGTGGTAAACAGTACAACATGGGCACCCATCGCGCGGGCGATTTTGACCCCCATGTGACCTAAGCCGCCCAGACCGACTATCCCGACCTTTTTGCCCGGCCCCGCTCCCCAGTGACGCAGCGGTGAATAAGTGGTGATCCCGGCACAAAGCAACGGGGCTACGCTCGCCAAATCCTTTTCGTCATGGTTAATATTCAGCACAAAGGACGCTTTCACGACGATACTCTGGGAATATCCGCCAAAGGTATTTTCGCCGCCGAACATCGGCCCGTTGTAGGTGCCAGTGAAACCCTGCTCGCAATATTGCTCTTCGCCTTCATGACAAGGATGGCAATCCCCGCAACTATCGACCATGCAGCCCACGCCGGCCAGATCACCCACCTTGAAAGCTTCTACTTTGTCGCCTACAGCGACGATACGACCCACGATTTCGTGGCCCGGCACGGAAGGATAGGTCGTGCTTTTCCACTCGTTACGTGCAGTATGCAAGTCAGAATGGCAAACGCCACAATATAAGATTTCAATCTGTACATCGTCAGCGTTAAGTGCACGGCGGTCAATTTCAAAAGGTGCCAGAGGACTTGTTGCACTTTGTGCCGCATAGGCTTTGCTTTTAATCATGTTGATTTTCTCCATGTTAGTAATAATTTGACGATTCGATTGCATCAATTCTTGCTAAGCGCGATGCGCTTACTATCAGTGTTGCGGACAACCGATTTTTAAAAATTGACGCAAGTTAGTCCAACAGTCGCATCAGTCCGATAAAGTCATCATCAGACCAACCTTTCGCCATCCCCTGATCATAGGTATCATTGAGATGCTCGGTTTGTTCGAGTGTCAGTGCAAGGTCTTCAGCCGTTTCCAGTGCAAGCCGGAGGTCCTTCGCCATATTTTTCATTGAAAATTGCGGACTGTAATCGTGCTGGCGTAATTTAACCTTTTTAAGATCGGCGAGACCGGAATGCGAGACATTGCGTTCCAATGCACTGAAATAGAGATCATCTGAAATTCCCGCCTTACGACACAAGGCAAGGCTTTCACACAGGATTTGACCTACGCCGGCGATATTAATGTTCATGGCAAGTTTCAATGTAGAGGCAGAGCCAAGTGCACCAATATGAATGATGGCAGTCGATAGTGGCTCAAGTATAGGCCGTGCCTTTTCAACAAGTTCAGCATCGCCGCCTAAATAATATACCGTCTTGCGCTGCTCGGCAGCGATTTTGCTCCCGGTAAAGGGCGCCTCCAGAAACCATGCTCCCGTTTCCTGAACCTGTTCTGCAAAGATGCGCGTCCATTTTTCTGAGATGGTACTCGATTGAATGACCAACTGTCCTTTGCCCAGCTTGTGCTTTATTTGATCCAGGACGAGCTGCACCGCTGGCGGGTCAGTGACGACGATAAAGATCACTTCAGCCTGATCCACGGCCTCTTCGATCGACGCATAAAAATTTGGAAAATCTTTTGCTGTCCGATTCCAGCATCGCACATTATGGCCATCTTCCATCAGGTTTTTCGCCCATGTGCTTCCGATGATGCCCAAACCCAATACTGCGATATTTTTCTTATTCATTTTATTCCTCTAATAATATTTATGTTATTAATCATTTAAATACAAGCTAATACGAAGTAATTACCTTCAACTCTAGCCAACATCGGGACATCCTTCGGGCTGAGCTGTCAGTCGAAAATATTCTGATATTAACAGCCCAAAAATTAAGTTAGCCAATTGTGTATGCCTTCAACACTGCGAAAATCTCCTGTGGCACGTACCGGTAAACCGGGGGCGCGTTCCTCCAGCATACGTGCCAAGGCATTCCCCGGACCTATTTCCAGCACCCGATCGGGCTGCATTTCCAGCAAATTTTCGAGGCAAGCGGCCCAGTCTAGGGTCGTATCGATCTGCCGGGAAAGCGCCGCCAGAGCGGCGGATGGAGTATATGCGGCGCGACCATCCACGGCGCTCAGCACCGGAAAAGCCAGGCGCCCTCCCAGATTCTGATTGGCTAGGATCTGACGAAACCCGGCGCCGGCCTCAGCCAGCAGGGGCGTGTGGGACGGCGTGCTCACCGCCAAAACCACGGTGCGGGTGGCACCCAGTGCTAAGGCGCTAACTTCGGCCTCCGCCAGAGCCGCCTTGGAACCGCCTAAAACCATATGATTCTGTCCGTTAACGATGGACAAGTGCAGCCCATGACGATGAGCCACCTCCTCCACCTGTCGTCGGTTCAACCCAATAATAACCAGGAGGCCGGCGGGTTCCGGAAAGGCTGCGTCCATCAATCGGGCACGCTCGGCACAGAGCGCCACACCAGCCTTAGCCGGGAAGGCCCCCGCCACACAGCAGGCAGTCATTTCGCCCAGCGAATAGCCGGCAACGCAAATGGGCTTGGGGATTTGCAATTGGCGCCACAGCATCATCTGATAGCCGAAGATCAGGGGCTGGGCAAGTCGATTGCATGACAACGCTGCTCCCCCTCCCTGCCACAGTTCAGGCACGGCTAGCGCCAGCGCCGCCGCTAGCTCCGGGTCTGCCTCGGCCTTGAGTCGCTCCAGGTGTTCGGGCTGCTGTCCGCCCTGTCCGCTGAAAAGAATGGCAATACGCATATTTTCTACCGGGTGAGTTCGTGCAGAAAAAGTGTTACGCCCAAGAGGTCGGCGCTGCCGCCGGGGCTGAGCCGCCGCGCGACAAATTCGGCGTGTATTGCCTGGGCATGGTCGCGCCAACCCCGGGCCAGGACACCACCGCTATCGAGAAAATCCTGCGCCGCCGACCGGGCATAATCCAGGCCGGCAGACCCGCCGCGCCAAAGCAGGTTGGTGTCATCAAGCACGGCGATAAGGGCGAACAAGGCTTGGGTAGCCGCCAACTCTTCCGAACCGGAGTCCGCCAACGCCGCCCGGTAGGCCGGTAATCCGATCTCCCGCGCGGCGGGAAAACCATCGGCCGCTTCCCTGCGGGCACCGCCACTGCCGTAGCGCCGTGCTACCAAGAGACCGTGGCTGACGGGTAACGCCTCTACACCGCTCGACAGAATGGCAGCCCCCCACTGACTTTTGATCAGTTTACAGGCCGCATCGGCAGTGACCGCTATGCTTCGCGCATGGAGCAGGCCGGCGGCGGCGCATAACAGTCCCAGGTTGAAAATCGCGCCCCGGTGGGTGTTTACACCTCGGGTAGCTGCCAGCATGCGCCCCTCAGCCATGATGCCCAGATCACGCAGTGACTCAAACCCGGGGGCTCCGGCACCGCAGGCGGTGATGGCCGGAAAATAGGTGCGCAGAGAAAATAGACTACGCATAAAAGTCGCCATATTCATATCTTCATGGCTGCCACAATCTAGCGGGCTTACCAGTCCGGGCTTGGGCGCCAGGGCCACTTCCCGGTAGAGGCTGCGGACGGCCAACCGCCCTACAAAGCTGGCATGGGGAGCGATGACAGAATGAAGTAACCGGACAGATGATAGGCAGTCACTGGCTTCAGGCATGAACCGACTCCGGGATGAGGGTTTCGAGGAGGGCCGACAGCGGCTTTAGGCTCACATCCACGGTTCCCTTGATCAGCAGGGTAGCCTCAGGCTTGTGGCGGCAGCCGGCCAGTTCGCGCCAGGACACGGCGTCGCCGCCGGGAAAGCGCAATTCGCCATCCAACCGAACTTTGAGCGCTGCTGCGGCCGTGGTCAGCACGTCAAGGCAATGATCCAGTTGCCCAAGGCTACGGACATCGCAGATCAGGTCGATGTCGGATTCGGCATGGCGATAGATTTCCCCCGTCAAAGCCTCCCAAGCCAGGGAACCGAATACCCCCAAACTCGCTCCGCTGGAGAGGATTGCAGCCTCCAGACTCGCCAGCACGCTGCCTGCGCCAGCTTCCAGCAGTGCCAGGCATTTGCCCACTTCCAGCGGGGGACTAATCAAGAACACGTCCTCCCGCTTGAAGACGCAGGCCAAGCGTTGCCGCCCCAGAAGGGTCGGTAGGGTCAAGGCCAGTTGCAGTTCGGCTGTCTGATGACTCTGCCGGCTCACCACCAGTGGCAGCCCCTGACCGATCCATGCGGATACACTAACCACCAATTCAGGGGCGGCCTCGCCACACAGGAAACGAAAGGGGCTTCCCGGACGGAGATAGGCTAGGTCATGGCGGCGCATCTAATTAGTCCGCGGCGAGAACCGCAGCAGTCACGTCTGCCGCCAGGTACCGCCCGCCGCGCGCCAAACCGACAGTCATGCGCTGATCCGCCAATCCGGCACCTTTTGCCAGTTCCACCAGGGCTGTTTCCAGCAACTGCGCACTGGGCGCTTCCCAGATGGCTTCAATGGCGCCCATTCGACGGTAACTCTCCGCGCCCGGTGCGAAGATGGGAGAATTGCTCGCCAGTTCCATCAACCGTTCATGGGCTATCTTGGTGACGCGGGCCATTGCTTTTAAATCCATCACCCGCACTTGGGCATCCGCCAGCGCGTAGGTGCGATCCACCATCAGTCCGAAGGACAGGAAACCACCGCTGACAGCCTGTTCGTTCACCAGACTGACGCTGGCATGGCCCTGGCGGCGTGCCAAATCCACGCACTGAGCCAAGTGAGCCAGACTGCCGTTCAGGCACAGCAATTCCTGTTGCCGGGAGAGGGCCTGACCGCTGGTATCCACGAGAAATACCAGTGGGCGGCCCGGAGCGCTTTCGATGGTCTGCAGGATGCAATCCGCCAGTCGCAGTGCGATATCGTGGCTGATAGCGGCGCCGTCCATGGTGCCGAGCACCGTTACCGGGCCGGCCGCCGTGGTGGCTGTGCCTGTGAGGGTTTGATCTGTCACCGTGACCGTATGGCCAGCGGGAAAGAGCGCATCGAGAAGGTTATTGAGTTTCATGCCGGCAATCCTTTCTTGAGAGCGACCAGACTGTCCCGGTCGAGGAGCGGAACCTGTTGCGGTTGGGCCACACCCAGATCGGCCCAGACTTCCAGTCCGTCCCGGTAGGCGCCGAAGCGAACCATGCGGTCGCTCAGGTGCTGCTGGACGGCGCGTAGGGTGAACAAAGACGGCTCAGGCTCCCCGTGGGTATCCAGGTATTCCAAGGCACCCAGGCGGAAAGCAGCACTGTCATCCTCAACCAGTTCGGCGCAGTCCCCCATGAGATAACGGTGCTTGCCGCCAGTGACGCGCCACACCAGTGCCCTATCCTTGGAGTCGAATTCCTCCACCCCCATCACCGTCTCGATCACCTCCGGGCCGGACAGGGCCAAGCGGCCTTCTTCTGAAATTAAAATGGCCGAGCACAGCTTCGCCACGATACCCATACCACCGAAGGCGCCGCAACTACCCCCCACTAGAGCCAGCACTGGCACGCCTGCGGCACGAACGGTTAGCACGGCGCGCATGATTTCCGAAATAGCAATGAGTCCCGCATTGGCCTCGTGCAGGCGCACACCACCGGAATCAACTAGCAACAGCACGGCGTCCGGCCTTTCTGCCACGGCACGGCGCAGCAGGCCGACGATTTTGGCACCGTGTATCTCTCCCACCGAGCCGCCCATGAAACGGCCTTCCTGCGCGGCGACCAGCACGCGCCGGCCACCTAAGCTGGCTGCGCCGATGATCACGCCGTCATCAAAGGCGCCGGGCAGATCCAGTGCCGCCAGGTGTGGGCTGACTTCCACCGTCTCCGGCGCCAGAAATTCGCGGAAGCTGCCTGCATCCAGAATCTGTTGCAGGCGCTGGCGGGCGGTCGCTTCGAAGTAACTGTGGCCCGGCGTGAAACCGTTGGTGGCGTTCATTGTGCAACTCCCAGATATTCTGTGAGGGCTTGGCCTAGGCGCAGGCTGACCACCGCCGGCGTCGCCCCCATGTCATTGATGAAGATGCGAGTGCCGCCAGCCGGGTTGTGCTCGGCGAAATCCGTCAGGACAGCCTGCCAGATCTCACCGAAACCACGGGCGGAGGTCTTGATGCTCACTTCACAGACGTCGGCGTCGCTGCCAGTGCGTACCAGGATTTCCAGGTTACCGGAGCCCACTACGCCGCACAGCGCCGTGATCGGGCTAGTTTTTCCGGCTTGGGCCGGGAATTTGAATTCAAGTTTTTCCATGAGGTTCACCAATTACGAAAACGGCCGGGCGGTGCATACAGACCACCGGAGCAACGCACCAGATCCTTGATGGAGCGGGCGGCTAAAAGATCGCGGGTCGCCAGACGCGGGTCGATGCCCAGATCAGCGGGGCGGCGGATGATGCCCCGGTCCCGCAGATTTTCTACCGCCCGCTTATCCCGCGCCATGCCGACCTTGGTAAAGCCGGATACACCGCGTATGGCTTGCTCCCGTTCCTCCGGGCTGCGGCAGAGCAGCAGATTGGCGATTCCCTCTTCCGTTACAATGTGGCTCACATCGTCGCCGTAGATCATGATGGGCGGCAACTCAGCCCCCATGGATTCCTGAAGCGCCCAGGCGTCCAGTCGGTCGACGAATACCGGTGCCATGTGCTCGCGGAAGGTTTCCACCATCTGCACCACCAGTTTACGGCCACGGATAGCGCCACTACCCGAGGCTTCCCGACCGGCCTTAAGCCAGGCCGGACTGACATGGCGTCGGCCGTGAGGGTCTGAGCCCATATTAGGCGCCCCACCGAAGCCGGCGATGCGTCCAAGTGTCGCCGTTGAACTGTTGCCCGCCAGATCCATCTGCAAAGTGGAGCCGATAAACATGTCGCAGGCGTAGAGGCCAGCGGTCTGGGAGAAGGCCCGGTTGGAGCGCATGCTGCCGTCGGCGCCAGTGAAGAACACGTCAGAGCGGGCCGCCGTGTAGGCATCCATGCCCACTTCCGATCCGAAGCAGTGTACCGACTCAATAAAACCTGCTTCGATTGCCGGGATCAGCGTCGGGTGGGGATTGAGCGCCCAGTGGGTACAGATCTTGCCCTTGAGACCCAAGTCGGCAGCATAAGTGGGCAGGAGGAGTTCGATGGCCGCCGTGTCGAAGCCGATGCCGTGGTTCAGACGCTTTACACCGTACTCGGCATAGATGCCCTTAATGGCCATCATGGCCATCAGCACCTGCACCTCGGTGATCTGGGCCGGATCCCTTGTAAACAAAGGCTCGATGTAGTTGGGATGGGGTGCCACCACCACGAAATCCACCCAACCCGCTGGCACATCCACTCGCGGCAAGCTCTCCCGCAACTCATTCACCTGGGCGATGACGATGCCACCCTTGAAGGCTGTAGCCTCGACAATGGCCGGTGTATCCTCCGTGTTCGGGCCGGTATACAGATTGCCTGCCGCATCCGCCGCTTGTGCTGCGATGAGGCAGACGTTCGGTGTCAGGTCCATAAAATAGCGACCGAACAGCTCCAAATAGGTATGGATGGCACCGATCTCAATCTGCCGGTCCTGCACCAGGCGAGCCAGGCGGCTGCCCTGAGGACCAGAGAAGGAAAAGTCCAGCTTGCGCGCCAACCCCCGCTCGAACAGATCCACATGGCTGGGCAGAGCCAAGACCGACATGAGCATGTGCAGGTCGTGCAGCACGGCCGGGTTGCAGCTGGCCAGAGATTCTGCCAGGAAATCAGCCTGCTTCTGGTTATTGCCTTCCAGGCAGACCCGATCACCCGGCTCAATCACGGCTTCGAGCAGGGATACAATTTGCTCTGCCGGTAGCTGCCTCGGCAGATCCAGGCTGGCGGCCCGAGCAAGTCGCCGGGCGTGGCCCTGTCGCAGGCTATCCCAGTTACGGGATGATGAAGGAGGGTTCATTGGTATATCCTTGATATGAAAACCATGGTGACGGGGGGCAGAACGGCTTAGCCGACGATGGCCTTAACAGCCAGGTACAGCACCGAGGGTCCAAGCAGACAACCCAATCCGGTATGGAAGGTAGCGACCAGAGCACCGTAGGGCACTAGGCGCCGATCCGTGGCGGCAAGACCGGCGGAAACGCCGCTGACCGTACCTGCCAGGCCGCCAAAAATCATGGCCGAACGAGGCGTCTTCAGACCCATGAATTTAGCGGCGAAAGGCGTGCCGACCATGACGATAATCGCCTTGATCAGACCGGTGGCAATGGACAGTGCCATCACGTCAGAACTGGCACCAATGGCGGCGCCGGTGATCGGCCCGACGATGTAAGTCACAGCGCCAGCACCGATTGTGGTCATGCTCACCGCATCAGTGTAGCCGAAGGCGCGGGCAATCAATGCACCGATCACGAAGGGAATAAGCGTACCCAAGAGTAGCGACACAATCCCGATCATGCCGGCTTTCCGCGCCTCGGAAGCCTGCACTTCGAAGGCCGTGGCGACAATGGCGAAGTCCCGGAACATGGCGCCTCCCATCAGGCCGATGCCGGCTAACAGCGGGAAGTCCGCCAGGCCTTTTTGCCCGTGGGTAACGCTACCACCGAAGTAGGCCAGCGCAAGTCCGATGACGATGGCGATGGCAGAGCCATGCACATGACCGAAGGTCAGGCGTCGTGACAGGACGCCGGCCAGCCAGATGGACACGCCGACACAGGCGAAAGCGGTCACTAGGCCGTTTTGAATCAAAATCTTGTTTAACATTTCTAACATGGCAGGCTCCTCGGGATCAGATATCTTGTTCTTCAGTGAACTCCAGGGAATGCGCTGGAGGAAAGGCGGTATCATCTTTGCCGCTGCGGCTCAAGACCGCGATCACCAAGGCGCAGGCACCGACAGCAGCAATGGCTGAGAGCAAGGCCACCGGGCCACCCTTAAGGGCCGCAACGACATTCTGATTGGCCGCCATAGCCACCACCACGGGAATGTACATGGCACCCCAGAATCCGACACCAGCTTCGGTCTCCTTGGGCATCCAACCTTTTCCGTTCAGATAAATCTTCAAGCTGATCAACATCAACATAGCAATGCCGACGCCACCGACGTTGGCCTTGACGCCAATGGCCGCACCCAACAGGTCGCCCAAGAAGAGGCCCATCAGATGGCATGCCGCCAACAAGGCTGTTCCGTAAATAATCATTTGTCTACTCCTCCAGTTAAGGGAGGCAAGGCGGTGCCCGGCTCCCGATTATTGTTGCGTCTGAAACGATTCGACAGGTAGGTGCTTTCACTATTCTTGTATGTGATTTAACGTGTCTTGTATACAATATTTCATTAATTTGACCCAATGTCAAGAATTTTGTATAGTGAATCTAACAATAAGGAAATCAATAAATGGAAGAGATCAATAGCACACCGCTGCGCCGCTCGGAGCAACTGGGAGAAGAGATTGAAGAGCGCATCGTCACCGGCGTTTATCCCCCGGGTACACGCCTGGACGAACAGGAGTTGGCCGCTAGCTTCGGTGTGTCCCGTACCCCGGTGCGCGAAGCACTGATCCAGTTGGCATCCGCCGGCCTCATCGATGTACGGCCCCGCCGCAGCGCCATCGTTCCGGAGATGAGCGCCGAACGTCTGTATGAAATGTTCGAGGTGATGGCTGAGTTGGAAGCCATGTGCGGCCAGTTGGCGGCACGCCGCATCCGACCTGAGGAACTGGAACAACTGCAGGAAGCCCATCGGGCCTGCGAGGTGGCGCGGGATGCGGGAGACCCGGACACCTATTACCAGCTGAACGAGGTTTTCCACCGACGCATCTACGAGGCCAGCCACAATGGTTTTCTCGCGGAGCAGGCTATGGCTCTGCACCGTCGCCTGCGCCCGTACCGGCGCCTGCAGTTGCGAGTGCGCAACCGTATGAGCACGTCCTTCTCGGAACATGCTGAGATTGTGGCCGCCATCGTTGAGGGAGACGGTGCCAAGGTTGCTGACACACTCCGCGCCCACGTAGTGATGCAAGGCGAAAGATTCACAGATCTGGTATCAACCCTGCGGGAGTTCAATGCCGGAGACAATACGTCGGGTGGTATTTAGCCAGCAAGGAAGCTCCGCTTCAACCGCCCATGTCGGGATAAGTCCCTACCTGCGTTTACTGTGCGCGCAATTCACCCGGCGTGCTGCCAAAGGCGTGGCGGAAAGCCGCAATGAAGGCAGAAGGAGATTCGTAGCCGTGAGCCTGAGCGACGACGGTGATGCTTTCGCCTGCATCCAGGGCATCCAGTGACATCAAAAGACGTAAGCGCTGGCGCCAGTCACCGAAACGCATGCCTGTATCCTGCAAAAAGAGACGCGCCAAGGTACGCTCCGAGGCGCCGGCACTTTGTCCCCACTGCGCCAGAGTGCGACCATCTGCTGGGTTTTCCTGCAGCGCTGCGTAAATACCCTGCAGCCGACGGTCTTTCGGCAGGGGCAGGACGAAGGCAGCCTGACGGAGTCCTGCCAATTCATCCAGCAGCACAGCCACCAGTCGGCCCGCCGCCCCGGATTGGTCATACTCCACCGGCAGTTCGCTAACCTTACGGATTAGCTCCCGCACCAGGGGCGTGATTTCCAGCACCCTACAGTCGCCCGGTAGCGCCAGGGCCGCCTGCGGATCCAGATAGAGACTGCGCATCTCGGTGCGACGCCTATTCACCACTTGATGCACCACGTCAGGAGGAATCCACACTGCGTAGCGCGGCGGCGCCACATGGTCTCCGCCCGGTGTGCGCACACCCAGCACGCCGCTGATGGCATAGGACAACTGGCACCAGGGATGGCTGTGCTCCTCAGTCCAACTCTCCGGAGCGAGGGATTCGTTGCGACTGTATAGAGGCCGGGGCAGACGCTCTAAGCTAGGGACAAATCTTTGCATGTCAGTTTGCCGCTATGTATTGTCTTGATACCGTTAATACGGCCACGTTGAGTCTGTCTATAATTCCACACTCACACCTTGTCCGCAACCCAGGAATTTCCGATGACCACGCTACGCCCGTTGCAATCTTTCTTTGCCACCTTGAAAAAGGAATGGTTCCTGGTCGGTATGATAGGCGCGGTGCTGCTGGCCAGTCTGCTGCCCGAGTGGGGCAAGAGCGGCGGCCGCCTGCACGGCGACCAAATGGCCAACGGCGGCATCGCCATCGTTTTCTTCCTGCACGGTCTAGGGATTTCGCCGCAAAGTCTGCGGGACGGCATGTCGCGCTGGAAGGTGCATATCTTCGTGCAGTTGTGCACCTTCGCGGTTTTCCCCCTGATCTGGATCGCCACTTATGCTCTAGTGGGGCGCTGGCTGCCACCAGGCCTTGCACTGGGCTTCTGTTACCTGTGCGCCCTGCCCTCCACAATTTCCTCCTCAGTGGCCATGACCGGCCTGGCTCGTGGCAACGTGCCAGCGGCGATTTTCAATGCCACCCTGTCCAGCATCCTCGGCATCGTCATCACGCCACTGCTGGTGGCGAGTTTTGCCGGGGCCAATAGCCACTGGCTGTCCTTCCAGGACGCAGTGCTAGGCATCGCGCGCCTGCTGCTGTTACCCTTGGTGCTTGGCCAATTGTTGCGCCCCTTACTGCACGCCTGGCACCAGAAATACAAGCACTACACCAACCTCTTGGACCGCTGGGTCATCCTCATGCTGGTTTACACAGCTTTCTGCGATTCAGTGGCCTCCGGCCTGTGGCGCGACAATGGTATCGGCATGCTAGCAACGGCCCTGCTGGGAGCGGGGCTGATTCTGGCCTTAGTGCTGAGTCTGACCACCTGGCTGGTGCGGCGTCTGGGTTTCCCGGTGGAGGATGAAATCGCCGCCGTGTTCTGCGGATCGAAAAAAACCATGGCCTCGGGCGTGCCCATGGCCAAGCTCCTCTTTGGCGCCCACCCGTCTCTGGGCCTGATCCTGCTGCCTATCATGCTTTACCACCAACTGCAGCTCTTCGCCTGCTCCATGCTGGCCAACCGCTACGCCAGACGTGGCACATGAGACCAAATCACGCAAGGCATGCGCCAATGCGAGACGCCAGGCGGCAGCCCGCAACCGAAGTTGGGTATAGCTGAACGCGCGTGCGTCGTACGCAAGGCAGGCTGTTTGCCGCCGTGGCAGTCGGACTATTGCTTTCAAGGCTAGCCTGGGCACTGATCGCACGTCAGGAGAACAGCAAAACACTCGCGTCCAATGCTGCCAAAAACGGGGTTTTTCAGGTTAAAGTAGCCTCTGCAAAGTCCGGCAGTTACGAAGCTAAGCTGACCTTACCCGGCACCTTACAGGGAATTTTCGAGACTCAAATTTATGCGCGGACCACCGGTTTCGTGAATGAGTGGCACAAAGACATCGGCCAATCTGTAAAAAAGGGCGATTTACTGGCCACCCTCGACATTCCTGAAGTGAACAAACAGGTTGAAAAAGCCAAAGTAAATTTTGACTTGGCGAAAGCGCCCTATGAACGCTGGGCTAAGTTGCGCGAATAGTATGCCGTCTCCTTGCAGGAGTATGACGAAATATTTTCCATGGCACAGATCAAAAGATGATAAAACAGAATGGCTTTATGTGATTCGTAGTGGCTAAGTCGCTTTAAATTCAGCTCAATCGTAAGGATCGTAATCCACTAAAACAGTAACAAATGCGACGTTTGTTTCGTTTCGTGACTTTCGTGGACAAGGGGTTAAAGCAGTCCGCAAAAGACTAAACACATAAAATAACAAATGTAATCAAAGTATTAGAATATTTAAATTTGTTTATGCGTATTTTTAACAAGCGTGTCCACGAAAAACACGAACAGTTCGTATGATATTTCCCCCAGGTACTTTCGCTGGAAAATTTTAATTTTATTACCCACTGTATTTCACATAGAGCCAACAGAATTGAATAATTTAACGCCATCGTGGGGCCAGCAAGAAAATAATCGCCATCCGCTTATTTGCCGCCGCACCTTAATTGCCTTTACTATATCCTTGGCACTGCATGCCGGTGTGCTGCTGTATTTGTCGACCAAAAAGATTGTTATCGCGACGTCTGTTGCGCATATGCCACCAAAAACCATAAGCGTGAGCATTGCCGGATCGCGCCCTCCTCGCATGCCGTCCAATTCATCTAAACATATCCTGGTAAGCAAACAGCTTATCGAGTCAAAGCGTACAACAACGATACCCGCGCAAACCATCGTGAAAGATAATCCGGTGGTCGCCTCTTTGCCGCGTGCTCCTATGCCGACGGACAATAATGCTCCTGCCGACCTGATGTCATATATCAAAGAAAAAAGACGACAAGCGCAAGCGTTGGAGGATATCGCTGTTTTTGAAAATGCCGCAGCACGGGGGCCCTCTGAGGAAGAAAAACGGGATGCAATTATTAAACGGAATTTACAACAAGCGGGAACGAACGGGATATTTGAAATACGACGCATGTCGCTCAGGACGGGGCAATTTAGTTTTAGGGGCTGGAAAAATAATTACGACAATTCCCGACTCGAGCTCATTGAGGTGACAGCGGAGCAAGATAACAACGTCGAATTGGCCATTGTTAAAAAGATGATTGAAATCATTCGCCGTGAATATCAGGGCAATTTCAGATGGGAGTCACAGCGTCTAGATAGGGTGATTGTTTTGTCGGCCCGTTTAGAAGACAACACCGGGTTGGAATCGTTTTTAATGAAGGAATTTTTCTCATCACAAAACTATTATCCACATCACTAAAATTTGCTGCCAACAAAAGGGCGTGAGAAATTTTTCATATTTGGCAACCCCCTTGTGTCAGGTTAATTGACGAGCCGAAACGCCGCAGACCACAATTTAATCGGAATTGCGAAGGATGGTCTTTGCTTAATTGAGCTACCGCTAGCGTCTGCGGGACATCGAATTCTGCAGATAGCTTTGGCAACTTATACGCTATAAGGCCAACCAAAACAGACTAAACAGGAGCAAGGCCGCGCAGGATCATTTCAGTGATCACTTGTTGAACGCAATCCTCGAGATTCAATAAACCGGTATTGATATCCAACTCCGGATGTTCCGGTGCCTCGTAGGGTGAGGAGATGCCGGTAAACTCACTGATCAGTCCGGAACGGGCTTTTTTATACATGCCCTTGACGTCACGCGACTCGCAGACTTCAAGCGAACTATCGCAGTAAACCTCAATAAAATCGCCTTCTTTGACCATGGCACGCACGCGTTCTCGATCAGTCCGATAGGGAGAAATGAAGGCGGTCAGCACGATGATGCCCGCCTCCATAAACAACTTGGCCATTTCACCGATACGGCGAATGTTTTCAACCCTATCGACGGAGGAAAAACCAAGGTCGCCACACAGACCATGGCGTACATTATCACCATCCAGCACAAAAGTGCGGCAGCCCTTTTGGTGCAAGGATTCTTCTAATGCGTGCGCCAGCGTTGACTTGCCTGAACCGGACAACCCCGTGAACCAGATGATTGCGCCGCGATGGCCATTTTGTAATTCCCGGCGCGCGCGGGTGACTGTGGCTTGATGCCAAACCACGTTAGTAGAAATAGCTTGATTACTCATCAATTAATCCTGATTCAATATAATTTGCCCAAGCAAGCGCTGATCTTGCATCGGCAAAACGATAAATTCTGGATTGTGCAAATCCGGCTTGTTGTAAAGCAATTCTATGCCTGACCAATCGCACACCCTACCGCCAGCGTATTTAACGACGGCATGTGCTGCGGCGGTATCCCATTCCATGGTCGGGCCTAAACGAGGGTATAAATGTGCAGCACCTTCCGCAACAAGGCACAATTTGAGCGAACTTCCCATGCTGAGGCACTCATGCTCACCGAGATTGATAAGCAACGCGGTGGTGCGCTCATCTGCATGCGAACGACTGGCGACAACTTTAAGTATTTCTCCTGGCATAGCTGATTTGACGTGAATAGCTTGCGCTTGATCTGTACCACGCCGAACGAAGGCACCCACACCGCGAGCAGCAAAATAGCATATATCCAGCACCGGCGCATAAACGACACCCAATATGGGTTGGTCTTTTTCTATGAGCGCGATATTGACGGTAAATTCGCCATTGCGTTTGACAAACTCTTTAGTACCATCGAGCGGGTCTATCAACCAGAATCGGCTCCAATTCGCGCGCGTTGAATGAGCAATTTGTGCAGCTTCCTCGGAGAGTAGCGGCCAGCCTAAATTCAACTCCAATAGTCCTGCGCTGATCACACGATCAGCGGCCAGATCAGCCTGCGTCAAGGGTGAATGATCCGATTTGGTCATCACGATATTAGCCGGATCGGCATAAACTTCCATAATAGCCCTACCCGCTTTCAGGGCGATGGCGACAATTTCAGGTAATAACTTTTTCATACGAAGGGTTGTTGCATCAAAATATGGGCGGATTAAGTTATGGCGAGATGGTTGCGCCTCATAATAACATTATCAGAACTTTAAAAAATGAATCACCACTTATCAAAGCGCGGGGGGAATATTACAAATGGCATTAAGCACAGTTTCGCGAAAGTTTCCTGCTGACCTGCCATTGAGTGCCGCCTTGTGGCAAACTGTCGCCCGTTCCGTCATTACGCGAAATTTATCTTGCAACCCTACGAATTATTTATTGGCCTGCGTTATACGCGCGCTAAACGCCGCAATCACTTCATTTCCTTCATTTCACTGATTTCCATGCTGGGCATGGGCTTAGGTGTGATGGCGCTGATCGTCGTGCTGTCCGTCATGAACGGTTTCCAGAAGGAAATCCGTGAACGTATGTTGGGTGCCTCGCCCCATCTTGAAGTGGTCGCCGACGGCGGACGGATGGAGAATTGGCAAGCCATACAAAACACCATCTCCCACCACCCGGAAGTCATCGCTTCCGCGCCTTATGTGGCAGGACAAGGGATGCTGTCATTCGGCCAGAGCGTGCAAGGCGTGATGGTACGCGGCATAGACCCTGCACTTGAAACGTCCATCACCGATTTATCCAACAGCGTCAAGGCCGGCAAACTGATCGATTTACGCAGCACCGAATTCGGCATCGTGTTGGGTTCCGATCTGGCGCGAGCTCTAGGCGTACGCATGGGCGAAAAAATCATGCTGATCACGCCGCAGGGCTCGATCACCCCCGCCGGAATGATGCCGCGTCTTAAGCAATTCCGCGTAGTGGGTATCTTCGAGATTGGCATGGCCCCTTATGACAACAGCCTGGCACTGATTAACATCAGCGATGCGCAGAAACTGTTTCAACTGGGCGATGCGGTGACCGGTATCAGCACCAAGCTGCGCGTGATCGACAAGGCACCTGACGTGGCCCGCGAGTTGCAATACAAGTTGCCGGACGGTTTATACGCCAACGACTGGACTCATCAAAACAGCAATTATTTCAAGGCTGTGCAGATGGAGAAGAAGATGATGTTCATCATTCTTTCGCTGATCGTCGCGGTCGCCGCGTTCAACATCGTCTCGACGCTGGTGATGGCGGTGACCGACAAGCAGTCCGATATCGCCATTTTGCGCACGCTGGGTGCATCTCCTCGCAGCATCATGAAAATCTTCATCGTGCAGGGTGTGGTGATCGGCCTGATCGGCACGCTGGCTGGCAGCGTCTGCGGCGTATTGCTGGCGCTTAATCTGAATGTCGTCGTGCCGTTTATCGAACATTTGTTCGGCGTGCAGTTCTTAGCCAAGGATGTGTATTACATCAGTGAACTGCCCTCCGACTTGCGCTACCACGAAGTGTTCATGGTGTCAGGATTGTCTTTTTTAATCAGCCTGTTAGCGACGCTGTATCCGAGCTGGCGCGCATCGAAGACTCAACCTGCGGAGGCGCTGCGCTATGAGTAATAGGATTGAGGATCGAGGATCGAGGATTGAGGATTCAGGAAATGTTATTTCCTGCCTTAATTTGAGCAAGACTTTCACGCTGGGCAAGTCGCAAGTGCCGGTATTGAAAGGCGTTAATCTGAACGTGGTAAAAGGCGAGCGCATTGCCATTGTCGGTTCGTCAGGTTCCGGCAAAAGCACCCTGCTCCACCTCTTGGGCGGACTGGACAATGCAAGCAGCGGTAGCGTTGCGATACTCGGGCAGGACGTGCAAGCGATGAATGAGACACAGCGCGGCGTGATCCGCAATCAGTCGCTGGGCTTCGTCTATCAGTTTCACCATCTGCTGGCGGAATTTACTGCGCTTGAAAACGTGGCAATGCCGTTGCTGATACGCGGTGTGAAACGAAAGGAAGCCGAGCCGGTTGCCGCCGCGATGCTGGAAAAAGTGGGACTGGCGCATCGCCTCGACCATCTGCCCTCAGAGTTATCCGGTGGCGAGCGTCAGCGCACCGCCGTCGCACGTGCGCTGGTCACCCAACCCGCCTGCGTGCTAGCCGATGAACCAACTGGCAATCTGGACAGAAACAGCGCGGAAGCGTTATTTGATTTGATGCAACAACTCAACGAACAACTGCACACCAGCTTCATCGTGGTCACCCACGACCTGGAACTGGCCAAACGCATGCAACGCAGTCTGCGCCTCGTGGACGGGGTATTGAGCGAAGGGTAACGGTGCGATTTACGGATGAATGCAGTGACATCAGTAAATCGATACATCAACCTTGCAGGGGGTTCTTTCAAATGGCCATTTAAGCCGAGTCTCGGGGAACACCTACAGGAGGACCAGAAACCCGTCGACAAAGTAAAACAGCCCGATTATTCCTGTTGCGATACCGCCGTACCACACCAACTTTTTCTTCAATAGCCCCGCAATAGAAGACAGCAGGATGGCGATTTGCAGAAAAATCACCGCCATGCCGAAAGCTTGAGAGTGCTTCTGGGATTCATCACGCACGCTTTCCAGTTGTTTGGCCTTTTGTTGCAACTCGGCCTTTTCCTGCTCATGCTTGTCAATTTTGCTCTGGTATTCGGCGAGTTTGCTCTTATAAGTCCGGGTGATTGCGTCCGGTGACGATGCTGGCAACTCCAAAAGTTTGAGCTCTATTGACTCTTTTTGCATCTGATAAATGTAGGATTTGATCGCTTTAGCCTGATAAAAAGCCCATTGATCAGACGCCTGCGATTGACTCATCACCGAGCGCGTCGAATAGCCGCCACCCTTGAAGGTCGATAAAGTCGCACACACTGCAAAGATTACCGTCGTCAAAGCCAAGTAATTCAACCACACTTCTTTTTTTTCTTCAGCCATCAAACGCCTCAAATATAAAACAAAGGAGCGAAACTAACACGCCCATAAAGGATACATAAAAAAACCTGCTAGCAGGCCTCAACTATTTCAAAACTATTCGACTTCCAACTCCCGCACACGCATGGCGTCTCCGCCAGTCACACGGATTTGATAGCCGCCGCAATGGGGGCAAGCCTCGTATAACGCCTCTAGCATCACTTCTTTGTGACAAGATTCGCACATCCCCTGCCCCATTGATTCGATAATTTCGAGTATTGCGCCTTCAGCCAAGGTTCCCGCCACCACCGACTCGAAACAAAAGCGCATCGCATCAGGTTCCACACAGGCCAGACGGCCAATTTCAAGCCAGACGGTTTTAACGCGCGAAAAACCCTGCTCACGACCTGCCTGAACAATGATTTGCAGGGCGCTTTCCGCCAGCGACATCTCATGCATCAGAAATCAGCTCGCGAAACAGAGTGCGCCACCAAGTGCGGCGATGGCAACCCCAGCCATTCTGACATATGGTTTATGCCCTGTTTTATCCAGCGAGAAAGCAAGCCCAATGCCAGTCAGATGCAACACGATGGTGGAGAACATAAAGCCCAGCGCATAATTTAAACCTGCTGCGTTTTGCGGTATTTCTACGCCGTGAGCATAGCCGTGAAGCAGCGCAAACCCGCCTACCAGCGCCATGCTGACGTATACTGGCAAACGGATCGCGGCGGCAATCATTACGCCGAGCACGAACAGAGAGGCTGCGATACCGCCTTCGAGGTAAGGCAAGGGAATCCCCGCCATGCCCAGCCAGCCACCTAAAGCCATGATTGAAACGAAGGTAGCCGGCAAAATCCAAGTCGTTCGCCCGCCCGCCTGCGCAGCCCAAATACCGACCGCAATCATTGCACACAGGTGATCAAGCCCTGTAACCGGATGAAGCATGCCATGCAGACCGCCACCGGCAACACCGGTATGGGCATAGGCAAGATCAGGTACGAATACCAGACATAACAGACTAAAAACCACTCGATACTGCAATGTGATTGACATATCCGTTCCTTATAATTTTCGCAGACGTGAGATTAACGCATTTTGTCCTCAATGACATGACGATCAACGTTCACTATAAATTGACTCGTATGAGTGTAGAATCTGATAAAGGTAGTTATCATCAAAGGGTTTTTATGATCAGTCCCGAAAAAACGCATGCCGAATATCTGGATACGATACTCGCGCATCACCAGCACAATGCCAACAACCTGCTACAAATTCTCATCGCGGCGCAAGATGTTCACGGTTATATCCACTCTGATGCCATCGATCACTTAAGCGAACAAATGGCTCTGCCCCGTTCGAAAATCGAAGGCGTGGCGGGCTTTTATTCCTTCCTCCATCTGCAAGCAGCGGGCGATTATCGTGTGTTGTTTTCCGACAATATCACCGACCGCATGGCGGGCAACATCGATCTGATGAAGAGCCTGTGCAGCCAGCTCTGGGTGGAACCGGGTAAATTGTCCGAGGATGGTCTGGTATGCGTGGGCACGACTTCCTGCACCGGCATGTGCGATCAGGGGCCGGGCATGCTGGTGAACAACATCGCCATCAATCACATTACGGCTGAACGCATCAATGCCATCGCCGAACTGATACGTGAGCGCGTGCCGCTATCCGCCTGGCCTGCCAGTTTCTTTGCCATCGAAGACAATATCAGACGGCGCGATATATTGCTGAACAGTCAGATACAACCCGGTGCTGCACTCAAAGCTCTGCTTGCGCGCGGCGATAACGCCACTTTGCAGGAGATCAAAACCTCCAAACTGCGCGGTCGCGGCGGTGCCGGCTTTTCCACCGGCATGAAGTGGGAATTTTGCCGCGATGCTGCGGGCGATGCGCACTATGTTGTCTGTAATGCCGACGAAGGGGAACCGGGCACTTTCAAGGATCGCGTGCTGTTGAACGGTTACGCAGATACCGTATTCGAGGGAATGACGCTGTGCGCCCGCATCATAGGTGCGAAACAGGGATTTTTATATCTGCGCGGCGAATACCGCTATCTGCTCCCGCATTTGCAGGCGGTATTGCAAAAGCGGCGCGGACAGAATTTGCTAGGCACATCGATTCTGGGTCACGAAGGTTTCGATTTCGATATCGCCATACATCTGGGCGCCGGTGCTTATATCTGCGGTGAAGAATCCGCGCTGATCGAGTCGCTCGAAGGTAAACGGGGCACACCGCGCAACCGCCCTCCTTTCCCCGTCACGCACGGTTATCTCAACTGCCCGACGGTCGTCAACAATGTCGAGACTTTTGCCTCCACCTGCCTGATCGCGATCAATGGCGGCGCATGGTATGCGGGCATCGGTACAGAGACTTCCAGCGGCAGCAAGATCCTATCTGTATCGGGTGATTGTGAACGCCCCGGGCTGTATGAATACCCATTCGGCGTGACTATCGCCCAAGTGCTCGCCGAATGTGGAGCACAAAATACGCAGGCGGTTCAGATCAGCGGGCCATCTGGTGTGTGCATATCGGCGAATGAATTCAACCGGCGCATCGCCTTCGACGATCTGGCTACGGCTGGCGCTTTCATGATCTTCAATCAGACCCGCGACATGTTTGAAGTCGCTCGCAACTTCGTGCATTTCTTCGCGCATGAGAGTTGCGGCTTCTGTACGCCCTGCCGTGTCGGCACATCTTTATTGTCGAACATGATGGACAAACTGGCCGACGGTAACGGTTCCCCTTACGACTTTGCCGAGATCGAGAAGCTCAACGTGTTGCTTCAGTCCACCAGTCACTGCGGTCTGGGTCACTCGGCCTGTAATCCGGTTCTGAACACGATAGAAAAATTCCGTCCGGCCTATGACAAGCGACTGGCACACAAGGACTTCATCCCGGCTTTCGATCTGGACCGCGCGCTGTCCCAGGCACGCCAGATGACAGGCCGCGACGATACAGGCGCACATCTGGAGAGCAGTCATGGATCAAAATAAAACCTTTACCCTGGATGGCAAGACCATACCCTACACGGAAGGACAGACCATCATTCAGGCCGCAATCGCTGCGGGCGAGTACATTCCGCATCTGTGCTTCAACCCTGAATTCAAGCCGCACGGCTCGTGCAAACTGTGCACGGTGAAAGCCAACGGACGGCAGACCGCCTCCTGCACCCAGCAGCCCACGCCCGAGATGGTGGTCGAGAGCGACACGCAGGAGCTCAACGACGAGCGCCGCGCGCTGTTGCAGATGCTGTTCGTCGAAGGCAATCACTTCTGCCCTTCCTGTGAAAAGAGCGGTGACTGTCAGTTGCAGGCGACCGCCTATGAACTGAAGATGATGTCGCCGCACTACAACCAGTTTTACCCTGACCGGCCGGTGGATTCCTCGCATCCGGAATATCTGCTGGACTTTAACCGTTGCATCCTGTGTTCGCTGTGCGTACGCGCCAGCCGCGATGTCGACGGCAAGAACGTGTTTGCCTTATCGGGGCGCGGAATCAAGAGCCATCTGATCGTCAATGCCAAATCGGGCCAGTTAGCCGATACCGATTTTTGCGATGCGGACAAGGCGGCTCACGTCTGCCCGGTCGGCGTCATCCTCAAAAAACGCGTCGGTTTTGCCACGCCGATCGGAGCGCGCAGTTTCGACGAGCAACCGATCAGCGCGACGCCACACCCGCAAGGGGCATGTCCGGTGTGTCCCCGCAGCGACGCTGCGACCCTTCCGCCACATCCAAAATCGAGGGGCGCTTGAAATGAATACGCCTGTTAAACCCAAATTAAGAGTTGCCACCACTTCGCTGGCGGGCTGCTTCGGCTGCCATATGGCGATACTCGACATCGACGAACGCCTGCTCGATCTGTTGCAACTGGTTGAATTCGACCGTTCGCCGATCACCGACATCAAACACTGCGGACCTTGCGACATCGGCATCATCGAAGGCGGTCTGTGCAACGCGGAAAACGTGCATGTGCTGCGCGAATTTCGCGCCAACTGCAAGATACTGATCGCCATCGGCGCGTGTGCCATCAACGGCGGATTGCCCGCCCAGCGCAACCATCTGTCGCTCTCGACCATACTCGAAGAGGTCTATCACGCCCAGCACGGACTGGTCGACGGTTTCATCCCGAACGATCCGGAATTGCCGCTGCCGCTGGATAAGGTACATCCCATCCACGAGGTGGTGAAAGTCGATTATTTCATCCCGGGTTGCCCGCCTTCAGGGGACGCAATCTGGAAAGTACTGACCGATTTGATCTCAGGTCGCGAACCTGAACTCGGCCACGGTCTGATTCATTACGACTAACCTGTTGTCGGGCGAATGAATTCGCCCCTACGATTTCACTTATTACTGCTTTTTCTTAAGGTATGTTTATGTCGCTCTCATTAGAAACTGCTGCAAATCCGGAAAACCTGCGCCGTGTGGCGATCGACCCTGTATCCCGCGTCGAAGGTCACGGCAAGGTCACCATTCTGCTCGACGACAAAAACCGTATCCATCAGGTGAGACTGCACATCGTCGAGTTTCGCGGCTTCGAAAAATTCATCCAGGGACGTCCCTACTGGGAAGTGCCGGTGATGGTGCAAAGACTGTGCGGCATCTGTCCGGTCAGCCATCATCTGGCGGCGAGCAAGGCGCTGGACGCCATCGTCGGGGCGAAACACTTAACGCCCACCGCCGAGAAGATGCGCCGGTTGATGCACTACGGCCAGATGCTGCAATCGCACGCGCTGCATTTTTTCCACCTTTGTTCGCCCGATCTGTTGTTCGGTTTCGACAGCGATGTGTCCAAACGCAATATCGTCGGCGTCGCGGAAAAATATCCTGAAACCGCCAAGCGCGGCATCCTGTTACGCAAATTCGGTCAGGAAGTGATCCGCCACACGGCGGGAAAACGCATCCACGGCACAGGTTCGGTTCCGGGCGGCGTGAACAAATCGCTATCTATCGTAGAGCGCGATGAGTTACTGCGCGACATCTACCAGATGGTGTCATGGAGTCGCGAAGCAGTACACATGGTCAAAGAGTTGCACCACAAGAATCCGGAACTCTACAACAGCTTCGGCGCTTTTCGCGCCAACTATATGTCGATGGTGGGCTACGACGGTTCGCTCGACCTGTACCACGGCAGGCTGCGCGGCCGCGATGAAAACGGCAATGTGATGTTCGACGGCGTGGACTACAACGATTACACCGATCTGATCGGCGAAGAGGTCAAAAACTGGAGCTATATGAAGTTCCCCTATTTGAAATCGCTGGGCCGTGAAAAAGGCTGGTATCGTGTCGGCCCGCTCTCCCGCATCCAGAACTGCGATTTCATCTCGACGCCCTTAGCTGAAATCGAGCGGCGCGAATTCATGGCCTACAGCGGCGTGATGCCTATGCATGCCCCGCTGGGCTACCACTGGGCGCGCATGATAGAGATGCTGCATGCAGCCGAAATGATCAAGGATCTGCTGCACGACGATGACATCACCGGCAGCGAGCTGATGACGACCGGTGAGCGCGGCTTCGAGGGCGTGGGCGTGATCGAGGCGCCGCGCGGCACGCTAATCCATCACTACCGGGTCGACGAGAACGATCTGGTCACCATGTGCAATCTGATCGTCTCCACCACGCACAACAATCAGGCGATGAACGAGGCGGTGCGCCGCGTAGCCCAGCAATATCTGCACGGCCACGAGATCACCGAAGGTTTGCTCAATCACATCGAAGTCGCGATACGTGCATTCGACCCCTGCTTATCCTGCGCGACTCATGCGCTGGGCAAGATGCCGCTGGAGGTCGAAGTTGTGGGCGTGGACGGAATACAACTGTCTACCCTGTCCCGTTCGGGCGATGGTACTTTTTGCGCGCAATGACAGCACCTGTCCTGATTTTCGCCATCGGCAATGAATCGCGCGGTGACGATGCGTTAGGTCCGTTACTGTTACGCGATATAGATAAATATCTGAAAAATAAAGATAATTGTCAAGACTTCGAACTGCTGGAAGATTTCCAATTACAGATCGAACACGCGATGGACATGAAGGACAGGCAGCGCGTGCTGTTTATCGATGCGGGCATGGATACGCCCGCTCCCTTTTCCTTTTATCGCTCAAAAGCCACGGGAGAGCCGGTGCTGTACAGCCACGCACTGGCGCCGCAAGCGCTGCTCGATGTGTATGCGCAAGTTTACGGGGAATCACCGCCCGACGCCTACATCCTGTGCATCAAAGGGGAATCCTTCGAACTGGGCGAATCCCCCACCCCGACAGCCCTAAACCATCAGGCTTTAGCACTCGATTTCGTCAAACAACTGCTCGATGCGGTGTCTTGGGATGCTTTGATCGAGACAAAACCAAGATAGACTCAGAGCACTTTCACCTGCATCAGCTCGCGCCCGTCAGGGTCGGTCAGATGCACGGCGCAGGCGATACAGGGATCGAAACTGTGGATGGTGCGCAAGATTTCGATGGGTTGCTTCACGTCGTTCAACAGGTGACCCTTCAACGCGGCCTCATACGGCCCCTGATTGCCCGCCGCATCACGCGGTCCCGCATTCCAGGTGCTGGGTACGATCGCCTGATAGTTGGAGATTTTCTGATCGTCGATGACGATCCAGTGCGACAGCGCCCCGCGCGGGGCTTCCATCACGCCCACGCCCTGCGCATGTGCCGGCCAACTGGATGGCTCCCAACGGGTATCGTTGAAAGTCTTGACATCGCCCGCCACGATATTAGCGACCAGCTGGTCGTACCATCCCTGCATCTGATCGGCGATGATCTTAGTCTCCAGCGTGCGCGCCGCCGTGCGCCCCATGGTCGAATACAACGCCTGAACGGGCAGATCGAGTTTTTTCAACGCCATCCCGACCAGCTCTCGGGTCTGCTCGTGTCCAGAGGCATTCAGCATCAGCACGCGCGCCAGCGGCCCCACTTCGACGGCCTTACCCTTCCAGCGCGGCGACTTCATCCAGGAGTAATCGTGGTCTAAATCCAACTCCTTATACGGCGGTTTCGGCCCGGTGTAATCGAGTTTGGTCTCGCCCTTGTAAGGATGCAGCCCCGCTGTTTTCCCGACCGAATAGTCGTACCAGGCGTGACTGACGAATTCCTGAATTTCATTTTCTTCATTTAAATCAACAGGATGAATTTTACTCAAGTCGCGGTCCAAAATCACCCCGGCGGGGATCAATCCGGATGCGTGACCTGCCAGCGGAAACTCGCCGAACGTTAAGAAATTGCCGACACCCTCGCCCTGTTTAAACCAATCCTTGTAGAAACCGGCTATCGCCAGCGTGTCCGGCAGATAGACCTGATCGACGAATTCGCGCATCTGATTGATAACATTTTGCACCGTTTGCAAGCCGATTTGATTGAGCGCGGTGCCGGAATTGCCGCCATGAAAATGCGGGCCGTTGCCATGTCCGGGATGGTTAGGATCTATGCTGATCGCGCAGGGCACGCCGCCCACCAGCATCATCGGGTGCGGATTCTTGCCGCCGAATACCGCATGCAGTTTCACCACATCGCGCTGCCAGGCCAGCGCATCCAGATAGTGCGCCACCGCCATCAGATTGGCCTCGGGCGGCAGCTTGTACGCCGGATGCCCCCAGTAACCATTGGCGAAAATACCCAGTTGTCCGGCCTCGACGAAGCCTTTAAGCTTTTTCTGTACATCGGCAAAATATCCCGGCGACGATTTGGCATAGCCCGAGATACTTTGCGCCAGCGCTGAGGTGGCCTTTGGGTCGGCTTTTAACGCCGACACCACATCCACCCAGTCGAGCGCATGCAGATGGTAAAAATGCATCACATGATCGTGGATGTATTGCGCGCCTATCATCAGATTGCGGATCAGTTGTGCGTTGGCGGGAACTTCTATCTTCAGCGCATTTTCGACCGAGCGCACCGAGGCTATCCCGTGCACCAGCGTGCAGACGCCGCAGATGCGTTGCGCCAGCGCCCAGGCTTCACGCGGGTCGCGCCCCTTCAATATCAGTTCGATACCGCGCACCATGGTGCCGGCAGATGAGGCGCGGGTAATTCGCCCGGTTTCATCGGTTTCCGCTTCGATGCGCAGATGCCCCTCGATGCGCGTGACCGGATCGACGATGACGCGGCGGGTAACGGGTTCGTTCATGGTGTCTTGTCCTCATCCAGATATTGGGCCAGCAATTCGGTTAAGCCGACCACTTCGACCTTCATGTGATAGTGCTCCAGCGACTCTTCCATCACGATGCGGCAATTGGCGCAGGCGGTGACCAAAGTCGAAACGCCGGTGGCTTCGATCTGTCCCTTCTTGTGCCGGAATGCCTGCAACATCAGTGGCTCGGCGCGCGAATTGGCCGACACGCCGCCTCCTCCTCCGCAACACCAGTTCATGGTTCCCGCATCCGGCATCTCACGAAAATCTTCTGCGACCGCATTTAGCAAGCGTCGCGGTTGTTCCACCACCCCGCCGCGCCGCGCGATCTGGCAGGGATCGTGATAGGTCAGCGGACGCTGATCGTGTCCTTTTGTCTTGAGTCTGCCAGCTACGCTCAGTTCATCCAGCACTTCGAGTATGTGTTTAACCTCAAAGCCGAACGGCCTGCCCATCAGGTTCGGCCCTTCCCAGCGCAAGGCGGTAAACGCATGGCCGCATTCCGGGCTGATCACGCATTTGACTTTGAGCCTGTCGGCGGCCACGACGATGCGGCTGACGATCTCGCGCGCCAGGTCCGAGGCGCCGATCTGTATGCCGCTGTTGGTCGCTTCGAAGGCGTCCTGTGCCAGCGTCCAGCTCACCCCGGCCTGTTTGAAAATACGGCTCAAGGCCGCCAGATATTCCGGAAAGTTGATGATCTCCATTGAGGACATCAGCACCAGATAGTCGACATCGGCCTGTTCGACCGGTACGGTGATGCCGGTATCCTTTTCTACATGTCTGATCTGTGCCAGCACCGCCGGCCACTTGATGCCCATCGGGCTGCCGAGGTTGACCGCCCGCGTGGTCGTGGCGATCAGATCAGGCGGCGCATGACCTGAGGCCGCCATCCCCTCACGCAGCTTGCGTATCATATAGGTGATGTCGTTGCCCACCGGACAGACCATGGAACAGCGACCGCACATGGTGCAACTGTCGTAAACCAGCGGTTCCCACTCAGCCAGTTCCTCATCGGTGACCGGTTTAGATAAACCCAGCAGTTTTGCCAACTTTCCCGTCAGGGTGTATTCCTGCTGCCAGATGCGGCGCAACGGTTCCAGTTTATGGATGGGCGTATATTTAGCCTCGCCCGTTTCGGTATAGAACAAACACGCTTCGGCACACAGACCGCAGTGCACACAACTGGAAAAGAAGCTGGCGACGGGCGCATCGATCACCTCTTTTAATGCATTGATTCCACGAGATAAATTAGCGCTCATGACACCACCCCTTTGCGGGCTGCCATCTCGCCGTTATACCAGCGCGACAAAAATACCGTGAAGCTGTGGAACAGCTTGGTGAACGGCAGCAATACCAGCAGCAATTCGACCGAGAACAAATGCAGCGAGAGCATCAGCGTATATTCAAACAACTGATGGTGAAAGGCCAGATACCCCGAGAGTAAAGGCAGCAGCGTAAGGCACCAGGCCAGATAGTCGCCAAATCCGGACAGCAGGCGCTTGACCGGATTAATCAATCGATGAGCTAGCAGCACGAGCAGCGCGATGATAGAGGCCACCGCCACCGCATCCACCAGCGTGGACGGCAAGCCGCGCCAGTTCAGCCCCGTCATGCTGCGTATGAAATCGATGTGCGGCGCATAGCAAAACACGACGATCAGCAAGCCTATATGAAACACGTAACCCGCGAGGTAAGTCAGCGGATCGCGCTTGATCATGCCCGCTGCAGGCCATGAACGCATGAAAACGGTGCGCCAGCCGCTGCCTGAAGTGACGGCGCGCGGCCTGGCCAGATCAGTTTTGCGACCAAGTCCGAAAATCTCGAACAGACGCAGCACGATGCCGGCGACGCAAATCATCAGCGCCCAATTCATAGCGCTGCCGCGTGCAAAGGTCAACAGATCGAGCGGATTCATTTCTCCTCCCTGATCAATTCCTGCACCGTGACGATTTCATGCGCCGCTTTTTCCGCAGATTGAGTCTTGCGGTTATACCAGGTGATCGCCACTCCGGCGGCTGCACCGATCGCCGCCGCGCCTTCCAGCATGGCGGAGGTTGCCGATACCGGCATGGACAAGGCGCTATACAAGGGACCTGCATCCCAGAAATTCGGCTCGGAGCAGCCGATGCAGCCGTGGCCCGACTGAATCGGGAAACTGGTACCGTCGTTCCACTTGGTGGTGGCGCAAGCGTTGTAGGTCACCGGCCCCTTGCAGCCCAGCTTGAACAGACACCAGCCGTGACGCGCCGCCTCATCGTCGAAGCTCTGTGCGAACTTGCCCTGATCATAAAAAGGTCGACGGTAGCAGCGGTCGTGTATGGTCTCGCCATAAAAGGCGCGTGGACGCCCCTGCGCATCCAGTTCGGGCAGGCTGCCGAAGGTGAGAAAATGCGCCAGCACGCCTGTCATCACCACCGGTATCGGCGGGCAACCGGGCACATTGATAACGGGCTTGTCGCGGATGAGTTCGCCCACCGAAACAGCGCCGGTCGGATTCGGTGAGGCGCCGGGCAAACCGCCATATGCCGCACAGGTGCCCACCGCCACGATGGCCGCCGCGCCTTTGGCCGTCTCCATCAGCATGTCGTAATTGCTGATCCCGGCGATGGTAGAAAAACCCGGATTACCCATCGGAATCGAACCGTCCACGATCAACAGGTATTTCCCCGCGTTGTCCTTCATCGACTGTATCCGCACCTGTTCTGCGGACTCGCCCGATGCGGCTTGCAAGGTGTGGTGATAGTCCAGCGAGATCAGGTCGAAGATCAGGTTTTCCAGCGTCGGCGCATGAGAGCGCGTCAGGGATTCGGTGCAGCCGGTGCATTCCTGAAATGACAGCCAGATCACCGATTGTCTGCGTGCGTGAGATATAGCCTCGGCCATCACACCGGCCATCGCGGGTGGCAAGGCTAGCATCGCCGTCAAGGATGTGCAAAATGCCAGAAATTCGCGTCGCGATACGCCGTGTGCTGACAGCCCCTCCCCCACGGTTCCAGGGAAAGCATCTGATTTTATTGAAGATTTCATGTTAACTCCTTGTGATCGGAATAAACTTGCAACTTTCGGCTATTCTGCGCGGCAGGCGTGTCCGGGTCAATCCTTTACTGAGATAAAACGTGCAATGATGCTTGTCGCTGCGCCGCACACGTTAGGGATGGCCGCTGCGACGGCAGGTGTAGGATGCTCCCCCCAACCGACAAATTCAGGCTGTATGCCGATCAGGGCACGCTGCTCCGGCCATACTCCAGTCAGCAACGAAATCGCCCGCAAGTCGAGCAACCCCACTTCGTGCACGCTGCTCTTGAGATTCTCGCCCAGAAACCGGTCCATCTCATCCCCTTCGAAGCACCTGACCGTACCGGGCGGTGCACCCAGTTCCGCAGCATCTATCACCAGCAGCGCCGTGCACTCACTAATCGGCACAGCCAGCGTAAAGGACAACGTCCCGCCATCGATGAATTCCAAGTCCTCGCGATCGCCGTATCGTGCTTGAAGTTCCTGCATCGCAAAAATGCCTACCCCTTCGTCGGCAAGCAAGCTATTGCCTATGCCCAACACCAATAGTTTCATCAATCCTCACTCCATTCCAACTCCCAGGGCACGCAGGGATCGAGCGTGGCGACGATACGCGCTACACGCAGCTCAAACGCTTTGCGATCACCAACTTCCTGCCCGATAAGATAAGCGGCCAGCACACCCTTAGGATGAAAGTTCCATTCGGTGGGTGCAACGATTTTATAATCGGCGATGCGCCCCCCGTCCAGCTCGACTTCGTGCATCAATAAACCACGGGCGGTTTCGACCAGCGCGCGTCCGACGCCGGGCGAAACACTGACCGCGCTCACTGTGCCTGCCGCGCCGACCATCTCAATACCCGCAGCCCAGTCCAGCAACTCATCGAAGCGTGATCTCTGCCCGGCATTAACACAAGTGATTTTTTTTAAGGAATTTTGTCTGCTCACCAACCCTGTCTCGACCGCCCTACCGTGCCAAGTGGGGTAACGACAAAATGCTTCCGTCAATCGCGGCCATACCGCCCGCGAACTTCTCGCATCCAATCGTGGCAACGGGTTAGATACAAATGATGATTCTTCATCCTGAGGTATCAGTGTTAAGTTGACGCAGTTCAGCCATTCATGCAGTTCTGCACGCCTGCCTTCCGCAATCCATTTAACCGCGCGGACAAATTCCTGATTCTGCGGAGTTTGTCCGGATAATTCAGGTAAAACGATCAGGTAATGCCACAGGTGCTCGCGCATGGCTTCGCGCTGAACCTCTGTATCTATGATCGGCAAACATTCCTGACCTGTCGATGCAGCCAGCGCCAGTTGAGCTGCACGCAATTGAGCTTTGCCGCACAATGCATACAGCAGTGAAATTCGTTGCAGCACGCCTGCTTTGGTTTGTCCGCGTAAACACGGTGTCACATCGGGGCGTTCGCAGCTAATCTGCACTGAACTGATCTGTCCGTCAGATGAGGCGAGTCTTATTCGCACTAGTCCGGTCGTCATTTTTGAGGCATGAAGCCGGGAAAATACGCATTGAGATTGCGGACACCCAGCAAAGCGGCCTCGACTCCATCGAGCGCAAGGTTTATTTCTGTCACCTGCTGCGGGGAGAGTTTCTCGCGAGCCTGTCCAAGTATGGCATAGACCCAGTCGCCGGGCACAACCGCTTCCAGCCAGAGGATATTCAAGCGCTCACGACGCCCTCGCCCCGCGCACCAGGCAAACGCGCCTTCCACTTCGGACACTTGCATGGGAATACCCAAACACACGATTTAGCCTCACAGATCAATCAAGTTAGACGCTCATGCTAACAAATTAAAGCTTCTTCGAGTCAGATCGAACGAATATATCGAAATAAAATGATTAATAGTCAGCATAACTGAAATATTGACGGCACAAGGTTTTAGACAGGTTGAAACAACAACCCCCGGTCGGGCCGGGGGTTGGATAAAGTAGACTACAAAGACAGCTTATGCACCATCCTGATCAAGATCAAATGCCTTATGCAGTACGCGTACCGCCAGTTCCAGATACTTTTCGTCAATAACAACAGAAATTTTGATTTCCGAGGTCGAAATCATCTGAATATTAATACCCTCTTCCGCCAGCGTGCGGAACATCTTGCTGGCGATGCCCACATGTGAGCGCATACCGACACCCACTACCGATACCTTCGCCGCCTTGTTATCACCGACCACCGTGCGCGCGCCGATATGAGGCAGCACTTCGTTGTTAAGAATTTCCATGGTTTTGGTGAACTCGGTCCGGTGTACGGTAAACGAGAAGTCCGTCGTGCCATCTACACCGACGTTCTGGATGATCATATCTACATCGATATTGGCATCGGAAACCGGGCCTAAAATTTGATACGCGATACCAGGCTTGTCAGGTACACCCAACACGTTGACCTTAGCTTCATCGCGATTAAACGCAATACCCGAAATAATGGCTTGTTCCATTTTGTCTTCATCCTCAAAAGTAATCAGTGTGCCTTCGCCTTCCTCTTCGAAGCTCGATAACACGCGCAGCTTAACCTTGTACTTGCCCGCGAATTCCACTGAACGAATTTGCAGCACTTTAGAACCCAAACTGGCCATCTCCAGCATTTCCTCGAAGGTAATGCTCTTCAGGCGACGCGCCTCGGGAACCACACGCGGGTCAGTGGTGTAGACGCCGTCCACATCGGTGTAGATCTGGCATTCGTCAGCTTTGAGGGCTGCGGCAATCGCAACGCCCGTGGTGTCCGAACCGCCGCGACCCAAGGTGGTTATGTTGCCATCCTTGTCCATCCCCTGAAAACCTGCCACCACGACCACATAGTCATTGGCCAGATCGGCACGCATGGCTTGTTCGTCGATGCTGACGATACGCGCCTTGGTGTGTGCATCGTCAGTCAGAATTTTGACCTGTCCGCCGGTATAGCTCTTAGCCTTGAGCCCTAATTGTTTGAGCGCCATAGACAGCAAGCCGATGGTGACTTGTTCTCCGGTAGAGACGATGACATCCAGTTCACGCGGGTCGGGATTTTCCTGAATTTCTTTGGCCAGACCGATCAGGCGATTGGTTTCCCCGCTCATCGCGGAGAGTACCACGACGACCTGATGACCTTGAGCCTTGAATTTTGCAACACGTTTAGCGACATTTTTGATGCGCTCTGTCGTGCCGACCGATGTACCACCGTACTTTTGTACTATTAATGCCACGATATATGTCCGACTTATAAAAGTGACGAGATTTTAGCGCAACTGACCAAAAAAAACGAGGTAAAACGAGGATTTTTCCTGAGTTTGACAAACCGCTCTGTTAGAAAAATACAGCGCGATGCTGAAATTTACGCTAACAACGCTCACCGGTTATCGCGAAACATTGCCTGACCAGATACTCAAAGGCGTCGGTGACAACCGGACTCAACAGTCAGTCTGAAAAAACCGATTATATTTAAAAAATATCAATATAATCAATATTATATAAAATTAATGGTGCATATGATGCATGTGCTCATCATGAGACATATCGGTCATAGGCTTGACCTCTACCTTGACTTCAATCTTGACGGATGAACTATCGGCCACTTGGACATTCAATGTCAGCGGCAAACTATCTCCAGCCTTGAGCGGTGCGCGCAATCCAATCAGCATCAAATGAAAACCTGCCTCACCCAGATTAACGCGCTGACCGGCTGGCAGTTCGATCGCTTGAACTTCACGCATTTTCATCACACCTTTATCGTGCGTCATGCTGTGCATCTCGGCAGACTGGCTGAGAGGCGTGGCAAATCCGGTCAATTTCGCTGCCTTTTCGCTGACGATAGTCATATCCACTATCGCCGTGTCTTGCCCCGGTGCTGTGGCGCGCGCCCATGCACCTTCGACCTGTATTCCGCCTGCAAAAACCGGGCCATTTAGCAATACAGCGATCAACAAGGTGCACAACTTGGTCATTTTTTTCATGAACATCTCCGCCATAGCAAAAAATCAATTATACCTGCGGCAACGCAAGGGTTGGCGGCAAATCGTCAGATGCGACAATATGTCGCACCACCGTAATCCCGGCTGCGATTACAATCCGACTATGAACCTCTATACTTCTTTGCCCGGTCATGTGCAGTTGCGACGTCTGGTCAATCTGCGCAGCTTCGCAGTCGCGGCACAACTTGTGATGCTCTCCGCCGCCTGGCAAATTCTACAATTGGATTTGGAATGGCTGCCGATGCTGATCGTGATCGCGACGCTCGCCACAATCAATGTCTTCACTTACCTGCGCTTGAGGAACGGCAAGCCTGTTATCAGCCTCGAATTATTCCTGCAACTTGGCATCGATGTCTTCGGCCTGAGCTTTTTGCTCTATTACGCTGGTGGATCGACCAACCCTTTTATTTCACTGTATCTTTTGCCACTGGTGATCGCAGCAGCCACCTTACCGTCCAGTTACACCTGGGGCATGGCGGCACTCACCACCGCCTGTTACAGCGCGCTGATGGTCTACTTCATTCCCTTGCCGCACAATCACGCGGATATGGACAACGCCTTCAACACCCACGTGCTGGGCATGTGGTTAGGCTTTGTCATCAGCGCCCTCGTGGTGGCTTATTTTGTGGTGAAAATGGCCGAGGCGGTGCGCAGTCGCGATGCGTTACTGGTCAAGGTGCGCGAAGAAATATTGCGCAATGAACGTATCGTTGCTCTGGGTACGCAGGCGGCAAGTGCCGCGCATGAACTGGGCACACCGCTCGCCACCATGGCCGTGGTGATCGGAGAATTGCAACACGAGGTCTGCGCGCCGGAGTTGCGAGAGAGCCTTACCCTGCTCGACGAACAAGTGCGCGGTTGTCGTCGCATTCTCGACAAGATGATGCTTAATGCGCAGGATAACGGCAGCAGCACGCGGCAAACAGCCGATGATTTGATGGCGGAGTTGCTCGATGAATGGCAATTGCTGCGTCCTGCAGCGCAATACCGCTATAACAACCGCGCGCTCCAACCTTCCCCGTTCATTCAGAGCGATGTCACCTTGCGCGCCGCGTTGATGAATCTGCTCAACAATGCAGCTGACGCGAGCCCCGAGTCGATTGAGCTCCACACTAGCCGGGATAGCAGCCATTTCATCCTGGAAATTCTCGATCGTGGAGAAGGCATCAGCGAAGATGCTGCGCTTAAAATCGGTTCCGCATTCTTCACCACCAAAACTGAGGGGCACGGGCTGGGGCTGTTTCTGGCCAATGCGACCATCGAGCGCTTAGGTGGCACGGTGCGCCTATACAACCGTGATGGCGGCGGTGCCACCACCCGCCTCACCTTACCTCTCGCTCAACAAGGCAAGCCATGAAACCTGATGAATCCGCAACGCTGTTACTAGTCGATGATGACGCGACCTTCTGCCGGGTACTGAGCGCAGCCCTGACTAAACGCGGCTTCTGTGTCAGCACCGCGCACAGCGTGGAACAAGCTGTCCCGATGGCACAGAATAACCCGCCCGAATTCGCGGTGGTGGACCTGAAAATGGGCGGCGCACCGGGACTGACCCTAGTCAAAGTCTTGCACGAACTCGACCCTAACACCCGAATTATCGTTTTAACCGGTTATGCGAGTATCAGCACCGCCGTTGAGGCGATTAAACTGGGCGCGACGCAGTACCTATCCAAGCCCGCCAATGCCGATGAAATCGTCACGGCCTTTGACCACACAGCCAGCGGTGAAGCACCTATCGAGTTACAGCGCCCCCAGATCGAACATCTGGAATGGGAACATATACAGCGTGTGCTGCACGAACAGGACAATAATATTTCCGCCACCGCTCGCGCACTCAACATGCACCGCCGCACCCTGCAACGCAAACTGAACAAACCGCCACTACGGCAGGAATAGTAAATGGAGAAGTCGGCGATAAAACTCGCCGCTACTCTTTTTCCAGTAAGGTGCCCATCTGTTGCAAGGAAGGCAGTTCCTGCAAGGCGCGCAGATTCAAGTCATCCAGCAGCTGTTTGGTGGTGGCGAACAACTCAGGTCTGCCTGGTGTATCGCGAGTGCCGACCACTTCTATCCAGCCACGTGTTTCCAGCGTCTTCAAAATTTGTGATGAGACCGCGACACCGCGTATCTCTTCGATATCGCCGCGCGTCACCGGCTGATGATAGGCGATGATCGCCAGCGTCTCCAGCACAGCGCGTGAATAGCGCGGCGCTTTTTGCGGATTGAGTCTATCCAGATATTGCTGCATGTGCGGGCGAGCTCTGAAGCGCCAGCCGCTCGCCACCTGAGTCAGTTCCACTCCCCGCTCCTGCCAATCGATCGCGATTTCTTCCAGCAAGGTTTCAAGCTGGCGACTAGTCAATTGCACATCGCATAGTTTCTTTAGTTCACTCAAAGGCAAGGGTTCCGCGCTGATCAGCAAGGCGGCCTCAAGGATATATTTCAGTTTCGTTGCAGAGAAGAGCTCAGTCTGCATCAGTCGCGCGTCGGACATAGATATTCCCAAACAAGGTGTTTTGCTGAATCTCAACCAGATATTCCTTGGCTAGCTCCAGCATGGCAATAAAGGTGACAACCAGTTTCGGCAGACCGTCATCCAAATCGAACAGGGTATCGAAAGCGACATACTCGCCGCTACGCAGCGCGCGCAGTATATGCGCCATCTGTTCACGCACCGAGAGTTGTTCCCGGCGCACCACGTGGTGGGTATTGAGTCTGGCGCGTGCCAGCAAACCCATCCACGCCAGCTTTAAATCATCCACACTGATTTGCGGCAAGCGCTCCTCTACCGTGCGCTCAATCAGCACCTGAACGATCTCAAAATCGCGCCCCGCCTGCGGCAACTCATTGAGTTTCTGGGCGGCCAGTTTCATCTGTTCGTATTCCTGCAAACGGCGCATCAACTCGACTCTGGGATCTTCCTCATCGTCGTCCGCTAACTTGGGCGACTTGGGAAGCAGCAATCGTGATTTGATTTCGACCAGCACCGCCGCCATCAGCAAATATTCCGCCGCCAGCTCCAGCTTGTGCTGCTTGAGCAATTCGATATAAGTCAGATATTGCCGGGTCAGTTCCGCCATCTGGATATCCAGCACATCCAGATTATGCTTGCGGATCAGGTACAAAAGCAGATCCAGCGGCCCCTGAAAGGTCTCCAGCACCAACTCCAGAGCATCGGGCGGAATGTACAGATCCAACGGCATCTGCAACATCGGCTGACCGTGAAGACTTGCATACGGAATAACAGACTGAACGAGGATGTCAGACATCCTTTACGACCTATCCATCGTTGCAATATAACGCTGTTTAGGACTTTTAGGCTTATCAGGTATTGTGAGCGCTAATTTTCCCGATGCGATCAGGGGAAGCAAAAGCCTATGACGAAAATGCGGGTGATGACTCAAACCCAGATATTGCATCATTTCCTTAGTTGAACGAGGAGTATTGCAAAATTTCAGCAGTGCGTCAGCTTGGTCGGTAACTTGGTCGGTAACTTGGTCGGTAACTTGGTCGGTAGCTTGGTCACTGCGTAGGTCACTAGTTTGATCAAACCCCTCGGCAAAAGGTAAAACCAGCCGGATAAAATTAGGCGTGAAGCGATAAATGGTGCGCGGATAATGCTCAAGAATGCGCGGCACGCCTGAACCCAGCTGTTCAACCATATCCAGATCACGAAAAACCCGCATCAATTCCTTGTTTTGCGGAACCGAATAGCCCATGAAGAATTCCTCTTCATCAAACCCGGAAGGCAGTCCACCGGCAGAAGTAATCTCCAGACGATCGGCAAACAACTCAAATTTTGGCGGCACTTCGTTGCTGTAATTGTTGTGGATAATAGCGTTGATTACCGCCTCGCGCAGTGCCACAAGGTCGAGTAGTTTGCGCTCTTCGCGCCGATCCGGTGTAATGCGTGCAAAGGTTTTGTTCTCAACCTTGAGTTTTTCCAGCACAGCCTTGGTGGCTTTGACCAACGAGCAATAACCGTACTCTTCATTTTCGACCAGATTTACTCTGTCTGTTCCGGCATATTTGGCGACTTTGATCGACAGCCCATTCTCGTCTGAAAGCAAATACGCAGCGTAGTTATATGAACCGTCTTCGGTCAACAGTTCCAAATTATGGGCAAACTGCTCATTTAACTTTAACCGTGTTTCGTTGTAATAAATCTTCAGCTGTTCAAAAGTCAGCGTCTGTTTGCGCGATTTGATAGTACCGATGGAGTTACGGATACGGCTGCCGAACAAATCTTCTATCATCCTGGCGGGCATCGGTTCGGATGCACTGCCGACCCGCAGATAACAGCCTTTAGGAGACATCCCCAGTCGCGACAGGTAGTACGGCTTTTCGGAACCACTGGCAACTGTAATCTTGATGATAGCTTTCCCGTCGCGAGTTTCGGCAATCACATCAAACAATCCCATAGTAGAGGGGCTGATATTGTTCCTGATACGGTCTTTGATTTTTAACTGCACGCCGTCAGCATCCGAAACACCGACGGCGGCTTGCGTCCTGTCGTCGATGCCGAGATAAATAACCCCGCCATCGCGATAATTAAGAAACGCGACAACCTCCTTTTCCAGACTGTCGGTCAGTTCGCGTTTAATTTCGATACGGTTGGATTCCAGCATCATGCCACCCTAATTTGTCGCATTAACCATATCAATCAGAATGAAAACGGGCAAGACTTTACGCACACAAACTAAATCAGGAGTAGCTCAATCCCATCGCTTCGCGCACATCGCGCATGGTTTCAGTGGCCAGTTTGCGCGCCTTTTCGTTCCCGTCAGCGATGATGTTGCGAACCAGTGACGGATCGTCCAGATACAGTTGCGCACGTTCACGCATCGGACGCTGCTCGACCAACACCGCATCGATCACCGGCTGTTTGCACTCGATACAACCAATGGACGCGCTCTTGCAACCGGCAATCACAAATTGTTTGATCGCATCATCCGAATATACCTGATGCAACTGCCAAACCGGACACTTGGCCGGATCGCCCGGATCGGTGCGGCGTATGCGCGCAGGATCGGTCGGCATGGTGCGAATCTTCTTGGCGACACTCACCTCGTCTTCGCGCAGTGTGATGGTGTTGTTGTACGACTTGGACATCTTCTGACCGTCCAGTCCCGGCATCCTGGATGCCACGGTCAGCATGGCTTGCGGCTCTGACAAAATCATCTTGCCGCCACCTTCCAGATAACCGAACAGGCGTTCACGATCGCCCAGACTCAGACTCTGCTGTTCATCGAGCAGCGCCTTGGCGGACTCGAGCGCTTCCACATCACCCTGCTCCTGAAACCTATTACGCAACTCATTGTATAATTTAGATTTTTTCCCGCCAAGTTTTTTAACTGCCGCTTCAGCTTTTTCGGCGAAACCGGGGTCACGTCCGTACAAATGATTGAAACGACGTGCAAGTTCGCGGGTAAATTCGACATGTGGCACCTGATCTTCACCGACCGGCACTTGCGTGGCACGATAGATCAGGATGTCTGAACTCATCAGCAAGGGATAACCTAAAAAGCCATAAGTAGCGAGATCCTTATCGGTCAGTTTCGCCTGCTGGTCCTTATAAGTCGGCATGCGTTCCAGCCAACCCAAGGGCGTGATCATAGACAACAACAGATGCAACTCGGCGTGCTCAGGCACTTTAGACTGAATGAACAGGGTCGCACTGGCCGGATCAACACCCGCAGCCAACCAGTCCACCACCATATCCCAGACGCTCTGTTCGATGATCTGCGGGGATTCATAGTGTGTAGTCAGTGCGTGCCAGTCAGCCACGAAGAACAGACACTCGTACTCGTGCTGCATCTTTATCCAGTTTTTTAACACGCCGTGGTAGTGACCCAGATGCAGACTTCCCGTAGGACGCATGCCCGACAATATTCGATTTGCAAACATTCTTAAATTCCAACTAAAGTAAAAATAAAATTCTCAACCAGTTTGGACAGGGGGGAAAGCACCTGCCCCAACACCGGCGTGATTGCCAAAAAAATCAATATAAACATCCCATAAGGCTCGATCCGGCTTAACTGATAAGCCTGACGGTGCGGCAGCAAACTGACTGCAACCCGCCCTCCGTCGAGCGGAGGCAAGGGCAGCAGATTCAGCACGACCAGGATCACGTTGATCTTAATGCCGACCACCGCCATACCCATCAGGGGTTCCGCAAAGTAACTCTCGGGACTGCCAGCCGATAATTTGAACAGGATAGCCCAAGCCAATGCCATCACCATATTCGAGGCGGGACCTGCCAGCGCGACCCAGAGCATGTCCTTTTTCGGGTTGCGCAGCGCGGAGAAGTTGACCGGCACAGGTTTAGCCCAGCCGAACAGTATGCCGCCCAGCATCAGCGTCATCAGCGGCAGCAAAACCGTACCGACCGGATCAATGTGGCGCAGCGGGTTTAAGCTGATACGCCCTTGCAGATAAGCGGTGTTGTCGCCAAAGTAACGCGCCACATAACCGTGCGCTGCCTCATGCAGGGTAATCGCGAACAGAATCGGGATAGCTGCGATGGTAATAGTTTGAATTAACTGATCTATTTGCATAATTTCAAATACCGAACGGTGCGATATCGCCCATGCCTTGACGTAACAAAACGGGTTTATCGCCGGTCAAATCGATGACGGTAGTGAAATCGCTGCCCGCCGCCCCGCCATCGATCACCGCATCCACCTTCTTCTCCAATAATTCTCGTATCAATTCCGCATCGGTCAGCGGCCAAGGTTCATCAGGCAAAATCAGCGTGGAACTGGACATTGGCTCACCCAACTCTTCGAGCAAAGCCAGCGCCACTGGATGATCGGGAATACGTATACCGATCGTGCTGCGCTTTGGGTGCTGCAAGCGCTTGGGCACTTCCTTGGTCGCCTCAAGTATAAAGGTGTAACTGCCCGGCGTATTGGCCTTAAGTAACCGGAATTGGGCGTTATCCACCCGCGCGTAGTTTGAAATTTGTGATAAATCGCGACACATCAGCGTTAGAAAATGGTCATCATCCAGACGGCGTATCTGGCGTATGCGGCTCAACGCATTCTTGTCGTCCAACAGGCAACCCAGCGCATAGCAAGAGTCGGTGGGATAAACCACGATGCCGCCGTCTTTGAGTATCGCCACGGCCTGATGAATCAGCCGCATGTTGATATTGTTGGGATAAATGGTGAAAAATTGTGACATAGTCGCTAATGCTTCCATTAAATATTACTGTTCTATGTGATTTTATAGATTGTACTAATATCAGTTTTTACTACTGCCGGTGGCAGACCGGCAACTGGCTACTTTGGCTGCGTCCATGTTAAATTTTAATGATGCGCCCAAACTGCGTTTTCTTTTGCAGCAAAAGAACAAAGACAACGAAGTTGCAGTGAGGCATCGCCGAAACTAAAAGGCTACCCCGGTTTGCCGTGCATGCCTGTTTGATCACAAACAGGCGGCATTCCCTTGATAGCCAGCAAACAGCGGGGCTGCGGAACTCGCACGATCCACTAGCGGCCACGTGCTCAAACAGTGTTGGCTCAGCCAACCTTCATGTTATTTGTTTCGCCGAAACTGTTGCAATGCTGTGCATCGCAACACGTTTTCACCCAACTACACCGCTGTTCACTGGTTATCTGCGGCGACTCGCAGGGGATACGGTACTACTGAATGTACGCAATTTCATTGTAAAATCTAACTTAAAGCTTTCCAATTACCCACTGCAATTCTCTATAAAGCCAATATTACTTTAAAGCCTCCCATACTGGGCGGCAGATCAGTGGCAGATCGGGCAAACGGCCCAGATCGCGGTAACTTTCATCCGGCCCGTGAAAATCCGAACCGCAAGACGACATCAAGCCAAATTCCTGCGCATAACGCGAGAACTCGGCATATTGCTCGGGCGTATGACTGCCCGTGACGACTTCCAGTGCATCGCCACCCAGTTGGACGAACTCGGTGAGTAAAATATGCATGGTCTGTTTGCCCATGCTGTGCCGCCCGACCATGTAGCGCCCCGGATGCGCGATGACGGCGATACCACCGCTCTCCTTGATCCAGCGGATGGCATCACTCAGCACAGCCCACTGGTGCGGCACATAGCCGGGTTTGCCGGTCGCCAGATAGCGGTTAAACACACTTTTTACGTCTTTGCAGTGACCGGCTTCGACCAGATAACGGGCAAAGTGGGTGCGGCCTATCATATTCGGATTGCTGGCGTATTTAAGCGCGCCCTGAAACACGCCACCGATACCGGCACGCGCCAGTTCATCGGACATTTTCATCGCCCGTCCGGTGCGTCCGCTGCGCACCGACTTTAAACCAGCTTGCAGCGCAGGATTAGCGGGGTCTATTCCCAGCCCCACAATATGCAAAGTGTGTTTCCGCCATGTTACGGAGATTTCCACGCCGTTGACAAACTTCATGCCGTGCAGAGCTGCGGCGGCACCCGCTTCCGCCAGACCGTCCGTATCATCATGATCGGTCAGAGCCAGCATTTTCACACCGCGCAACGCCGCACGATTGACCACTTCGGTCGGAGTGAGGGTACCGTCAGAAATATTGGAATGGCAATGCAGGTCGTAATCAAGCAAGAGAATAGCCCGGGTTAATCTGATAAGTTGCAGCAATACTCATGCGTCACCCCCGCCCTTTTTCATGACTTTGCCTTCTTCGGCACGACGACGGCGCACTTCCTTGGGATCTGCGATCAGCGGACGATATATTTCGATACGGTCTTTGTCGCGCAACACGGTCTCAGGCTTGGTCAGTTTACCGAAGATGCCCAGTTTATGTGCGGACAGATCCAAGCCTGGAAATTTGGCTAATATACCGCTGGCTTCTATACCTTGCATCACCGTGGTGCCGACAGGCACCTCTTTCTTCAGCAGTACCTGCACATCAGCCAGTGCATAAACCACTTCTATGTTGATAGTCATACGTTTGGATAAACCTTTTCTGCGCGATAAATAAATGCGTCCACGAAACTGTTGGCAATGTAGTGAAACACCGGGCCGACCAGCTTTTCCAGTAATTTACTGGAAAACTCATAACTCAAACGGAATTCTATTTTACAGGCTGAATCGCTCAAAGGGATAAATCTCCAGCAGCCATCTAACTGGCGAAACGGCCCGTCCTGCAAGGTCATATCGATTTGATGCGGCGGCTTGCGCACATTCTCCGTGGTAAAGCTTTGTTTAATATGATGATAATTAATACAGACTGTAGCGTGAACCTTATCTGTATCTTTTTCGACCACGCTCGCGCCGCCACACCATGGCAAAAATTGCGGGTAATTTTCGACGCAATCGACAAGATTGAACATCTGTTCCGCGCTGTGTGCGACCAATACTGATTTTTCTACGAATGCCATTACTGAAAGCCGAAATTACAAAGGCTGGTAGAATAGCCGAACACACAGCAAAATTCACCTGCCATGAGCATAGTTCAGAATAAAAAAGCGTTTCACGAGTACTTTGTCGAAGATAAATTTGAAGCTGGCATCATGTTGGAGGGCTGGGAAGTTAAAGCCATCCGCGCTGGACGCGTACAACTGAAGGAAGCGTACGTGACCACCCATGATGGCGCGCTGTTCCTGTTCGGCTCGCACATCAGCCCCTTGCAGAATGCCTCCACCCACATCCACCCCGATCCGATCCGCACGCGCAAATTGCTGCTGCACAAGAATGAGATCGAAAAAATCCTGGCGAAGGTGCAAAGAGCCGGCTACACCGTCATGCCGCTAGATATGCACTACAAGGCAGGTCTGGTCAAACTGACCATCGGTCTTGCCAAGGGCAAGAAGCAGCATGACAAGCGCGCAACCGAAAAGGAAAAAGACTCAAAACGGGAAGTAGCCCAGGCGATGAAGAAGGAACGGCGCTAGCGCGCTGGTAGCGAACCCTATGCAATATTTATCAAAAAATCAATTAGCTTCGTCATTCCCGCGAAGGCGGAAATCCAGCCAAAAACTGGCTCTGCGAAGCAGACAAAACCTTGATTTTTCCCTGCTACGCGGGAATTTTTTCATTCAACTGGATTCCCGCCTTCGCGGGAATGACGCGCATAACTAAAGGCGGGCGCGATGAATCTTGCCTCCACGATACTTTTCCTCTTCACCACCCTGTTATCCACCTATACATATGGAGTAACCATGACGAACAACACACAAACGGCTTATCTTGCAGGCGGCTGCTTCTGGGGTATGGAAGAACTGGTTGGGCAAATACCTGGCGTCATCGACACCGAAGTCGGCTATACCGGCGGCAATACCCCCGGCATGCAAGCCCAAGAAACAGGCCATGCCAGCCTCCCTCACCCAAACCCTCTCCCGCAAGCGGTAGAGGGGACAAACGAATCACTGCGCGCACTTCATTTTAACGCCGTTTATGAACAGGTCAAAACCGGGACTACCGGACATGCCGAATCGCTAAAGATCGTCTTTAACCCCGCCGTCCTAACTTATCGCCACCTTTTGTTTGAATTCTTCCGCATGCACAACCCGACCACGCGCAATCAGCAGGGCAACGATGTTGGCACACAATATCGCTCGGCGATTTTTTACCTGAACGAAGAACAGCATCGCACCGCGCTGGAAGTCATCAAAACCGCCGACGATTCAGGAGACTGGAAGGCAAAAATCGTTACCGAACTCGTGCCTTATAAAGAATTTTTCCGCGCCGAGGAATACCACCAGAAATATCTAGTGAAACATCGCGGCGGTTACACCTGCCACTACATCCGCCGACTCCAACTGGGCGAGACCAATTAATCCATCGCAGCAAGGGACCTGAGCGTGAGTTAATATCCTAATCCCGATAGAAGTGTGAGGATGAAAACTGACATCTGCCACAGGCAATCGGGTTTGCTATTCCATAAGAGATAGTGAGAGACCGTTTTTTAGCGATTTTTTTCCAGCTCATCTTCGATCAGGGGCGGGTCCCACGTCATCTGCTCACCTGTGACACTGTACCGGGTTACATAAAATTTGCATCGGGCCTGCCTAATTTCTTTGTCTGCGGTAGCAACAACTCAGCCTCGCAAATTCATATGAACGCTCATAACCGGAGCATGGAATACACACGTGCTTGTCGCCCAATACACGAAGATAGGCTCGCGAGGTGAGTTCGTGACAAGCCGCACAGGGAACGAAGCCCATGACTTCAGGAAACCACTCGCGCTGGAACTGAAAGATGTCTTCGATGGTGAGTACATCGGATTCTAGCGCGTTCCAGATCAGGTTCACCAGTTCCATCTGTTCTGCCTCTGGTATCTCGTCGGGTTCGATACCTTGACCGCGTTTAACCATGAAGGCTGATGCACCGATCTGCTTTTGCAGCGTGGGTTTGTAGCTCACCCGTACGGCGCGGTTCGTGGCGCGTTCGATCAGCGTCACGGCCAGTTTGCCATAGTGTGTCTTTTCCATATTGCCCTTGCCCAGCGTGCAACCGGTGCTGAACTGCACGCCATCACCGAAACACATGCCGCCGTGGTCTTCGCCTATCTCGATAAAAGCATGCAACTGGCGACCGCCGGAACGCTCAACACCCAGCACACGCATCGCGGCCAGACCAACACGGACACCGGCCACGCTGGCCCAGCAGCAGTGGCCGTGAAACCTCAATGTGTCGAGCAGAACTTGATGATCATCGTTCATGATATAACTCCTTAGCTAGTTCAGAGGAAAAGACCTGTCATAGACAGACTGGGTGTCAGTTCACAGCAGATCCCACGCTGTCTTGATGGCAACGGCGATCAGTATCAGCGCAATGATTCTTTTCAGTTGATCACCGGCTATTTTCTCGCTGGCCAGCCAGGCACCCAGTCCGGCACCTGCCGCACTTGCTACGGCAGTCGAGCCCAGCAGTGTCATGTTGAGTTGTGCAACACTGGCATGCGCCAGAAATCCCGCCAGTGACGCGAAGATCACAACAAAAGAGGCACTGGCAGCCGCACGTTTTGGTTCAAGGCCCGCAGCGATTAAGGCCGGAACGATGATGTTGCCGCCTCCGACACCCAGCAAACCACCGACGAAGCCTGCCAGCGCCCCTACGGGCAGCCCCAGGGCCAGAGTCGCGGCCATTGAAGCCTGCTCACGCCTCGCCTTAGGCCGGTAGAACAATATCATCAAGCTGGCAAACATCAAAAAAGCAACGAACAGCCATAACAGCAATGAACGATCCAAGCCCTGTGCCAGATGCACCCCTATGGGAGAGGCCAGCACCGCCAGCGACAACATGGGGATTACCAGTCGCCACTCCACCAGACCTTTGCGAATGAAGGTGACTGACGCGATGGTCATGGCGATTGCATTGAGCAACAACGCAGTCGCCATCGCCGTGTGCAACGCTACGCCAAAAGCCAGGAATACCGGAATCAAAATAAAAGCCGCACCGACGCCTGCCATTGCGAACACCGTGGTCAGCAAGAAGGTCAACAGAGCGGCAAGCACGATCATGGCTTTTCCAATTCCAGGCAAACAGGACTGGCGTAGTACTCATACAGGCTATCAAAGTTCATTAGGGAATGGTTATTTTCCACCCGTCATAAACATCAGCAAACTTAACATTCGCAGCGTCGATTGTACTCGTATTCGCACCTCGAGACAGGTGTGACAAGCCTGAATACTGGATTTAGCCTAAGCATAGCAAGGTGCTAACCGCTGCGTATATTATCCTCTCAGTGCAGATGTCCATGGCTCATTACCGCTTTTCGGGTAGTCAAAAAACGTTGACGATTCTGACCAAAACAATGACTTTCGAAATGCAAAACGCCGCGCGACTCGAAGCCGCGCGGCGTTTTGCAGGTATTACTGACGAATTACAGGCCGCGTACGTTGCGCTTGCGTTCGTTTTCTGTCAAAAAGCGTTTACGAACGCGAATCGAAATAGGCGTGATTTCAACCAATTCATCATCGTCGATAAACTCAACCGCTGATTCCAGTGTCAGGCGTACAGGCGGTGTCAGACGAACCGCTTCATCAGTTCCTGATGAACGCACGTTGGTCAGTTGCTTACCCTTGATCGGGTTAACGATCAGATCGTTATCGCGACTGTGAATACCAATGATCATGCCTTCGTACAGCTTGTCGCCTGGAACCACGATCATGCGACCGCGATCTTCCAGTTTCCACAATGCGTAAGCAACCGCATCGCCTTGCTCGGAAGAGATCAGAACACCGTTGCGACGACCTGGCATGTCGGCCTTGACCGGTGCGTAGTCATCAAACACGTGCGCCATGATGCCGGTACCGCGTGTCAACGTCATGAATTCAGACTGGAAGCCGATCAGACCACGAGCAGGAATACGGTATTCCAGACGCACACGACCGTGACCGTCCGGTTGCATGTCTTGCAGATCGCCACGACGACGACCCAATTCTTCCATGACTGCGCCCTGGTTGGTGTCTTCGACATCCACAGTCAACATTTCGAAAGGCTCGCATTTTTCGCCGTTGATTTCACGGTACACAACACGCGGCTTACCCACGCCCATCTCAAAACCTTCACGACGCATCGTTTCCAGCAAAATCGTCAAATGCAACTCGCCGCGACCTGACAACAGGAACACGTCGGTATTGTCTGTTTCTTCGACACGCAAAGCCACGTTGACCAGCAATTCCTTATTCAGGCGATCGCGAATCTGACGGCTCGTGATCATCTTGCCTTCCTGGCCGCACAAGGGTGAGGTATTCACCATCAGGTTCATGCTCAGGGTCGGTTCGTCGATCTTAGGCAATGGCAGTGCTTCAGGTTTGCTTGCATCAGCAATGGTCACGCCGATACCGATCTCGTCAATCCCGTTGATCAACACGATATCGCCCGCCATCGCCTCTTCCAGCAAGACGCGTTCGATACCACGGAAACCCAGCACTTGATTGACGCGAGCCTTTTTGGATGACTTGTCGCCATTCATGACCATGACTTCCTGGCCCGGACGAATCTTACCGCGAGTCACACGACCCACGCCGATACGACCAACGAAACTGGAGTAATCCAAAGCGGAAATTTGTAGTTGCAATGGCTCTTCAGTGGCTGCAACGCAAGGAGCCGGCACGTGATTCAAAACCACATCCAACAAAGCGAACATGTTGTCGGTGACGTTTTCCAACTCAGTCATTGCATAACCGTTCAATGCAGATGCGTAAACAACCGGGAAGTCCAACTGCTCATCGGTCGCGCCCAGCTTGTCGAACAAGTCGAAAGTCTGATCGACAACCCAATCCGGACGCGCGCCCGGACGGTCAACCTTGTTGATCACAACGATAGGACGCAGACCTAATGCCAACGCCTTTTTGGTCACGAAACGGGTTTGCGGCATCGGGCCGTCAACCGCATCGACCAGCAGCAAAACGCCGTCAACCATACCCAATACGCGCTCAACTTCGCCGCCGAAGTCGGCGTGACCCGGTGTGTCGACGATATTGATGTGCACTCCCTTGAACTCAACCGCGCAATTCTTCGCCAGAATGGTAATGCCGCGTTCCTTTTCCAGGTCATTGTTGTCCATGACGCGTTCAGCGACTTGCTGGTGTGCCGAGAAGGAACCTGCCTGAGACAGCAGCTTATCTACCAGGGTAGTTTTACCATGGTCGACGTGAGCGATGATAGCGATGTTGCGAAGTTGGCGTGACATGTAAACAGCCTTGCTAGATATAGGGGGGCGCATTCTACCACATGCGACGGAACAATTTTTTACTAACGTCACCGGTTAAACACAAACCGGTCAAATCCCGTCATCAACTATAACGCCTCAAAGCCGGCATTAACCTGCTTCAACCCTTTGATAGCGTGTCCCGCAGCAACATGATGACTGGCGAACCAACCCCGTTTCATTTCCAGTGCATAAAGCGCATCGAAATTCGAAGTATGATTATCGGTACTGTCAGCGTCCATATCGACGATCTGCACGATGCGCCCTGCACGATCAATAAATGCGACGGATAGCGCCAAGGGCGTATTTTTAGACCAGAACGACCATTTATCTGAAGAGGGAAATACGAACAGCATGCCACAGTGAGCACACACGGCTTTGCGGTGCATTAAACCGTTTTCTCGCGATTGCGCTGACAACGCCAATTCAGCATGGATGAGATTGCCATTAACCGACAAAGCTATCATCTCACCGGCAACACCTAACGAGAGCGGAGCATACAGACACGCCGGCAACACTAACGCATATAGCCAGAATTTTACTTTCATCAAGCTGCTGATAGATTAAAAAAGGAGTGCCATCACAAATGACACCCCTTTAATGAAAAATGGCTAGTTGCCGCCTATTGTACCGGCCTCATTGGCCGAAGCATTGTCTTTACCGACCGACACAGCAGTTGAATTCTTCTGCTTGGCATGTATCTTGGTATTACCCTGAATTTGGGTACCACCCTTGATTGCGCCCGCCGTATTCTTAGCCGTATTACCTTCGCCGACAGAGACAGCAGTCGAATTTTCCTGCCCGGCCTTAATCTCGGTATTACCCTGTATTTGCACGCCTTGTGCATTTGGGGAATACATACCGCCTCTCGGCCCGCTTTGCGATGCCTGGGCAAAAACCGTACCCGATGCGAGCACAGACAATATAGCCACCAACAATATTGAATATTTCATTTTTTACCCCTTAATTTAGTTACCACCAATGACACCGGCTTCATTGGAAGCCTTGTTATTCTTACCTACAGCAACAGCAGTCGAATTCTTTTGGGAAGCATTGATCTTGGTATTACCCTGAATCTGAGTACCGCCTTTGATCGCACCCGCCGTATTCTTGGCGGTATTTCCTTCACCGACCGACACTGCTGTAGAGTTCTCCTGTTTGGCTTTGATCTCGGTATTGCCCTGAATTTGCACACCCTGCGGATTGCTGGAGCGCTGAGTTTGCTGGGCCAATACAGGGGTTGCAACAACCAAACCTGCCACTAACAAAGTTACGAGACGCATATAAACCTCCTTTTAAGAAAATTAAAATATCGTTTAACCTACCACCTTAAATACCACGCGCCGGTTTTGCGGATTGCGTGGATCGAGGCTCTTTAAGGGCTCGCTTGAGCCTTTACCCAGCGGAATCAGACGTTTCTTGTCCAAACCGGCTTTATCAGAAATATAATTAACTACCGCATCAGCTCTATCGCGTGAAAGCGCATTGTTCCGGTCCGCATTACCTGTCGCATCGGTGTGCCCCTCAACGATCACGCATTTATTACTCAGCGCCAGCACCTTGGCAATTTCATGCAACACTTTGTCCGATGAACTGGCAATCTCGGCGCTACCCAACTTGAATTGAATAGTAAAATCAACCACCGTCAGCCTGGCATCCGGCGGCACCACACTGCAATCGCTGGGACTACTGGAAGCAACTTCGGGAGTCGGGTCAAACACGATGGCGCGCGTGCGCGGCTTTTTGGCTATATCAGCCGCAGGTGCTGTCATCGCATGTTCCAACTCTTTAATTTTTTCCATATCGTCTGCCACCGCCAGGCCGGCGTAAGCTGCCAGCAGCAATCCCAATCCCATACCAAAATAATGTTTCATGATGTCTTCACCTATTTGCACACATTGATCACTTCTTTTGTGGTTACCACGATTTCTTTGGGTGCCTTTTGTCCCGGTTGAACCGTGCCCACATTGACATTGCAGTCGTTCGAGCGGCGGCTACCGACGTTTACCACTCGCTTATCCTGTTGAGCCTTATAGCCATCCCTTGAGGTGTCCGTGTTCGACCACTTCTTGGCCAGCGAATTGTTGACCTTGCTGTTACCCGAAGCATCCAGCCCCTGCACCGCCATTGCACCCGAGCTAACCACGCAGATGCACACGCCTGCTGCTACCACCCACTTATTTGCATTCATCGCTGACAATCCCCCCAATATTTGTACATGCTTTTTTGTTACGCCCGCCCACCACCGTAGTCACATTCGCCGCGTTAACGGTAATTTTGGTATCGCCCCGTTTATTGCCCTGCACCACGCCGATCCGGTTACGTGCCACGTTGTTTTCTCCGGTCGCGATGGCGGTGGTATTCTGTGTCGATACATTGATCTCCGTATTGCCCTTGATTGTGGTGTGCGACTGGCTGACCTGCGCCGAACCACCTGCAGAAAACAGCGCAAACACCATTCCATAAAGCCACTGATTATTCATATCGCCTCCTTTACATGGGTAATTTAGTCGGTGGCCGGCCCTGCCTGAACAATACTTTCATCCCCTCCCACTCCGACTCTTCGATACCCAGACGGGCGGCGCTGATGGAGTTAGGATCGGGCGTAAACATCAAATAGGCCTGCATCTCATTGATCAACAACTCCTGTTGATTGATCGAATAGTTGTAATTGGACAAGAACCGCTGAAACACGCCACGCTGTGCTTCACTCAATTTGTCCGACCAGAATTTGCGGCAGTAATCCGCGTAATAGGGATTGGTATAAAACTCGGCGTGCGCAATTTCATGAGTAAAAATTGCTCTGCGGGCCAACTCATTGATGCGTGGCTCATTGTCGTGACGCTCCTGAACCTGAGGAATCGACAAAATCACCACATCCGGCATCAAGGCGCGATAGAAGCCGCGCCATTCATCCATCATGCCCTGCGCGACTAAAAACTCTCGCACCCTGACCTCTTCCGGCAATAAAACGACCTTGTCCCGATTGGCCAGATTGAAGAACAGCACCAGTTCACTCACCAGAAAGTCGTGTCCGAAGGCAAAATTAGCCTGATTGCGACGTATCGCGTTGAGATATTTACTCATCTCATCTGCGCCCAACACACGCTTATACGATTCGTTGTATTGCTCGGTTAACTGCATGGCACGATTAAACGCCTGCCCCTGCCGCCGCAACTCCGGAAAATCAAAAACGTAAACATTTGAATTTCCTGAATATTTCCAGATACAAAACTCGCCGCTGCGACCATTCAAAATAGCCTGAAAATCAGCCGAGAGAATCTCTTCGGCATAAACCTGCGAGACACACAGAACTAACAGCCAGGTAAGGCATCGGGTTATGCGCATAAAAGCCGGGCAAATATTCACGTCTCGTCCCCTTTACCTGTAGTAATCCAGTCGAAACGCCTGAGCCCGCGCCCGATTTCCTCTGGCGGATTTCTGGCTCGCGGTAGGATTGCCTCCGGGCGTATAAACCAGCCCCAATCCGTTATTGCCAGCCTGATACACTGACCAGGCATGTGCTCCCTGTACTGCGCGCGACAACTGAGGCGAACTGGATGCGGTAGGCGCCGCCAAAATCAGCGATGGCATCAACTTATTACCGCCGATGGCATAAGCGGTTGCCGGAGGGATAAAAGCCAGCGGTACGCGGGAACCTGACACACCACCATTCACCGAAACATACGCGCGTGGTGCCAAATATCCCTCTTCAACGGTGAACTCATCAATCGACTCGTCGAACGCGACAACCGGGTTTGCCGATGCGCCGTCGTAGAGCAGATAAATACCTGCATACGCGTTTGTTATCGCAGCAAACAGCAGAATAAAGCCCGGCAATAGAATAATATTTTTCATTTTTCCGTTACGGCCACGTTGCCATCCCGTCCCCAGTCTATCCGGTACACCTTGCCCGTTTTTAGTGAAACCACCTCACGCCTGCCCTTTGGAATTAACACACCATCGATATAGACTTTGTCATTGATGATCGTGACCCCTTCGATTTCCACATCGATACCGATAGTCTCGCTCTCATTTTTTTGAGCCTTGTCATCTCCATCGGCAAACGCCGGCAGTGTCACAAGGCCAACCATCAGGGCGGCGAGTCGCCATTTTTGGCTGATCATTTGCATCGCGCCTGTACCTGTTTACCGTTCTGCCAGACCGTGATGACGCTGCCTGACTGACTATCGTCCCCAATACGCCCGGTGACATTGTTCACATTGTCACAGGACACCACAGGCAACTCCGCAATGCGCCGTGATGCCGGATTTTTCATATAGGCACGCGCCTTTGAAACATTAGCGGCTGCCGAATCAGAAAAATCAGCTCCGTTTCTAAATTCGTTATCTGGCACTGCCGCGCCATTGGATTGCCTGTTTTTTGCTCCTTCTCGCATGGCATGTGCTTTTTCATCCAGCACACTGTCATCGCCATGCTGCGGGAAAATATCCTCTTCGCTGTCATTCATGAGCACAGCGCTGGCCGGTTGTATCAATTCGACCGGTGGCATCTTGTTGCGCGCCCGTGTATCCATGACGATCTCCCCCGCCAGTACTACCCGACACACGAAGACCATACTCACGAAACACAATATCAAAGCAAACTGCCTCATCAGATACCCCGTCTCAATTCAATCGTCAGAAGTGATGCAAGGATTACACGGCTGACAGAAGATAAATATCGGGCGATGCTGATTCTGCTATCGTCCATCGCTGTGACAGGATAAGGATTTTCTGATTTGTAATTCCACAAAATCAACAATCCCAAAATCAGCCCGTCTGTCAGCGCACGGTCAGTTCAATTTGGGCGCTGGTGAGTGCAGGGTTCGCCGCACGGAATTTCTCCAACACTTCATCCATAGACTTCACCGGTAGTGGTGCCAGATCGCGCAAACCCACCAGCGAGGTCGGGATGACCACCTCCAGGTCTGAGCCTAAGCATGCCACACGCTCAGTCCCTTTACGGTCGAATTTAATTTTGAACCCGCCGCTGGGCAGGTGCATCGGACTGTTCGGAATCAGTCTGGAATTTGCATAAAATTGATTGGGGAAGATGCGCGCGGTATTTTTTGTCGCATCTTCGTAATAACAGTAGACCGAGCCTGCAGCACTCACCGACACATTCATATTCAACGCATCCCCCACCTGATAAACCGGTTGCGTGCCCTTATCGGTTTCAACACGAACCGCAAAAACCGCCGCATTCTGCACGGGAGCCGGCGCTGCAGCCATCGGGGTATAGACAGCATGTTCCTGCTGCGTGACTGGCACGGCCGCCAGTTGGTTTTGTATATCGTCTATCATGCTGTAATACAGATCGAAATTGACCCTTGCATCTGCGATCAGTCCGGCCGCTGCCTGATATTCGGCAATCGCACTTTTCAAGCTATCGTTCATCACGCCGTCCAGCGGGCCGCTATAGCGATTCATCCCGGCCAGTTTGCGCTGAATAAACAACACGAGATCTTTTTCCTTAGCGGTTTCAAACCATTCCTGAGCCTGCGCCATCATGGCAGGATTAGTCGAGTCCGCATCGAGGCAGCGCCAATAGGGAACCCGGGTAAATTTCCCCAGCGTTTCGATCAAACCCAGTTCGATCAGTGTGCGACTAGCCGCTCCCACCCCTTCCGACTTGCTGATATCCAGATTGAAACTCAAGCCCAGCTTGGCCACCTTACCGCCCGCCTCACCCGACTTACCGGCCTTGGTCAGTATCATGGTGTTCGAAGTACTCGTCTCCGGCAAAATACGCCGGCTCGCGGCCTCGCCCACACTCATGTCCATGCTGATCACGTCATAGGATTCATCCTTCGACACACCCAGATCGAGAAAAGGCAGCGCTAATCCCGCGCCCTTATTGGTGCGCACCGCGTTGTCATCCATCTGCGTGACCGAACCGCGAATGTAGTAGTCCGGCATCAAGGCCTGCGCGTTCCCCCGAGTGCCGAACAGCAAGCCCAGATCATCGTCTGCCCGGTGAAAATCAATGAAATCAAAGGCCCGACTCTTCAGCGTCATTTTAGATAAGGCGGTGATCAGCATCTCCTTAGAGCCGACCCGCGCCTTTCCTGTTTCATCCGGAATACCCGCCGATGTAATGACAATGCCTTTCTTGCCGTATTGCAAGAAGAGTTCATCCATGCAGCGCAAGGCTTGAGAAAAGCTAGTGATCGTTTTGGTCGCCGGTGTTTTTGGCCCCGCCGCCACGAGTGCCGCAGCCCCCTTTACACCAGCCGCAGTAGATGCGGCATTCGACTTTTTCGTCATGGATGAATAATCGCTCTGGGCTACCGCACAGGCTGAGACGGCCAGCAAGACCGCCAATAAATTAAACTGTTTCAACATGATCACTTCCCCCATCATTCAAAGCGCTTTACTCAAACGCCAAATATTAAATCAACATATTGATTTTATGGATTAATTTATTTTCTCTTAATCAACACGATCTTATCGATCAAGGTCTCGCCCGCCTCATCCTTCTTGTAGTAAATCTTGGTGTCATAGCGTCTGACCTGATCGACCATCCTGTCTTCCTGCATATTCTTCAAAGAACCGAACGCGTTGAATATCATCGGGATAAAGCCGAAAATCGCGCGTGTTTTGGGGGCCTGCTCACTCGGCAACAACTCTACTTTCCCTTCTTCGGCTGAACGCACCACCCACTTATCGATGCGGGGCGGGATGTTGCTCAGCGGCACACGTCCGGACACATCCACTTCCACCATCTCCTTGCCCGATTCGAGCTCACGGCTTAACCTCATGTCGAACAGTTTCGAATCCATAAAGGTCATGCTGGATTTACCCGAGACCGGCAATTCAACAGGCGCATTAGGCACAACAACAGATTGCGGCACGCCGCTCATACGCACGGTAGGCGCAATACCAACCGGGGCGGGCGACTTTGCCGCTTGCGTGTCGGCATCCGTCCAATATCCCTCTTCGGCATAAGCCGACAACATCACCAGCAACATCCAGACAGATAGCACTAATCGTCTCATCGCCTCCCCCTGCTAGTTAGCCACCTCAAAAATATATTCCCCGCCCGCCGTGTGTCCTGCCGAGATCACCGCGCCGTATTGTGGCTCCTGAGGAAAATCCTTCATCACCTGACCGTGGACCACGCGATAGATTTCAAAACCGGGCGCGACACCATTTGTCGATTTCAAAGTATTGATAAAGCTCCAGGCAAAAATCGAATGGCCTTCCTTACCGCCATCGGATACAGGCTCTTCACCACCCGAGGAAAAGGCCAGCACCGAGCGATGTTGCAGCACACTGCTCACATTCGGTATACCACTGGTCATGCGCTGCTCACGGGTTAACGAACCCGAGAAGCAACTGTCCGACACCAGAATCAGCTGTCGCGCATTGATCGCGGATAACAACTTGGAAATATCCGAATTGGATATCCAGTTAGCGGCAGTCTTCACCGAACCATCGATGGGAATCCAGTACCCCATCTGAGTGTCATCCATCAGGTAACCGTGTCCGGCATAAAACAACAGCACGCTATCGTCCGCCTTCGCTTCGGCTGCGATCTCATTAAGGGTTTGAATTATTTCTTTTTTCCCCACATTTCTCATTACACGAGTTTCATAGCCATAATGCTTTCTGAGCGCATCGGCGATACCTTCCACGTCGGCGACCGGCGTACCCAATTCGGGTATAGGATCTTTATAGCCATTAATACCAAAGAGCACCGCGATCTTGCGACGGAGCGGCTTTTCAACTACCACAGGCGCGGATGGTGGCGTAGCAACAGGCTGAACTAAGTGTGTAGTAGCAACCGGTGCGGCAGGCGCAACAGTTGCTACGGAAGACGTTACCGGTGCAACCGGGGCTTCAGTTACCGCAGGTGTAATAGATGCAAGCTGCGCTGCAACGACAACGGGGGGAGGGACAACCTTACTTTCTTGCTGGATCTCGAGTGGCTTAGTCAAACACAACATACCCTTTGCGGGTTGGCCTGCAGGACAATCGGGCAAATCGGCCGCATGAGGATTTTTACGCAACTCTTCAAGCGCTTCCCTATACAGCAGGGTGCGCGCCTGATGACGCTGCAACTGAATCGCCTGAAACTGTGCACGACCGGGGACGCCGCCCAGAAAAGCCGGAGGAAGCATAAAGGGTGCCGCACCAAGAGAGGTCATCCACAGCAGGGAAAATAATAATATCGCCTTCATTTTATGTGCTCCAAAACGGATGAACGACTCAGCAATTTGCCCCAGTCGCGCACCCAGCAACATTCGTGATCAAAATCGCTGACAACTTCCATACGCCCGCCGCGGCGATTGACGAACGCTTTAACGACCGATACCGGCACCACGTTATCCCGCCCCCCGGCGAAATGAATACTCGCAGGAATTAGCCCGGTCGATTCTGCAGGATCAAGAGATCCAGCCAGTGGCGATGCGTGATGCCAATCCACCCACGTCGACACAGACAAGGGAGCGGCCACCGTCATCAACCCATCCACATCATCTCTGCCACCCGCCAGCAAAGTGGCAATCACCCCGCCACCCGAGTAACCGATCAGTCTGATACGCCTGACACCCATCATCTGCATAAGTCTGCTCACAGCGGTGTCGTAGGCGGCAATCACTTCGGGTGAAAAGCGCTTTCCTGTCCAATAAGCGACATCACAGCGCTTTAAATCATCCTTACTCAGGTACTGGCAAGGGCGCCCCAGATACGCCACCTTCTGCACTGGATCCACTCCCGCCAATGCCAGCGATACGGGATAGGCTGGCGTCGGATCGCGTGGCGGGTGATAAGGCGTAATCCAGGCCGCCCCGTCACCTTCGATATAAACATCCATCGTATCGCCAGTCGAACCGCGCACAAAGGCAGCGAGACGAAAGGTATCAGATTCGACATCCACAGCCGAAAACCCTAACTTAGCCGCTTTTGTTTGTATCGATTCAACCGAACTGCAGGCCGATACGCTGAGCAGCAACAATATCCATACACGACCCATTAGAAGCGGAAGTTGACATTACCCATCAGACTATTGTTCTTAGCGTAGCTACGACCTGCTTCCTGATTGTATGCAACACCACCAGTAATGCTGTTTTTGACAGCGAATAAATTCACACCCAACGAATATACCCAGGCAGTCCGTCCAATATCGTTGCCGAGTTGGGCAGAGGCATTCGCTGAGGTCGAGCGACTAATATCGCTGGTATAGTTCAATCCAAAGTAAGGCATCACATTCTCGTTCGTCCAATACCCGGCCTGTCCGCCAACGTGCAACTGAGTAATTTTGTTGGTCGTTGCTGTTCCCGTCATCAGTAAACCAGTGGCACCGCCAGTCAAATCAGCATACTTTTCTTCGCCATGTAGATACCCGCCTTTGCCGGTCAGTTGCCAGTTCCCCAGCCAGTTGGCGTAATTCAAATTAGCACCATAAAACAAACGATCAGCTTTTCCTGACACTTCTGAAGTACTGAGCTTTACACTGCCAGCCCCTAACGAGGCATCCAGTGACCACGCATTATTGATTTGCCAGCCCAGATAAGGCGCAATCGAATAACCGCTAGTACTGTTTGAGGAAAGGTTATTTGTACCCGCAGTCAAGTTAAAAGATTGTGCACTACCGCTTCCACTGTCAAATGCCGCAGACAGTCCGAGGGCCACATCTGGTGCCAATTGATAGTCGCCTCCGATGACTGCATTCGTGACATCGGAACTTGCGATATTGTTGTGTGCTGCAAGCCCGATCGGATCGTAGTAACCTCCTCGGTCATACTTGTTTTTATCACTACTTACACTACCCCAAAAATTCCATTGTGGCGCTGAATTGCCCGCAGCCATACCTTTGAGCTGCCCCACACTGGAGATATTTTCAGGCCGTAAATTACTGGAAGCATGACTTGCATTGACGGCACGAGAAATCGCCAGCATCTGCGTAAGTGACGTGCTGCTGATTTCCTGAGAAGCGCTCGCCGTACTTGATGTCGAACCGAAGCACTCAGGATGGTTTAACTGGAAATTTGCCAGACAACTACCCGTACATCCCCCACCAGCAGCAGACTGTTGAATTGATAGACAAGTTTGCGACACGGCTGATGCAAAATTAGCATAAGCTACGATCAGTATCGCTGCTGCATAGACCCAGAATTTTTTCATTTCATTTCCCCTTAAAATTAAAACACCCATCTCCGTACCACCATCAATCATTCAGTTAGCGTTGTTCTGTTCTGTGCCAGCTTTATCGGATTTAGCCAGACCCAGCACAAACCTCACCAACGCCCGCATCTCTACTTGTTTAATGCCATCCGGATCATTGGCCGGCATATGGATCAAACCGAAAAATCCTGAACTTCCCTTGGAAACACGAACCATAAGTCGCTCTTCTGCCATGGGGTCATTGAGATACTTTTTAGACACGTCCATCCAGGCAGGTCCAACAATGCGCTCATTGATAGCATGACAATTAATGCATTCATTTTTCTTCGCCAAGTCCGGCATCTCCACCGCCAGCGTAAATGAGCAGCACGCAAGCCCGGCAAAAATATTAAGGACGATCACAACTAATCGGCTCATGGGGTTTTCCTGAAGACATTCTGAAACGTGACGAATTATGTGCTCATCATTTTGGACAGAACAATCAGGCAAGGCTGATTTAAAATCTGGAAAATGCTGATTTAACATAGGGCTTTTCCTAGCGACTCACCAAAATCTCCAAGCAAACCGGGCTCAGAAAATCTACATAGCGCAACACAAATCACGAGAGTGACGACCCGTGTAGCAAAAAAATAATTAGCGATATCGCTTTAATACGCTGGCGCTCAAGGCCCAACACTCGTATATTTCGAACCTCAACATTTGTTCTGTTTCCAGGCTCAAAATTGTTGCCAATAAAAACAAATCACTCAGGAGAAAATTCATGAAATTACGTGCCATCGCGATGTTTGTATTAGCCATCGGTATCAGCAGCGCCGCACAGGCAGCTGGTGAGATCATCATTAAATTCAGTCACGTAGTTGCACCCGATACACCCAAGGGACAAGCAGCCGAACGCTTCAAACAGGTTGCAGAAAAACTGACCAAAGGGAAGGTCAAAGTTGAGGTTTATCCGAACAGCCAACTATATAAAGACCGTGAAGAAATCGAGGCGCTGCAAAGCGGCGCGGTACAGATGCTGGCACCCTCACTATCCAAGTTCGGCCCTATGGGCGCACCTGAATTCCAACTATTTGATTTACCATATCTTTTTCCAAATCAGGAAACCTTGCACCGCGTGATGGATGGTGATGTCGGCAAGAAACTGTTTGCCAAACTCGACACCAAAGGCGTCACAGGGCTGACTTTCTGGGATAACGGCTTCAAACAAATGAGTTCGAATAAGCCGATGCATGCCGCCGCAGACCTCAAGGGGCTGAAAATGCGCATTCAATCCTCCAAGGTATTGAACGCACAGATGAAGGCGCTGGGTGCCAATCCTCAAGTAATGGCGTTCAGCGAGGTGTATACCGCCCTGCAACAAGGTGTGGTGGATGGCACGGAAAATCCAGTATCCAATTTCTACACGCAGAAAATGCACGAAGTGCAAAAACACATGACCATTTCCAACCATGGATACCTGGGCTATGCGGTGATTGTGAACAAAAATTTCTGGGATGGTTTGCCGGCCGATGTACGCACCTCGCTCACTCAGGCAATGAAGGAAGCGACCGCCTTCGAGCGCGACGTGGCGCAAAAAGATAACGATGATGCGCTGGCACAGGTGATCGCCGCCAAATCCACTACCGTTTACACTTTAACAGCGGCGGAACGCGCCGACTGGCAAAAAGTCCTGCTGCCGATCCAGAAGGATTTTGAATCTGTGATTGGTGCTGACCTTATACTAAGCGCCAATGCAACCGCAGCACAAGTTGCCAAGGAACAGGCAGACGCCGCAAGTAAACCAGCGGCAAGTAAACCAGCGGCAAGTAAAACAGCCGCCCCAGCGAAAAAATAACCCCCTGCAAACCGCTATCCGTCAGACTTACTCTGCCGGATAGCCTGTCAATCTAAAGTTTTATAGGGGAAATGCAATGATCAATCGATTTCTTAATCACTTCGAGGAGTTTCTCATTGCCAGTTTCATGGCAGCGGCGACCCTAGTCACCTTCGCCGCCGTGGTAATGCGTTATACCACCGGCTCCGGCATAGACTGGGCGCAGGAACTCACCATTTATTTATTCATCTGGATGGCCAAATTCGGCGCCGCCTATGGCGTACGCACCGGCATCCACATCGGCGTGGATTTCGTAGTCAACTGGGTACGTCCCTCGATACGCCGCAAGATGGTCACGACCGCCTTACTGTTAGGCATGATCTTTACCGGCTCCATCGCTTTTTTCGGCGCGCGCTGGGTCTTGTTCATCCACGGCACAGGACAGGAATCCCCCGATCTGGAAATGCCCATGTGGATCGTCTATCTGGCCATTCCCTTCGGTTCCGGGCTAATGTGCTACCGCTTCATACAAGTACTTGTTTCATTTACTAAAACTGGCGAATTGCCCACGCACAGCTTCGGCGGCGATGAAGAACACACGGAGGCACACGCATGACCGCCCTGCTCATCCTCAGCATTTTGCTGATACTGCTGCTCACCAGCACACCGATTTCAATTGCGCTCGGCACCACGGTGCTGATCTATCTATTGGGATTTTCTTCGTTCTCTATTGAAACCGTCAACATCATCTCTCAGCGCCTGTTCACCGGCCTCGAGAGCTTCTCCATCATGGCCGTGCCGTTTTTCGTGCTGTCCGGCCAGTTCCTGATCGATGGCAAGATCGCAGCCCGCATCGTGCGCTTTGCCAGCAATCTGGTGGGCTGGATGCCAGGTGGAATCGCAATGGCGGCAGTATTAGCCTGCGCGTTTTTCGCCACCATCTCAGGCTCCAGCCCTGCCACTGTGATGGCGATCGGTTCGGTGATGCTGCCTGCCATGGTTAAAGCCGGTTATCCGAAGCGTTTCTCTGTAGGCGTGATCACCTCAGCCGGTTCACTGGGCATATTGATCCCGCCCTCCATCGTGATGATCATCTACTCGGTCGCCACCTCGGAGAGCGCAGGCAAGATGTTTATCGCCGGCATCGTCCCTGGCATCATGCTGGCCATCATCATGATGTCCCTGGTGTTCATTCAGGCCAAGCGCAAGAACTTCCCCGTCGCTCCCAAGCCTACGGCTGAGGAATTCTGGCATTCATTCCGCGACGCATGGAGCGGAATCTTCATGGTGGTGCTGGTGATTGGCGGTATTTACGGCGGACTGTTCACCCCGACCGAAGCCGCAGCTGTCGCGGCCGTGTATGCCTTTATCGCCGCCAAATTCTTCAGCGGTGATCTTAGTTGGAAGCAAGTCCCCAAGACCTTGCTCAGTGCAGCCAACACCAGCGCGATGCTGCTCTATATCATCACCAACGCGATTCTGTTCTCGTTTCTGATGACCTCAGAGCAAATCCCGCAGGAGATGTCGCAGTGGGTAGTCGGTCAAAACCTGCAACCGTGGATGTTTTTACTGATGGTGAATTTCGCCCTGCTCGCCGCCGGACAGTTCATGGAGCCGACCTCTATCGTGCTAATCTTAGCGCCACTGTTTTTGCCGATCGCAAAAGCGATGGGGATAGATCCAATACACCTGGGTATCATCATGGTGGTAAACATGGAAATCGGTATGATCCATCCGCCGGTGGGACTAAATCTATTCGTCGCCAGCCATCTGGCGAAGGAAGGATTGACGGAAGTGTCTATTGCCACCCTGCCTTGGGTGGGTGTGATGCTGGTGTATCTGGGGCTGATCACCTATATTCCGGCCATTTCAACCTGGCTGCCGCACCTGCTGTACAAATAACCCATCCCCAAAAACAGAACAAGGCATTGATTATTAATATATTTTAATAATCAATGCCTATTTTTTCGCCGTCTACAGAATTAGTCAGCGATTAATCGCGCTCTTCACGTCTTGATGGGCGATCATCTCGTCTATCTTCATTACGTGAATCCCGACGATCACGCCTGTCTTCATCACGGTAGTCACGACGATCTCTTTGCTCATTGTCATGCCGACGCACCGTTTCGCGAGGACGTGAACGGTCACTGGCATCTTCGCCCATAATTGCACCGGCCGCAGCACCGACCGCGCCGCCAATAATTGAACCACCCCGCCCACCCATTTCATAACCGACAGCAGCACCGGTCGCGCCACCTACGGCACCACCAATCGCACCGCCAGCTCGCGGATTGTTTGCACAGGCTGCCAGCAAAACCACTAAAACCAGACTCAGCTTTTTCATATTTTCCTCACGTTAGTCTTCACGTCCACGGCGCTCATAGCCGCGATCTCCACGATCACCTCTGTCGCTTCGATCACCCCGATCAGCTTTTTCATCGCGATAATCGCGTCTCTCATTTTCATGTCTGCGGCCTTCATGTTCGCGCCTGTCATCACGATACCCATCCTCTCTCTGACGTGGCGGCGGATTATTTTGGCTGCTACCGACTGCAGCGCCTGTTCCACCACCAATGGCAGCCCCGATGATCGCACCGTTCCTGCCTCCCACACTCTGACCAACAGCCGCACCGGCCGCACCGCCAAGTACACCGCCCAACACTGCACCACCGTCAACGGCAAATGCGCTGACACTCACAAAAAGTAACGAAGCAATAACTAATGTTTTTTTCATAACGTCTCCTAAAATAATTAACGCCCGGATTAACTGCCGCAGTTAGTCAGTCGCCAGACTGATTAGTTCCTGCCTGTCCACCCACTAAACCCCAATTTTCTATCATTAAATAGCCGCGTACTAACATCAACGACCGCCGCTGAAAGAAGCTTAAACCTTTTTTTCTAAGTTTAATTCCTAAACGTATTTGTCGGCAATCTTTCTCTCATGCTATTCTGAGCGACCTTAAATCCAAACACGCTCCATGTCAGTTTCCATAAAAACCTCGCAAGAGATAGAAAAAATGCGTATCGCCGGCCGCCTGACCAGTGAAGTGCTCGATTATATCGGCCCGTTTGTCAAAGTCGGCGTTACCACCAACGAACTGGACAAGCTATGCCACGACTTGATCGTGGATATCCAACAAGCCATTCCAGCACCACTCAACTATGCGCCAGGCGGTCACAAGCCTTATCCCAAATCGATCTGCACCTCGATTAATCATCAGATTTGTCACGGCGTGCCGAGCGACAAGGCATTGAAAATCGGTGACATCGTGAATATCGACATCACCGTGATTAAAGACGGATATCACGGCGACAGCAGCCGTATGTTTTATGTAGGTGAGCCATCCATACAGGCCAAGCGCCTGTGTGAGACGACCTATCAATCCATGTGGCGCGGCATACGCATGGTCAAGGCAGGAGCATATCTGGGCGATATCGGTCATGCAATACAGAGTTTCGTCGAACCCTTAGGTTATAGTGTGGTGCGAGAGTTCTGCGGCCACGGCATCGGTGCCAAGTTCCATGAGGAGCCACAAGTGCTGCACTACGGTCGCCCTAAATCAGGATTAAAACTGGAAGCGGGCATGGTTTTCACCATCGAACCGATGATCAATGCCGGTCGCAAGGACATCAAACAACTGGGTGATGGCTGGACGGTGGTGACTAAAGATCATAGTCTGTCGGCGCAATATGAACACACTATTCTGGTTACCGAAACAGGCTACGAAGTATTGACCGTATCGGACGGCTGCCCACCCCCTACGCCCTTGTAGAGACGGTCAATGATCATGCTGGATACCGCGATTACTCAGGAAAAATCCTGCGACATTCCCGCCCTGCGTGATGCTTTGCGCCGCGACAGACTGGCACTTCAGGAAAGATTCCTGCTACAGGGGAAAGCCTCCTGGCTGCTGGCTGCACACAGCAAACTAATTGATCAATATCTGCGCAATATTTGGGCTGCACTATCGCTGCCTGAAACGTGCGCCCTCATCGCGGTTGGCGGTTACGGCAGAGGTGAGCTCTATCCCAGATCGGACATCGACCTGCTGATTTTGCTAGACAACGATTCCGAAAAACTCATGGCCGGGCACCCGCCGGATGAAACCTTACAGCACACTCTGCACGAATTAATTGCCGTGCTGTGGGACATTGGGCTCGAAGTCGGCCACAGCATCCGCACGGTAGCCGAATGTATCGCCGAATCAGCCGATATCACGGTACAAACCAACTTACTGGAGGCGCGCCTGCTTTGTGGTAGCACCGATCTTTTTGGAACACTGCGCTTAAATGTATCCCAATATCTTGATTCAAAAGAATTTTTTAAAGCAAAGCTACAGGAACAACAACAACGCCACACCCGTCTGGATGATGCGGACTCCAATCTTGAGCCGAATCTGAAAGAGAGTCCAGGCGGCTTGCGCGACCTGCAAACCATAGGTTGGATCAGCCGTGCAGCCGGCCTGGGTACACGCTGGAGCGAGCTGGCCAAAGCAGGATTAATCACACGTGCAGAAGCGCTGCAAATCACGCGACACGATGCCTTGCTGCAAACGCTACGTACACGCTTGCATTATCTGGCAAAACGGCGCGAAGACCGCTTGCTGTTTGACTTTCAGACACAACTGGCCGAGCAGATGGGCATAGAAGCGTCGCAGAACCGCCGCGCCAGTGAACACCTGATGCAACGTTACTACCGTACCCGTCAGGCGGTTAAGCAATTCAACACCATCCTGCTGCAAAATCTGTACGATTATCTGTTCCGCGAGACACAGCCCCAGCACGCGCTGAATGAACGCTTCCGCCTGATCGGCACGCGTCTGGAAATTCGCGATGAACACCTTTTCGAGCATACACCAGAAGCGATCTTTGAGTTGTTTCTGATCATGCAGCAGAAGAGTGAAATCACCGATCTCACAGCAAAAACTTTGCGGGCCTTGTGGCGCGCGCAGTTATATATCAACGCCGCATTCAGGCGCGACCCGTTCAACCGGGCGCGCTTCATGGAGATCATGCGCCAGCCGGCCGGCATCGTCCACGCATTGCGCCGCATGAACCAGTATGGCATTTTAGGTCGCTATATTCCCGCATTCGGCCGTATCGTCGGTCAAATGCAGCACGATTTATTCCACGTCTACACAGTCGATCAACACATCCTGATGGTGGTGCGCAATCTTCGCCGCTTCACGCTGCCTGAACATGCGCATGAAGTGCTACTGTGCCACAAGTTGATCAATGAGTTTGCCCGCCCTGAAGTGCTGTATATCGCCGGGCTGTTCCACGATATCGCCAAGGGACGCGGCGGGGATCACGCGCAACTGGGCAAGAAGGACGCGCGCCTGTTTTGCACACAACACCTGTTAAGCCGGGATGACAGCGATCTGGTAGTCTGGCTGGTCGAACAGCACCTCATTCTGTCTGCCACGGCGCAAAAGTCAGATCTGTCTGACCCTGAAGTCATCGCCGAATTCGCCGCCAAAATTAAAAATGACCGTTATCTAGTCGCGCTGTATTTACTCACCGTAGCCGATGTTAAAGGCACCAGCCCCAAAGTTTGGAACGCCTGGAAGGCCAAACTGATGGAGGATTTGTTCCAGCTATCGCGCCGTTACATGAAAGAAGGTGCAATCACCAACCACCTGGCCGAAGTGCGCGATCAGGCAGCCGCCACGCTCAATTTATACGCCATCAATCCGGAATCCTATCGCCTGCTTTGGGCGCAGCTGGACGACAGTTATTTTATGGATCACGAAGCGCAGGAAATCGCCTGGCACACCCGCTTGCTTGCCTTCCGTACCAACACTGCAACCCCGGTGGTCAAGACGCGTTTAAGCCGTGCGGGTACCGGATTACAGGTGATGGTGTATTGCCCGGATCAACGCTGGTTATTCGCGCGTATCTGCGACTTTTTCTCGCGCCTACACTACACCATCGTCGAGGCCAAGATACACACCACGCAGCATGGTTACGCGTTGAACAGTTTCCAGATTATGGAAATCACCCGCAGCGACATGGCATACCGCGACCTGATGCACTATATCGAGTTTGAAATGACCCAAAAAATCATGTTGACTCGCCCGGTCGAGCCGGTCACCTCAGGTCGTGTTAACCGTCAGCTCAAACACTTCCCGATCAACACTAAGGTTAATGTCCAGCAGGACAGACATGGCATGTATGTGCTATCGCTGATTGCCGGCGATCGTCCGGGATTGCTGGCACGCGTCGCGCAAATTCTGGATAAACACGACATACGTTTGCACAGGGCAAAAATTAACACACTGGGCAGTCGAGCTGAAGATGTATTCTGGATCAGCGGTAACGTGCTAACTAACCCGACTGAAGCCAGTGCCTTCCTGAACGATCTGCTGGAAAAAATCTAGCCATAAAAAACCAGGCCTAAGAAACGGGCCTGGCTTTTCGAAAGAACTTCTATTTTACTATTTAGCTGGCTTGTCCATCATCAACTCACCCGATAGTTTCAACGTACCCATCTCGACAACTGGTTGAACTACTTGTGGTTTAGCGGCAACAGGTTGAGCAAGTTTAACCGGCGCAACGGGCGGCTTATGGCCATTAAATGTCAGCCAAGAATAGCCTAACAAAGCCACGGTCGCCACCAAACCCAGCGTTTTCACGAACTTGACGGTTTGATGCCTACGCCTTAATTGCCGTCGGGTCAGATAGGGTGCCAGCCCTTCATTCGCCTGCTCGATTTGCTGACGCAAGCGGATATTTTCCTGCGCATCAAATTCCGCGAGTTGACGATTAAGTTGTGCAGCCTGTTTATCCAGCAGCAATTTTTCCTGCGCCTGAACGATCGCCATTTGTTCAGCTTGGGTCTGTTCTTGCGCCGCCACAGTTGCCGCTTCTTCCTCCTGCCGACGCTGCTCTGTTTCAATCAGTAATTGTTGCTGCACGGCCAAATGCAGCGCTTGCTGCGCTAACAATTCCTGTTGTTCAAGTTTCAATTGAACTGACACCTGTTCGGCCTGCTCAGCGACAGCGGCAAGCTCAACCAATGCGCCGAGCGCGTCCTGCTCAGCAGCGAGCTTCACCTGCTCTGCATCGACTGTTTTTTGCAACTGAACCAAGCGCTGTTCGGTCAATTCTGTCAGATCAGCCGCCATTTCCTCAATCTGCTGACGGATATGCCAAACCTGTTCATCAGCCTCATCTCTGACCCGCTCTTCCGCAGCGATCTTTTCCTGCTCGGCCTCACGAACCCGTTGTTCCGCTGCAATACGTGCCTCAACTTCAGCTACAGCCTCTTCTTCCAGCGCAACTCGTTGCGCTATTTCCTCCATCAATTGCCGCTCAGAATCCAAACGTTGCTGCGTTTGCTCTACCAATTGCAATTCTAATTGTTCCCGCTCAACAGCCGCCTGAGTCATCGCCGTAGCTAATTGCTCGCGTTGCTGCAATGCAGCCACAACCAATTCTTCCACACGAATTTGTTCCTGCTCGGCTTCAATTACTCGGTACAGCGCAGCTTCTTGTTCCCGTACCAAAATTACTGCTTGTTGCTCGATTGCGATCTTTTCCTGTTCAACTTCTGCCGCACGCTGTTCAGCTTCGATGCGCTCACGCGTCATCGAAGCCGATTTATCGGCAAATATCTGTTTATACGATAATTTTTCTTGCAAATCTAGATCCAGCTGATATTGAACATTCGCCTGTTCAGCCAGATCCTTTTCCATCTGTTCGCATTCCGCAGCAGCCTGTCTGGCGGCATCAACAACACGTTCACGCTCTTGCAGTGCGGCCAGAGCCAATTCATCATGATGGATTTTAGCCTGTTCGGCTTCTATGATCCGACGCTCCTCCGCTTCACGTTCCTGCGCCAGCAACTGCATTTGCTGCTCGGCCGCAATCTTAGCTTGTTCAGCATCCGTCGCCAGCCGTTCTGCCGCAATGCGAAGCTGGGCAGCAGCACAACCTTCTGCCTCACTATCCGCACGCTGCTGCAATTGTGCCAGCAATTGTTGTTCCGCTGCCAATCGCTGCTGTTCTTGCTCTGCCAGTTGCAACTCAAGTTGCTCGCGTGCAATCGCAGCCAATTTCAATTCACCTGCTGTTTCCTCGCGTTGCTGCAAGGCCGCCAGTGCCGCCTCTTCACTGCGCAGGCAAGCCTGTTCATCATCTACTGCCCGACGCAAAACTTCTTCACGTTCACGTGCCACAGTTAATATCTGTTGTTCAGCCACCACCCTAGCCTGCTCTACCTCACACACTTGCTGATCGATCGCAATACGCGCCTCAACGGCTGCAATTGCCTCCATCTCCAGCGCCGTGCGTTGCTCCAACTGCTCCTGTAACTGGCGTTCCTGCACCTGTCGCCGCTGCTCCTGCTCAGCCAGATACAAGGCCAACTGTTCGCGTTCCATGGCGGCGAGATTCGCTTCATCCGCCTCATTTTCGCGTAACTGGAGCGCAGCCACAGCCTGCTCTTCGCTGCGTATCTTATCAAGCTCTGCTTGTGTGACACGTTTTAACGCATACTCATGCTCACGCGCCATATTCAAAGCCTGCTGTTCAGCGATAATTTTTTCCTGTTCAGCCTCACAGGCCTGCAGTTCGGCAACGATACGGGCTTCTAGCGCCTGCACAGCTTCCGTTTCCATTGTTTCACGGATAGCCAGCTGTTCTTGCAACTGCTGCTCGTCCTCCAGCCTTTGCTGCTCGATTGCGACCAACTGCAATTCCGACCGTTCACGCGTTAGTGCAGCCTGACTCGCCGCCTGAGCAATTTGCTCGCGCAGCGCAGCAGCAGCTAACGCGTCTTCCTCACTGCGTATTTTTTCCAGCTCAGCCTCGGCCGCTTGTCTTTGTGCTATCTGAGCGACCCCTGCCAATTCAGTCGCTTGCTGCGCCAATGTAATTTTTTTCTGTTCAGCCTCGCAGGCCAACTGCTCAGCGGCGATACGTGTCTGAACGCTAGCCTCAGCTTCGGCCTCATGCGCTCTACGTCTTTCAAGTTCCGCCTGTAATTGACGTTCAGTTTCCAGACGCTGCAAGGATTGCTCTGCCAACTGAATCTCGGACTGCTCGCGCTCTAGCGCTGCCTGACTCGCCGCCTGTGCAATTTGCTCGCGCTGCGCCAATGCCGACAAAGCCTCAGCCTCACGGCTCACTCTCTCCTGCTCGGCCTCTGCTACCCGTTGCTGCATTTCTTCATTTTCGCGTGCCAGACATAAACCATGCTGTTCAACGCTAATTTTTGCGAGCTCGGCTTCTGATGCATGTATTTCAGCGGCAATACGTGCGTCTATGGCGGCAGCCGCTTCAATTTCCAGTAAGGTCCTTTGTTGCAACTTCTCCTGCAATACCAACTCGGCATCCAGCCGCGCCTGCTCCTGGGCGACCAACTGAGATTCCATCTGTTCACGTTCGAGCGCAGCTAATCTCGCCTCCTCGGCGAGTTGAGCACGTTGCTTGACAGCGGATAGAGCCACTTCCTCGCTGCGCACCTTTTCCTGCTCGACTTCCACAGCACAGCGTAAGAAATCTTCCTGAGCCAGAATAAGACGTATCGTTTCCTGTTCAGCAAAAATCCGAGCCTGCACCGCTACATCAGCGTCAGCTGCCAAGGCGGTATGCTGCTCAATCTGAGCCTGTAATTCACGCTCACGAAGCAAATATTGCTGCTCCTGAGCTGACAACTGCAATGCTATCTGTTCTCGCTCTTCGGATACCTGACGTGCTTCCTGTGCAAATTGAGCACGCTGATGCATCGCAGCTAATGCTAATTCATCCCTGCGTATCTTTTCCTGTTCGCCTTCGATGGCCAGGCGCAACGTTTCTTCATGTTCCTGCGCTAAATTCAGTGCATGCCGTTCTACTGCGACATGCACCTGCAACTCAGCGTTCGCAACTTCCTCGATCGCCAAGCGTTTTTCAATATTCAGCAGTAATTCTTGCTCTTGTTCCAGATGCAACCGTTCCTGTTCGGCCAGTTGCAATGCCAACTGTTCGCGGGCTTCGGCAGCTTGTCGGGCTTCATTCGCAACCTGCTTACGTTGACTGACGGCCAGCAGAGCCGCTTCGTTGCAGTGAATTTGCGCCTGCTCCTCTTCGAGTGCCGCAAACTGAGCCGCTTCAAAATCCTGCGCCAGCTTCAACAACGCCTGTTCAGCGGCGATGCGTTCCTGCTCGGCCGAACACGCGCGCTCTTCAGCAGAAAGACGCTCATGAACAGCGGCATCCGCCTCCGCTTCAAGCACTCCTCTGAGTTCTAACTGCGCATGCAACTCGCGTTCATTTTCCAGATGCTGCTGCTCCTGCTCAGCCATTTGCAAAGCGAGTGATTCACGCTCTTCGGCTGCCTGACGGGCTTTCTTGGCCACACTCTCACGCCGCTGCAAGGCCGCGATGGCGGCCTCATTACTGTTAACTTGAGCCAGCTCAGCTTCTATTGCCTGACGCAGCGCTTCTTCGTGTGCTATCGTCAAGCGCAACACTTCCTGCTCGGCTGCAATTCTATGCTGCTCGGCTTCAACTGCGGCTTCTTCAGCAGCGATGCGCGCAGCCAATGTGGCTTCGGCTTCAGCGGCCAACGCAGCATGCTGTTCCATTTGCAACTGTAACTCCTGCTCCGCATCCAGGCGGCGCTCTTCCTGCTCAGCCAACTGCAAAGCCATCCGTTGCGCCCCCTCCTCCGCTGCTAATGTGGCTGCCATAGCCGAATCAGCGAGTTTCTTTGCCGCCACGGTGGCCATCGCCTCGCTGCGTATGCGTTCCTGCTCACATTCAGCCGCATGCTGTTCTTCGGCAACACGACGCTTCTCCATGTTCTCTGCGCGCTTCATGACCTGCTCGTGCGCAAGCCGTGCCTCATTGATCTGCTCATGCAATGCTGCGGTCGCGAGGGCTTCGGCCTGAAGATACTCTTCAGTTTGTCTTAACGTCTCAGTTTCCGCCTCGGCACGGCTCTTTGCCAACTCAAGAATCTCGGCGTCAGTTTTTTCTTTTTCCTGCGCGTCTCTTATAGCCTGCTCATTGAAAGACAGAATCGACTCAGCGGTTTTTTGTGCGCGCAACTCCATTTCAAGCCGCTGATTATCTGCCTCTATCGCCTGCAATTGCGTCTGCATACACGCTTCAATTTCCGCAATGGCCTGCGATTCTGTTTCAAATTTCAGCCGGGCCACACGTGCGGCCTCAGTTTCCAGATCAGCACGCTTTTGCGCTTCTTCTGCAGCATTCTGCACAGCATCGGCTTTTTCTCTGGCCGCATCGATCAGCGCTTTTTCCGCCATCAAATTTTGCTGAAGTACGGATTTCTCACGTGTCAATGCTTCAGCACGCAATTGTGCGGATTGCAGCGAAGCATTTTGTAGTTGAATTTTTTCCAGAAAACGCTGTTCAGCCAATTTTTCGGCGTGTTCCAGTTGTTGTTCAATATTGAACAACTTACCTTCCAGACTGATATTTTCCAATGCAACGCGTTGTGCCAACTGGGTCGCGGCAATCCGTGCATTGGTTGCCCCCAACGCTTCGGCTTCTACCTGCAATTGCAGTTCCAACTCTTGAGCCGCCCGCATTTCGGCTTCAGCCCTTTGCTGCGCGATGAGCAGCTGATCTTTTTCACACGCCAACTTTTGCGCCGCCGCCTGAGCGGCCATATTTTCGCTGACAAGACGCTCATTGGCATCCAGGGATGCCTGCAACAACAACTCACGCGCCAGTTCATGCTGTTCAATCGCACGCCGATCTGCTTCAGTCTGACTGCGCAGCAAATTATTCTCTTCCTGCTCGGCACGTACTTTACGCTCCGCCTCAACCCGCGCAATTGCCTCCGCCTCAGCACGCAGTTTAGCCGCATCAAACGCTTCACGCTCTTTCTCTATTCGAGTTTCAGCCTCAAGTTTTGCCTGTTCTTCAGCAACTTTTCGCTGATTGGCCAGTACCACGGCCGATTGCTCTGCAACCACCCGCTCCAAAGCCACCTGTTTTGCATCGCGCTCCGCTTTTAACCGCGCTTCAATTTCCGTTACCGCCAACGATTCAGCTTCTACGCGTGCCAGGGCAACGGAGACGCAGGCTTGTTCGGCATCCAGCTTACTGGTAAGCAGGGCGACCCCCTCCTGCTCTTTGCGCACTTTTTCCTGCACAACACGCGTCATGGCGTGATCGGTGACAATCTTTTCCTGCAACAACTTAGCCGCTTGCTGCTCCAGCTTGGTGCGTTTTTCAGCAGCCTGAGCCGCGATGCGTTCGACTTCCACCCGCTTGGATATTTGCGCCAACTCAAGCGTCTCGTTACGCGCTTTGACCTTGGCTAAACGCAGCTCTTCCGCTTCGCTTATAACTCGTGATTGCGCAGCTTCACGCAGTTGCGTTTCAATTTGCAACTTCTCTTCCGCGAGCTTATGTTGCAGTTGCTCAGCGGCCACACGCTCAGCGACGATCTGCTCGGTTTGCGACTGCAATTCTTCTTTGGCGATCCTGATCACATCAATTTCCGATGCGACTCTCTGCTGCGTGGCCAGTTCCAACTGATGTTTTTGCTCGATCAGTTCGAATAATTCACGCTCGGACCTGGATTTATTTTCAGCCTCAAGACGGGCGTTTTGCTCAGCCAACAAACGCTGGTTCAAATCTTCCTGCGCCTGACGTTCAACTTGTAACCTGACCTGATTTTCTTCGTGCAACTGAATTTCGATCAACAGTTTTTCACGCAATTCCAGCGCCAGCTGTTTTTCCACGGCCAGTTTTGCCTGCACCAGCCCGGACAGCCTAACCTCATCCTGCGTCTTGGCTTCCAGCTGAGTAATCAACTCCATTTCGGTTAGTTCGCGCGCTTCTGCAATGGCACGCGCATGCGCATCGGCTCGCGCACGCGCGTCCTTTATGGCCTGAGATTCCGCGTTAATTTCTTCGCTATCGTTATCGTCTAAACGATTATTTGAATGGGATGACATCGTGTTGCCCTATAGTGCATATTGATACGCGCGTACGCCTACCCTGAAATTATCACAACAATAGCAAGATAGCGGTTCTGCTGACAAGTAAAGTTGGCAATATCCTCAAGAATCCGGTCAATTTTAATCCGAAAAGATTATTTGGGGAACTAGAATCCCACGCCTCCATCTAGTTCGATGTATTTAAACCAATAGAAGAAATCGCAATAAAAAGCTACGCGCCAACTCATCAGTTAATAATCGCTAATGGATAATTTTGGTTCGACTGACAATAGGTATTGATCGTGCGAGGATACCTGAAAACAGGTACTAAAAATACCTGGATTTTGGCATTTCAGATCTGCATTTATTTCACTAGTATTGGTACCCATTATGGCCGGGCGGCGATCAAAGGGTTTGGGTTGACGCCAAACGTCCCGTCTAGTTGGGATCATAATGATGGCTTATGTCGAGTGTCTTCACGCTTCAAAAAATAATATTTATATGAATAATCTTACAAATTAGTTCGCAGCAAAAACAGAAATCGATGGGCCTTTGATTTTATTTCCATACCCCGTCGGTTTTACCGTATAAGGAAATGGAGACCACCATGTTAACTTCCCTATCAGATCAACAAATTCAACCCGTTGATCGTGTCGCTAAGAGCTCGCAGTACAACACACAGTATCTCAACACGTCTTCCTCCCCCAAGACTCAAGAGTTACGAGCCAGGCAACAGTCGCCCGTAACCGATCTCTTCGGGGTGTCACCCAACAGAATATACGAAAAAAACGACAAGTAATGTTGACTGAACAATACGCAGATTTAGGCAAAGTTCATACTACACAGATGAGGGTCTCCGTATAGCTTCAGCAATAGTTTATTCGCATAGCGGAGCAGTTAAAATCAAAGCCTGTTAAAACCCTAGTATGCGAGCACATCAAACGAATTATTAAGCTGTACTATAGCAGCAAGTCCACCACACGTATTACTCAGCACCCATGCGTATTCTTATTGTGATTCCCATTATTCATACCCAACAAGATATGGGTGCATTGCTTGAGTTGACCCGGCAGACCTACGTTGCCCGTTACGGCCAGGAGAAGTGGGCCGAACATATCAAAGCTATAGATCAGGTTTGGAGTGGTATTCGCCAAATGATAGAAGCACTTACCTTGCCTTTTGCTAGTTTACGCATTTATCAAGATGGTTTGCCGCTATGTGGAAATGAAGCGGATATCGTTAGGGATGTCGCTGACCGTGGCAGTCCGAACCATCAGATTCTTTTAGAACTTATGGCGCAAGGTGCGCAATTAATGGGGACTGAAGACCCTAACCTACTGCTTCAAGAGTATCATCTGCACAAGAATACGCTGGCTGATGCAAATAAAACAGATGAATGCCAAAGCAAAATTCTACTCTCGGCTCGCGATCAGTTCATTGCCGAACGAATCAATAGCACACTCATGACCGGTGAAGTGGGTCTGCTATTTTTGGGCATGGCTCATCAGGTTGAACCGCTGTTGAATACGGACATCCTCGTGCGCGACCTCCTTCCATCTCTACGGAAAAAACAAGCGAAAATCAAATGACTATTGTAATCGACGCAACTAAACGAGAATCAATCCATGACTTAATTCCCTCGCTTTCAACTCAAGTCAAAGTGCTGATTGTGGATGATATGGAGGATGTGCGTTGGGCGCTATCTAACGTGCTTCGTATGGAAGGCTTTGTGCCGCTGCTGGCATCTAACGGCGCTGAGGCGTTAGCTTGCTTCAAACAGGAGAGTCCTGATGTGGTTCTGCTGGATGTTGGCTTGCCGGATATTGGCGGCATAGAGGTACTGATCCAGATTAAGGCACACGATAAATCCATTCCTGTCGTGATGGTAACGGCACACGGCAAAACAGGTGATGCTGTCCGGGCGATTCAAGCGGGTGCTTATGACTATGTAGCGAAACCATTTCTCAATCAGGACATCGTTCTCACCGTTCGCCGCGCACTCGAAGAACTATCCCTTAAGAGACAGAAGCGAAAATCTTTCACCGAAGCAGGATCCGCCAATGCACTCTCGGATATTATGGGTAAAAGCGCGGCCATTCAGCGGATTCAGATCGAAGTGGAACGTGTGTCCAAGACCAAATTATCTGTATTATTGCAAGGTGAGAGTGGCACAGGAAAGGAGGTGGTCGCTCGTGCAATCCATGCGGCTAGTTTACGTGCAGACAAGCCGTTCGTTGCGATCGATTGTGGCGCTATTCCCGAATCTCTTATCGAGAATGAGCTGTTCGGACACGAAAAAGGGGCTTTTACGGGTGCGCACCAAGCCCAGATTGGCGCTTTTGAGATGGCCGCTGACGGTACACTCTTCCTTGATGAGATAGGCAATCTACCCATTGCGGTTCAAAGCACCTTGCTCAGGGTGATTGAAACGCAGCGTGTTCGGAAAGTTGGTGGCACGAGCGAACATCAGATCGATTTTCGGCTGGTGGCTGCAACCAATATGAATCTTCAATCCTCGGTGCAATCGAAAACATTTCGCGATGACCTTTACTACCGGCTTGCTGAATTTACCATCAATTTGCCCTCACTGAAGGAACGTAGCGAGGACGTCGTATTTTTGGCACACCGTTTTCTGGCTCAGGCAAATATTGAATTGGGTAAACAGGTGGCGGGTTTGTCGATTGAGGCGGAGAAGATGCTTCAAGGCTATTCTTGGCCCGGTAATGTGCGCGAGTTACGCAACCAGATACGGCGGGCGACGTTACTGTGTATCGACACTGCAGGAATCATTACGCCCGAATTATTCATGGCGCTAGACTCGATAGATAACCCTTTTAAATCATTGAGTTGCGATAAAGAATCATGCGACCAACAGGGTGCAAGCTGTTCATTCCCAGGCGGCGTTTCCGCGTGCACCCTTAATAATGAAAAACTTCTGCTCAACAGCGGGGGCGCCTCACTAAAAGAAATCATTGCACGCGTGACCGCTCAGGTAGAACGACTGGTTCTGCTACAAACCCTACAACACGCCAAGGGTAATAAGGCGCTAGCCGCACGTATGCTAAAAATTGACTACAAAACCATGCATAGTAAACTGAAACTATATGAGATTTCCTCGAGCCAATTTATGAGGAATTACATTTTGCCGGACGGTGAACCTTGTCCTGCAATCGCCACAACAGGAGAAGAACATGCTTGACAAAGATCGTTCAGAGGAGTTTGCCGAGGGTAAACGTCGTCTTGAAGAAATTGGCAGTAAATTGGGCGGTTTGCTGGGTAAGCCGGGCACTGGGGGTAGCGCGAGTGGGATACTCTCAGGATTAGGTAACTTGCTTGATCAAGTGGGTAAATTTGTCGAGCAGTCAGGCAGCACACTACACAAAAGTGGCGAAATGGATCTCGCTGGAGATAGCAAGATCAAAGGGGTTTACGGTTTTACGATAAAGACGGCGCTAGGAGACCCGGACAGCATTAAGGTTGAACCCTTTGGCAATATTAAAAGTAACAAGGAAGGTAAATTAGTCGAGGTGCGACATATCCGCGAACCCATGATAGACGTGTTTGACGAACCGGATCACCTGCTTGTGGTCGCTGAAGTACCGGGAATAACACGAGAAGACGTAAAACTGGAGTTGCAAGATGATATCCTGACTTTCTCTGCTGAAAAAGACGATTGTAAATATAGTAAAGAAATTCTACTGCCTAAGGTCTTTTCAACAGAGCAGATGAGTTTTACGTGCCGAAACGGCCTACTGGAAGTCCTGTTTAGCAAGTAATCATGACGGAGTACAGCGTGGAAAAAATACCCAATGGCGTCTTGCGCTTGAAAGTATCGGAGGCATTAGGTAAAGATGTCGGACGCGCGCTGGCACGGATGGATCCTGCTGATATCAAAACACTCGGCGTCGAGATTGGCGATATTTTAGAAGTTGTCGGTAAACGTCGCAGCGTATGCAAGGTAATGCCAGCCTACAAGGATGATAGAGGCGGGTCGCGAATTCAAATGGATGGTATCTCGCGCGGCAATGCAGAAGTAGCCCTTGAGGATATGGTAACAATACGCAAGGTCGACGCACAGCCAGCGCGGCGCATCGTGCTGTCACCCACCGCAGCCGGCTTTTCCGATCGCGACCTGCAATTTATTGGCATGAGACTGGACGGACTGCCGGTGCTGGAAGGTGACCGGATACGCGGCACATTGTTTGGCAGTCGCTCCATGGATTTTTTAGTGAAGGAAACGGAACCCAAGGGACCGGTCCTGATAGCACCCACCACCTTGTTGACGGTAGGATCTGCGCGCACGGAGGTCAAGACAGGTTCCGTTGGCCGGCCAAATTTCTCCTATGAGGATGTCGGCGGGCTTAAACGTGAAGTACAGCGTGTCCGTGAAATCATCGAGTTGCCGTTGCGTTATCCAGAGGTATTTATTCGACTTGGCATTGATGCGCCCAAAGGAATTTTACTGTACGGCCCGCCAGGCTGTGGCAAAACCCTGATCGCCCGAGCCGTCGCGCACGAGACCAATGTGCGTTTTTTTACCATCAGCGGCCCGGAAATCATGCAGAAGTTCTACGGCGAATCCGAGGGCTATTTGCGCAAACTGTTTGAGGACGCAACGAAGCAAGCCCCCTCGATTATATTCATTGACGAAATAGACTCAATCGCACCGAAACGAGAGTCACTGGGTGGAGAGCATCAGGTTGAACGACGCGTGGTGGCACAATTGCTCAGTCTGATGGATGGACTGAAGTCGCGCGGACAGGTCATTGTCATTGCGGCCACCAACATCCCTAACGCGATAGATCCCGCACTACGCCGACCTGGACGCTTTGATCGCGAAGTCGTCATTCCGATCCCTGATCGACACGGTCGATTGGAAATATTAGAAATTCACAGTCGCGGCATGCCATTAGCCAGCGATGTTGATCTGGTTCGGCTGGCTGATATTACACATGGATTCGTGGGAGCCGACTTAGAAGCGTTATGTCGCGAAGCTGCAATGATTTGTGTGCGTCGCATATTGCCCGAAATTGATTTTGCTCAAGCCACCCTACCCTACGAATCCTTACAAAAACTGGAGCTGTGTAAAGAGGATTTTTTGGCAGCATTGCGAGACGTTGAGCCATCGGCCTTGCGTGAGGTATTTGTTGAGGTTCCCTCGACCCGGTGGGAGGACGTGGGTGGGCTCGTGGAGGCTAAACGTTTGCTCAGAGAAGCGCTGGAATGGCCGTTGCAATATGCCGATCTATTCGCAACGGCAGGAATCAGACCCATCAAAGGGGTACTACTCGCAGGCCCGCCCGGTTGTGGCAAAACCTTGCTCGCCCAGGCCGCAGCCAGTGCGACCCAAATCAATTTTATTTCAGTGAAGGGGCCTGCGCTAATGTCGAAGTACATTGGCGAATCAGAGCATGCTGTACGCGAGGTGTTTCGCAAGGCACGTCAAGCCGCGCCCTGCCTGATTTTTTTCGACGAAATTGATGCGCTAGTGCCACGTCGGGGCGGTGGTGCATCAGACGCTGGGGTGAGTGAACGTGTCGTGGCTCAGTTTTTGGCTGAGTTAGATGGCGTTGAGAAACTATCCGGCGTGCTGGTTTTGGCCGCGACTAACCGGCTCGATATGATCGATCCCGCTTTGCGCCGACCGGGACGCTTCGATGTAATTGTAGAGATTCCACTGCCTGATGAAGTAGAACGCCTGGCAGTTTTGCAGGTGCAAGTACGCGGCAAGCCACTCAGTTGCGAAGTCGATTTAGCGTTTATTGCCACTAATACAGCAGGCTTAACCGGTGCTGATCTGGGCGCTATTTGTCAGCGCGCGGCTTTGAACGCCATTCGTGAGCGAGTCGGGTTGTCACCTGAGCAGGAAATATTATCGGACGCATCGCCCTTACTGATTCAGATGCAACATTTCGAGGCGGCACTCAGCGAGATTAAAAATGACTGACAAGTTAGCCGAAAACAATCACGCCATCTATCTCTACTGTTTCGCGAAGCAGGAATGTCGTCCTCTGGTACAGGCACTGACAGGTGTGGATGTGCGCTATCCGGTGACGGCGTTAATGGATGAGGCGAACCAGGATCACGTGGTGGCTGTGATAGGCGAAGTTGACCCCGCCGAATTTTCAGAGGAAAACTTGAGGACGATAGCGTGGCTAGGCGCACGGGCGCAACGTCACGAGGCTGTCGTCGAGCGCGTCATGGGGGTGTCGCCTGTCTTACCTGTCAAGTTCGGGACATTGTTTCTTTCACATACCAGCCTAAAGGCATTTTTGGCACAACATCATGTCGCTATTGTGCAGGCACTGAATAGGCTGAAGGGCAAGACCGAGTGGAGTGTCAAAGGTTTTCTGGTTGAGGAGCAAGCCCGTCCGATGGTGGTTGCCGCTAATGTCGAAATCCAATCTCAACTGGCATCAATGTCAGCGTCGCCTGGTGCGCGCTATATACAGCAAAGGCAGGTAGACATCAAAACAGAGTCTGCAATACGCACTTGGTTAGCGCAGGCGAATGAACAGCTTAAAAGCACCTTAATCCCACATGCCGTAGCATCCACTGAGTTACGTTGCCATTCCAGCGCGGTCACCGGTCGACCCGCACGTATGGTATTTAACACCAGCTTCCTGCTGGATGATGTGCCTCTCAGTCATTTTCGTGCAGCCCTCAGCGAACAACAGCGCATCTATCAGGGCAGCGGATTGACGTTCGAATTACAGGGGCCGTGGCCACCGTACAACTTTTGTCCGGCACTTGAGGGCGTTGCACCGTGAAAAACTATATATCTGATAGCAGATTGACCGGGCGTGGATCAACTTTGGTTTCCGCTACGACCTCAGAAGGTTGGTACGAAAAGTTATACAACATGCTGCTGGGCAATATTCCATTTTCATTGCTTTTAGTGGATAGATCGTTGCGCGTGGTGTCGGCCAACCGGAACTTTCTACTGAAGGGGCGACGCAATGAAACAGACACCATAGGGGCACAAATTTGTGATGTTTTCCCCGAAGCGATTCTTGAATTTACGCAACTTGAAAATAAGATACGCGGGGTATTCGACTCCGGATTACCACTACCCGGCGCGCAAATGACCTATCGTGCACCGGGGATACACACCCGTACATATTATTACACTGTCGTGCCAGTCCGGTTGGGTGTGGTGGTGGAACATGTCATGCTCGTGATGGATGACATAACCGAGAAGGTTCAGTTGATCGAAAAAGCCAGAATGGTTGAACGCCACCTCGCAACCGTCGTTGAAAGTGCCAACGATCTGGTTGTATCGACCGATGCCAAAGGCTGCATCGTGAGTTGGAGTCGCTCGGTTGAACGCATTTCGGATTATCAGGCCAGCGAGGTTCGCGGAATGTTGCTGGCTGAATTGTGCGAGGCGGGTCATCGGGATGAAATGAAGGCAATGATACGCCAACTTGTCGAGGGCAGCGCCGTTCAGTTTCAGGAAATCTCACTCATGTCGCGCTCTGGGAAATTGGTTCCGGTTGATTGGTCCTGTTCACCCATTCTCGATGATGCCAACAAGGTCAGCGGTGTAGTTGCAGTCGGACGTGATCTGACCGAGCGACGGGCATTTGAACAGCAAATTTTCCAAAGCGAAAAACTGGCCGCCTTAGGCGTAATGGCAGGCGGTATCGCCCACGAGCTGCGCAATCCGCTTGCGGTGAGTTTTTCCGCTGCACAGTTTTTATCGGTGTCGTCCGATGATCTCGTCTTCCAGCAGGAATGTGTTAATAAAATTATGGATGGTATCCAACGTTCCTCTGCCATTATCGAAAACTTGCTGCGCTTCGCGCGCCCGGCACCCAGTGATCGTGTGGGTGAGCTTGATCTGGTCAGGTTGGCTCAAGAGACGATCAGTGTGTTAGCGCCTCAGGCTAAATTGCAAAAAATAAAAGTACATGAAACCTATCCAGACGGAGCTGTATTCGTCTCGGGAAATGCCAATCTCCTACAGCAAGTACTGATGAATTTAATTTTAAATGGCTTCCAGTCTATGCATGATGGCGGGGAGATCATGGTTGAAGTTGATCACTATGCAAACGAGGCTTTGATACATGTCCACGACACCGGTTGCGGAGTTTCTCCCGAAAATTTACGGCGTGTATTTGATCCTTTTTTCACCACTCAACCGGTCGGCAAAGGTACAGGGTTGGGCTTATCTATCTGCCACACCATCGTCAAGCAGCATGGAGGGAAAATTGAATTGAATAGCGTTGAGGGCCAGGGCAGTACCTTTACCGTCCGACTACCACTGTTAGTGAGTTAGATTGAATATAGATGGCTAAAAATCTTAACGTGTTGGTGGTGGATGATGAACCGGATGTATGTTGGGCGTTGGATATGTTGTTGAGCAAACACGGACACACGGTAGACACCGTGTCGAGCGGTGCAGCGGCATTGAGCTGGTTAAATAGCCGCAGTGGCGTTTGCAATTTAGTCCTGGTGGATGCGAAGCTGGGTGACATTGAAGGCGTGGAATTGGCTAAACGAATACGGAGCGATACATCCTGTGCCGCACCGGTCATTCTTGTTTCCGGCTATTTCTATAAGGACGATAGCGTTATTCAGACTAGCCTGAATGCAGGCATTATCTCCGCTTTCGTTACAAAACCGTTCCGCCATGAAGAGATTCTAAGTGCTATTCATGCAGTCATGTCCACACAAAAATAGTTGCACAAAGGAATCGTCATGTCAGCTAAAAAAATTATCTACGCGGTCCTTGAAAATAATGCCGAAGCGCCGCTCCGCGATATATCCCGTGCATACGGTATCGGCGACGCCCCGCTCGAAATAGTCGTTTTTCGAGATTTGTGTGCCGTCATTAGTCGTGTTGAGGCAGATCGATTCGCCCCGGGCTTGCTGGATCAAGCAAATTCCTCACAGGAACGGCTCAAGACCGATTTATTGAAGTATCAACAGGTCAATTCTTTTTTGCTTGAAAACTCAGTTCAAGGCGGGATGCTACCGCTCAAGTTTGGCTTAACGTCTGTTGACAATCAGGAAGTGGCATCGGTATTGGAGCGAGCTTATCTCCAGTTAAGAACTTACCTGGATCGTTTGAAGGGTAAAGTGGAACTAGTGGTACAGGCCTCCTGGGATATGTCTAAAATCATTCCTGAAATTGCGCGAGCCAACCCGGCATTTATTAGCGGGGATCCCGTGCAGACGGGCAAGCTTCTGTTCGATGCGGCTGAAGCCATGCGTAAAGCGTTTGTTGAGGCGATTCATAGCCAGCTTTCCCCGCTCGCGCACGACTACTCCGATGGGGCACACAAAGAAAAAAGCCTGATTTTAAACCGCAGTTATCTGGTGGAAATCGAGCAGGAAGCGCTGTTTGATACGGCGGTTAACGCACTGGGCGATCGCTATGATGCCATCCTTGATTTTCGATACATCGGGCCATTACCAGCATACAGTTTTGTCAATATCGAATTAAATCAAGGAAATTTTGCGATATTGGATCATGCCAGGAAAACCTTGCAACTTCCTGAGTCTGCCGCCTGGCGGAAAATTAAATCCGCCTATCGGCAATTGCTTTTGGCTAATCACCCTGATCAGCATCCAGATGATCCGGATTCGGCAAAACGCTGCAAAGAGGTGGTCTCGGCTTTCGAGGTACTCAGTGCTTATTGTCAAAGTTTCCCGGATTTTGCAGAACGTGCAAATAATGAGGAATTCGTATTCACCCGTGATGAAGTCGAAAATGCCTTTATCATCGACACCAAAGGCGCCGTTTTGGCCACAGGCAACCTATCTCACCCCGGTTTTAAACACAATGAATCAAAAAATTAACCATGAATAAGGTCATCGGCATTGATCTTGGCACCACGAACAGCTGCATGGCCATACTGGTCAATGGACAGCCTGTCGTTATTCCAAATGCTGAGGGCGCGCGTACCACGCCGTCCGTAGTCGCGTTTACTCAGGACGGAAAAACACTGGTCGGTGCTGCTGCCAGAAATCAACAGGTCAGCAATCCCCGCAATACGATTTCATCGGTTAAGCGTTTCATGGGTAGGCAATGGAACGAGGTGACGGGCGAGATGACAATCGTTCCCTACCTGGTCGAAAAAGGGATAGCCGACGACGTGCGCATTGTGATTGATGGCGTGCGATATGCCCCGCAGCAAATCAGCGCGATCATTTTGCAAAAGCTGAAAGTTGACGCTGAGGCTTATCTGGGCTGCCCGGTGACCGATGCCGTGATTACGGTACCGGCTTATTTCAACAACGCGCAACGCGAGGCGACCAAAGATGCCGGGAAAATTGCCGGTCTCAATGTCCTGCGTATTATTAATGAGCCTACCGCAGCCTCACTGGCCTATGGTATAGGCCAGGATGAGTTGCAAACCGTTCTGGTTATTGACCTGGGCGGAGGTACCTTTGACGTCTCTATACTTGAAATAGATAACGGTCTGTTTGAAGTAAAGTCTAGCAATGGTGATAATCACTTGGGTGGTGATAACTTTGACCAGGTGATTGTGAACTGGATGCTGGAGGAGTTTAAACGCGCCCAGGGCGTCGATTTCGCCGCATATCCGTCAGCGTACGCCCGACTGTATCAGGCTGCCGAACAGGCAAAAATTGAGTTATCCCATGCATCGATTAGCGATATTAACCTGCCAGACATCATCACGTCCCCTGCAGGGGGGCTACACCTGTCTATGCAACTGACACGAGTCAAGTTAAATGAGCTCACCGATGATTTACTCGATCACCTTGTTCAGCCAATTAAACAGGCACTCGCGGATGCCGCGCTAAGCCCGGCAGGAATCGATCATATCGTTCTGGTCGGCGGTATGACGCGTATGCCCGCCGTCCTAGACAAGCTCAAGAAACTCATTAGCAAGGCGCCGCACCAAGGCGTTGATCCAGACGAGGTGGTTGCCGTCGGTGCCGCGATTCAGGCGGGAATTCTTGGCGGGAAGGTCAAAAGTGTGGTCCTGCTAGACGTAACACCGCTGTCACTGGGCATAGAAACCAAGGGCGGTGTTTTTACACGCTTGATAGCACGAAATTCCACTATTCCGACGCGCAAGACAGAGACATTCACCACCGCCGTTGACAACCAGACCTCAGTGGAGATTCACATCCTGCAAGGCGAGTCAGAAATGGCGGCCTTCAACAAGACACTGGGTATCTTTCAGTTATCTGGCATTACACCTGCACGTCGCGGGTTGATGGAAATCGATGTCAGCTTTGACATCGACGCGAATGGCATTATCCATGTGCTGGCTGAAGATATCGCCACGGGGGTTGAAAAAGAGCTTCGTATTGAAGGTGGAACGGGATTGAGTGTAGAGGAAGTCAACCGAATGATGCTGGAGGCTGAAATGCATGCCAAGGTTACCCGTCAGTTATGCGAGTTAGCCGATGCCTGCAATTTGGCTGAACTTCTTGCCGATGAGATTGCACGTTCGCTCACGGTGCGACGCGAAAAAATCAATCATTTTGACATTCTTGCGATTGAAGGACGAATTTCTGCTTTAAGGCTTTCAATGCTTGGCGGCGACATCATCGATCTGCGCAGCAAAACCCGTGAGCTTACCGAAGCGGCACAAGTACTCATTGTAAAATCGAACAGAGGTATGGATTCCATAGATATGGCGGCAGTTCCATAGGCTGTTTTCCTGCTTATAAGCTGCATTATTTCTCAAGGCCGTATTCCCTTCAAAGCCAGTTGTATAAATATTAAACAACATCCTGATTTCATTGAAATTTAGATTTAAATATCTCCAAAAAAATGCTGGCACGATTACTGCTTATTATAAAGCATCGGGGGATTAGCCTCACTCTTCGAAAAAACAGCACACAGAGGCAAAACTTAAATTTTGGAGAACTATCATGGCAAACGTACAAAAATCTACAGATTCCTCGAGTCTGGCTGAAGTCGTTGATCGTATTTTGGACAAAGGTATCGTGATTGATGCCTGGGTCAAAGTATCCCTGGTTGGTATCGAACTGTTGTCAGTCGAAGCCCGTGTTGTGGTCGCATCAGTTGAAACTTACCTGAAATATGCAGAAGCCATTGGCCTGACAGCCAGTGCTGCAGCGCCAGCCTAATCAGTTTCATGAAGGCGGATGGGTGTCTTAGGCTATCCGCTTTTAGTTAGTGTAAGTTCAAAAATAGCCTGTAATTAATTGATTTTTTGTGGCTTTTAAAATTTCAAATTCTTAGGAGAACTATCATGGCAAACGTACAAAAATCTACAGATTCCTCGAGTCTGGCTGAAGTTGTTGATCGTATTTTGGACAAAGGTATCGTGATTGATGCCTGGGTCAAAGTATCCCTGGTTGGTATCGAACTGTTGTCAGTCGAAGCCCGTGTTGTGGTCGCATCAGTTGAAACTTACCTGAAATATGCAGAAGCCATTGGCCTCACAGCCAGTGCTGCAGCGCCAGCCTAATCAGTTTCATGAAGGCGGATGGGTGTCTTAGGCTATCCGATTTTAGTTAGTGTAAGTGCAAAAATAGCTTGTAATTAATTGATTTTTAATGGTATTTAAAATTTCAAATTCTTAGGAGAACTATCATGGCAAACGTACAAAAATCTACGGATTCTTCGAGTCTGGCTGAAGTTGTTGATCGTATTTTGGACAAAGGTATCGTGATTGATGCCTGGGTCAAAGTATCCCTGGTTGGTATCGAACTGCTGTCAGTCGAAGCCCGTGTTGTGGTCGCATCAGTTGAAACTTACCTGAAATATGCAGAAGCCATTGGCCTCACCGCCAGTGCAGCAGCGCCAGCCTAAATAGACTGGGTTCCGGTCACTTTTGTCGAGGGGTCGGAACGCTCGCGGGTATCTCCGTAAATTCGGGTTGTAAAGTAAGCTTCGCTATGCATTGTTGACTCTGCCTACAGTGAAATTGCGGCACCTAGTTTACGGAGAAATAATCGGCATGATATGGCGATTTAGGAGGTTATTGTGAGTAGATTAGATGATATGACCAGGTTGCGAGACCAGGTTCTAGCGGGGCATAGGGGACGTAAGAGTCTCGTTACCAGCTTAATTGGTGGTGGCATTGCAAGAAGAGTGGCGGTTGGCGCCACCCGTGCGGCGAACCAGAATGCTAACGAAGAGCGGAGCCGTCATCTTATGGCAACGCTTTCAGCGTTTATGGCGGCACTTGGCATGCAGGAAAAGGGGCGCCACAAAGCAGCAACACGTTCACGTAAGGCACGTATCGCCTTCGTTGACAGCGTGTCGCGCGATGTCGCGGCACTAGCACGTGATGTAGCTACAACGAGAAATGCGAATCGTGCAATGAATGCAGCCTCACGCGGAGCTTGGCGCGGCGTAGCGGTTGTCGCTCCAACTGGCAAACGAAGTGCTAAGTTAGCAAGCCACGCAGCATAATCAACACAGTCACGGATGCTTCACTTTGAGGTGTTTGTGACTGCTAGTGGTCAGGTGGTTTTGGGTTGTCTTCTGAAGGAATGTAACTTGCTTGTGGGAGAACAAAGATGAACAAGAACTCAGTTTTGGGACGACTTTGCGGAATCAGTGAAAAAATACAAACTGGACGCCTACATCGCCAAGAATATGTTGCCGCGCTAAAGCAGGAGGTTGCTAATCTAAGACGAGGGTTTGTAACTGAAAACTCAGCTATTCGTGCAGTATGGTTCGGTCCTACACCGGCAGAAAAGGCGGCGACCCTGGCGAAAAAAACAGCTGCGGAGCGAGCTGCCGTTCGTGCAAAAAAGGCCGCTGAAGTAGCAGAAGCTGAGCGTATTAAAAAAATTGCGGAAATGGCAGCAGTCAAAGCAAAGCAAATAGCTGAGGCAGCTCGTGTAAAAAAATTAGCAACTGAAGCCGCTCGCGAGAAGCAAGCGGCAGAAAAAACAAAAAAAGCAATGGAAGCGATTGAAGCGACCAGAGTGAAAAAGGCAGCAGAAGCAGCAGAAGCAGCAGAAGCCGCTGCCCGTGCTCAACGAGATGCGGAGGCCAATAGTGCGAATGAAACGCCAGCACCAGACGTACCGGGACATTGGCAAGGATAGGAAAGCACTGATCTACGCAAAATCACAGCTCAGCGCTTTGACTTAACTGGATTAACGATGACATGATTTTTAAATAAGTCGCCTTAGCAATGTCAGTTTTTTGAACAGAAGTTGCTAATGCACGTCATCAACAACGAAAGGTTGAATACCATGAATCAGAATGTGCAGAATGCGCAACCGGTTAAAGTCGTGAGAGTTCGCGCTCAAGATGATGACAATATTATCCCCGAGTCCAGTGATGAGTTTGTCTTGACGCCCTATGTTCAAGAATTGGCTGATCGTGCTCAGACCTATCTACAAGCAGGCTATGCAGTGCACTTCTCAGGCCCCGCCGGTATCGGTAAAACCACCCTGGCCTTTCATGTTGCAGCCATGCTGGGGCGGCCTGTCAGTTTGATTCATGGTGATGACGAATTTGGGAGTTCTGACCTGATTGGCCGTGAATCCGGTGTTCGTCGCCACAGGTTAGTCGACAACTACTTGCACAATGTCATGAAAACAGAGGAAGAAGTTAACAGTATGTGGGCGGACAATCGTCTGACCACGGCCTGTCAGAACGGTGAAACACTCATTTACGACGAATTTACACGTTCACGCCCGGAGGCAAATAATGCCTTGTTGAGTATCTTGTCAGAAGGAATTCTTAATATCCCCAAGATGCGTAACTCAGGTGAAGGCTACATGAGTGTGCATTCGGACTTCAGGGCGATTTTCACCTCAAATCCTGAAGAATATGCGGGCACACACAAGACTCAGGACGCCTTAATGGATAGAATGATTACCATCCGGATGGGGCATTATGATCGTGAAACTGAGATCAGTATTACAATGGCAAAAACGGGAGTAGAGTTAGTTGACGCGGTAAATATCGTTGATGTGGTGCGAGAGTTACGCAATGTGGGCATCAACAAACATCGCCCCACGATTCGTGCCTGTATCGCAATAGCACGCGTTCTTGCGCTGCGTAGTGCTCACGCAAGGTGGGACGACCCCGTATTTCAGTGGGTTACCAAGGATGTGATCAGCGTGGAATTGGCAAAGGTAACGCGTGGTGGCGAGCCACTCATCACTCAAACACTCGGTGACGTCATCCAGAAAATCTGTGGCGGTCCGACTCAAGGTTCGCGAAAAAAAACGAATGATGATCATGCGTCGTGGACGATTGCAGCGGACAAATTTATAGGGGCGAGATCATGAAGATGAACAGCAAACCAAAGGGGCTGGAGAGTATTCGTTCAATATCCGGTTTGGTGACGGAAACCACTCACCCTCATCGAAAGTTTCTGAAGTTGGCGATTCTGGCAATGGAAGAGGCGCGTAGAAGCAAGGAAAAAACAAGTTCCCAAAGTCGCATTGATACGATCAATGTTCGTCTGGAAGAAATTAAAACAGAGACTAAAGGTCTCTTGCAGGTGTGCAATGACATCGCAAATACGGTCATTGGCGGCAGGTTGGCTGAGCAGAGTCATGATACATCCAATCCGGCTAAACGGGGTTTCACGCTAAAGTACTAAACGGTGATTATCTGCAAGCCGCTGCGTGAGAGTTTTCTATTCTTACACATATATGCGTGTCTAGCGTTTTATTCTACGTCAGATTGCCTGACTTTCGCGGATTCCTAATTGCAATGTTGTGCTGCCTAAACGACAGTACAGGCTGATACACAAGGAATATATAAGGAGAAAATGATGGCAATGGGTAAGTACATCTATGCGGTGATTGATGCTGCTGGAGACAAGATTTACGATGGTCCGATTGGACTGGATGCGGCTGTTGTGCATACGATTTCGCTTGGCTCGATCACCGCAGTGGTGAGTGACATGCCCGATAAAAGAATACGTCCGGAACGTAAAAATCTGGCTGCACATAATTCGATCATCAAATTATTGATGTCTGAAGAGAATAGTGTTCTGCCCGTCAAATTCGGTACACTCGCCGATAGCTCCAAGTCGGTACGAGAGTTATTGCGGGAAAATAACGATACCTTAGTTTTAGAATTGAACAAAGTACGTGGCCGGGTTGAAATGGGTTTGCATGTCAAACTGGATGTGCCTAATGTTTTTGAATACATGGTGAATAGTCAACCTGAATTGGGTGACTTTCGTGACCGCGTCTATGGCAAGCAGCGTGGCCCTACACAGATGGATCAAATTGAATTGGGCAGTATGTTTGAGCGTTTATTGAACAAAGAGCGAGAACGCTATACCGCAGCCGTCGTGTCGGTGTTAAGTCGGCGTTGTGCCGACATCAAGGAGAATCCGCCACGCGAGGGTGAAGTGATGAATCTGGCCTGTTTAGTCGATCGTGATGCTCAGCAATCATTTGAAGATGGCATCTGCGAAGCCGCCAATTTGTTTGATAGTAATTTTTCCTTCGATTTTAACGGGCCTTGGGCACCTCACAATTTTGTCGACGTTAATCTGAGTGAGTCTGTTCATGTTTCTTCTCGATAAGCTGCTGACCACGCCTTTGCTGTGGATAGCCCGTGAAATTAACGAAGCGGTTCAGAAGGAAAAAATCGGCGAGTCTGAAGCCATCACCCGATCACTCAGCGAGTTGTACATGAGGCTTGAGACTGGCGAGATTACCGAGCAGGAATTTGAGGTCGAGGAATCACGCTTGCTAGACCGGCTGGATGCGATTGATCTAGAAAAAAAGGCAGAACAAGGAGAGGCTGACGAATCATCGGAGCAACGCGATCATGGATGATGGAAGATTTGTTTGAGACCGCTTGACCGATAGAAAGAGAAGCAGATGAAAACGGCAGGCAAGACTAAGCGTCCGGTAGAGCCCGCATTTTTACGTAACGATGGGCTGCGCCTTTTGTTATTTGGTGGCAAAGGTGGCGTAGGCAAGACAACTTGTGCTGCGGCCGCTGCGATTACCCTGGCGCTTCGGCATCCTCAAAAGCAGTTCTTATTAGTCTCGACCGACCCGGCTCACTCCCTGCTCGACTGCTTTGATGGCTCTACCCCACCGGCAAATCTAACTTTGCGTGAGATTGATCCGATAGATAGCCTGAAACGCTTCAAGGAAGGTCATGAAGCGCATCTGCACAGTATTGCACTACGCGGGACATTTCTAGATGAAGCGGATGTCACGCGTTTTTTGGATATTTCCATGCCTGGTTTGGATGAAATCATGGCCCTCCTGGAAATCTCTGCCTGGGTTAAACAAAATGGTTACGCGTGTATTTTGGTGGACACAGCGCCGGCCGGACATACGCTCAGGTTGCTTGCCCTCCCTGAAATTATGCGCCAGTGGGTGCTGACGCTTGATGCGATGCTGGCCAAACATCGATACTTGGCCGAGCTTTATCGTGGCGTATACAAACAAGATGCAGTTGACCTTTATTTAGAACAAACCCTTTTTGATTTAACGCACTTGGCTGCACTGCTCCAATCGACCGAGCAGTGTCGCTTCGTGCCGGTTATGACGGCTGAGTTTATGAGCCTGGCTGTAACACGACAGATGCTGGCCGAATTGGGACAGTTAGCGCTACCTGTGCAGGAACTGGTGATCAATCGCCTGCACCCCGCGCAGGAAGATTGTTCATTCTGCACAGATTTTTTCATCAGGCAATCCGTTGAAATTGAAAAGTTGAAGCAACTTTTCCCGAATTACGGTTTGTGGGGACTCCCACTTTTTCTTGATGAAATGCGGGGGGTTACGCGCCTGTCTAAACTGTGGCAACACGTACGACCGTTGGATTTGGCAAATGAAAAAAGTGAGTTTGCATCAAAGTACGCCTTGCCGAGCAATCACTCTCTCCAATCTGCCAGGGTTAGCAATCCCAGTCCGCTTCCCGCATCTTCGATAAAACTCATGTTATTCGCTGGTAAAGGTGGCGTGGGCAAGACCACCTTGTCATGTGCATCGGCACTACATTTTGCACAGCGATGGCGTGAAAAGGAAATTTTGCTTTTCTCAATTGATCCGGCGAACTCGCTGGCGGCATGTTTGGGGTGTGAGGTTGGTTCAAACGAAGTTAGAGTAGCACCGGGACTGACGGTGATCGAGATGGATGCTCAGGCTGAGTACGCACGCCTAAAACAGGAATATTCGAACGAATTGAGGCGTGTTTTTGATCGAAGTACAGAACAAGGTCAGGCTGGTGTCGAACTCGCATTCGATCGTGATGTCATGGAACGTATTCTAGATATGGCACCTCCGGGCTTAGATGAAGTATTAGCACTCACTCGAATTGTGAGTTTAATGGAGCGTGGACAATATGATTTGTTTATTCTGGATACAGCCCCCACCGGGCATTTATTGCGTTTTTTAGAAATGCCGGAACTGATCGAGCAATGGCTTAAAACGTTCTTCGCTCTGTTTTTGAAATATCGCGAGATATTCTGGTTGCCAAGAATTTCTCAGTTGATGATCGATCTTTCCAGGCAGCTAAAGATGTTCCGGCATGTGCTCACCGACGCCGGGCAGGCGATGCTGGTAGCCGTCACGATTCCCTCTGAGATGGCGTTTTCGGAAACAAAGGATTTACTGATTGCTTGTGGACGATTAGGTGTCACTGTACCCGCGCTGATGGTGAATATGGTTACGCCCGGCTCTGCCTGTCCGGTCTGTTCTGTATTGCGCAGCACGGAGGAACGGGTGCTTGCGAAATATGAAGTAGATTTTCCAGATCAGCACAGGACAATCGTTTTTAGTCAGAAAGAACCGCTTGGAATCAGAATGTTGCGTGATTTTGGCTGTGAAATTTACACCGTATAACGGCTGCACGAGGTCGCTTTTTGTTGTTGTGTAATGTAAAAAACCACGATGTTTTATATAAATCAATGCGAGTACTCGCGGAGTATGTGAAAATGGAAAATACCATGATGGAATCTGGCAACAATTGTACCGCCGTGATAGAAAAACGTTCCCTGATCGGACGTCTGCTTTCCATTGCCAATCAATACAGGACCGAAGGACATCTTCGGCAGGCGACAGAAATTTACTGGACGCTGGTAGAAGCGCATTCCGGTACGGCTCAGGCTGATGCAGCACGAGAGGTATTGTTGGAACTCGCTGATGAGTATGAAAGCACTAACGCCCGTCGCATGGCTCGCAGTATCTACGAGCGCTTGATGGCAATGGAAAAATGACACGTGCATTTTGTATGATGCGCAGAATGGGCCGTGTCGTGTTGGTAAAAGATGGCAGGGAGAGGTAATGGGGGTTTCCGAAACTGAAGGTGTGTCATTATGTGAACTGCTAGACCGTGTGCTAAACACAGGTGTGGTTGCCACCGGCGAAATTATTATTTCGGTGGCGGGCGTAGATTTGATTTACATCAATCTGCAATTGATGCTGAGTTCGGTTGAAACAGCACGCAGCGGAAAACTCGCACTGAACACACCTGAACAAACTGACTTGTCGCAGGTGGAAATATGAATGAATCACTATCTTTTCTTTTTCCTGTCACAGAGGATACCTCAAGCGTTCATCGCCCGCGTATCGAACTCGATCAAGAGAAAGTTAAAAAGGGTTTGGGTCAGTTGGTGTTGACCGTGGTGGAGTTGATTCGCCAGTTATTGGAGAAGCAGGCACTGCGGCGGATTGAGGGTGGCTCATTGTCGGAGCAAGAAATAGAGGCTTTGGGTTTGACTTTTCTCGAATTAAATCAGCAAATGATACGACTTAAAGATGAATTCGGTTTGACTGATGCCGATTTGAATCTGGATCTAGGGCCGCTTGGTAAGTTGCTGTAAATAAAGTATGACTAAATGGGTAGATAACACATGAGTACAGGATCGCAAAAAAATATTACGCATGGTACCGATTCATCAACTTTGGCTGATGTACTGGAACGTATTCTCGACAAGGGGATGGTGATAGCCGGAGATATCAAAATAAACCTGGTAGATATCGAACTGCTCACCATTCAGATTCGCCTGCTTATCTGTTCTGTGGATAAAGCGAAAGAGATGGGCATCGACTGGTGGACGACCAACCCCTATCTCAAACCGGGAATCGAGCCGGAAAAATCTCAAGTTGAGAATCTCACGGCGCGTATCGCACAACTAGAAGAAAAACTTAAACCGCTAGAAGTTCGTTCCGTGAAGGCTAAAAAGCTAAAAGCAGATCAATGAAATAAGGTTAGTGGGTTTTAACATACCAAGTGGACTTGCCAGTATCCTTCAGTAAGCTTTGTTGCATCTGACACCGGTGAATCAAAACACGGGTGTCCATTTTTCAGCTCACCTCAAAAGACGGAAGGAACCGCCGGCTAATTTATAGCTCGGCATGGAAACGCAAGGCATACACATCCATCGGTCCGCGCGCTGAGTTGAAAGCTGGATTCTGAATACGCTGATAATCCGTTGTCAGCCAACTGCTTTTATACAGCTTAAAGCTGTAATAGCCCTCGAAGATCCCTTCAGGACGGTAATTCAACCCCCCGTCTCCGATGAAAAATGAGGTTCCTCCAGCGGCAAGAAAATTACGTCGATCAACAGACAGGAAGTTGCGCATCAACGACAAACCTATGCCGTCATCGGCACGTCCCCAGGCATTCCCCGTGACGGTCATACCTGTTGATAGCGAATCATCCACTTCGGTAAAAGCATAAGTTTCGGTACGACCATCCGTCACCATCGCACGCATGAAAAATCCGGTGTTTTTATCGATTTCCTGCTCGACATTAACGCCTAGACCGAATTTATTTTTTTCCGTACCGCGCACCGCCAAAAGTGCACCAGGCCCGGCATAAGGTCCGCCGGCAGGATTAGGATTGGCCTTCAACCATGCTGTTGCATCGCTAAACCCGGCCAGAATGGCACGATCACGCCAGGCCAGCACCCGAACCGCGCCCGGGTGACCTGCCAGTTCATGATGATGCTCAACCTCAAACTGATCACCAAAATGTTTAAAAATTGACTGATCAACCGGCAACATATTTGGCAAAGTAGGTCCTGTCATGCGCCCGGCACGAAAAACCCAGTCATTCTTGTACCATTCAGCCGCAAATCCCCAACCGAAACCGCGCGCATCGGCCGCGTAGTCGTAGGCAGCATAAGTCCAGTTACCCCAGTTCATAAACTGAGTACGCGGATCCTTGGCATAGGTATTCGGATCGAACACGTCGAGCGTAGAAAAATTTCCCACCGTCAGGACAACCCGATCTTTGTCCACCCAACCTGCCATCTGGTTATTCTGGCCAGCTTCAATGCGCTGCGACTCGCCACCCTGGTTCCAGGTCTGACGCAGAAAAAGTTTTTGCCGGTACAGCGTCGGATTGGTCCCGCCGGCACGCGTGATCTCGCCATTGGTAAAACCACCTAATCCGACCAGATTAGTCGAAAAAGGCACGCCCTGAGAAACTTCCGGGGTTAGATACAACTCCCCGCCCTGCCAGGGCCGAAAACCAAAGAAACCGGTAGTAGTGGCGGTGTACATCTTTTCCGCAGTGTGAATAATACTATTAGGCCCGGAATACGCAGCCCCAAAAGCCGGGTGATACTGCCAGTTATAGGTCATCTGCACATGAGCAGACATCTGTTCTTCAACGTTCGTATCCGCGTGACTTATCGTTGCAAATCCGCCAAAAACAGTTGCCAACAATGCCAAACTAAACCGGCCAGATGTTTTAAAATTCATAAAACGTACCTTCTGAAACCCGCAAGGGTTCTTTCATCAATGTGTAAGATGTAAATAGTCCATCAGGATGATACACGCGTAAAGTTACAGGTCGATGACAGGGTGCAGCACGCAACGATGGTTCGTCGTACCCAGCTCTACTTGCAGCGTGCTATGTCCAATGGCGTGCTGCGCTTTTAACGTGTGCATAACGTCATCCATGTAGGCGTCGCCAGGATAGCCTGCCGGCATTACCAGATGAACCGTCAAGGCGCTCTCGGTCGTGCTCATTCCCCAGATATGCAGGTCGTGGATATCTGTAACGCCGGAACATTTCCTCAGATAAGCCTCTACCGCAGACACATCGATGTGAGCCGGAATCGCATTCAAGGCCAATTGCAACGACTCGCGCAGCAATCCCCAGGTGCCTATCACAATCACCGCGACTATCACCAGACTGATAAGCGGATCAAGCCAGTACCAACCGGTGAACATGATGGCCACACCGGCAATCACCACACCCAGCGAAACCACTGCATCGGCCAGCATATGCAGATAAGCGGCACGAATATTCAGATCGCCCTGACTGGCCTTGACAAACAACCACGCCGACAAGCCGTTGATGACGATACCGACACTCGCCACCAGCGTGACAGTCAGTCCGTCCACCAGATGGGGTTGCCAGACGCGATGCACGGCCTCCCACGCAATCGCACCGCACGCCACCATCAACAACATGGCATTTGCCAACGCGGCCAGAATCGAGGTGCTGCGCAAACCATAGGTGAAACGACCGGCAGGCGTCCGACGGGAAAGCATAGTCGCAGCCAACGTCAGCAACAGTCCCAGCACATCGGACAGATTGTGACCGGCGTCGGCCATGAGTGCCGTCGAATTGGCAATCAGGCCATAGGCAAACTCAACCACGACAAAAATCGTATTCAGCGCTATGGCCACGGTAAAGGCGCGAGAATTCGGGTCGCCGTGTTGATGATGCCCCCCGCAGCCGTGATCGTGGTGATGTGACATTCGCTCCCTTTTTAATTCTGCAATATTTTCCGGCATACCTAACGTGAGTACGCAGGAATGCGGCGGAGTGATCGATAACGACACGATGAGTTTAAAACGACCACTGGATGTATACGAAGCAATCCGAAAAAGGATTGATGATTTACGGCTTGCGCACCGTCCCGCTGCATTAGCGAAACGGCGGCTGAAGTCCTGGACTATGCCTGCGAATTCGCTGAGTTAGCTGACGCGGTTTGAGCTACTAGAGCCACTGTCCAAGATGCCTCCCTAAGGAAATTAAGAAGCGGCATTTTCCGACTTACCCTCAAAAAAATCAACAACTTTGTAAAGTTTTTTGACCTTGCCAACATAATAATTCACAACGTAATTTTCACATCAATCAAGCATCAGATTGATCACCCGAACATCCTCGTACAGAAAAGATTAAAATAGCCCTAATGGAGAATAGGAGCAACGATGATGGAATACCGGCAATTAGGCTGCAGCGATCTGAACGTGTCCACTCTATGTTTAGGTACGATGACTTTTGGCGAACAAAATAGCGAACAGGAAGCGCATCAACAACTCGATCTGGCGATATCGCACGGGGTGAATTTCATCGATACGGCTGAAATGTATCCGGTCGCGCCCCGCGCGGAAACCCAAGGGAAAACCGAGCTCTATATCGGCACCTGGCTCAAAAATCAACAACGCGACAAGCTCATCGTCGCCAGCAAAATTACCGGTCCCGCGCGCGGTTTTTCTTGGATACGTAACGGCCCGCGCATCAACCGGACACACCTCAATGCGGCAATCGACACCAGTCTGCAACGTTTGCAGACCGACTATCTCGATCTCTACCAGATACACTGGCCGGATCGTTATGTGCCGATGTTTGGTGAAACAAGCTATGACCGGACACAAGAACATGAAACCGTCGCCATCTCCGAACAGTTATTGGCACTGGCGGATCTGATCCGTGCGGGGAAAATCCGCCACATCGGCCTGTCCAATGAAACTCCCTGGGGCGTTGCCGAGTTCGTGCGTTGTGCCGAACAGTTGAATCTGCCCAAAATCGTGTCCATCCAGAACGCTTACCATCTGATGAATCGAACCTTCGAGAACGGCTTGGCAGAAGTATGCCATCACGCCGATGTCGGGCTGTTGGCCTACAGCCCGCTTGCTTTTGGACATTTGACCGGAAAATATCTGGCCGATCCACAAGCCCGCGGGCGAGTCAATCTGTTTGCCGGCTTTGGTCAGCGTTACCAAAAGGTTGGCGTACCTGAGGCAAGCTTAGCCTATGTTCGCATCGCACAAGAATACGGATTAAATCCGGGACAGATGGCCTTGGCCTATGCACGCACCCGCTGGTTTTGTACCAGTGTGATACTGGGCGCGACCACCTTGACACAACTGAAGGATAATCTGGACAGTCATACAATCGAACTCTCGGCGGATGTGATAGAACAGATCGAAAACGTGCATAGACGACATCCCAATCCCACTCCCTGAAGCAAACCGGGGCTATTGGCGCCTGCCAACCGCAAAGCATGATCTATGCTATACAGCAATGCATTCACTATAACAATGGCATTCAACATCGCGGGCTTTGATCTTTCCAGTGCACTGGCCAAACTGGACGGTAATCGGGAATTACTGACCAAAATCCTGCTGAGATTTGCACAGGAGTATGCTTGACATCGTATCAGGTGAACGCCTTATTGCAAGACGAACAACACACAAAAGCCGCTTTCCTGCTTCATCGCATCCATGTTGCGGCTTTGATAATATGTGTAAAGGATCTTGCACAAAGCGCGCGACAACTGGAAATTGAAGTTGAAGCCGGCGTTGCGTTGGAATTGAATCGTATTTTTGCAAAACATCTGGATGCCGCCGTGCAAGCCATTCTGACCCATATCCCACCACATCAGACTGCCGCCAAATAACAGCGGTACAATCCGACAGTCGGTCAACTCTGAGGAGCAAGGGAGCGCTACTCTTTTCGCACCCTATGGATGGCTTACGGCGAGACTTTAGCCGGGCCCTTGCGAATAAAGCCGAAAGGCGCGCCAAGAGGCAAGAGGACGCGACCGAAGTAGCTATTCAAGAACACAGCACCCGCAGCGTAGAAACCTAACAATGAAATAGAGAGCTCGGACCATGCAGCAACATCTGCAAAAAATGCCGCATTAATGCCAAAGATGGACAGCGCCAGCGCAGGCAACAGCACGTTGATCAGCACCAGAATAGCCGCGAATACTTTGTTGGCTTCAAAAGCCGCAACCATGATAAACAAAGAGAAAATAAAATAACCGATACAGGCGACACCCAGTTGTCTCGGATCAGCCTTGGTCAGATCAATCGGACCAAACCAACCTAAGCTAATCGCCCAGTGCATAGCGACCGCTATCCAGAACAGACCATAAGCACCCAGCACGATAGCACCGAAATAATTGTTCTTCTTAAAATCAATGGTGGATGCCCATATCTGCGCGATTGATCCCAAGAACAGCGCCCAGGGAATCAGATAGACCACCCCGTTAGTCCAATGCATCTTGGCCGAGGCGGCGACAAAAGTGACCATTGCCAAGCCGAATACACCTAACGCGGTAGGATCGGACATGACTATTTTTGTTTCCGTAACAGTTTTATCTTGCATATTTTCCTTAATTTACAGTGAGTTAAAATTATTTTACTACGTGAAATTTTGTCGATAAAAACCTGACAAACGAGACTGATTCGATCAGCTTTTGCTGTATGAATACGTATTCGTGCTAACACGTTTAATAAAAACGAATTAGCACGACTACCGAGAGGGCGTGATTACTCACTGGTGAGTGGCTGACCTTCCGCCACATTGACTTCTTCTGCAAAAATCGGAAACAACAAGGGCAATAGCAACAAGGTAAACAAAGTGGCAGAAACGATACCACCGACGATCACCACGGCAAAAGGTCGCTGAGTTTCAGAGCCAATACCGTGCGACAAGGCGGCGGGCAGCAGACCGATACCGGCCATCATGGCGGTCATCAGGATAGGGCGCAGGCGCGAAATCGCACCGTCCATCACACTGATGGTCAACGTACGACCGTTACGCATCCCTTCCATAAACTGCTCGACCATGATCACCCCGTTCTGCACCGAGATACCGGCAACAGCGATGAAGCCCACTGCTGCCGATACCGACATGTGCAATCCGGCCAACCCCAATCCGGCCAGGCCACCGATTAAAGTAAACGGCACCATCAGGATGACAAGTAATGCTTTGCGCATCGATTTGAACGCCCAGAACAGCAATACGAAGATCATCAATATAGACACAGGCACGATCACCTTGAGTCGTTTGATGGCGCGCTGCTGATTCTCAAACTGGCCACCCCAGGTCAGGGTATATCCTGGCGGTAAGGCAACGTCAGTCTTGACCTTTTCCATCGCTTCAGCAACGAAACTACCTTGATCGCGTCCCAGCAAATTGGCCTTAACTGCCACGACACGCCCTCCTGCTTCGCGACCAACGCGCGCCGCACCCTGACGCACCTCGATATTGGCAATCGAACCCAACGGGATAGAACCACCATTCGGCAGCGCTATCGGCAAATCGCGGACGTCATCCACCGCATCACGGTAAGGCGCGTCAATCCGTACCGTCACGTCAAAACGCCTATCTCCCTCGTAGAAGGAATTGACCGTACTACTGGCCAACACAGTCTGGATAGTGGCATTCACATCATTGATATTCAGGCCATAGCGTGACATCCGCTGACGATCCAACGTCACGTTCAGCTCAGTTTGGCCGCCCACCTTGATCGCAGCCACATCGGCGGATCCCCTGATTCCCGCTAGTATATTGGCAACCTGAGTGGATTTATCCTCCAGTATCTCCAGATCAGGACCGAAAATTTTGACTGAAATTTCGCCCTTCACACCCGACAAGGCTTCCTCGACGTTATCCTGAATAACCTGAGAGAAATTGGTCGGCACACCCGGTATTTCCTGAATTTTGGCCGTCATGTCAGCGATCATCGCCTCTTTGTCGGCAAAACGCCACACATCATGCGGATTCAAATCCGCCATGATTTCCAGATTGTTTGGCCCCTTAGGATCAGTACCGTCATCCGGGCGTCCGACTTGCGTGGCCACGTTATTGACTTCAGGATAGGTATTAAGAATCTTGCGCACCTGACGTTCGACTTCCTTGGTTTTATCCAACGCCGTGGCCGGTGGCAGACTGATGGTCAGCCAGATATTGCCTTCGTCCAGTTTAGGCAAAAACTCACTACCCAACAGCGGCGACAAAGCCAGCGTCACGACCAGCACACTCACCGACGATACGACGATAGCCCGGCGACGCGTTTGTGCCCAGATCAACATGGCGCGATAACGCTCCTGCAAGTTGTGCATCCACTCGCTATGTTTCTCAGCCAAGTCCTTGTTTTTAACAGCATAACTTAACAGCGCCGGCAACAGCGTCAGCGTCAATATAATCGCACCCAGCAAGGCGAAACTCAGGGTAAACGCGACGGGGGAAAATATCTTGCCCTCGACGCGCTGAAACGTGAAGATGGGCAGAAACGCCAGAATGATGATGGCTTTAGAGAACAGAATCGGCGTACCCATTTCGATACAGTTCTGCTTGATCAGGTGGATGCGCCAGCCGTACGACTTGTGTTGCGGCAATTCGTCCGCCTTGGCGAGCGCCAGTTTTACCATCAGCGCTTCGACCAGCACCACGGCGCTGTCGATGATGATACCGAAGTCGACCGCCCCCAGCGAAATCAGGTTAGCCGAGACGCCGCGTGCATCGATCAGGATAAAGGCAAACAACAACGCCAACGGAATAATCGCTGCCACGGCCAGTGCCGCATACCAGTTGCGCAGGAACAAAATCAAGATAGCGACCACCAGCAACGCGCCGACAATCAGATTTTCACTCACCGTATGGACAGTATGACGTACCAGTTCCGTGCGATCGTAATAAGGAACGATTTTCACACCAGGCGGCAACTTCGGCGTCAGCTCGGCAATGCGTTCCTTGATTCCCTCAACCACCTTAGTGGCATTCTGCCCCTTGGTCATCTGCACGATGCCTTGCACCACATTGTCGTGTTCGTTAAAAGCGACAACGCCGGAGCGCGGACGGTCGCCGACCGCCACCACACCTACATCGCCCACCATCACGGTCTTACCATCTTTAGCCGCAACCACGACGCGAGAGATATCGTCCAGACTCTGGAATAATCCGATGCTGCGTACCACCAACGCCTCATCCCCGCGCCTCAGAACACCACCGCCACCGTTGCTGCTATTTGCAGTCAGCGCCTGCGACACCTGATCGATGGTGATGTTAAACTTTCTGAGCAGATTCGGATTGACGCGAACCTGATACTCCTTGACCGTTCCGCCAAAACTCACCACATCGGCCACGCCCGTCACCTGACGCAAGGCGGGACGCAACACCCAGTCCTGCAAGGCGCGCACCTCGTAGGGCTTCATGGTTTCAGGCACATCCAGCACATAGCGATACACTTCACCGACCGCATTGGTCAGCGGTGCCAAACTTGGCTGCACACCGGGCGGCAGCGTCACATTTTGCAGTTTTTCCAGAACTTGCTGACGTGAAAAATAATCATCGGTATTATCGGAAAAAGTCAGCGTGATCACCGATAAACCGGTGATCGAAACCGAACGCAATTGCGTCATACGCGGCACGCCGCTCATTTCGCGCTCGATCGGCAAGGTCACGCTGCGTTCGACTTCTTCAGGGGCCTGCCCCAGCATTTGGGTAACGATTTGCACCTGCACGTCCTGCACGTCCGGAAACGCTTCTATCGGCAGATTGTCCAGCGCGCGCCAGCCAAACACCAACAGAACCAGCGAGCCTGCCAGCACGAAGACGCGCTGTTGCAGCGCGAAGGTAATCAGTTTTTCGAGCATAGGATGCCTCTAAAATTCAGAATTTAGGAATGCAGCGCAAGGCGCACGGAATGGAGCGAACGAGACATACCATTTGGTAGGCGAATGAGCGAGTACCGCGCAACGCCGCGATGCGCCGTAAAAATGGATTTTAGAAGCGTCCATCAGTCAGTACCTGCCAACTCGGCATTAAGCAGCAACGCACCTATGGTTACAACACGCTCTCCGGTCTTTAAACCATCCTTAACATAGCTTTCCTCATGCCCCTGCAAGCCGAGCACGACTTTTCTACGCTGCAACTCCCCGGGACTTTGTTCAACAAAAACATAGCTATACAAGCCCTGCGTGACGATCGCCGTATTCGGAATACGTGGCAAACTATCATGTACGTCGGCAATCGGCGAGACGCGCGCATACATTTCAGGTTTGAGTTTAAGCTCTGGATTGTTGATTTCACAGCGCACCTGCATGCGCCGTGTGACCGGATCCAACGCGCCTGCAATCACGGTTATTTTTCCCGAAAAAACATCGTCAGGATAAGCATCTACCTGTACCTGCACAGACTGACCCACTTTTACTTTTCCCATCTGTTGTTCAGGCAAGTCTACCTGCACCCAGACGTGCTCAGGTTCTGTTATCACGAACAGCGGATTAACCGCATCCGGACGCACCTCACTGCCGGCGCTCACCTGACGTTCACTCACCACCCCGGCATGGGGTGCGCGTAGTACATACTGCTCAGCCCCTGCCCCTGATTCGCCGTTCAAATTTGCCAGCCTGGCCCGCGCCCGCTTCGCTTCGGCCTCAGCCTGCAAGCTATCGGCCTCAGCCAACTCTAAATCCTTACGGGCCAACCCTTTGGCCTCATACAACAAGCGCGCTCTATCCAGCGACTCCTGTTTGCGCAGCTTATCGGCTTCGGCTTTCCGGCTATCAGCAACGGCTTGTGCAAAATCCGGTGCATCCAGCACCAAAACACCTTCGCCTTTATCTACATGCCGACCTATCTCGGCCAGAATGCGCACCACTCGCCCTGCAACAGGCGAAAAAACTCGGGCAGTCCGGTTGTCGTCATACGCAATACGCGCATTCAAAGGCTCAACCAGCGGTTCAGGAAATGCTTCAACGGCCAAAATTTTAATGAAAGACAATTGTGGCGCGTTAGTTTCAAAACGCAAGGTATCGGAAGTCTTGTGTGTTGCAGGCTGAATAAGCTCAGGTGCATGTGATACAGCATGCAATTTATGCCAGTAAAAATAACCCGCCCCGCCCAGTATCAACACCGCCAGCAATCCCACTTTATTCAATTTGATCATGAAGCATTTACTCCTTGTTGCGAATTTGATGTAGCGGAATTAGCTTGATTCCACCACCCCCCACCCAGCGCCTGATAAAGCGCGGCGGCATCACCCAGGCGGGTTGCCTGCGCCTGTATCAGAACCAGGGTCGTTAAGCGATAATTTTGCTCTGCCATCAACAGATTCTGATAACCGATGTAACCCAACTTATATTGCGCCATCGTCAGATCCAATACCTTTTTACTCGCCTGCTCGGATGCGGCCGCGGCCTGGAGCGCTTGTGCATCGGATTCTATGGCATGCAGGGTGTCGGCGACATTCTGCAGTGCCGAAATCACCGTACTGCGGTATTGCGCACCCGCCTGGATTAATGCCTGTTCAGCCCCTCGCGACTGGGCACGCAAAGTGCCTCCGTCAAAAATAGTCTGTGCCACGCTACCGGCCAGACTGAAAAAACCGCCACCGGCTCGGAACATCCAATCCGCAGAGGACGCCATTCCGCCCATCCCGGCCTGAATGGAAAACTGCGGTAAACGGTTGGCAATCGCCACGCCGTACTGGGCACTGGCATCGTGCAATTGCGCTTCGGCGATCATCACATCGGGGCGTTGCTCCACCAGTTTGGATGGCAGACTTAGCGGCAACGCTTCAGGCAAATGCAGATCAGCCAGCACAAAAGTCTCCGGAACATCCCTGTCTGGTGTATTACCCGCCAGTGCACGTATTAAATCGCGTGTTTGTTCTAACTGAAGGACTAGGGGTGGCAGCGCCTGTTCGGTTTGAGCGAGTGCAGCTTCCTGTGCCAGCACATCGATCTCGGCGACAAAACCCAGTTTCAACTGCGAACGCATGATCTCCAGATTTTCACGATTGAGCGCGATCACACGGTTCACGGCCTCAATCTGCGCGCGTAAACTCGCTTCCTGAAACGCAGCGGCCACCACGTTTGAAGCTAACGTTATATAGGTCGCCTGCAACTGCATCTGTTGCATCTGCGCTTGCGCCTCAGCCGACTCGACTTGCCTGCGTCGCATGCCGAACACATCGGGCACATAGCCTACATTCAGTTGAGCGACATGGAAATTGTAATAAGCCGGGCCGTTGTATTTGGGGCCGGCAGGATTGGAATAGGTTTGGATCAGCGTACCATTACCTTGCAACCCGGGTGAATTACCCCCCATATTTCCTGCCAGCTTATTTCTAGAAGGGGTATAGCTCACACCGACCGTAGGATAGAAAAATCCCTGTTGTGCGATCACATTTTGCTGGGCCTGCGCTAAAGCAGCTTGAGCCGCTTCTATGGTGGGATTCGCCTTTAAGGCGCGTGCAACCAGCGCATTCAAAGGCTCAGATTGAAACAAACGCCACCAGTCAGCGGGAAGTTGCGCTGTCATCACAAAAGACTGCGCCCCACCCTGCGATACATTGGCAGAAACGGTCATGGCCGGCAAGGGCTGCGGGGTATAAGCCGATGCAACTGGGGCTGGGGGACGTTTAAAATCAGGGCCTGCCGCGCAACCGGACAATACCAGCAATGAAAACAGGACTGTAAATTTTTTATTCAAAATCGAAACCCATCCATGTACATATAAAAACGCCACCCGATTCTCACACCAGGATGGATGCGCATACTATCAGACTTAGGTCTGATTTTAAAAATCACCGCATGCTTATAGTCTGTATTTATAACAAAAGATGTTAATTATAAAATATTTTTTAGATGCTTATCGCGCTAAAAATATAATATTATCTTTATTTTTCATCATGTTAACCTAATAATTATAGATTAATTCATATTTATCACATACTTCACCAAACCGTGTAACTGGTTATAATCACATCCCCTTCTTATCTTGTGTAATTCGGAGCCATAGCTATGACGCATAACCTGTTCGACACACGTTCATCATTCAATCTCGCCAATGGTGTACAGGGCACGTATTACTCTCTGCCCGCGCTGGAAGCGGCGGGACTCGGCAAGATTTCACGACTACCTGTATCCATCCGTATCGTGCTGGAAGCTGTGTTGCGCAATTTTGACGACAAGAAGGTATCCGAAGCCCATGTCCGTGAACTGGCCGGCTGGCAACCGAATGCACCGCGCACCGAAGAAATTCCCTTCGTCGTTGCCCGTATCGTCTTACAGGATTTCACCGGTGTTCCGCTGCTGGCCGATTTGGCCGCGATGCGCGACGCTGCTCAAGCACAAGGCTGCGACCCTAAGATCATCGAACCGCTGGTTCCAGTCAATCTGGTGGTCGATCACTCGGTACAGATAGACAGCTTTAACAATCCGGATGCGCTACGCATCAATATGGAAATGGAATTTGAGCGCAACACTGAGCGCTATCGTTTCATGAAGTGGGGTATGCAGGCATTTGACACCTTTAAGGTCGTGCCACCCGGCATCGGTATCGTGCATCAGGTCAATCTGGAATATCTGGCGCGCGGCGTACAAAATAAGAATGGCGTTTACTACCCTGACACCCTGGTTGGTACCGACTCTCACACCACCATGATCAACGGCATCGGCGTCGTCGGCTGGGGCGTGGGCGGTATCGAAGCGGAAGCGGGCATGCTAGGTCAACCGGTTTACTTCCTCACGCCTGATGTGGTTGGTGTGAATTTGACCGGCGCATTGAAAGAAGGCGTTACCGCCACCGATCTGGTACTGACCGTCACCGAATTGCTGCGCAGCCAGAAAGTCGTCGGCAAGTTCGTCGAATTCTTCGGCACCGGCACGGCATCCCTGACTCTGCCAGACCGCGCGACCATCGCCAACATGGCACCGGAATATGGCGCTACCATGGGTTTCTTCCCGGTCGATGATGTCACTGTCAACTTCATGCGCAACACCGGTCGCACCGAACAGGAACTGGATGCATTTTCCGCCTACTTCAAGGCACAAGGCTTATACGGCATTCCTAAAGACGGCGATATCGACTACAGCAATGTCGTCACCCTCGACTTGGGCAGCATAGAGCCATCACTCGCCGGCCCTAAGCGTCCTCAGGATCGCATTGCCCTGTCCAAAATGCACGAATCGTTCGACGCACTGTTTTCCAAACCGACAGCGCAAAGCGGTTTCAATCAACCTGCTGAAAAGCTGGGACAACGCTATGCGACAGGCGTCGACGGCGTTGAAATCGGCAATGGCGATGTATTGATCGCAGCGATCACCTCCTGCACCAACACCTCCAATCCTAGCGTGTTGCTCGCCGCCGGTTTGCTGGCTAAGAAGGCGGTAGAAAAGGGCTTGTCGGTTAAAAAGCACATCAAGACCACCCTAGCCCCCGGTTCACGCGTGGTCACGGCGTATCTGACCAATGCCGGTCTGCTACCCTATCTGGAACAGTTGGGTTTTAGCGTCGCCGCTTACGGTTGCACTACCTGTATCGGTAACTCAGGCCCCTTGGAGCCGCACATCGAAGAAACTATCGTCAAAAACGATCTGATCGCCGCTGCCGTGTTGTCAGGCAACCGTAACTTCGAAGCGCGTATCCACGCCAATATCAAGTCTAACTTTTTGGCGTCCCCGCCGCTGGTGGTGGCCTACGCGATTGCCGGTCACGTGAACATCAATCTGGATACCGAAGCGCTTGGTACGGACAAAGAAGGTAATCCGGTGTTCCTGCGCGACATCTGGCCTTCCAATGCAGAAATTCAGGCTGTCAGCCAGTTCGCCACAGACCCTGCAGTCTACCGCGAACTATATAGCGACCTGACCCGCGATCTGCCGCTGTGGAATGCGATCACCGCCCCTACCGGCGAACTGTATCAATGGGATGATTCGACTTACATCGCCCGTCCACCGTTCTTCGATGCTGCAGTGCCTGTTGTGGCTAATATCGTCGGCGCACGCGCACTGGCGATCTTTGGCGATTCCGTCACCACCGACCACATCAGCCCGGCCGGTAGTTTCAAGCCATCCACTCCGGCCGGTAAATACTTGCAGGAACACGGCGTCACGGTGCGCGATTTCAACAGCTACGGCTCACGTCGCGGCAACCATGAAGTCATGATGCGCGGCACGTTTGCCAATGTCCGTGTCAAAAACCTGATGTTGCCGGCGAACTCTGATGGCAGCCGCATCGAAGGCGGCTACACCTTATATAAGGGCGCACAGACCGCGATCTATGATGCGGCGATGAGCTACATTAACGAAGGCACTGCCACCGTCATCTTCGCCGGAGAAGAATATGGTACCGGTTCATCCCGCGACTGGGCGGCCAAGGGTACGCAACTGCTGGGCGTAAAAGCGGTGATCGCCAAATCCTACGAACGTATCCACCGCAGCAATCTGGTGGGCATGGGCGTGTTGCCATTACAATTCAAGGGTGACACCTCGATCGCCAGCTTAGGTTTGCTGGGCGATGAAAGTTTCAGTATCACCGGCATCGACGGTGTATTAAAACCGCAACAGGATGTCACGTTGATCATCACGCGTGCCGATGGCACAACAGCACAAGTTCCCTTGCTACTGCGCATCGACACTCCGATCGAAGTGGATTACTACCGCGCCGGCGGCATCCTTCCGTACGTATTGAAGGAACTCGTCGCACGCGGCTAATTCATTAACGCCATCCCGGTGTCATAGCCGGGATGCGCGCAGTGAATTAATCCCAAATAATTCATTAGCCCGTCATTCCCGTGCAGGCGGGAATCCAACAAGATGAAATATCCGGCAAAGCCCCTACCTGCTGCAGGCAGGGACAAAAAAGCGGTGTTGAGCCGCTACGCGGGACTTTGATTAATCGTCTGGATTCCCGCCTGCGCGGGAATAACGCATTTTAAGCTAATGAACTATCTCGGTTAATTACAAATCTTCCGCATAAGGCCTGCAAGGATACTGAAAAGCGACCGGACCATCCGGCTGTGCATGGACAAACTGATGTACGAAAGGATCTTTTGACGACAGCATATCAGCCGATTCACCCTCAGCCACGACCACGCCTTCATGAATAAAATACACATAGTCAGCAATTTTAAGCGACTCTGACATATCGTAAGTGACCACAACTGAAGTCACCCCCAACGCATCATTCAGTTTTCGAATCAAATTTGCAATAATATTCAAAGAAATAGGGTCAAGACCCGCAAATGGCTCGTCGTAGATAATCAAGGTCGGATCAAGCGCAATCGCCCGCGCCAGCGCAACGCGTCGCTCCATACCGCCCGACAAATCTTTCGGCATCAATCCGTGTGCGCCGCGCAAACCAACCGCCTGCAATTTCATCAGTACCAGATCGCGGATCATCTCTTCCGATAGATCGGTGTGTTCTCGCATCGGAAAAGCCAGATTGTCATACACAGTCAAGTCGCTGAACAAGCCGCTGACCTGGAACATCATGCCCATTTCTCGACGCACCGCATACAGTTCGTTATTACCCAACTTATGGATTACTTTACCTTCAAAAGTGACACTGCCACGATCCGGTTTCAGTTGTCCGCCAAAATGATGCAGCAACGTGCTCTTGCCGCATCCGCTGACGCCAAGTATCGCCACCACTTTACCGTGAGGAATAGTAAGGTTGATGCCTTTGAGCACCTTGTTTTTTCCGTAGGCGAAATGCAGATCACTGACTTCGATTAAATTGGTGTGCTTCAATATCTTTCCTTGATGAGCGCTTAATATCGCATGGGATGTTATCATTTTTGCCGTCAAATAAATAATTCTGACCCAATCCGGTCAGGGTCATTTCGCAATTTTTCGGCCCCCTTTTTCTCTATATTCCCTAGAACGTTATTTCTACTTGTGCGGAATGCTGAAAAACTAGCGGGCTCAGACTGTATTATTTAATACGGAACGCCATGGTAGAAATGATGCCGATTACAATCAACGGCTAAGTACAGCGGGCTAAGATAAAAATGAGCAGGGTTGATGTAGCCAGTTTGCAAGCATAGATCGTTGCTATTTATCGATATAAAAAATAGCTCTAAATAAATTTAATATATTGAATTAAAACAACAAACTGGTGTCCTCGACAGGAATCGAACCTGTAATTGCCCCTTAGGAGGGGGCGGTAATATCCATTTTACGACGAGGACAGCGGGCGCATTGTAACGGAAATGCGCTGTAATCTAAACCCCGGCACTGGTATCATGCGCGGCTAAGGTAAATTACCCTCACAAACTAAGGCGTACAATGAAATGGTTAGCTATATTCGCCGCGTTGATTATTTTCGCGGCCCTGTTTGTGGCGCGCGCGGCGCGTGCCGGCGATTTGCCTGAATTAGGCAAGCCCGCACCCGAATTCATTTTACCCGACCAACACGGTCATCAGCACGCTTTGCAAGATTATCGCGGCAAATATTTAGTGCTGTATTTTTATCCAAAAGATGACACACCAGGTTGCACACAGGAAGCCTGTGCGTTTCGCGACGATCTGCACCAACTGACAGAAATGGGTGCACAAGTGATCGGCATCAGCGTAGACGACAGTGACAGCCATGCTAAATTTGCGGAAAAGTATCACCTGCCCTTCCCATTGCTGGCTGATAAGAGCGGCGCGGTAGCCGACAGTTACGGTGCTCTGCTGAATCTGGGCATCATGAAACTGGCACGCCGCTTCACTTTTATGATCGACCCGCAAGGCAATATTTGCCGCGAATACCTGAGTGTGGAAACCTCAAGGCATTCGAAGGAAATCATTGCAGACCTGAAAAAATTAACGGCCATGGAACATCAATCCCCGATGATGAAATAACCATCCCCGTTCCCCCATCCTAACCTTGCCCCCGCAAGCGAGGGAAGGGACGAACGATACGCTTCGCGAATTACACGCTAACAATTATGGAGGAAAAATAATGCCATCTCGTATCAATCTATTTATCGCCTGGTTCCTGATTCCACAAACCATGGCGATGGGCTTTGTCGCCGCCGTCGGACGCGTTGTACTGGAAATACTGGGCGCGAACACCTACGAAGGTGACATTCCCGGCCGTCTGGTTGGCGCATTACTGCTATTCGGCGCGGTCTACCTGATCCTGCATTTTCGCGGCGCATTATTTCCGGAAGGCAAACCTGACGGTCGTGGCTATCAACTCGGTCAACGTCTGGTGATGGCGGCTAACGTGCTCGCCACACTGTTCTGTCTATTCCAGTTTACCCAGTTTTTGATTCAGAACCACGACGTGCGACTCTTACTGAACGGCTTCACCGATGCTTTCGGCTACTGGGTCATGGCCCTCTGGGTCGTGGGCTTCTCCTTCCTCTACCAGTCGTCACTCCCTCAATCCGCCCTCTTTGATCATACAAAATAATGCCATACATCACACTAGATAAAGCCTCCTTAGCCTTCGGTCACGTCGCCCTGCTCGACCACGCCGAATTTCAACTCGATGAGGGCGAACGCGTAGGACTGATCGGGCGCAACGGTGGCGGCAAATCCAGCATGATGCGCGTGCTGGCGGGGCAAGGAACGCTGGATGACGGACTGGTATGGCGCCAACCTTCCGCTCGCATCTGCTACGTAAGCCAGGAACCGGTGTTGGATCCAGATGACAGCGTGTTCGATGCGGTAGCAAAAGGCTTGGGCAATCTGCAAAAACTGTTGCACGACTATCACCATGTTTCGCATCAACTGGGTGAGCCGGACGCGGATTACGACAAACTGCTCGAAGAGATGCAGCACTTGCAGACGCAACTGGAATCTCAGGACGGCTGGTCGGTGCAGGCACGCATTGAGACCGCTATTGCCAAACTGGATCTGGACCCGGATCGTCTGGTCGGCAATCTGTCTGGCGGGCAGCGTAAACGCGTGGCCTTGGCGCAAGCCCTGGTCGCCGAACCCGATGTATTGATTCTGGATGAGCCGACCAACCATCTGGATTTCGCCTCTATCGACTGGCTGGAAGGTCTGTTGAATAATTTTGTCGGCAGTGTGCTGTTCGTCACCCACGATCGACGCTTCCTGGACAACGTGGCCACGCGCATCGTCGAACTTGATCGCGGCAAACTGGCCGGCTTCCCGGGCAACTTCACCGCTTATCTGGCACTCAAGGAACGCATGCTCGCTGACGAGGCCGTGGTCAATGCCAAGTTTGACAAGGTGCTGGCTCAGGAAGAAGTGTGGATACGTCAGGGCGTGAAAGCGCGCCGTACCCGTAACGAGGGGCGCGTGCTTCGTCTTGAGCAACTGCGCCGCGACCGTTCAGCACGCCGCGAAAAACTGGGCAAAGTGGAAATGACAGTGGATACCGGCGAGCGTTCAGGTAAGCTGGTAGCTGAACTGACTGACGTCAGCAAGGCCTACGGCGGACGTACCCTGATCGATAACTTCTCCTGCCGCATCCAGCGTGGCGACAAGATCGGCCTGCTGGGCCCTAACGGGGCGGGCAAGAGCACGCTGCTTAAAATGATACTGGGCGATATCGACCCTGATTCAGGCGAGGTCAAACTGGGCACCAAGATGTCAGTGGCCTATTTCGACCAGTTGCGCGAACAGCTCGATGAAAACATGACGCTGGCCGACACCATCAGCCAGGGCGCTGATTTTGTTGAAATCGGTGGTCAGCAAAAGCACGTCATCAGTTATCTGGGCGACTTCCTGTTCCCGCCCGAGCGTGCCCGGTCTCCGGTCAAGAGTTGTTCAGGTGGCGAACGTAACCGCCTGCTACTGGCACGTTTGTTCACACAACCTGCTAACGTACTGGTGCTGGATGAACCAACCAACGATCTGGATATCGAAACGCTGGAACTGCTCGAAGAGTTGCTGGCCAACTATGATGGCACGCTATTTCTGGTCAGCCATGACCGCGCCTTCCTGGACAATGTGGTCACTCAGGTGATCGCCTTTGAAGGCGACGGCAAATTGCAGGAATATGTCGGCGGTTACGAAGACTGGGTACGCGTGCAAAAATTTCAGGCCGCCGCAGCCCTATCGAAACCGGCTACGTCCACCCCACCCCGCGTAGCTGCCGCCCCCGTAGAAAAGCCGAAAGCCGCCAGCCGTTTGAACTATAAAGAGACTCAGGAACTGGAGTCTTTACCTAAGCGCATCGAAATTTTGGAAAAGGAGCAGATCGATATCGCCGCCCATCTGGCAGATGGCACGATATTTCGCAACGATGCAAAACGCGCCAAGCAATTACAGACGCGCAATGAAGCCATCGAAGAGGAAATCCTGACCATCATGGCGCGCTGGGAGGAACTGGAAAAGCGCAATAACGGCTAATCTGGGCCGAAAATTAGAAAATACGGGGTAGATAATACCCCGTTTATACGGCGTTTCCACACTAATCATCGTTGGAAACGCTGCGCTTTTCCCACCCTGCAAATCCTTTACCGGTACTCGCCTTAGCGCATCCAAGTTTAATATCTTGTCACCTGGTAGGGGAATAGAACGCTGATGATTAATTGAGAAAAACAGGGCTGGCCACTTCCGCACGACTTTACCCCAAAGCGAAATGTTAATCCATCAATGTGCACCAGCGTCAGCAACCACCGCGCTTTTTGTTTTAGGCGGATGGATCAACCAGATAAAAGCGATCAGTGCGATAAACAACAGTGCTGACAGCCAGGTAAGATCATTCGCCGCCAGTGTCGCCGCCTGCTGATTAATCAGATTATTGACGAAGCTCAACGCCTGTTGCTCATTCATGCCCATACCCGTCAGCATCTTGAGCGCGGACTCGCTCACCGGATTGGCAAAGTTAATGTGTTCTGCCAGCACCGCGTGATGAGCACTGCTGCGATTCTCCCATACACTGGTATAAATCGATGCGCCGAAGCCGCCGGCCATGATACGCACAAAATTGGATAAGCCGGAAGCCGCAGGAATCTTATCCGGCGTAAGCCCTGAAAAAATCAAAGTCATTAACGGCACAAAGAATGCCGCCATCGCAATCCCCTGAATCAACGAAGGAATCATGATGGTGACAAAATCCGTCTGTGTAGTGAACTGGGAACGCATCCACAATATCAAAGCGAAAGTACCAAATGCCAGTGTGGAAAATAAACGCGGATCGACTTTAGCGATATTTTTACCGACCAGCGGCGAGAGCAGTATCGCCAGTAAGCCTACCGGTGCCAGCACTGCTCCCGCAAGCGTTGCGGTATAACCCATATCCTGCTGCAACCACAGCGGCAACAACACGACATTACCAAAAAATATCCCGTAACCTACTGACAAGGACAAGGTGCCAGACCAGAAGTTGCGCCGCCTGAACAAACTCAGATCAACCACAGGATGGTCGTCGGTCAATTCCCACACCAAAAAGAAGCAGAAGGTCATGACAGAGATAATCGCCAGCACGATGATCTCGGTGGAATTAAACCAGTCCAGCTCATTACCCTTATCCAGCATGATTTGCAGCGAGCCTACCCATATGATGAGCAGTACCAGACCGACATAGTCGATGGGCACCTGACGCGTCGGCGTTTCCCGCTTGCGGTACAGCGCCCAGGTTACCCCGGCTGCCAGCAGGCCGATGGGAATATTGATATAGAAAATCCACGGCCAGGAAATATTATCTGTAATCCAGCCGCCCAGCAACGGGCCTGCCACGGGAGCGACCAGCGTGGTCATCGACCAGATAGTCAGTGCAAGACCCGCTTTTGCCTTCGGGTAACTCGACAGCAGCAAGGACTGCGACAACGGAATCATCGGCCCTGCCACGGCGCCTTGTATCACGCGAAAAAAAACCAGCATACCGAGACTGGTCGACATCCCGCACAAAAAAGAAGCTATAACAAACAACAGGATACTGGAAACAAACACTCGCACCGCACCAAAGCGCTGAGTCAGAAAGCCGGTCAGCGGCACCGCAATCGCATTGGCCACGGCAAATGAGGTGATCACCCAGGTGCCCTGACTGATGCTCACCCCCAGATCGCCGGACAAGGCCGGAATTGAGACGTTGGCAATCGACACATCCAGCACGTTCATGAAGGTCGCCAGCGCCAGCGCCATACTGGCCACCACCAGCATGGCGCCCTGCATAGGTGGCATAGCTACGGCGGGATTAGCCATTAGAGTTGCTGCGGATAATTTTATCGATCAGGCTGTCTGCCGCGTGTTCCGTACCGCTGTAAACCTGCGTTTGAACTGCCTGTTTAAGGCTTGAGGCATCGGGCAACATCGCGCCGCTCATATCGGTCAAGTCCACCGTGGCCTCCATCGACATACCTGCACGCAAGGGGTGTGCGGCGACTTCCCTGGCGTCGAGTGCAATGCGTACCGGTACGCGCTGCACCACCTTAATCCAGTTACCCGTGGCATTCTGTGCCGGCAACAGCGCAAAGGCGGCTCCTGTCCCTGAAGCTATCCCTGCAACACGACCGTGATAATCAACCTTAGTGCCATAGATATCGGCTGTCAGGGCGACCGGCTGGCCGAGGCGGATACGACGCAACTGTGCTTCTTTGTAATTAGCTTCCACCCAGATTTGCTTGAGCGGAATGATGGTCATCATTGGCACACCGATTGCCACACGCTGCCCCAGTTGCACAGAGCGACGACCGACATAACCGTCGAGCGGAGCGACGATCTCACTGCGATGTACATCGAGATAAGCCAGTTTCACCCGGGCTGCGGCGGCCAGTACACGCGGATGATTGTGCACGCTAGTGCCGTTGGTCAGCACCTGATTGCCCGATAATTGCTGCAAGGCTGCATTTACGGCTGCGACCAGCGCCGCGACATGACTCTGCGCTGCGGCTAACACGGTTTGCGCATGCTGCAAATCTTCCTGAGAGACTGCGCCTGTAGCGACCAGCGGCTGACGACGCAAAAGGTCTTTTTTAGCATTTTCAAGATCAACACGCGCCTGATCGAGTTCCGCCCTATGTTGCGCAAGCTTCGCAGTCAGACTATCGTTCGCCGTATACAGCGTATGCACTTCGCGCACGGTTTGCGCCAGCTGCGCCTCTGCCTCTTGCAAGGCCACCCGGGTATTACTGCTATCGAGTGTCACCAACACGTCTCCTGCCCGCACAAAATCGGTTTCGTTTACCGCAATTGCTATAGCCGTACCAGCCACTTGCGGGGTCAGCTGCACAATATTGCTGGTCACATAAGCATCATCGCTGTATTCATAATGCCGACTATGCAGATACCAATACAACGTATAGGCGATACCGCTTAGCACAAAAAAACTTAGCAGTATCAACAGCCACTTTTTGCGTGGGGATTGTGCGGGAGGAATTTCACTCATTTTTTACTTATCCTTTAAAAAATTACATGACTGGTAAACAATTACATGACCGGGGCGGTATAGCCGCCACCCAATGCCAGCATCAGCACTACCTCAACATCTAATGCGCGAAGCTGCAAATCCGTCAGCAGCGCCTGTTGCTGCAAAAAAGCCTCATTGGCTGCCAGTACGCCGAAATAATTAGTCAGTCCTGCCAGATAGCGTTGCTTTGCCAGTTCTAGGACACCATTTAGTTGCGTCATTACGCGCTGTTGTTGCTGCACTTGCGCCTGCACAGCCTGCCTAGAGGATAAGCTATCAGCAACTTCCCGCAACGCATTCAAGACGGTGGCATTGTAAGTTTCGATGGCGCCATCGGCCTGCGCCGTTTTTCCCTGCAACTGAGCCCGTAGCCTCCCTGCATCGAACACCGGCAAACTGAGCGCAGGGCCTGCACCCATCGTCCGACTATCCATTTTCAACCATTGCGACAAACCGATAGATTCAAAACCGGCAAAGGCCGTGAGGTTGATATTAGGATAGAAGTCCGCACGCGCCGCTTTGACACCTTGTAACTGACTCTCCACTCGCCAGCGTGCAGCCGTTACATCCGCGCGATGCCCAAGTAAGCTGGCCGGTAAACTATCCGGCAGATTAAATTCCCCTTGATCCGGCAGACGCGCCAGCAAATTTTGCGTTTCAGCGGGTTCCGCGCCCATCAATACAGCCAGCCCATGCCGCGCGATATCGATTTGTTCAGTAACTGAGGCTAGATCGCGACGCAATTTTGCCGGCTCCGCCTCAGTTTGCTTTTGCAACAGGGTATTGTCGAGTCCAGCCGTCACACGCTGACTGATTAATTCGGCATGACGTAAGCTGAGCTGCAGCAACTGCTGCTTGATCTGTTGTTGTTCCTGTAAACGTGCCAGATTGAAATATTGTGTTGCAACGGAAGCGGCCAACACCACTTTCGCCGCTTGCATATCCGCCTCTTCTGCACGCACTTGCCCGATTGCCGCATCCAGTGCCGCCCGTTGCCTGCCGAACCAGTCGATCTGCCACCCGGCGGTAAGGCTGGTCGAACTCATTATCACCGTACTGCCACCCAAGGGAGGCGGGTAAATGCTATTCGCGCTCAGATGCTCACGCGTCGATTGCGCACCGGCATTGATTTGCGGATAACGCGCACTGTCAGCGGAGAATTGCAGTGCCTGCGCACCTGCTATCCGGCTTTGCACGACTTTCAGACTATAATTATTGGCCAGCGTCTGTACTATCAGCCTATCGAGCTGGGGATCAGAAAATCCACTCCACCAGTGCTGCGCCGGGAATACATCGGCGGGTTTTGCTTGTGATTTAGGAATGAGCAGCGTCGCATGCGTTGTAATGCCGGAATAACTGGCACACCCCGATAACAAGAATGTACCAACAATCACCCATTTAAACTTAGCCGAACTCATTTCATCTCCTGCTGGCCATTTTCAGTAAAACGCCTTAGCATATTTTTGAACAATTCAAACTCCTCCACACTAAACCCCTGTAGATGTTGATTCAGTACCCTGACCAGATGCGCCGGAATCAGTTTGACAATCTCCTGCCCGGCTTGAGTTAATTTCAAATTAACGATGCGGCGATCCTCCAGACTGCGCACCCGGCACAGCAAGCCTTTGGCCTCCAGCCTGTCCAGCATGCGCGTCATCGCACCGCTATCGCTGTAACTTGCCCGAGCACAACCTGCTACCGTATTACATGCGCCTTTTGCGATCAGCAGCAAAGGTCCCCACTGCATGCCAGTCAGCTCCAGCGCCTGCATTTCACTGTCAATGTTCTTCAACAGCGCTTGCCAGGCTCCGCGCATCAGATAACCCACCGAATCGGAAGGGGTGTAAGTTTCCTCACTGTAAAATTTATCCATCGCACACCTCTTAAGGACTACATGCAATTTAATTGCCTAGGCAATTATTGTCAAAGCATTTATTACTCTGCACCGCATCGAAATGGTTCTTATATGAGGAAAAAAATCGATCGAATAAAAGACAGGATAGACAATACTTTGAAGGTCAGCTGTCAGCAGAAAATCGGTCGATCAGTTATTTTACCTTGATGCTCTATTCAGTTTTGCTTACCGATATTTTCAAATATAAGCAAAGATTCATCTGATAAATGTACCAAGGCCGCTCAGAGGCAGTATATTATTGATAACTGTACATCTGGCACGTGCCATACCCATGGATATATCATCAATTCAATCTATTAAGGAGCTATATGAATTTTCCGGAATTTCTTAACCAGTATTGGCCATTTCTTGCGTTAATCCTTTGGTTTTCATACAAGTGGTGGAATTCAAAAAGAATCATCGCTATGCTGCCGGAACTCAAAAAGAACGGCGCAACTTGTATCGATGTCAGATCGTTTAGCGAGTTCGCAAGCGGGAATGCCCCGGGAACGATTAACATCCCCCTTCAGGATTTAGCAAGCCGGCTCGGAGAGATATCCAGGCTGTCCCCCGTTGTTCTCTGTTGTGCAAGTGGAACAAGAAGTGGAATGGCCAAACTATTGCTGATGAAGAATGGCTACCGGAATGTTCATAACATTGGCACCTGGAGAAAGTTTCTAGACTAACCCTTCGGCTTTACAGTCGTTTTGCACGCCTGTTCAAAATCAAACATGAACCACAATGATCCACTGCAGTTATTGATCCTGGCTGCGAGTTGGCTACTCTTTGGCGTCACTCACAGCCTGCTTGCCGGCACTACGCTGGAGCGTATATTCGGAAACTACAGCCGGCTTGCATTCAATTGCCTGGCCATTGTTATGGCGGTGTTACCCTTTGCCATCTCGGCACGGATGCCAGAAATTCTTCTGTGGAATGAGCCAAACTGGCTGCACTGGATACGGCATGGCATCAGTGTGGCGACGCTACTGGCTTTCATTCACACGCTGAAGTTCTATTCACTGCCCGGCTTTCTGGGTTTGAAGGCCGAAACCTGGACGCTGACCTTCAGTCCGTGGCATCGCTGGGTCAGACACCCATGGTACTTTTTGACACTGATACTCATCTGGGCGCATCCCATGACCGAAACATGGCTGGTCACCGCCTTGTGCATCACGCTATATTTGGCGCTGGGGAGTCGCATTGAGGAGAAACGCATCCTGCGCTATCACCCTAATTCCTATGCCCATTACTGCCGGATCGTTCCAAGTCTGATCCCGTGGCGGGGCTGCGCGCTGAACGAGGCCGCGCGCATCAAACTCGAATCGCAGGCTTTGAACGAATCAAAATAAGGCAGCGGGTACTTGAAATTTTAACAGTCGCCGTCCTTACCCTCGCCAAACAGTTTCGCCCACAGCGTAACAGCCGCACTGATATCTATTTCACCTTGTTTCATCCGGCAAGGTGAAACATCGTTCAGCCGCAGGCTGTGTTGAGTCTGGCGCAGGATGCGATACAGGCTGCGGATTTGTTCCGCTAACTCACTGTCGATTAGACCGAACTGGGCCGCCATTTTCAGCAATGCCAGATTACCGGCATTATTGGTTAGATCGGGATACTGATGCGCATGCGCTAAAACCAAAAATTGCACCATAAACTCGATGTCCACCATACCGCCGCTATCGTGTTTGATGTCGAACAAGTCGCTGTTATTCGGGTGTCCATCGTGCATCTTTTGACGCATTTCTATGATTTCATTGCGCAATTTCTCATCATCGCGCGACTGACACAAAACTTCCCTGCGTATTTCCTCAAACGCTGCCCCGACCTTTTTATCACCCGCACTAAAACGGGCACGCGTTAACGCCTGATGCTCCCAGACCCATGCCTCGTTTTTCTGGTATTCGGCAAAGGCACCAACCGAACTGACCAGTAAGCCGCTCGCCCCGTTAGGGCGCAGACGCAGATCGGTCTCATACAAGCGCCCGGATGCCGTGTAGCTGCTCAACATGGTATTAATGCTTTTGCCGAGTCTGGCGTAATTTTCCTGCGCGTCCGAGTGATCGTCGTCATAAAGAAAAATCATATCCAGATCAGACGCATAGCCCAGTTCACGACCGCCCAGTTTGCCGTAAGCGATGATGGCAAAGCGCGGTTCTTCGCAATGACGACGTCGCGCACTCGCCCAAGCCAGTTGCAATACGTGATGCAACACCAGATCCGCCAGATCGCTCAGATGATCGCTGAGTTTTTCCAGCGGCAACAAGTCCTGCAAATCCATCGCCAGCAGATGGAACACCTGTTCCTGCTGCACCTGATGCAGCACGTCGAGCTGCCGTTCGATATCCCCCGCACAGAGGGCTAGGCGCTCTTTCACATCCAGCGCAATCTGAGGCCATAGCGGCGACTGATACATCTCACGCGCATCGAGCAACTCATCGAAGAGGGCGGGATGTTGAGTCAAAAATTTCGCCGCCCAACTGCTAGAAGAAAGCAATCGGGTCAAGCGCTCCAAGGCCTGCGGATATTCCGAAAGAAAAGCCAAATAAGCGGCCCGCCGGCTGATCGCCTCCAGCAGTGTCAACAGCCGAGATAGCGTCACATCGGGATCATTAAATTTAGCGCCCAGCGTGATGAATTGGGGTATCAGGCTGTCCGTGCGCTGCCGACTCAGATCGGACAATTGCCGATAACGCAGACTGCCGCGCAATTGCAACAGACGCTCCGCACTGTCCACCGCCGCACGATAGCCCAGTTTAGCCAAGCCCACCGACAACTCTTCGGCGGAAACATCCTCGCGCCATAGCCAGCCGTTACCACTCTCTTGTATCGGGGCTCCGAAAATTTGCTCAAACTGTCCAGTCACGCAGGCACGATGGCGATCGAGTTCCACCACTAATGACACATAATCGGCATACCACATGGACTCAGCGATAATCAGCTTATCCTCTTCTTTGTCAGGCAACAGCTGCGTTTGCTGATCATCCAAATACTGCAAACGATGCTCCAGATTGCGCAAAAAGACATAAGCATCATCCAGCGCTGCCGCCACAGCGGCCGTCAAATGGCCATTTTCAATTAACTGTTTGAGCACGCACTGAGTAGGCAAAATGCGCAACCTCGCGTCTTGTCCGCCGCGTATCAGTTGAAACACTTGGGCGGTGAATTCGATTTCACGGATCCCCCCTGGTCCCAGCTTGATATTGTCCTGACGGTCCCGTCGCTGCACTTCCTGTCGGATTTGCAGATGCAGCTTGCGCATCGAGTCAATCGCCCCGAAATCCAGATATTTCCGGAATACGAACGGCTGATAAAGTTTTTTTAATTCAGAGATATATAAATTATCAACGGGAGCTACAACGCGCGCCTTGATCCAGGCATAGCGTTCCCACTCTCGCCCCTGGGTAATCAGATATTCTTCCAGCGCGGCAAAACTCATCACCAGTGGACCACTGTCGCCGTAAGGACGCAAGCGCATGTCAACCCTGAATACGTAACCGTCTCCGGTTGCCTCGTTGATGATATTGATCAGACGACGACCAAGTCGCGTGAAAAATTCATGATTGGAAAGCGCGCGCGCACCGTTGGTTTCCCCGTCTTCCGCATAAACAAAAATCAGGTCAATATCGGACGACACATTCAACTCGCCTCCCCCCAATTTACCCATGCCGATTACCAGCATGTCCTGCGGGGTCTGACTGACCACACCGATCGGACTGCCAAACTGCGCAACCAGTGTTTTCATCAAACAAACTTGCGCCTGCTGCACCACGATTTCGGCCAGCGCAGTCATCGATTGCATTACCTCATTCAAGTCACCCAAGCCGTTCAGATCGCGTAAAATCAGTTTGACCATCACCTGTTTTCGCAAACGCCGCACCGCACGCGCCAACTGCACCTCATCGTTCAAATCGAACCCCGACTGAGCCAGTAGTGTCACCATCTCCTGCCGATTACAGGGTGTAATGTAGTTGTCCTGCAACCAGCTCATCAGAACGGCGTCCGATTCAAGCATCCGCTTGGCATAACGACTACCGCGCAATGTCTTGTGCAACAACTCAGAAAAGGTCAAAAACAACGAGTTTTCCGTATTCATGAACGTATTTACCAGCCTGATAAGTTAGAATGCACATTGTCTTACGATTGATTGCTAGTCGCTAGTCGGTATTGAACTACTGATGGCTAATGTTAACAACTTTTTTGGTTTAACTGACAACTTACGTCTAGCGACTCCTAACTGTACTTATGTTGAATTCCCGCGCCGTTCGCCTGCTCTGGCACCACTTAAACCGCTTGACCCGACTGGCGATCATCGCCACGACGATCACGGCGATGCTATGTGCGATCGTTATCATCGTCCTGCGCTATTGGCTGCTGCCTAATATCGAGCAGTTTCACGACAAAATCAGCGCCTCCCTGTCTGCGGCAATCGGCAATCCGGTGAGCATCGGAAAAATTGAGGGTAACTGGATGGGCATGTACCCCCACCTCAACCTAACCGATGTGAATATCCTGGATAATCAGGGCAAACCCGCGCTGGTATTGCCGCACATCAATGCCAGCGCATCCTGGCTATCGGTACCTGCGGCCGAACTCCGTCTGGCCAGTCTGGAAATTGACCGCCCCGCACTGCTGATACGACGCGATACACAAGGCAAAATATATATCGGCAGCGTCGCCGTTTCATCCGGGGGTTCAGACAAAAACCTGGCCAACTGGCTGCTGCATCAGTCGCGTATGGTCGTGCGCAATGCCGTAATCGTCTGGGTAGACGAACAACGTGGCGCCCCTCCCCTGATGCTGGATCAGGTCAATCTACGTATCGAAAGTCTATTCAGCCACCATCAATTTGCGCTGCAAGCCGTGCCGCCCATCGAACTGGCCTCACCGCTGGATATACGAGGGGATTTTCACGGCAAACGGATCGACGATTTAAAACAATGGCGCGGACAGATTTTTACGCAACTGTCCTACACCGACCTGCTCGCATGGCGCCCCTGGTTGAAACTCCCTGAACAACTTTCCAGTGGGCGAGGTGCGTTACGCGGATGGCTGGGTATTGAAGGCGGGAAAATCGCACAAATCACTGCCGATCTGGCTTTGCGTGATGTGGCAACCCGATTAAGCGATGACGTACCTGTGATGGGCGTCCATTCTTTGCACGGACGCGCCACCTGGAAAATGCTCAACGATGGATGGGAAGTCTCCACCCGCAACTTATCCATGCAACTTGACAATGGTCTGCGCCTGCAACCCACTGATTTTTATTTGCAAACCTACCCAGTCGGCAAATCGCATCCGGCGGGCGGAGCGCTGCGTGCGAACACCCTTCAACTGGAAAGCCTGGTCAATCTGGCGAACTTCTTCCCGCTGGAAGCACAACTGCGCAGCCAACTTAACGCCTATGCACCCCGTGGTCTGGTATCCAATCTGGATATGCAGTGGCAAGTCGCCAAAGACAAATTACTAAATTATCAAATCAAGGGGCAGTTTAGCGATCTTGCCATACAGCAAGTCGGTAAGTTGCCGGGCTTTACCGGACTCTCTGTTGCCGTTGATGGCAACGAATCCAAAGGACGTCTGAATTTCAACACACAAAACATGACCGTCAATGCACCGGGCTTCATGCGGGAAGCGCTGGAGTTACACAATCTGACCGGTCAGGCGAGCTGGCAGCACGAAAAAGGGGAACTGGCGATACGCGCGGACAACATGGCACTGGCCAATGATGATCTATCAGGCACACTATACGGCAACTTCCAAAGCAAAGCCGGCACATTGGGCTTGCTGGATTTGACGGTCAATCTGACGCGCGCGGACATTCGCCGCGCCGCACGCTACACACCTCTGATTGCATTGGATAAAAAAGAAAACGATTGGCTGAACGAGGCGATGTTGTCCGGACACACGGAAGATTTTCACCTGCGCATCAAAGGAAATCTGAGCGATTTCCCGCTGGATGGAACCCGTGATACGTTTATTGAAATGGGCGCGCACGCCCAGGGCGTCGCGGTCAAATTCGCCCCCGACTGGCCCGTCATCGACAATTTGTCCGGCGAACTAATCATGCGCAACAACAAACTGGAGGTGCAATCACAAAACGCCAATATGATGGGTGCGCAGGTGCACCATCTGAGCGTCACCCTGCCAGACATGAGAAACCCGGACATGCCGCTGGACATCAAGGGCGAAGCCGATGGAGCCAACAATACCTTTTTGCAATTCATCCAGCAAAGCCCGGTACATGGCTATATTAACGAGTTCACCGACGGGATGAGTGCCAGCGGCAACGGACATCTGCAACTGTCTGCACGCATTCCCCTGCAGGGCACAAAACCGGTCAAAGTATCCGGCCTGCTACGCATCCCTGCCAGTGATATTGATCTGGGTGCCGGTGCGCCCTGGTTACGTAACACGCACGGCGAATTATCCTTTACCGAATCGGCGATGCAGGCGAACAATGTGGCCGCCGACATTCTGGGCGGTCCCGCGCATATGAATGTCCAAACTGCCGAAGGCGGGGCTGTCAAAGCCAATGCCCAGGGGCGCATCAATCTTGAAGTATTACGCCGTACAGAAAAAAATCCTGTGTTAGGTTTTCTGCACGGTTCGACAACCTGGGATGCGAATATCAGCATCGTCAAAAAAATTCCGCAGATCGTTCTCAATTCCAACTTAGCTGGCATCAGCTCCACCCTGCCGGTCCCGCTCACCAAGCGCAGTAACGAAGTCTGGCCGCTGCGTATCGAGAAAAAGAATATCGCTGACGGACAAGATCAGATCACCGTACAACTCGGCAAATTACTCAACGCGCGCCTGATGCGCACGGAAGAAAACGGCATTAGCGTAATCAAACGCGGCCTGATCAATTTCAACGCACAAACCACAGATAAGCTGCCCGCAGATCTCAAACAGAGTCCTTCGGCTGAGCTCAGGGCCGGCGTGTGGGTAACAGGCAATCTACCCGAATTGTCACTGCAAGGTTGGGACGCACTGAGCGGTGGATCAGACGGCGCAGCACTGCCGATTGCCGGCGCCAATCTGCATATTGACAAGCTCACCGCTTACGGACTAAAACTGTCCGATTTACAAATCAACGCGGCAAAACGCGGTGACGGCCTGACCACTCAACTCGCCAGCCCTCAGCTCAACGGGGAAGTGATCTGGTTACCTCAGAGCTTTAACGGTGCGGGCAAAGTGACCGCCCGTTTGCGCAACCTGTACTGGACCGACAGCGAAGCACCTGCCGTACAACCTGCCGCTAAACCGGTCGAATCCAGCCCGCACAAGCTGCCCGCCATAGAGATTTCCATCGATGATCTGCTCTACAAGAACAAGCAAATCGGCCATTTTGAACTGACCGGTTATCCTGAAGGGCAAGACTGGCGGCTGCGTCGTTTGCACATTAGCAATGCGGATGGCAGCATCAACGGTGACGGTCTGTGGCACAGCACACAAGCACACTCGCAAACGCAAATCAATCTGCTGATGGATATTTCCAATGCCGGAAAAATCCTGGCACGTTCAGGTTATCCAAATACGGTGAAAAACGGCAGCGGAAAACTGGCCGCCAATATGAGTTGGAATGGCCAACCGGATAAGTTCAACTACGCCACACTGGAGGGTACACTCAAACTCGATACGGGCAAGGGACAGTTTCTCAAGATGGATCCGGGAATTGGCAAGCTGCTGGGCATACTCAGTTTACAGGCCCTCCCCAAGCGTATTACACTGGATTTTACCGATGTATTCAGTGCAGGATTTGAGTTCGACAATATCAACGGTAATGCCACACTCAAAAATGGCGTGATGCAAACCCAGGATTTACACATCGATGGTTCTTCCGCAAAAGTCACTATGAAGGGAAGCGTCAACCTGAACGATGAGACACAAAATCTGCGCGTGGAAGTCTTGCCGACCTTAGGTTCCAGTGTCTCGATGCTTAGCGCCTTCGCCGGTGGACCCGTGGTGGGGATCGGTGCACTGATCGTCAACAAAGTATTAGGCAATCCACTCGATAAGTTAATCTCTTTTGAATACAATGTCAGCGGGACCTGGAGCGACCCGAATGTCGTCAAGGTGGGCGAAACACCCGTCAAGGTATTACCCGCAGCAAAACCAGCACCAACTAATTAACGGAACCACTATTCAGGAAAACATATGCCAGCCGGAAACTCAACCTGCACCGACGCATCCCCTAATACTTTCAAGATCGCCGCCATCCAGATGGCTTCCGGCCCTAATGTCGCGGGCAATCTGAGCGAAGCCCGCCGCCTGATCGCCAAGGCCGCTGAACAAGGCGCGCGTCTGGTGGTTTTGCCGGAATTTTTCGCCATCATGGGCATGAACGAACAGGACAAGCTGAAGGTTCGCGAGCAAGCGGGCAGCGGTCCGATACAGACTTTTTTGAGCGACATCGCACGCCAGCATAAAATCTGGCTGGTCGGCGGCTCTATCCCGCTGGCGGCAAGCACCCCGGACAAGGTACTCAACAGCTGCCTGGTCTTTGACGATCAAGGCCAACAGGTCGCCCGCTACGACAAGATTCACCTGTTCAGTCTGTCGCTGGGCAACGAAAGCTATGATGAAGCGCAGACCATAGAACCGGGCAATCAGGTCGTGGTAGTAGACAGCCCGTTCGGGCGCATCGGACTTGCGGTCTGTTACGACCTGCGCTTCCCTGAACTGTTCCGCGCGATGAAAAACGTTGATCTGATCGTGCTACCTGCAGCGTTCACCGACACCACAGGCAAGATGCACTGGGAGGTACTGATACGCGCCCGTGCCATCGAAAATCTCGCCTACATGGTTGCCTCGGCTCAGGGCGGTTACCACGTCAACGGGCGCGAGACACACGGCAACAGCATGATCGTTGACCCCTGGGGACGCATACTTGACAGACTGCCGCGCGGCTCGGGCGTGGTGATTGCTGAAATCAACCGCAGCTATCAGGCCAGCCTGCGCAACAGCCTGCCGGCTCTGGATCACCGCACCCTGCACAGCTGCTAATGCCCGACATGTCGGATTAAAATCCGACCTACCCACTATCCACTACCCACTTCCAATTTTAAATATATGACCTCATCTGACACACTGTTCACCTCGGCGCAGCAAATCCTGCTCGCTCCCTACTCGATCGAAACACGTCAGATTGAACAGGTATTCAACAGCATGTTAGCGCATCGTCTTGATTATGCTGATCTTTATTTTCAGTATAGCCGCGCGGAGAGTTGGTCGCTCGAAGAGGGCATCGTCAAATCGGGCAGTTTCAGCATAGACCAGGGGGTTGGGGTACGCGCAGTCAGCGGTGAAAAGACCGCCTTCGCGTATTCCGATGACATCAGCTTAAATGCGCTGCAAAGCGCAGCCAGTGCGACACGCGCCATCGCCAGTGCCGGCGGCACGCAATCCGTCCCCATGCTGCATCGTGGCTCCCGACGCGACATCTATTTACCCAACGACCCGATCGCCAGCTTAAAAGATGCCGATAAAGTCGCCCTGCTTGAACGCATCGAAGGCTATGCGCGTGCGCTCGATCCGCGCGTGGTGCAGGTGATGGCAGGCTTAGCAGGCGAATACGAAGTGGTGATGGTCGCGCGCAGCGACGGCCTGATGAATGCGGATATACGCCCGCTGGTCAGATTGTCGATCACCGTCATTATCGAGAGTAACGGTCGGCGCGAACAAGGCTCAGCGGGTGGCGGCGGACGCTTTAATTACAGCTATTTCGACGATGCGATGTTGCGCAAATATGCCTCGCTTGCCGTGCATCAGGCGGTGGTCAATCTGGATGCGGCTCCCGCCCCTGCCGGCAACATGACTGTGGTGCTGGGCAACGGCTGGCCGGGCATCCTGCTGCATGAAGCGATCGGCCACGGACTAGAAGGCGATTTCAACCGCAAGGGCAGTTCTGCGTTCTCAGGACGAGTAGGTGAACGCGTCGCCTCTGCTGGAGTTACGGTAGTGGATGACGGCACGTTGGCCGACCGTCGCGGCTCGATGCAGATGGACGATGAAGGTAATCAAACTCAATGCACCACGCTGATTGAAGACGGCATACTCAAAGGCTATCTGCAGGACAGTTTGAATGCACGTCTGATGGGCGTACCAGTGACCGGCAATGCTCGCCGCGAATCCTATGCGCATATTCCGCTGCCGCGCATGACCAACACCTATATGCTGGGCGGCGACAAAGATCCGGCGGAGATCATCGCCTCGGTTAAACACGGTCTGTATGCGGTGAACTTTGCAGGCGGACAGGTAGACATCACCAGCGGCAAATTCGTCTTCTCCACTGCCGAAGCTTATATGATCGAAGACGGTAAGATCACCCATCCGGTCAAAGGCGCGACGCTGATCGGCAACGGCCCGGATGTGTTGACGCGCATCTCGATGATAGGTAACGACATGGCGCTGGACCCGGGAGTTGGCACCTGCGGCAAGGAAGGTCAGAGCGTACCGGTCGGCGTCGGACAACCCACGGTCAGAATCGACGGCCTGACAGTTGGCGGCACGGTTTAAAAGGCTATGTAGAAGTAATAATCCAATGAAATGAAGCACATTCAGCAAGACCCTCCCCCCCCTGTGCGCCGCCGAAGATAGTCTGCAAACAACGGTGGGGTTATCGACGAAACGATTAACACGAAAGTTGGCTGAGCCAACACGGTGTTGAGCAGTCGCGTAGCAAATCTTGCGTCCGCTATTTGTTGGCTATCAATGCCGCAAGGGTATTCCCACAAAACGACGGAACTTAATCTCCTGTTTCTGAATGAAGCGCACGCCGGAGGCGCGGCAAACCGGGGTCGCCTTTCGCTCAAAACAAAGAGCGCAACGCGCGATTATGTTTTTAGGTGAAGACCCTTGCGAACTTACTGCCGCGCTGCCACCGGCAATAGTAAAAATGGATTTAGAACGCCCACTATAAATCACATAGAGACAAAAATAATAGCCTATTTGTGCATTCTGCGTTTGGAAACCGGGTTTCAGTAGCACATTGAAAGTGAGTCGTTTTGCCCAATACAGGGTTGTCTGACAACACCCCGATGCGTGAATTAGGGTTGGGCGACGACAGGCCAAATGACAGCAATGCAACAATAGCTGACCATAGGTGTAATATAACGGCGGCCGGTAGCGTGCCATCAGCAGTCAGCCGAGGTTGAAAATTCGCAGCCCGAAAGCGGCAATTCATGACTGCGCCAACGCTCAATAATTTGACCCGGAGCGTGTACTCAGCAATAATCACTACCATGCAGGAATAGTACGCAGTGCGTACTTCCTGAAATTAAACAAACCGGATCAACGCAGATGACCGCTGCACCCAAAAACCCAGCATTCAGTTTCCATATCGAAGGTGGCGAACCTGAAGTTCATGCCATACCTGCGACAGTGCTCGTCCAGATTCTGGAAAATGCACAGCGCGCATTCGAGCTGATCGGTGTTCATGTCGAGGGGCGCGGCATCAAAGAGCGTGCGCGAGTTGCTTCAGCAACCAGCCAACGCTTTCAGATTGTTTGCCAGGTTCCCGTCTCAGGCAGTTACGCCTTACCCGTTACCATTGGCGGCGCTGGCGAACTTTTCTCGGCAGAATTGGCCATCAAGGCGTTCAATATTTTTCGTGGCGTAATGGAGCAAGTCTCAGCGCGTTGTAGCTCAGGACTGGCTTCTGCATTACCGGATGATCGCATCCGTCGTCGAGTTCTCGAAGCTGTCAAAGGCATGTCACCGCGCGCCGACGCAAAATGGAAGCTCAGTTTGCACGACGACCGGAATGTGTCTTTTGCCACATTCGACGTCGAAACCATTCCTTTTGTTGAAAACACGTTAGTTCCGGTTGAACAACGCGAAGCAGCACGCATCGTTACCGGCGAGCTGAAAAGCATAGATTTTACTGAACGGAAAATCACCATCATCTATCCGCCCACCAGCAAAGAATTGGTGTGTATTTATGAGGAGTCAGTCGAAGATTTACTTTATGAAAAACGACGCGATTTGATTCAGGTAACGGGCCGTGTACTGTTGGATGAACAGGGAGCGCCCAAGCAAATCATCGACGTGACTGACATTCGTGATCTTGATCTATCAATACTGACGCTCGATGCGGTTCGGCATGGCAAACTTACGCTTAAAGCGGCAACTACACTGTCTCTTGAGATTATGCTGGACGACTCGAAGCAGCTTTTGTGCATTGAACAACCTGAGCTTGGCATAGATGTTTACGCCACCACTCGCGAGGCATTGCTGACAGAACTGCATGAGCAGCTGGCAATGCTATGGCAAGAGTACGCACAGGCATCAGATGAAGAGCTGGACGCACCCGCACGACAATTAAAGCAGACTTTGCTGAACAGATTCTCCGAGGTGACTCATGCCGCGTAAGCAGAGCGATGTCGAAAAGAGCCTGCAGGTAAAGGGCTTCAGAGCCAGAGAAGGCGACCACAACTATTTCAACTATTACTCCAAAGCCGGCAAGAAAACGGCTGTATTCACCAAAACCAGCCACGGCGCGCGCGAAATTGACGACAATCTGCTTTCACGCATGGCTAAACAGTGCAAACTGAGCAATAAAGATTTTGGCTTGCTGATCGAATGTCCGCTGGATCGGGATACCTTTGAGGCTAAGCTCATTGCACAAGGTGCGGCAGAAGCATCACCCGCATAATATATCTACGCTTCCTCTGCTGGGTACAGGGCAGCGAAAGCATCAAATAATGCCTTGATGACTGGAAAATCAGCCTCCGTAGCAAGCGTATTGATATCGAAACCTAAACAAATTTCCACATCCTTCAGAGACAGATAATTCGCATGAATCAGCAATTCGCGGATTTGATCAGCGTCGTCGGCGTATTCACGTGTTTCTGAATCGTGGTTGTGAAGCAGGAATTCCCGGAAACAGTGTTCAATGACGGGGCTGGAGTGAGTCTGAATTTCCATCACCACGCGCAGCACTTCGGTGATCTTGTCATCGAGCGCTGCCGGAGTACTGAAAAAGATATTGCCGTTCGTGTGGGCGGTGTCATTGCGTTCTCTCACAAGGGCGGCATAGCTTCCAACCTTGCTGTTATCGCAACCGATCAGCTTGAAAAATCGCATGACGCTGCTCTCGTTGATGCGCCAAAAGGTGAATGGTGAGGTGGCGGCAAGTAGCTCTTTTTCCAGGTCCTTGCTGAAACCGATCATTGCCATTCCGAAATCATCCGGTCGGTTTTGCTTGATCTGCCAGATGTTGAAGTACACAAAACTCATCGTAAGCATGTGGTAGGCGAGAAACGCGAACTGGTATTTTTCGTGCGTGTAGTTGGTCTCGAAGGCATCCCATAGGAAGGCGATATATTCCTGCTCTTTCGGACTCTTGTAGGAGAGCGGTAGGTAGCTACTCAGTTCGATGGCTTCGTCCATGACTCAGCTCCCTGCGTTCTTCTGGCGACGCCTGCGTATCGCAGTGACCCAGTTGTCTAACGCCTCGATGTCACCCTTGAGTTCCGTCGGGCCAGGAACTGGCGCACGGGCAGCCGCTGCTTGGTCATGGCCGGGCAGCCACTTCGAGCATTTTGTCATTGCCGTCTCAAGCGTCTTGCAGTCCTCGGGGGTGACATCAGCGATCTGGGCAACCTGCTGCGTCTGGATGCTCGGCCTGTAGCGTTCGACCACGCCACAAAGAAGAACTTCCTCAAGAGCGCGCTCCCAGGCTTCACGCAGCAAGCCGTAGAGATACTTGGCATCCTTCTCATAAGCGTCCTGATGACCTTCACGAGAGAGCTTGTCAGCGACCTGCCAGCCGTTCTTCAAATAGCCGATTTTCTTTTTGATCGGCAGAGCGACCCAGGGCAGTTCCTCCGAGCACACCCCTGCACCCTTGGAAAGGAACCGGACGTGCTGGTCAAACTGCTCGACCGCTAGTTCCTCTGCGAATTGCTTAAGAAGCAACAGAAAGACGACATCATGCGTGAAGACGATAACTTGCCGCGTCTTGGCTTCCTGAACCAAACGCCGTGCCACACCTTGGCGCCATTGGTAATCGAGTGAAGATACTGGATCATCAAACACGATGCCGGACAGCTCGTCTGCGGTGCTGAGTTCTGCAAAGAACGCAGCGATGGAAAGGCAGCGCTGTTCGCCCTCGCTGACGACTTTAGGCAGGTCAACGCCGGGCGCACGTGTAAAAACGAGTTTGTGGTAGAACACGCCGTCCGCGCCACCTAATTCCTTCAATTCGACCTCAATGTGGCTGAAGGACAGATTTACCAACTCCTCGCTGAAACTCTGTTTCAGTCGTTGCGACACAACAGTTTTTGTGACGGCAGAGCTTTTCTGTGTAATCGCCTGAGTTTTGGTTTCCTCAATGCACAGCCCGCAAGCGGCGTATTTCTTCCGGCGCTCGATATCATGAAGAATGGTCTGCTGATGAGTTGCCAACAGCTTGCGGGCGCACAACTCCTGCGCCTCGGCAGTCATGCGTTTGCGTGTCTCGTCGGTAGCACTGGTGCGCAGCGTCTTGATTCGGGCCTCGACCTCCTTGGCAAGCGCTTCGGTTTCACGGACTATGGAAACGAGGGCGGAGCTATCGGCGGCAAGGTCTTTATCATCTGTGAGCGCCGCAACGACAGTTGTGCGGCGACCTTCATTTGCAGCCAAAGCTGCGGCAATAGTGTCCGCAATGGCCTCATGCTCAATGCGGATTTCCTTGAGCGTTTCTTCAACGGCTTCGTTCACCGTCCTGAGTTCGGTGAACGCCTTGCGCAGCCGGACGAAATTCTCCCTGATTCGTTGGAGTTCGCGTTCCGTGGTCGAAGCCACGAACGCTTCAAACTGTTTCATACGATGAACCGCCGCGTGTTCAAGATCTTGCTGGCACAGTACGCAATGGGCACCCTCCTCTACGACAGGAAACACCTTGTCGGGATAGGCCAGCTCCTGCGAGAACAGGCGGGCGGATTCCCATAGTGCCTTCCACGGTTCCCAACCCGTCCCGGCCAGCATGCCTTCTGGAAATGTCGCCTCGCGCAATCGTTTTGCTTCTTCGCTCTTGCGGCGGCCTTCGGTTCGTGCATTGAACACTGCATCCACGGCCTCGGCTGAGAGCGCCACTTCCACATCCTTGAGATGCCGGACCAGCGTTTGCAACCGTCCCTCGCGCAGGGTGAGTTGTCTAATCAACTTATCGGGGTCATTGGCCTGTAAATCGAGAAGCGACTTTTCCAAGAGCGCAAGCCTAGCATTTTCTTCCGTCGATAGACACGCGAATGCCTGGACGGCTTCCGATTTGGTGAGCGAACTGATGCTCATCAGGAACTTCGCAGCGGCCGTGCCTTCAGGGATTTGCGCTTGGACAACAGTAAGAGCGTTCAAGGCCAATGCGCGCTGCTCAGCTTCTAGTTTTATGCGCACTGCCTTGCAGGCTTTCACCAGTTTATCGAACAGATCCAGACCGAAGGGTCTGAAAGCGACATCAGTTTTCTCGGTGAGATAGACGGCTGCACACTGCGTATCGAACACACTCACGCGCGAAACGAATTCATCCCCGCTGGCACCGACCCACTCCCGTAGTTCTTGTTCTGTTCCGACTCTGTATTTGATCGCAACGACTGGTGCGAGTGGCGATGTGCCGGAGATAACATTGCCCAGAATGAGTTCCTGACCACGCGCTCGGCATGCGCTTTTGAGAATGCGGATATACCCAGTTTTTCCAGCGCCATTATCGCCATAAACCACTGTTAAACCGGAAGCAAACTTGAGGGTTTGATCTTCGGCGAGCGCATTTACGCCACGGTGATGAAAAATCGAGACAAGTGATACCGGAACTGCACCCGCAGCCCTGTCCGGTATGTGCTCCTTGACGAGTGGATCGGTTTTCTGTTGTTCCACTAGGCCGTATGCGCTTTTGCAAATTTCCGTCAGTGAGATGGTGTCACCATCCGAGAGTTCGCCGTTCAGTATAAGCCGGCGCAATGCATCGCGCTGCCACATTGGGCGGCCCTGTGACCATTCGAGGATCTCCTGAAGGACGTTCATTGCGATATCTCTGGCTCTGCTATTTCATCAGGTTCGCCCCAGACTCGGGCTAAAGTGGTCTGAATTTTATTTTCGAAGCGCGCTAACAGTTCCCTGTTGCCGTTGACCAGCACCTGCTCAGCTTCGATCTCCGTAATGATGGCTTGCTGGGTGGCGAGGGACGGAACCGGAATTAACACTTCCTTCATGATTGAATGGCTTAGGGCTGGCATGGCGGCTTGCATCACATTATTCTTAATAAATTCTTGAAATTGAATACCTTTAAAGAAATAGAACAAGAAGTCGCCTAGTACCTTATCGGCATTAAAATTAATCCGAAACAAATTATTAGCGAATACACCTTCAATTCCTTTACCAATAAATCCTGCTGATGCCCCATAACGAACCATAATTAAATCTTTTTCCGAGGCATTAAGAATACCTTCGGCATTCTTGATATATCTAATATCGGCTGACCCTTGCGTGTAATCGACAATCCTAATGAAACGCACATAGCCTTCTATGTGACTTGTTCGCTGTTCTTCGACAGGAACTTGAGTGCCTTGTGTAAAGGTAGCCAAATTTCCCAATTCCACTTTTGGCCAATCGGGGTGAATGGGTATGTCGGGGCGGTAGTTATCAAGGACGGCGCGGGCGCCGTCGATGACTTTCTGGTAACCCTCGATCTCTGCCACGATCTCCCTCTGCACCTCCAGCGGCGGCAGGGGAATTTGGATAGCTCCGATTTCCGATAGTCGTAGGGACGGGTAGGCTTGGTCGGGCGTTATTTCACGGGCATCGACCCTACACAGAAGATGATAGACGAATTTGGGGAGTGCCTTCGACTCATCGCAGATGATGCAGGCAAGGTGACTCGACACATAGGCCGGAGCTCCCATGACGACGCGGTGATTCAGAAAGGTGGATGCGCCGCTTTTCGGAAACAGTATCGTTCCACCTGGGAATAACTCAAGACGGAGTTCCGCAATGGCCTTGGCATTCACTTTGTCGGCAGAGCCAACGAAGTTGTCCGATAGGTGAACAGCGCCTACGTCAGACGTGCGAATGAAGGCAGATACTCCCCCGGCGAAGAACTCGGCGCCCTGTGGCGCCGAGTTTCCAGAAGTGACCCTTGCGATATCCTCTAGCCGAACGTGCGGATATGAGGACGCCCGCTCTGCACCCTCCCTATACCGCTCCCCGCTCAGATTATAGTCGCCATTAGCGGCGATTTTTTCTTTCGGCACGATCAGCCCCAAGGTCGGCAGCAGTTCATCAGTGGCTTGATTAGTTCGTAGTGCGTGTAAATAGGCTTGCAGTTCTTTTTGAACTAATGTCAACTGCTCGCCGGAATTGGCGCGGCGCTGGGCACCTAAACCGTAGCCGTCATTTTCGATCTTGAAGAAAGCAACCGAATCACTTTGTTTAGCCAGCGACTTGTCGAGTATCAGTATCGAGGTTTTTACGCCGGAGTACGGATTGAAAACGCCTGCGGGCAGCGAGACAACAGCGACCAGCGAATTTTCAACCAGTATTTTGCGCAGATCCTTATAAGCGGTCTGGCTCTGAAAAATAATGCCTTCCGGCACGATGATGCCGGCGCGCCCTGTTGGGGTTAAGTGTTCGGCGATGTAATCGACAAACAGCACTTCGGAGCGCTTGGCCTGTATGGAAAACCGCTTGTGTGGCTTGATACCGCCTTTTGGCGACATGAACGGCGGATTGGCCAGGATCACGTCGGCATATTCGTTCCAGCGTGTTTCGGACGTAAGTGTGTCATATTCAAAAATGTGCGGATCGGTAAAGCCGTGCAGGTACAGATTCACCAGCGACAGGCGCACCATGTCAGGCGAGATATCGTAACCCTGAAAATTTTTGGCAAGACGTCCTTTTTCGTCAGGAGTAAGCGTATTGGCATTTTTTGCGTCGCTATTGGTGCGCAAGATGTGTTTGTAGGCTGAAATCAGAAAGCCCGCAGTTCCACAGGCAGGATCAAGAATGACCTCGCCCTTTTTCGGCGCCATGATTTCCACAATAAAGTCGATGATGTGGCGCGGCGTGCGGAATTGCCCTGCATCCCCCTGAGAACCCAGCACAGAGAGAAGATACTCGAACGCATCGCCCAGACGCTCGGAATGGTCGTAACTGAATTCGTCGATGATTTTCAGAAAACTTTTCAGCGTCTCAGGGTCGCGATACGGCAAATAGGCATTCTTGAAAATATCGCGAAACAGCGCCGGAATACCGGGATTTTGCAGCATGCTGCTGATGCCTTCGCCGTAGAGTCCGATCAGTTCATGGCCGCCAATTCCCGGACTCATGAGCTTGGCCCAACCGTAACGGGCAAATTCACCGGTGAAAAATTTTCGCTTGCCTCCCAGCTCTTCGGCTTCAGCATCCATGTCATCCATGAATTTGTAAATCAGCGCCAGGGTGATTTGTTCTACCTGAGATTTCGGGTCAGGCACTTTGCCAACGAGAATATCGCGGGCAGTGTCGATGCGGCGTTTGGTGACTGTGTCGAGCATTTAAATCCTATGCGGCAAATTGATTTAGGGACACGTAGTCCTTGATGTAATTGGGAATGAGCTTGCGAAATTCTGCCGGGACTGCCTTGAAGTCCCGCGTTGAAAAGAACAGGTTGGTGGCAAGATCGGTGTATTCCTCTTCGTCGATGATATGACGGAATCGGTCGCTAGTGGCATAGGCCTTGAAGTAATTTTTGAGTGCTGGAATAGCGGCTGCTTCTTGCGGCTTGTAATCGGCAACAAATTTGGAAAACTCTTCTTCGAGCAGCTCGTCCTTGGATTTAAAGCGTGGGATCAGGCCAAATATTTTTTCGAGAATTTCACGCAAGCCCAAGCGACGATCTACGGCGGCTGCCTTGCGCAACTTTTCCAGAGTATAAAATTCATTAGGCTTGTCAAAAACCTCGCGATTAACGTAATCGATAACCTTATCCCAATGCCCTGCCTCAACAGCATCCACGATGGTCAAATTCTCGCGGATGACATCCTCGAATTTCTCGTAGAACATACGGTCAATCTTCATGCCCTCGGCAGTGATCTCTTCAACCTTGAGTGAGGCAACAATATCCTCGCCCAGATGTTCGTAAGTTTCCGGCTCCCCTAAAGGACCATCGCCACCGCCCGCGCTTTCACCCTTGGGCTTGGGCAGTTTCAGAATTTCGTCGTATTTGAACTCTTCTTCAAAATATTGGCAATTGGCAAAGAAATCGAACAGTTTGTAGGAGGTTTTACGCGCCTCATTGATGTGTTCCCTGTGATCCTCATCGCGCAATTCATCAAGAAAATTGTGTCGGCGCGTGCCGCGTCCCTTAATCTGGATGAAATCGGTGGGCGAGAAAATCGGACGGAACAGGCCGAGATTGAGCAGATCAGGGCAGTCGTAACCTGTGGTCATCATGCCCACCGTCACGCAAATCCGGGCTTTACTGGTTTTATATGCGGGCAGAAAATTCGCCGAACCGAGCAGATTGTTGTTGGTGAAGTTAATCGTGAACTGCTGGGCATCGCTGATCTGGGAGGTGACCTGAACGGCAAAATCAGATTGATATTTGCCCGGGAACATTTTGTCCGCCATCAAATTCAGAATCTGCGCCAGTTTGCCGGCATGATTCTGGCTCACTGCAAAAATGATAGATTTCCCGATTTCACCGCTAATTGGATCGCGATAGGCATGTTCCAGAAAAGTTTTGCAGAAAAGCTGATTGGTTGCATCAGAAAAAAACCGCTTTTCAAATTCGCGCTGCTTGAAACTTTCTTTCTGATCTTCGCCCTGATCATCCTTGAAATCGACGACTAAACCTTCCTCGGACAAAAGCTGGGTGGTGATGTCGCTACGGGTGTCCACCACTGTGGGATTAATCAGGAAGCCATCCTTTACGCCGTCGAGCAATGAGTAGCGGAAAGTCGGCTGTCCGTCATCGCAGCCAAAAGTGCGGTAGGTGTCGAGCAGCAAACGACGCTCGAATTCGCGCGGATCGCGGGAGGAAGGTTTGGTCTTCTCGAATTTCTTCAAGTAATCGCGCGGCGTTGCGGTCAACCCCAGTTTATAGCCGATAAAATAATCGAACACGGCGCGGGCATTGCCGCCTATAGAGCGGTGAGCCTCGTCGGAAATAACCAGATCGAAGTCCGTCGGCGAAAACAGATTCTGATATTTGTTGTTGAAAAGCAGAGACTGAACGGTCGTGACGACAATTTCCGCACGCCGCCAATCGTCGCGATTCTCTTTATAGATGACAGTCTGATAATCGTTGGCAAGTACCTTGCTGAAGGCTTTTTTAGCCTGATCTTCGAGTTCCAGCCTGTCTACCAGAAAAAGCACGCGTCTTGCATTGCCGGTGCGCAAAAAAAGCTTGATGACAGCTGCCGAGGTCAGTGTTTTACCGGTGCCGGTGGCCATTTCAAAAAGAAACCGGTCGCGACCTTCTTTAACGGCTTTTTGCAGAGCATGAATCGCCCGGCTTTGATAGGAACGCAGAAAACGCAGTCCGTTGGCATCTTTGAAAGCGTCGCGTTCAGCCGGAATACTCCAGGCCGCTTCTGATGCATAACCTGGGCGCTGTGTGAGAACGATGTAATCCTCGTCGACAATTTCCTCGGTCAAACGCTTCGGATCGGGAACGCTCTTCTGGTAACCTGCGACGGACATCGGCGTCGGGAAGGTTGTGATGAGGTAAGGGTTGCCCCGTTCAAGGTCCCAGAAATAGTGCAAATTTCCGTTTGAGAGGATGATAAAGCGGCAGTTCTGCGATCTGGCATATTTGCGAGCCTGTTCCTTGCCGGCCAGCGGGCTCTTATCTTCTGACTTGGCTTCAAGAACGATAAATGGGAAACCCTTTTCGTTGAGCAGGAGAAAATCAACAAATCCCCGGGAGGACTTCTCAAAGTCTGCGCCCAGGGCATCCAGATCCTGAGTTTTGATGATAATACTGGGTTCGAGCTGAATGTTGGCAGGTTGTTTACCTTCGGCGAAAAAACGCCAGCCGGCCACTTCGAGCAGTTTATTGATCTTGATGCGCGCAGTGGCTTCTTTATTTGTCATTTATATTATTCGGAGGTGCCGACAAGGAATGCTAACACAAAGCTAATTTGTGCGAGTTGAATTGCATTTTTGAAGGCTGAAGATTCGTGAGTTAGCCTTAACCTCCAAACTTTACTCTCTGAATTGCCTACCAGAAACCTGCCCGTCGTGAACGACTCCTTTGTCTCGGTAGCGGTCGCTGGTTGCCGACAACAGACTGTCTCTTATCAATCTAAAGCAGGCATAGCCACACGAGTTCAGCTTTAACTTGTTGGACTTTCGAGAAATATGCGCTCCAAAATGCTGATTCCAACCTAGGCATGCAGCCGAGTTTATCTATGATAAGCTTTTCTATCCAACTCCAGATTGCAAATAACCAAACAATTCTGAAAAACGCAGTTGGTGACGAGGTAGTGTCTATTTTTTTATAAACAATGAGTTGCGATAATGCCTGTCGCCTGGCTGCCGTAGGCGGGGCAGACAGGCGAGTAAACTCACAGCAACGAAAGCATTTCAACACATTAATTTAAAATAATATTTTCAATCAACTGCGTTTTTTAGATAATATTTCACAAACCCGAACAACCCTCTCCGTTTGATGACTATTGTTGGCTCTGCTGTTGCATCATTTCGGACGGCATGAACGGCGCACCCTCCATCATGGCTTCAGGCGCACGGCGTAAATCCAGCGTCAGCGGATAGTCCGGATTACGCCCTTCCCGTCTGACGTGCACCGCACCCGGCGTATGACCGTGATTCCAGAAACGCGCCACGCGACGCGCCTCCGCCTCATTGGCATTGACCGGGAAGGTGTCGTAGTTGCGCCCGCCCGGATGGGTGACGTGATAGGTACAACCGCCGATCGAACGCCCGCTCCAGCTATCCACCAGATCAAACACCAGCGGCGCCTGCACACCGATAGTCGGGTGCAAACCGGATGGTGGACTCCAGGCGCGATAACGCACGCCCGCGACGTATTCCCCGCGCACCCCGGTCGAAGTCAGCGGCAACGGTCGTCCATTGCAGGTTAAGATGTGGCGGTTATCGTTCATGTGGCGAACTTTGACCTGCATGCGTTCCAGCGAAGAATCGACATAACGCGCCGTCCCGCCAGCCGCCATTTCCTCGCCCAGCACATGCCAGGGTTCTATCGCCTGACGCAATTCAATCTCGATACCTTGATACGCCACCGAACCGAAGCGCGGGAATCTGAATTCAAGGAAAGGCGCAAACCACTCGAACTCGAAGGCATATCCTGCGCGCTGCAAGTCCTGCACCACATCGCGCATATCCTGGGCGACAAAGTGCGGCAGCATGTAGCGGTCATGCAGTTCTGTGCCCCAGCGATTCAAATTGCCGGTATAAGGCGTTTGCCAGAAACGCGCCACCAGCGCGCGCAGCAGTAGCATCTGCAGCAATGACATCTGCGCATGCGGCGGCATCTCGAATCCGCGAAACTCAACCAGCCCCAAACGTCCGGTCGCACTGTCCGGTGAATACAGTTTATCGATACAAAATTCGGCACGGTGCGTATTGCCGGACAGATCGACCAGCAAATTGCGCAACAACCTGTCCACCAGCCAGGGCTGCTGACTCTCCGTACCGGGTTTCAAATGCTCGGCCATTTGCTGAAAAGCGATCTCAAGCTCGTACAGCCCTTCGTGTCTGGCCTCATCCACACGGGGCGCCTGACTGGTCGGACCGATAAACATGCCAGAGAACAAATAAGACAGTGCTGGATGATGCTGCCAGTAGGTAATGAAACTCATCAGCACATCGGGGCGGCGCAGACAGGGCGAATCGGCAGGCGTCGCCGCCCCCAGCGTCACGTGATTACCACCCCCGGTGCCGGCATGACGACCGTCCATCATGAACTTATCCGTACCCAATCGGGCGAGTCTCGCCTCCTCATATAAAATATGTGTATTTTCAACAAGTTGCGCCCAGCTCGACGAAGGATGAATATTGACTTCGATTACACCGGGATCAGGGGTGATGCGGAACTCTTTCAGACGAGGATCGGACGGCGGGGTATAACCTTCCAGTCGCAACGGCAGCTTAAGCGCAGCGGCACAGGCTTCGATTGCACTCAGCAGCGCGATGAAGTCTTCCAGCAATGGAACTGGCGGCAAAAATACGCACAACACACCATTGCGAACCTCGACGCACAAGGCGGTGTGCACGATCTCATGCGGATCGTAATTGAGTTTTGGCGGCACGATTTTCGCGGCAGCAACTGATGATGCATCAAGCAGCGGTGCCAAGTCGGCAAAGGGATCGCGACCGAATTCTTCTTCCCTCACCTCCGGCATCACCCAGGGCAAGGACGCTAACGGCAGGCGCAAGCCCAGCGGCGAATCTCCGCCGATCAGATACAAATGCTCGCGGCGCAGCGGCCAGGGACTGGAGCGGAATCCTGTCACGACACCGGCATCGTCATGCGGCAAGGCTTTCATTGGCAGCACATATCCAGCCGGCTCACCTAAACCGCGCTCTATCAAACCAGCCACACGACGCCGCTCATCTGACTTCTTCAAATCAGACTGTAGCGGGTCGAGATTGTCCGGCCAGCGCTGTTCCTGATCAATAATTTGCGTCACATCCTCATACGCGGTGATCACAAACCGCTCATCCAGTGCCAGCGATTTGGCCAAACGCGACATAAAGCGCTGCCCGTCCGCTGTTTTAAGCGTTCCCGCCGCGTCGGACGTCACCATTAGCTTCGCATCTTTCCAAAGCGGTTTACCGTCCAGCCGCCAGTAACATCCCAGCGCCCAGCGCGGCAGCGGCTCTCCCGGATACCATTTACCCTGACCGAAATGCAACATGGCACCCGGTGAAAAATGCCCCTGCAAACGCGTGAGCAAATCACCGGCCAGCTCCCGCTTCTTGTCAGACAACGCGGTGAAATTCCACTCCGGCCCTTCCATATCGTCCACAGAGACAAAGGTGGGTTCGCCGCCCATGGTCAGGCGTACATCGTGCTTCTCCAATTCCTCATCCACCTGATAGCCCAGGCTTAGCATCGCCTGCCATTGTGCCCCGGTGTAAGGTTGCGTCACGCGCGGATCTTCATGGATGCGCGTCACCTGCATAGAAAAATCGAAGTGCGTCTCGCACACTTCGGTCACGCCGATCACGGGAGCGGCAGATGAGGGCATCGCCGTACAGGCCAGCGGAATATGCCCTTCACCGGCAAGCAAACCGGAGGTCGCATCAAGCCCAATCCATCCCGCGCCGGGAATAAACACTTCCGCCCAGGCGTGCAAATCGGTGAAATCGTGTTCGGTGCCGGAAGGACCATCCAGCGCCTTGACGTCTGACTTCAACTGAATCAGATAACCGGAAGCGAAGCGCGCCGCCAAGCCTAAGTGACGCATGGCCTGCACCAGCAACCAGGCCGAGTCGCGACAGGAGCCTAATTTAGTTTTGAGGGTTTCTTCCGGCGTTTGCACGCCCGCTTCCATACGCACGATGTAACCGACGTCAGACTGCACCCGCTGATTGATCCCCACCAGCATATCGATGGTGCGCAGCGGAGCGCTCAACAACTCCTTTTTGGTGCGCGTAAGCCAATCGGCCAGTAACGGCGTAGCCGCTTCCACCTCGAGATACGGGCCGAGTTCACACTTCAATCCGGCCGGATAGGCAAAGGGAAACACTTCTGATGCCTCATCGATAAAGAAATCGAAGGGATTGATCACCGTCATATCGACCACCAGATCGACGGTAATCTTGAGTTCTTTAGCCTTGTCCGGAAAAACCAGACGTGCCACCCAGTTACCGAACGGATCCTGCTGCCAATTCAAAAAATGACCGGCCGGTTCCACATTCAGCGAATAGCTCAGGATAGGCGTACGACTGTGTGCGGCCGGACGCAGACGAATCTCATGCGGCCACAGTTGAATGGAACGGTCGAAGCTGTAACTGGTCTGGTGATTGAGCGCAACGCGGATGGTCATTTAGTACCTTTCATGAATAAAAATTTTGCTCTCTGTGATTTGGCGTGATTAGCAAAATCTGTTTTTTCTATTGCCGGTGGCAGCCCGGCAGCTGGTTACTTTCTTTTGCGTCGCCAAAAGAAAGTAACCCAAGAAAAGGCGACCCCGGTTTGCCGCGCCAACCTTACAGGTGGCGTATCCTCGATAGCCAACAAATAGCGGGGCTGCGGAACTCGCACGATCCGCTGCGCGGCCACGTACTCAAACAGTCCTCGCCCAACTTCACCGCTATTTGCCGACTATCTTCGGCGGCGCACAGGGGAACAATTTGATTCTGAACGTACCCAATTCCATTCCGAACAAAACTTCTATATCCATGTAACTACCAGTTGAAATTCGGCAACTGGGAAAAGGCGCGACGCACGCCCTCCCCCCAGCTCTGTCGTAAGTTCTGCATATAGCTGTCTTGTTCGATAAAACGGTATGTCTGAGCCGCTTTTAGCGATTCACGGTGATAACAGGCAAGATCGATCGGCATCCCGACCGACAAATTGGAACGCATGGTCGAATCGAAGGAAACTAGCACGCATTTGATCGCGTCATCCATACAGGTTTCGGCACTGATCACGCGATCGATAATCGGTTTGCCATATTTGACTTCGCCGATCTGAAAATAAGGCGTCTCAGGGGTCGCCTCGATAAAATTCCCTTCCGAATACACCATAAACAGGCGCTGATGTTCTCCGGAAATCTGGCCACCGACGAGGAAACTGGCACTGAAATCGACATTATTTTCCATCAATGAAGGGCCATCGCGATGACGGACCTCGCGCAGCGCAGCACCAATCAGCTCGGCGACCTCGTACATCGAGAAGACACTCATCAAATTTGGCTCGGAATTACGCCTGATTGCCTGCTCCAGATGATTGATGGTCGCCTGAGTCACTGCCAGATTGCCGGAATTCACCAACACCAGCGCACGATCACCTGCTCGTTCGAACGTCTTCATTTTGCGAAAGGTGGAAATATTGTCCACACCAGCATTGGTACGTGAATCGGACGCGAAAACAATGCCTGCATCAATCATGGCTGCCACACAATAAGTCATATTTTTTCTCCTGATAGTTTATCCATAGCACAATTGCCAGGCCGGACAAGCGGCTAAACAGTGTATACGATAAATCATCATTGGTCGGTAGACCAGAAATACGTCTTATTGATCAAATCACCCAGGTCGTAAATTTGCTCCAAAAAGCCCGACAAATACTCGTGCAAGCCATAATCAAAAATGTCGTTGATACGACCAAAACGCAAATTGCCCTGCAACTGACCGCAACGACGCAACAACTCTTCCGACTGAGGGCCGTTGAGTTCCTGCACCAGTCGATACACCTCGTTCATGCAGGTGATCAAGGATCGCGCCATATCAGGCCGTAAAATCAGCAACTCGGCCACACGCTGCGGCGTGATCTGGTCGCGATAAACCTTACGATAGGATTCAAACGCGGACACCGAACGCAGCACGGCGCTCCACTGGTAATAATCCACCGCACCACCGATATCTGCAGGACTGGGTAAAAGGATGTGATACTTGACGTCCAAAATACGCGCGGTATTGTCAGCGCGTTCAAAGAACGTGCCTAAGCGAATAAAGCGGAACGTATCATCTCTGAGTAGCGTGCCGTGCGTGATGCCGCGCGACAGATGCGATCTGTCCTTGACCCAATCGAAGAAACGCGACACACCATCCTCGGCGATGCCTTCTGCCGAAATCCGGCGCATTTCCAGCCAGGTAAAGTTGAGCGCCTCCCACATCTCTGAAGTGATTGAACCGCGCACCGCCCGCGCATTTTCACGTGCGGTGAAAATACTATTGAAGATGCTGCCGGGATTTATTTCGTCCAGCGTCATGAAGCGCATCACGTTAGCCGCACTGGGCTCGTTATAGCGCGCCTCAAAATCCTCGTGCAGGCCGCTGATAGACAACATGGCACGCCATTCGTGATGTGGTTCGGCCACGGACTGTTTGAGCAGCGACATGCGGTAAGTCACATCCAGCATACGGGCGGTGTTTTCGGCGCGTTCCATACTGCGCGCCATCCAGTAGAGGTGATCTGCTGTTGATGAAAGCATGTTAGTTATCTCCTTCCAATACCCAGGTATCTTTAGTACCGCCGCCCTGCGACGAGTTAACCACCAGCGAGCCTTCTTTCAACGCCACCCGGGTCAGTCCGCCGGGCACCATGGTGATTTCGCGGCCGGACAATACATAGGGTCGTAAATCGATATGGCGAGGTGCAACACCACTCTCCACATAAGTCGGGCAAGTGGACAACGACAGGGTCGGCTGCGCGATGTAACCTGCCGGTCCTGCGAGGATTTTGTCACGGAACGAGTTAATCTCTGCCGTACTGGCGGTTGGGCCTACCAGCATCCCGTAGCCACCCGAACCGTGCACCTCCTTGACCACCAGTTCCGGCAAATGCGCCAGCACATACTTCAGGTCTTCAGGCTTGCTCAATTCCCAGGTCGGCACGTTGGAGAGGATCGGCTCTTCTCCGCAATAAAAACGTATCATTTCAGGAACATGCACATAGATTGCCTTGTCGTCCGCGATCCCCGTACCGACCGCGTTCGCCAGCGTAACATTGCCGGCGCGGTAAGCTGAGAACAAACCCGGCACACCCAACATGGAGTCGCTGCGGAAGGCTTTCGGATCCAGATAATCGTCGTCGATACGGCGATAAATCACGTCGACGCGGCGCGGCCCCTGCGTGGTACGCATATAGACGATTTCATCGCGTACGAACAAATCGAGACCGTCGACCAGTTCGACGCCCATTTGCTGCGCTAAAAATGCATGTTCAAAATAAGCGCTGTTATATTGTCCCGGGGTCAACACAACCACATTCGGATTGCTGACACTCGCAGGTGCGACCGAGCGCAGGTTGTTCAGCAACAGATCGGGATAGTGCTCCACCGGAGCAATCGCCTGACGGGTAAACAAATCCGGAAATAGTCTCATCATCATCTTGCGGTCTTCCAGCATATAAGAAACACCGGAAGGCGTACGCAGATTATCTTCCAGCACAAAATATTCGCCTTCACCGGCTCTAACCAGATCAACACCGGCGATATGCGCGTAGATCTGTTCGGGCACGTCGACGCCTATCATCTCCCGGCGAAACTGCGAATTACCCAGCACTTTGTCCGCCGGTATACGTCCCGCCTTGAGAATTTCCTGGCCGTGATAGATATCATGCAGAAAGGCATTCAACGCCTTAACCCGCTGGCGCAAGCCGTCCGCCATGCGCTTCCACTCCTTCGCCGCAATGATGCGCGGAATCACATCGAAGGGAATCAGCCGTTCTTGACCGGCATCCTCACCGTAAACAGCAAAAGTAATACCAACACGGTGAAACGCAATGTCGGCATCCTCTCGTTTACGTTTGATCACCTCGGCAGGCGTGGTTTTTAGCCAGTCGGCATAACTGCGGTAACTCTCGCGCACCGAACCGTTGGCAGCATACATTTCGTCATAGGCGGTTTTCATAGGCAAACCTTATAGTGATTAAACAAAAAGATTATTTTTATTAATGCACGAACCATGCCAAGAATTTAATTCAATAAAATCATTATGTTATATATTAACAATAAACAACAACCTATACATCCGCACTAAAGCAGTGCATCACGCATCATATTAGAGCGGGTAACTTTCATCATTCAGAATGATTAAGGTAAAATACCGACAGATAAAAAGACAGGAGTGCGGCAATTGAAAACAATAATCATTCGAGAAATGATGCAGCGCAGCGGCGTGGCGTTTGGCACCAGTGGCGCGCGCGGTCTGGTCAACCAGATGACGGACGAAGTATGCGCCGCGTATGCCGCCGCCTTTTTGAGCGTGCTACGCCAGTCGTTCACCATCACACGAGTGGCACTAGGGATGGATTTACGCCCCAGCAGTCCGCGCATCGTTGCCGCCTGTGCCGCTGCCCTGCGCGAGGCCGGTGTTAAAGTCGACTTTTGTGGCGCGCTGCCCACCCCTGCTTTGGCCTTGTATGCTCAAAACGAGGGTATTCCCGCCATCGTGGTGACCGGCAGTCACATTCCCTTCGACCGCAACGGCATCAAGTTTTACCGCCCGGACGGTGAAATCAGCAAAGCCGACGAGTTAGCAATCGGCGATGCCACCGTAAAAATCGATCAAATTACCGGCGATTTGCCCGAAATCAATCCTGCCGCCATCTCGCAATTTGTGCAGCGCTATCTCAATTTCTTCCCGCCGCAATATTTTGCAGGCATGCATCTGGGCGTTTATGAACATTCGAGCGTGGCACGCGATGTCATCAGAACGATCATCGAAGGATTAGGCGCAAAGGTCACCTCCCTGGGTCGCACCGAAGAATTTGTGCCTATCGATACCGAAGCCGTCGCAGAAGTCGATATACAACGCGGCAAGGATTGGGCGGCAGAGCATCATTTCGATGCCATCATTTCAACCGACGGCGACGGCGACCGTCCGCTGATTTCGGATGAAACAGGGACTTGGCTCAGAGGCGACATCGTCGGACTGATTTGCGCAAGGTATCTGAAGGCCGACAAGGTAGTTGTTCCGGTCAGTTGTAATACCGCGATCGAACTGTGCGGCGCATTCGGACAGGTTGTGCGCACCCGTATCGGTTCACCCTATGTGATTGCAGGCATGCAGGAAATTAACACCGGTAGCGACGATACCATCGTCGGTTTCGAAGCCAATGGCGGCTTTCTGGTTGGCACCCCCGTAACAAACAACGGGCGACATCTCGATCCCCTGCCCACCCGCGATTCCATACTCCCTGCTCTGGCTGTTCTCGCCGCCGCGCGTGTAGCAAACAGCAGAGTATCTGATTTAATGCATGATTTACCAAAACGTTACACTGCCAGCGATCGGTTACAAAACTTTCCGAACGACACCAGCCGTCAGCTAATTATGGAGCTGACCCGCGACCCACAGGCGGTGATACGCTATCTTGCCCCTGATCACGCGCAGCCCGTCGATTGCAACACCACAGACGGGTTACGCATACGCTTCGACAACGGCGAAATCGTCCATCTGCGCCCGTCCGGTAATGCGCCTGAATTGCGCTGCTATTGCGAAGCGGCCAGCGATACCCGTGCGATGCAACTGGTACAATCGGTACTGGCAAAGATCAGCGTATAAAGGCATAAGGTGAACAACCAATCAGTCCAATCTCCCTGCGTACGTAACTGTTGCCTGAATGATGACGATATTTGCCTCGGTTGTTTCAGGTCTATCACTGAGATCACAGGATGGAACGAAGCCGAAGACAGCACACGCCGCGATATTTTAAACAATACCGCAGCGCGCAGAACGGCTCACCACATTAAATGGCCTATGTCACCCAACATTCAGAGACAGCGATGACAGCACCACTCTCTCACAATTCGATCTTGCACACGGCCTATATGGCTGATGCACTGGCTATCAATCAACGCATTGTGAGCAGCTACAATCTGTTGCGTGAAGAGGACTGGTTGCGGCGCAGCCATTTCTTCGGCGGTCGGTATGAAAATTTATACCTCGATCACGATCGCATTCCCGAACTCAAACAGATTTTGGAACAGGCGAGCATTTACGCTTCCATCCTACTGGGGAAAGCAGAGTCATCCCTCAAGCGCGGTTTTTGGCTCAATGAGATGCACCCCGGTCAGAGTACCAGCAAACACGATCACGACGAAGACGACGAATTGCTCTCAGCAGTTTATTATATTCATGTGCCAGAGCAATCAGGTCAGCTGATTATCCACGATAAACACAGTCGTACCGAGGTTGATCCGGTGCCCGGTATGTTCGTTTTTTTTGGTCCCACGGTGATGCATTCGGTCAGCGCTAATCAAAGCGGTGAGAAGCGCTTATCGATGGCAATGAATTTTGGACCTGCAACAACGTCTCAGCACCTCGTTGTTTGAAATTAATCACCACCAAGTCATTCACGCTGGCTGCCATTACGAAAAAAAGTATCAAAATCCATAAAATAACTGTTTTTTACACCATCGCGCCATTATTCCCTTTGCAAGTGCGACTACTTTACCGTAGATTAACGCCCATGCGACTACTCATCATTTCATCACTCCTCATATTACTCAGCGCGTGCAGTACGACCCGCCAAGATCCGCCCGTGCCTGTATCCGCCTCCTTTGTTCAACACAACGACGAAGAACAGATGAACAATCTGGCGATTTACGCAATGAGTCTGTATGAAACGCCCTACCAGTATGGCGGAAAATCACGAGTCAACGGATTTGATTGCAGCGGTTTTGTGCAGTACGTGTTCCAAAATTCGCTGGGAGTGCAATTGCCACGCACCAGCGCTGAGATGGGGCGTTTAGGCAAACCCTTGACCGCTGCGCAGTTAAAACCCGGCGATCTGGTTTTTTTCAACACTACGCGCAAGCGCAACTCCCATGTCGGTATTTTTATTGGTGAAAATCGTTTCGTGCACTCACCCAAGACGGGCAAAGCCATCATGATTACCAGTCTGAATGATGAATACTGGAGCACCCACTTTAACGGTGCAAGGCGCATTGTATCTAATCCTTAAAAGACATTTAGCAAGCTTTTTTCTTCAGAAATACCCAGACAATTTGAAGCATTGAATTTACTCATATTTATTATAGGTAAAATTACTATTAATCTATGTCATAATCAAAACTGATCTGATGCTGGAAGTGATTCAAAACTTTTCCTCTGTTTTTAGCTTTCACATTTTTTCACCTCTCTTTTGGGCGTCCTTTACCGGACGCCCTTTTTTCGTCCTGAAATCGCCGGTGCCAGATCAGCGAATAAAGGAAAAAAGCAGACCAAATACAGCACAAACCCCGATCACCTTCATGATATCGACCTTGTATTTCCACAGCGCAACGAACGAGGCCTATTGTGGACCCCTCAGTCAAGACAATAATGTGTCGAGTTTAAGATGGTTGCCTGTTTCATGCAGCTGAACAGCGCTGCCCCGGTTTTTTGCTTCGATTTCTAAAAGCGTTTTTCCTGTCGTATTG
>Ga0208248_1000004_pt1 | contig 155570 bp, 128 predicted proteins | sample CryBogmetaGMA5M_FD_184545 | JGI IMG/M metagenome (GOLD analysis project Ga0208248, IMG submission 184545) | Freshwater microbial communities from Crystal Bog, Wisconsin, USA - MA5M (SPAdes) | ecosystem: Environmental > Aquatic > Freshwater > Lake | place: Crystal Bog, Wisconsin, USA...
CACCAACCCTGCCTTATACTTTTCACCGGGCGCGGTATATTTTTTTTGCAGCACAATGCCGAAGCCATCAAAAGCCCCGGGCCTGAAGCCGGTTTTGTTTGCAGCTATCCCTATGGCACCGGTGATCTTCTTTGACCTGTCGGCTGTGAAAAAGCTTTCCCATCTTTTCAAACGCAAATCCGTAAGGGAATCTGAAAAAAGAAGTGTGCGTATCCCCGAAACATTTGAAACCTGTTTATTTTGAATCAGCCGGTTCAGCTGGACCTGTACCTTTTCATTCAGTCTCAGGGCTTTTTCAAGATCTGAACCTGTAGCAACAATGTAAATGTTTTTGAATTTCCCGCTGGATATGCTGTCAAGGGTTTCCCCTGCTTTTCTCAGTGGGGGTTCCATATAATTCAGGGTATTCATGTCTGTTTCAAAACCGGCTTTCCTGTAAAAGAAGATGCTGGTAAAGGTAAGCAGCCCGAGCAGGACCAGCAATGCTGCATTCTTCTCATATGCTATGCTCCCCAGGCGGTCAATAAAATTCGAAGTAGCGGTAGACCTGATCCTGCTGAAACGTTCAGAAAGCAGCTGCGGCAGGAGTAACAGGGCAAAAAGGGCAGCCCCGGAAACACTGATTGCTGCAAACCAGCCAAGGTCATGCAGCACACTGGATTCAAGGAAAATCAGGCATAGAAACGCGCCTGCAGACGTAAGGGCGCATACGACAATACTTTGCGACATTTCCCCAAGTGTCTGTTTTATATCTGCGCATCTCCTGTAATGGTTGATCAGGTAAAGTGAATAATCGATGATCAAGCCCAGTATCACCGAGCCTATGCCTAAAGCAATGGCCGAGACAGAGCCCTTTGTATAAGCAAGGACAGCAAGGGCGAGTCCGCCTCCGAAAGCCGCCGGAAGCAGGCCGAGCAAGGGAACCAGGGCCGACCTGAAATAAAATCCAAGCAGTACAAAAATAGCCAGCATTGCGATGGCCAGGGTAAGCAGGATATCCTTCTTCAGCCTGTTTGCATTCCCGACAGCAACAGCGGCAGCCCCGAAATATTCTGCCCTGAAGACCCTGCCCTGGTTGATTTTCAGAGCCATGATCTCGTCGAGCCTTTTCAGCAGCTCACCGTTCTTCCCGGTTTCTCCGGGAGGATACTGCGGCGTAAGGAAAATGAGCAGGTGGCGGTGGTCCCTGCTGACCACGTACCCGTTATAGGACTCATACTCATCATTGCCCTGAAGGGCATGCAGCTTTCCAACAGCCATGCCTTGTATGCCGACAGGGTCATTAAGGACCTGCCCTATGATTGCGAATGAAGCGGGAGAGAGCAGCTTCCTGTAATCGCTCCTGATCATTCTTTCAATATTGACTGCGGATGTCAGTGTATCCAATCCATAGTAATCCCTTTCGTCAAGGAAAAGCGGCAGGTTGTCGCGGGTGCCTGAAACAAGGCTTTCAAAGAGGGAATCATCGGCTTTACAGGTGAGTTTGCTGAAATATCCCTGGCAGCATGAATCTATTGCTGCTGTGAGATAATCGGCCTGCATGCAAAGACTGTCTTCTCCAGCTCCCGTGGAAGTGTCAGCGACAGAAAGGCTTATAATGAGTTTTTCGGTAAACCTCACATGGGTTACCACATAATCAAACAAATGGGTTTTATCTGCTTTCGTGGAACTCCCCGAAATGTCTTCTACAAACCGTATCTTCAGTATTCCCGGAACGATAAAAAGAAGGATTGCTGCGAACAACAGCAACGTCATCCATCTTTTATTATGCAGTAAGTTATATATGTAGATGAAAAAATTTGACATCAGGACAACATACTCATTTTATTACAAACGTATAACAGGTATCAGGACAATTTAGGTTTTCTGAAAATCTGAAGAAGTATATAAGTAATGGTGCCTAGCACCAGCGAAAGGATAATGCCGAAAACAACGCTTCCTACAAGATACTGCACGAAATTCGATTTAAGCCATTGATAATCGAAACCAGATGAATAAACTGCTCCTTTATTAAACCCTATAACCAGACCGCCGGTCTCATAACTTAAATACAGGATCAGTGGAAGAACCGGGGGAATGCTGATGTTCGAGGCAGCAACGGTAACGAATTTATTCAGCTTGAAATAATGGGCAAGTCCGAAAGCTATCATCATCTGCCAACCCCAAACAGGCAGAACACCTATAAACAGCCCCAGCATTACCGACGAGGTAATCCTGGTATTCGAATCATTGCTGTCGAGGATGTATTCCCTGATAAAACCCTTTATCGATTTTTTTTTCAGCCCTTTGGCAAACATGAAAGGCCTTACCCAGAGCAGGGCCATGAATACCAGGATTGCATTAAGGAAACTGGTCCTTGTAAAATCAGGCCCTTTCCTGAAATGCGACACCCTCGTTTCCCTGGGGGCATAGTAAACATCAATGGGAACCGATAGTATTTTGACCCCTTTCCAGGCCAGGCGCACCAGGATCTCGACTTCAAACTCATATTTGCCGGTATAGAATTTCCCCGTTTCACGTATAGGATCAAGAGGGTATAGGCGGTAACCGGTTTGCACATCTGCAACCTTCTGCCCGGTCTCTATCCTGAACCAGAAAATTGAGAATTTATGCCCAAAGCGGCTGGAACCCGGAACTTCGGGTGAATCCATATCCCTTGCGCCAAGGATGAGGCTGCCCGGCTCCATTTCCAGCAGCTCTATGAATTTGGGTATATCCCCGGGCCTGTGCTGACCATCGCTGTCGATGGTGATCGCATAATGGAAATTTTGTGCTATCGCCATGGCAAAGCCTTGTTGCAGCGCCCGGCCTTTTCCCCTGTTTTTATCGGAAGTGATCGTCATTATCCCGGGAATATTCCTCAGGATCTCCGAAGTGCCGTCATTTGAGCCGTCATTTACAACGATAATATTTTGGGTATACAACTGAACTTCGCAGATTACACCTTCGAGTGTTTTTTCATTGTTGTAAGTCGGAATGATGACACAGCACCTGAAATCAGCTATCTTACTGCGGATTTCCTCGTTAACTTGCATGAGTTTGGATATCAGTTAAGGCAGATAAAAACAAAAATAGCAAAAAATCGTAAATTTGGCCAATGAAAATCCTGCTTATCAATACACCGAGGTCCCCGGAAAACAGGATACTTGAGTTCGCGCCGGCATCGGCAAAACAGTTTATTCATAAGCGATTGATAGGCCCGCCGCTGGGGCTGATGACCATTGCAGCGGCAGTGAAGGATCATGACGTACTGCTGTTTGATACCAAAGGCGAGTTTGACCTTCATCCTGAGCATCCCACGCTGGCTGAGCTTGTGAAAAAGCTTGTGAATGATTTCAGGCCGGATATCGTTGCCAGCACTGCCATAACCTCCGAACTTTATTATGCATTTGAAATATTTACGGAAGCTAAAAGAAATGACCCACGTATTGTTACTGTTTTAGGTGGACTGCATCCCACACTGCTTCCTTTCGATTGTTTTCATCCTTCGGTGGATGTGGTTTGCCCGGGGCAAAGCCCGCATATTTTCAGGGAGGTTGTACGTGCAGTGGAAACGAAAACCGGCCTGGATTCCATTCCGGGCATTCTGCTTAACAAAGGTTCAGTGCTTGTAAAAACCCCCGGTAAACCGGCTCCCTGGGATGCTGCCAATGCCGATTACCTGATGCCCGACAGGGAACCTTTAAAAAAATGGATAGAAACATACAAGGTAGGAGGGAGCCCCTTTCCCAGTACTTATGTATTTACTTCCCTGGGCTGTCCGTACAAATGCACATTCTGCTCAATCTGGCCCCAGTTCAAGGGTAAATATTACCAGCGCTCGGTCGAAAGCCTGATCACAGAACTGCAATCAATTCCCGATTACCCGGTAGTCAGGTTTGCCGATGCGAATACGGTGGTTGACCTTGGTTTCATGAACCTTCTGTTTAACAGGATACTGGAAGAAGGCATCAGAAAGACTTTCGTGATGGACATCAGGGCTGATGTCGCAGCCCTGCATCCCGGTATAATACGAAAAATGGCTGAAGGCGGCCTCAAAGTGGTGATTTGCGGTTTTGAATCATACCGGGATGAGGAACTCAGAAAATACAACAAATCGTCGGCTGCAAGCGACATTGCTAAAGCCATTAAGGTGTTCAACGACAATGGCATCATGATTAGGGGAAATTATGTAATACCCAACGATTATTCTGAAGACGATTTCAAAGCCCTTGAAGAATATTCTTCAAGCAATCCCGTGGTATATGCAGGTTACACCATACTTACTCCAATGCCGGGCACGGTATTCTACAAACAGGTGAAGGACAAGATCATTGACCATGATTATCTCAGGTACAACTTTTTCAACTCGGTATTGAAGACAACCCTGCCGTACGAAAAATTCCATGAACGTGTAGGCAGCCTCTGGCTGATCAAAAAAGGAACAGACGTGATATGATGAAAATCTTGCTGGTCAACACAAATACTGAAAAATTCCCTTACCCTATCCCCCCTCTTGGAATATGCCTGATCGCTTCCTTTTTACAGGAACATTACGAGGTCAGCATATATGACGGGATGTTTGATGAAGGCAGGAACCTGGAAGCCGTGGTGAACAGTTTTAAACCTGATTTCATTGGCTTCAGTATACGTAATGTGGATGAAGTGGTCCCTGAACGACAGACGTTCTTCCTTGAAGGTGTTTATTCCCGGTTTATAGCACCGGTGCGCAAGATCACAACGGTGCCTCTGATTTTAGGAGGTAGCGGGTATACCATATTCCCTGCAGAGATCCTCGAATATACAGGTGCGGATTATGGTATTGCAGGTGAAGGAGAGGAAACATTACTTGCCCTGCTGGGGAAACTCGAAAAGGGAGAGGATGTCAGCGGAATACCCAACGTCTTTACCCGGGAAAGCCGGGGGGCCCAATCACTGAAGAAAGAAAGGGATTACGACAAGATGCCCTGGTCATGCATCGATCAGAAACTGGATTTCAAACCTTATACTGCAAGGGGAGTATACAGCATTCAAACCAAGAGAGGCTGCGCCCTTCAATGTATTTACTGTTCCTACCCTCTGATAGAAGGGAAGCAATACAGACTCAGGGCACCAGCATCAATTTCAGCTGAAATTGAAGAAGCTGCTGCGAGGCTTGGCCCGGGAGTTACCTTTGAATTTGTAGATTCCACTTTCAATGAGCCCAGGGGGCATGCCGAAGAGATATGCAGGGAACTGATCAGGAGAAAAATAAAAGTAAGGCTGAGGACAATGGGCGTGAATCCCCGCAACACCAGCAGGGAGTTATTCTCGCTGATGAAAGAGGCAGGTTTTGCCCAGATAGACGTAACGCCGGATTCTGCATCTCCTGCGCTTATCAGGAGCCTTCGCAAAGGGTTTACCATGGGTGACATACAAAGGACAGCCAACCTCATCAGGGAATTCGACATGCCTTCCATGTGGTTTTTTCTTTTTGGCGGTCCTGGTGAAAACAGGAAAACATTTGATGAGACCCTCAGTTTTATTGATAATTTTATTAATCCCGATGACCTTGTTTATCTCTCTGGCGGACTGAGGGTTTATCCCGGGACCAGGCTTTATGATGTTTCTTTGAAAGAAGGCAGGATCGCTGCTTCGGACCTTCTGCTCCATCCTCCTTTTTTCTATTTTTCAAAAGACTCACCACAGGCAGAGCTTAAATCATGGATTGATGCTGCATGCCTGGAGAGGCTTAATTGCCTCCCGGGTGCGACAAGCAATCCGCCTGAAGAAATGCTGCGCGAAGCAGTTGCATTGCGCCAGTCCGGGGGGCTTACCGAACCTATGTTCCGGACACTTCTAAGGATCAGGAAAGCCTGGAAGGCGGAAGGAAAGCTTTAAAAGGGTGTTCCATTTCACAAACTTTCCCGAGCCGGAAATGAATTTGGAGTTCTTGTACAATGCCAGGGAAGGGCCGCATTCAGTGAAGTGACTGATCCCCAAAGCATACATCTGCTGCTGGGTTGCCAGCCAGTTGAAAGGGGTATGGATATTCTTCACGACCTCTGCCCTGACGAGGGCTATATCGTCAATGCGGACCTGGTTAAGCACCGAAATCAAAGGGATTCCGGGTGAATGCACATCCGCAGTGAAGACAGTTTTTGAAAATTCAGATGCAGCTTCCTCAAGCAGGTTTGTATGATAGGGGATGGTTACACCAATAGACCGGGCGTGTAAAGCACCTTCTTCCCTGGCTTTTAAAACAAAAACATTGATGTGAAAACTGTCGCCGGCCAGGATGAATGAATACTCGCTGTTTCGGTTCACAATCATCAGGTTGAGATTGCTGTTAAGCACAATTTCACCAATATCATTTTCACTCAGGCCGATCACGCCGCACATTCCGTAATGAGTGTGAAGTAATGTTTTCCTGATGGCCTCATAAGCTTTCTGAATGAAAAGCAATCCTGTTTCAAACGAGATAGAACCTGCAATGAACAGGGCGGCATAAATTCCCATACTGTAACCGGCCGTCATTCCCGGATTAACCCCGTTATTGAGAAGCACACGGGCGCAGCTGCAGCCATAGATGTACGACAGGTACTGGTTCAGCAGTTCATCTTCAATGAGGGGATTGGATTCGGCATGAAAGGCAAGAAGTTTTTCATCTGTACATGCCGCAGCTGTATTGAGATAAGATTGAAAAATCACATTGAATGCAGGAATGTTGCTGGACGGATCCTCGCGATAGTCACTTATAAAAGCCGGGAAAACGAATGCAGGTTTGTCTTCAGCCAAATGCGGAATTATTTATCAAGCTCCAGGAGGCGATTTTCGTGTTCGATGATCAGCAATTGCATTTCAATCAGCTGACCAATGGTTTCAACCGGGTGTTTAACGGCATATTTGCCGATAGTTTTAAGTTCAATATCCAAGTTGAACTTTTTCTTGAAAATCTCGATCAGTTCAAGGAACATCAGGGAATCCCCGTCAAGATCCTTGATTATGTTGGTAGCATCTTTAATCTGTGATTTATCTGCTTCACATTCTTCAGCAAAGAACGAAAAGACTGTCTCTCTGACTTCATTCCGGGTGTTCTCTGTGATTTTAGCCATTGTGGTATTTTTTTGCAAAATTATACTTTTCCATGATATTTCCGAAAAACAAGTGTGGCGTTATGGCCTCCGAAACCGAATGAGTTGGAGAGGGCTACCCGTATCTCTTTAGGCCTGCATTTATTTGGCACATAATCAAGATCCAGGTCGGGATCCGGATCTGTATAATTAATTGTAGGGGTAAGAATACCGTTTCTCAGGCTGAGCAGGGTGATGATACCTTCTATTGCACCCGCAGCGCCTATAGTGTGGCCGATCATCGATTTGGAGGAGGAGACCGGGATCTGATATGCTTTTTCTCCAAAGACCCTCTTTATGGCCAGGGTTTCATAGCGGTCATTGAGTTCTGTTGAAGTGCCATGGGCATTTATATAATCCACATCATCTTTTTCAATGCCTGCGTCCTTAATAGCTTTTTCCATGGTGGCTGACATTCCTTCACCGTCTTTCATCGGGGCCATAATATTGTATCCTTCGCTGGTAAGGGCGCTGCCTGCCAGTTCCCCGTAAATCATGGCATTGCGCCTGAGCGCATGTTCTTCGGATTCAAGGATCACAACCCCGGCACCTTCTCCGATGACAAACCCGTCCCTTTTTGAAGTAAACGGTCTGCTGGCGGCTTCAGGAGTATCATTGGCGACCGAAAGAGCATACAAGGCATTAAACCCGTTGATCTCCTCGGGATTTATAATTGAATCCGCACCTCCGGCAATCACGATGTCGGCATTGCCGTTCCTGATCATCTGCATTCCCATTGAAATGGCATAGGCGGAGGATGCACAAGCCGTATTTATAGCAAAATTGGGCCCCTGAAGCTGGTATTCAAGCGATATCCATGCAGGCATTGAATTGGTCATGCTTTTGAAAACCGTATTCTGGAGGGAAGTGTCTTTTTCAACGCTTGAGTTACCTGTATTGACAACCCCCATAATGACCGCACAGCGCGTTTTATCCTCTTGCTCAAAATCCAGTCCTGAGAGTGAAACTGCCTGTTTGGCCGCGACGAGGCACATCCTTGTAACCCTTGTCATTTGCCCTGATGCCCGTTTCTTAACAAGGGTTCTTGAAAATTCATCAAATTCGCGGGGAACCTCGGCGGCTATCCGGGTCGCGCATGAAGAGGCATCGAAAAGGGTGATCTGTTTCACCCCGCTTTTGCCTTCAACAAGGTTTTTCCAGAAGGTGTCCAATTCGTAACCCAGGGATGAAACAATTCCCATCCCGCTGACAATAACTTTTAACGGCATTTTAAAATTTTACTTGTTCAGTGCAATCGCCCAGTTTTTCAGCAGGTCAACATCTGCCTGGGTGGGAACGTTATCAGGATTGCTCTTGCGCCATTTTCCCGTGGGCATTTTTCCTTTGGAGACCTCTTTATACATATCCTGAGCTTTCCCTGCCTGTTTCTTTGCGTCATAGGAAGTCCAGGCTGCAAAATTCACATGTGCCTTTGCCATTCCGTTTCCATCGGCCCCGTGGCAATCCATGCATGCTTTCTGAACTATTTTCATCACTGAATCGGGCAATGCAGGATTTTCCGGGTTGTAACTGGAAGATACTGATGCGTTTGCAGGTCTGAAAGCGAGGGCTATAAAAAAGACTACGCCCAGCGAAATCCCTATAAATGTCATTGTTTTATTCATCTTATCATAATTTTGTCATAACAAAAGTACGCAATTATTCAAAGGGCCCCTTGTCGGTCCCGAAATATTCTTTTAATGCCTCGTTAAGTTCTTGTATGGTCAGGCCTGAGCGGGTAATCAACCGGCGGGCTGCATTTTTATATGTGAATTCCAGGTGGTTCCTGATCTCTTCAATCTCTTCAGGTATGGTCACAGTTAAGTTGGTTCCGTGTGTGTTTCCGGTATAATCATAAAATCCCCGGCCCGATTTTTTACCCAGGTTCCCCTGCGAAACTTTTATTTCAAGCTCCCTTATCAGCGGAGCGTAATAATCGGCATGCGGATAATTCCCGGTATAGTTTTTAATACTGAGAAGCATGGTATCAAGCCCTACATGATCGAAAAACTCAAAGATTCCCGATGGGAAAAGCGAGCCTTTTACAGCACTGTCGATCTCTGCAAAACCAGCCTTGCCCTGTTCGCTTATACGGAAGGCCTCATTCTGCACATCAAGGAAAATACGGTTAAGGATGAAGCCTTCATCCTCATTGAGGAGCAGAGTATTATGTTTGATGGCAGATACAAAAGCTTCAAGCCTGCCGGTAGTATGGTCAGAAGTCTCTGCTGATTTTATCACCTCGACTACATTTACAAGGTTCACAGGATAAAAGAAGTGCAAACCTGCGAAATTTTTCGCACGATCCGGGGAGGGGCATAGTAGTGAGGGATTAATGGAAGATGAGTTGGAAACCAGGATGGCACCGGGTTGCATTACCTTGTCGGCTGCAGCAAGGACCTCCTTTTTCACCGACATATCCTCAGGCACAGTCTCAATCACTATATCACAACCGGCCAGGTCCCTGAGATCCGCTGATATTTTTGTTTGCATCAGTTTGGCAAGCTTTTCAGCAGGAATGATCCCGTGCTCAGAAAGTCTGCTAATCTTCTTCTCAAATGTTTTCCGGATCTTACCCAGGTCGGCCCGGGGACTTACGATCCAGCAGAGGCTGAAACCCGATTCGGTTAAATATTGAATGAGGTTGGTCCCCATTTTTCCCTGACCTATAACACCAATGGTCTTGTCTTCAACGGCCCTTTCTTTCCACTTCCCGGTTTCCTGGGCCATGACAATCCTGCGGTATTCATCCATCCTCTGGTGGTGCTTCCTGATATTCCTGTTGACACCCAGCATGGTCAGCAGGAACCCCATCCCCTTATCTATGGCAATTTTCCTGCTCCTTATAAGGTTGAAAATAAAGCGGAACAATGCCTTACGGTCCTTGTCGGATGTCAGCACAAATTCCTTAAAGGTGATCCATGACAGACGGGCCTTAAGCCAGGCCGGGATATCGCCCCCCTGACGGGTGAATGCGCCGTTGCTGAACAGGGCTTCAGCCTTCTGCCTGATCACAGGAAATGAATAAAGCCGCGTTATCGTTTCCATGTATTTATCAAATATTCCGATCTGCGACATGTTCATATAGGCAATGGTAGGGAAGTGCCCGACCCCCAATTCGGGGTCGGTGTCGATTATCCTTCCTTCCGCCAGGAGTTTCCTATGGATTTCCGTCCCGGGAGGGGCGTTCAGAAGATGAAGGTTGACGTTAGTAAGATGGTGTTCAAGTGAGAAATTGAAGATACGTTCAAACTCATCTTCCGTATCATGATCAAAGCCTACGACAAAGCTGGCATTGATCTGTATTCCAGCCTCATGGATCTTTCTGATGGCTTCAGTATAGATGGAGCCGCCCCGGTTGTGGTGTTTCTGTGTTTCATCCAGGCTTTCGGGATTGAGAGATTCAAATCCCACCAGTATATTGAAACATCCGGCTTGGGCCATCAGTTTTAAAAGCTCTTCATCCGTGGCGACATCAAGACTGCACATACAGCCCCATGAAATGCCAAGAGGGATGAGGGCTTTCATCAGCTCTTTTGCGTACCTCTTGTTTATTGTAAGGTTATCATCGACAAAAAAGAAATATTTGGAAGGCGCTGCTTTGATCTCTTCAACAACGTTGTCGATCTCCCTGTACCTCATCTTCCTGCCAAAATTTTTCGAAACAAGGCAAAAGTCGCAGTTGAAAGGGCAGCCTCTCGATACCTGTATGGCAACCTGGAATATCTTATTCATGTTTACAAGATCCCAGCGCGGCGGCCTTTGGAGCCTGTATTCAGTATACGTGGCAGATTCGTATACCTGTTTCATTGCCCCCTTTTCAAAATCAGCGAGGCATTGTTCCCATTTACCTTCAGCTTCACCAACAACGACGGCATCTCCATGTTTCAGGGCTTCAGCGGTGAGATAAGAAGCATATGGCCCTCCGAATACCACTTTTGCTCCCATCAAACGATAATGGTCGCCAAGCTCAAATGCCCTGCCGGCAGTGGCAGCAAGGGTCGTGATCCCAACAATATCGGGTTTGATGCCCGTGGGAATGTCTTCGATCTCCTCATCATAAATGAAGATGTTATACTGGGAGGGAGTCAGGGATGCAATAGTGGGAAGAGCCAGGGGAAGCATCAGGCGCTTTTTTCCGAACATTTTTGCCATCTCGGAATGCGCAGGATAGTTGATGTACTTCTGCCTTGGGCTTAATAAAAAAAGATTATATGAAGGTTTATTATGATCCATTATAGCAAACAATGATTCAGGATTGATGCCAACTCATTACATAACCGGCCTGCATGAACTTGCTGACTTCGGTAACAAAGCTGAGAATAACATTCCCGTTGTTAAGGGTTTCTTCTTTCAGAATCCGGTCGAGGCATAAAAAAGCCATAGGAGGTCCGAGGTAACCCATAGTCGACATTTTAGAATACAAAGTGTGGCTGGGGATCCCAAGGGTCATGCATTCATCCATCACAAGTTCAGAAATATGTTTTGAAGGGAAATTTACCTGGAAATATCTTATTGTTCCAGGATCCAGGGGATACTGCTTCAGCATTCTTTTCAGACCGTTCAGGAAAACCGAACCATCAGGTTCATGAAAATTCTTCCTGAGTTCCTCCTGGAACATCTGGGCGAGGTGGTGATACCCTTTTTCAAATTCTTCTTTAGGGTTCATCCAGTATGCCGGTCTTTTATTTCCCATGGCAGATGGCTTGCTGCCCCCGGCTGATTCCATAAACACATGATCAACATAAAGCCCAGGTTCCTTGCCCGGAGCCGCCTGAAGGAATAGGGCAGAGGCTCCATCCGACAGAAAATATCTTAAAAAAAGCTCCTCTTTTGTCACCAGGGGCTGGTTGTAATATTCAGCGACCAGTTCTGAAGACGACATGCTCGAGGAAATGACCAGGGCGTTGTCGTAGCGTCCATAGCGGATCATATCATAGGCAACAAGCAATGATTTGTATGCTGAAGTGCAGTTGGCATGAATGGAAAGCTCGGCGCAACGCTCTATGCCAAGCTGCTCCTGTATCCTTACAGAAGCTGTGGGCATCTGGTCCTGGTGTGCACTGCCGTATACGATAAGCTTTACATCTCCTGCCTGAACGCCTGCGGCTTCAAGGGCCTGGCGGGCGGCTTTTACCGACATGCTTACATTATCCTCGGTAAACTTCCTGCTAACAGGATCAATAGCGAAATGATAATATTCTATTTCCAGGAGTTCGGCCATCAGGTCCTTTACTCTTTTCAGCCATTTAAGGGTCTTGGCAGGTGCTTCAGTCAGCTCGCCAAGGTAATGATCAACTTCCGATTTGGGGACGGGATGACCAGGGAGGAAGGAACCGCTTCCCGAAATTCTTACCGGGCGTGGAGATGTAGGGTGAAGTTCACTGTCCATCAGGAAAGATATTTTTTAATATACAAACCACGTTTTTCAACCCTGAAATCCTGCATTACCTGGCGTGCAAAATCATAAGCGGCCTGAATCAGGACCTTTTTAGGTACAACCTTATCAACAATCCCGTGATTAAGAGCATCCTCTGCGCTGAAGGTGCTTCCTTTCAGCACGCGTTCAAGGGCAAATGCCAGGCCCGACATGCTGCACAGCTTGTACATCCCTCCGAGGCCCGGGGCCAGGTTGAAGGAAGCCTCAGGAAGCCCGAACACGGCTTCTTCACCGCAAAGCCTGAAATGACTGAAGAGCGCGAGCTCCAGGGCGGAACCGAGGCAGACACCCCTGATCGCAGAGATCACCGGGATGCTGAGACTTTCGAGAAGTAAAAATGATTCATAATTTTTCGAAAGGAAATCAGGTATGTGCAAAAGTTTGCCGGTCTTATCCGTTACAGCATTTTCATTGATTTCCTTCAGAAGTACCGGAACATCTGCTCCCGAAGAGTAATGCCTGCCATGTCCGCTGATGATGAGGGCGCGGAATTCCCCGCATAAACTTATAAAATACAGGGCTTCTCCAAACTCCCTGAAGAATTCCATGTTCATTGCATTTGAAGGAGGTGAATTCAGCTCCAGCAGGCCGATACCTTCATCAAGAACCAATCGTATTGTTGAATATGCGGGTATCTTCATGTTATTGTTTACCTGAACCGTTCCTGCGCCTGGCTTCGGCAACAGCCAGCTCACAAAAAATCCTTGTTTCTTCTTTCATGGCTTCCTCCATGCTCAGGGACCTGGCGTTTTTCAATGCTTTCATGACTGCATTAATGACGGTCAAAGGCCTGTCCCTTGTTAGTTTCTGAAGGAACGTAAATGAATGATCAAAAACTTTATGCTTATTTACAATAAAATCAACAAGGTGCATTTCCTGGGCATCTTCAGCGTTGATCATATCCCCGCTCAAAATGAGTTTCATGGCCCGGGGAAAACCAGATTTCATATATGACCTTACTGTGCCTCCCAAACCGGGAATGACTCCCTGGTTGACCTCAGGGAAAGCAAACAAAGCATTCTCGGCGCAAATCCTGATATGACTTGCCAGGGCAATTTCAAGCCCACCGCCGAAACAAATCCCCTGGATGGCTGCTATAACAGGTATATCCAGGTTTTCGATGTGTTCGAGGACAGCTTTACCCTTGCCCATTTTTTCATTGATATCCTCCCTGTCACGGATCATCCTGAACAGGTTCTCAAGTTTTCCCCCGCCTGAGAAATGCTTTCCTGCCCCGCATATCATGATACCTTTGAGGTAATCATACGAAGTCCATTTCTTAAGTGTATCCAATGGGACAAAGTCAGGCTGAAAAAGATAATTCTCAGGAGGATTGTCCAGAGTTAAAATCCCTATATCATTCCTTATTTCCCAGCTTATTTTATTTATGGTTTCCATTGAGTCATTTAAATGTATCATGCAGAGAATACAGGGTCAATCCCGGCTGGTATATCATGCGTTATCCTCTGTTCGTCTACGAATACTGTCTTTACTTTCGCTCTTGCAAGTGGCTGCCCGGTTTGGCACAGCTTCATTTTCTGGTCAAAAATAATAAACGGCTCGTCTTTTCTGACGGTAGTCGATATTTCCACTTCATCACCAAGTTTCACTTCATGCTGGTATCTTAAATTCACTTCCACCACTACCAGGAAAAGACCGGAAGAAGTAAGTTGCTTCAGCAATCCTTTATCCTGGAACAATTCCCAGCGCGCCTGTTCAAAATAATTAAAGAACACTGCGTTATTTACATGCCCGTAAGAGTCAAGTTCATATCCTCTTGCTTTTATTCTGCTTTTGTACATCAGCTCAGGCTTTAATTTCATTAAAACGGCCCTTCATCTTCATAAATATAGTATCTGCTGAAGCAAGCTCAGCATACACTTCCATGTTAATAGGGTCCTGTATGGTTAACCTCATGTTCATAACGAGCAGGGGGCAGAGCAAAGGATTGATAAGGTTCAGGTATTTCACCTGGCTTGCCTGTGAAAGCATCAGTTTCCTTCCTGTAATCTCTTCTGCAAGCTCCCTCACCATTTCCACCTGGCAAACCCCTGGCAGCACAGGGTTCCCCGGGAAATGGCCCTGAAATATTCCATGAGTGCCGTCCAGATTCAACTGAACAGAGAACTTTTGAACAGGATTGTCGCCACCCTCAACAGGTAAAATTGTTATCGTATTGATTCTGTATAATTTATCTTTAAGCATCTTAGCATTTACCTGTCATCATTGCAAAAATACTAAATTAAGTTAATCGATACCGAATTACCTTCCAAGCAAGTTAAGGTCAAGGAGCATGCCTATCCTGGGGTTCAGTATATTTATACCGGAGGGGAAGGGGCCCTGGGTATACTCGAGCCCTATCAGTACTGCATCCACCAGGTTAGACCAGCCTGCCAGTCGGGTTAGTTTCCCATTTTCTTTATTAAAGTAGGCGAACAGGCTGGAGGCTGAATAATAATAAATATTATCGAGGGTTACGGGGTCCTTGTAATGTGACGGGTTGCCGCAGAATGATCCCGTAAAAAGCAGTACCCTGAAGTCATGCTGCAGGATATTAAGGAAGGCTTTTTTATTCAGGGGGCCGAAAACGTAATCGCAACGGTAAGAGTCTTTCCATAGTTCGAGGTCAAAATATGTCATCCCGATCTCGTTTGCGAAGCTGAAATGGAAAGAGGTATCTGATGTTTTTTTGATCAGGGCAATGCCGCTGAGGTGTTTTCCCCTGACATCCAGGGAAGCCTTGAACATTGCCTTGTCAAAATCCTTTGAAAACGGCGATTCCCATTCAGGGGCTTTGTCATCATGCTTTACCTCGGTAAGAGTCGATTTCTTTACCGGCGAGCAGGATACGACAACAATGAGCAGGATTGCACTAAGGTATCGCAAACTTCTCATCCGGAATGTTTTGGTTAATCTTTTTGCTCATGAATTCGATACGGGTATAATCTCCCGAAGCTTCCCGCATGACAAGTTTCTCGACCGTATAATCCGATTTACTGAAGAATAAAGTGATCTCGCTGATACTTCCCCTGAGCTTCTCGTTTACAGGGATCAGCAAAGCCTTGAACTGGTCGTGTTGATCAAAGATACTGCACTGGAAATTTTTTGTGTCCTGCAGCAAAGTGCCCTGGACAGCACCTATAAGTATATTGTTTACCTCCCTGAATACTTTATTTGACTGTATGCTGATGTGGTTTTCCTTATCCTCGTCCTTCACGTAGATGCGGTCATTATTGAAAATGATCAGGTAAGCGAAAGGATAAGTATATTCCCACCTGAGGAGCCTGTTTTTTTTCAGGTAAAAAATCCCTTTCGATACGATCTGTTCCTTGATTACACTGAGCTCCTTGGTCTGAATAAACCCGGATTCAAGGGAAACTGTCGATTTTGCAGCTTCGGCGATGCTTTTTTTTACCATTTCCGCGTCAGCGGAAGAGAGTGCTTTGACCTGACCCGAAGAGGGGAATGTGAGACAAGTGCAAAATGCAAAAAAACAAAACAGTCCGATCTTATTCATAGGCCGGCAGGTTTATGAGTTCATCAAGAGGGACAAATGCAAAGCCTCTTGCCTGCAATGATACGATTAATTTTTCAAGAATCCCTGCTGTCAGCAAACAGCTGTCATGAAACAGCAGGATGTCACCGGGGGTCACTTTCTTCAAGGCTTTTCCAAGCAGTGCTTCTGAGGATGAGGCCGTTGTATCGAAGGAACGGAACCTCCACGTTACGACCGTCATTCCTGTTTTCTTCACTGCCTTAGCCACCATAGGGTTGATCACTCCAAACGGAGGCCTGAAATACCGGATCGTTTTTCCAGTGACCGCTTTGATCTCTGAACCTGTTTTTTCGATTTCTGATGCCATCTTACCAGAACTCATGAGATCCCAGAGGTTGGTATGTGAATATGAATGGTTCCCGATGATATGACCTTCTTCATAAATCCGTTTTACCAGGGCTTCATTCCCGTTGATTTTTTTACCAATAAGAAAAAATCCTGCCCTGACTTTATGCTTTTTCAGTACATCCAGTATTCCCGGGCTTAAAGCCGCATCCGGGCCGTCGTCGAAGCTGAGTGAAATGGATTTGACTTTTCTGCTGCCCCCCGAGATTACCATCGGATAATGAAAACCCGAAGAAGGGAAGAAGGCCATTGTGACGGAGATGCCAAGGTAGGCAAGGACCAGGCCGGTATAGAAGGCCCAGGCTTCATCAAAGTACCAGGGAATGCAATCAGTGCATGCAAACACCCGGATTATTGTAAAAACCGAAAGCAGCAGGATCACTGCAGCTGAAAGATTTCTGAAGTTCAGTATCTTCACGGTTTACGGATCAGTATGAAGGAATGGTTCAGGCCGAGGTAATGGTTGTATATGAGGATGGTTTTGACAGGCCGTTCACCGGTGCCCCTGATCACAGCCTGTTCAGGGACATACCCTGATTTCATAATCATTGAAGCCATCCACAGTCCGAAAGCAGAAGAAGTCTGGTACTCCCCGCTGAGATGTTTCCATGCAGCGATATCTGAAGTTCCAAGTGAAGCTGTAAGCTCTTTATACATGCTGTCGGATGAGTTGTCTCCGTTCATCCCGCATACTGCCAGGTCGATGTCACCGGGAAGCATCCCGGCTTCTCCGAGAAATCCTTCAAGAATGGCAGGCAAAGAGTTATTAAGGCTTTTCGGGCTGAAGGTCTGAAGTCCCGACAATACAGCATAGGTTGATGGTCCGGGAGCGGAAGAAACCAGGAAAAACGCAGACCCTTCACCTGCTATACTTCCTTTTGCAGGATTTGAAAACAAACAGGCAGTATCAGCAGGTTTTCGCCTCCAGTGGCCCAGCCTTGAAGTTATTGCAAATGAGCCATTGGTGAGTTCGTCCATTCCTCCGGCCAGAACCGTTGAAGCTCTTCCGTTTTTTATCTGGACCATTGCATCGGTAAGAGCAGATTCAAAGGACCAGCCCCTGTGAACGTAAGTGAAATTGTAATTATGGCATTTAAGAAGAAGGGCAATCTGGGCCGATACCGTATTATGTGTAGATTGTATAAACGAAGTAGGGGTGAGCAGTTCCTCCTTGTTCCTGACCAGGGTGCCCAGGAATTTTTCAGTGTCCTCAAGGCATCCAAGACCAGTCCCGGTTATAATTGCATCGGGCATACTGCATCCTGAATCCTCAAGACAAATCCTTGACGAGGCAACGCCCATCTTGATGAGCCTGCCCATCCTGCGGAGGATGTCGGGACTGATGAAATCCCTGTAATTAGGTTCAATGCAGGCAAGGCGGTTCGTTACGGAAGTGACAGGTTCCTTAAGGAAACTGCTGTTATCGGAAGTCTTCTGGGGTGATATATTTCCCAGGCCGTTGATATATATGGAATCTGAAGTTATAACCATCGTTTCAGGGGATGTATTTTGACAAGACCAGGGATGAGTTGTTCCCGCCGAAACCGAAGGAATTTGACATGACATGCTTCAGGCTGGCATCATGGATCAGTTCCGTTACCGGTTTAATATAAAGCTCCTTCATGGGTGTCGACCACCGAAGGTTCGGGAAGACGGCATCCTGTTGAATCGAAAGGAGGGAAATAACTGCTTCGATGGCTCCTGCTGCTCCAAGGGTATGACCGGTAAAGGATTTTGTGGAACTGAAAGGCGGTACCTTTTCCCCGAATACATTCTGAACGGCAACCCCTTCACTGAGATCGTTATTCTGTGTACCTGTACCATGGACATTTATATAGCTGATATCTGCAGGCAGAAGGGTTCCCATATCAAGCGCTTTTTTCATGGCAAGGGCGGCGCCTGTTCCTTCCGGGGAAGAGGCAGTCTGGTGATAGGCATCGTTTGCATTCCCATAACCGCTAAGGATGCCGTAAATGGGCTTGCCATGTTTCAGTGCATTCTCTTCAGTCTCCAATACAAGGAATGCTGCCCCTTCACCAATGGTAAGGCCTGCACGGTTCCCGTCAAACGGCCTGCATCCTTCCTTGTCAAGGATCATCAGCGTATTGAAGCCGTTCAGTGTAAAGCGGGTAACTGCATCGGTTCCCCCTGCGATAACCCTGTCGAGCATTCCGGCTTTGATAAGTTCTGCTCCCAGCATGAGAGAATTTGCCGAAGAACTGCATGCCGTGCTTATGGTCGTAGTAAAATCTCTGATGCCTAGAAAGCCTGCGATTTTTTCAGTACTGTCTCCGCAGTCATGGTTGACCACCTCTCGCAGCCTGCCTTTCGAGGTGTTTTCAAGGAATGGCGGATAAAAATCCTCGCTGCGGTCCATGCCTCCGACCGTGGTGGCTGATATCAGTCCGGTACGAAGTTCCTGGCCTGCAGCATAACCTGCCATCGCCGCAGCCTGCATGGCGGCTGCTATCCCGAGAAGCGAGGTGCGCGTGTAATTCCTTACGCTCCGCAATCCACAGTGATCAACTAATTCTTTATTGCTTAACTTGACCTCTGCCAGGGGGAGTTTTCCTTTATGAATGGTCTCAAACCTGGTGATCCCGCCAATACCGGAATGTCCGCCGATCAATGAATCAAGCACATCACCGGCATTCAGGCCGATAGAAGAAACAATGCCGTACCCGGTTATCACAACACGGTGTCCCATGAATTTTTAAAAGAATTTAGCCTGCAAAATTAGAAAAATTCCGGAGGATTACTTCCTGACCAGTATGAGGGCATGATCAGTATTTCGGTAATGATTGTGGATCAGGATGTTTTCGATTTTTTTTGGAGCAGCGGATTGAACTACCAGCGAAGAGGGGATAAACTGCTTTTTTAAAATGCCAGCTGCAACAAACAGGGCAAAACCTGAAACAGTGTGATATTCCCCGCAAAGATGTTTGTACATAACACGGGCTGTATGGGGAAGGGCCAGGGAAACGATTTCTTCGCAGATCCTGTCGTTTTCCGCATAACCGTTGTTCCCCATCATTACGAGGTCAATTTCATCGTGGCTGAGCCCGTTCTCGTTCAGAAAGCTCGTAACCAACGTAGCTGTTTCACTTGCTGATCCAGGCTTATATAAAGTTCCGGCCGCTACAAGGCGGGCATAGGTATGATCGTTTTTTTCTCCTGAAATTATAAAATATGCAGATCCTTCACCGGCTACAGCTCCGGGTGTTCCGCAGGACCAGAGGTCAAGATTCCTTATTGCTTCCCGTTTCCAGATCCCCAGCCTCCTGATGATGGTAAGATGGTTCATCGTCATCTCGTCTATACCGCCTGCCAGAACATTCACAGCAGATCCTTCGCCTAACTGGAGAAGAGCATCTATGAGGCAGCTCTCCAGCGAAAAACACCGGTGAACATAGGTTGAGTTGTACTCGTGGCATTTGAGAGCTATTGCGATTTGGGAGCTGATGGTATTGTATGTTGATTGAATAAAGGGGGTTGGATTCAGGAATTTCCCTTCAAGAGTAAGTTCAGCGAGGATCTTTTCGGTATCCTCCACGCTTCCCAGGCCTGTACCTGTAATAATGGCATCAGGCATGCCGATTCCGGCATCCTGCAAGCAAATCTTTGCAGAGCTTATACCCATTTTAATCAGGCGGCTCATTCTCCTTGCAGCAATAGGATCGATATATGTTTTGAATACAGGTTCGACGGCTTTCAGGAAATCCCCGGTATGCTCCACAACAGGCTCAAGGAATTCCTGGCCAGGCAGCGTATTCTGGGGTGAAATGATCCCTATACCGTTAATATATGCCATACTTTTTAAAAATAAGGGAGGTGTCGTTTCCGCCGAATCCGAATGAATTGGTCATAACCACATTAAGATCAATGCCCCTGATAAGTTCCGATGCAGGCCTGAAGTTAAGTTCAGGCATGGGGGTTGAGAAATTCATATTAGGCCAGATAATTCCATTCTGAAGAGCAAGAATTGCGATGATAGCCTCGGCAGAACCTGCAGCTGAGGTCATATGCCCTGTGAATGGCTTGGTTGAACTTATATAAGGTACTTTTTCAGGGAACAGGGTTTCAATGGCACGTCCTTCGCTAAGATCGTTATTGTCGGTTCCTGTACCGTGGGCGTTGATATAACCGATATTATAAGGATGTTCACCGCTCATATCAAGAGCTTTTTTCATAGCCAGGTAGGCCCCGGTTCCATCGGGGGAGGAAGCTGTCTGGTGAAATGCCTCACAGGCATTGCCATATCCTGTAAGCTCGCAGATAATCCTGTTGCCTGTCTTTCTATTGGCTTCTTCGGTTTCGAGAACCAGGTAAGCTGCCCCTTCGCCAAGGTTGATCCCGTTCCTCGTTGCATCAAAAGGCCTGCAGGGCTTTTTATCGAGGATCTTAAGAGCATTGAAACCATTAAGATGAAACTTTGTAAGGGATTCGGTCCCTCCTGCAATTGCACAATCCAGTTTGCCTGCTTTCATCATCCTTGCGGCGAAGAGAATTGAATTGGCCGCCGATGAACATGCCGTGCTTATGGTTGTCATGAATCCCTTCAGACCAAGGTAGTCAGCTATCTTTTCAGTGCTGTCGGCACAGTCGTAAATGTCAATAAACTCATTCCTGCTGTCATTGCCGAGAAAATCCTGGTAGTATTTTTCGCATTCATCCATTCCTCCAACCGTGGTGCCGGATATGAGGCCGGTTCGGAGCCCCATGTTTTCTGCGAGATGTGCATGGATAAACGCTTCCCTGGCTGCAATCATTCCCAGCAGGCTGTTCCTTGAACAGGCTTCAGTTCCTGAAATCCCTGCAAAGGCAAGCAGTTCCTTTTTAGACAAAGGAACTTCCGATACGCAAAGTTCCTCACTCAGGCTTGTTTCTATATGCCTTACAGGGCCAACAGCTGAACGAAGGTTGAGTAAAGAATCAAGATTTTCCTGAACATTGTTACCAATACCGGAGATGAAACCCAGGCCGGTAACAAAAATCCTTGAAGGCATTTAGGCTTTCTTTTGATGCTCTGTAATGAATTCGGCCATCGTACGGATGGAATAAAAAATCTTTTTCCCGTCTTTGGGGTCCTCAATTTTAATGCCGTAATTTTTCTCAAGCAGGACTATTAGTTCCAATGCATCGATTGAATCCAGTCCAAGGCCCTCGCCGAACAACGGGGCATCAGGATTAATATCACCCTCGGAAATATCTTCGAGATTAAGCTGTGCGATAATTTCTTTCTTCAGTTTGTCGATCAGTTCATCCATATTAAAATCAGTTTACATTCATTAAATCATTCAGTGTGGCTTCTGTGAAAGGCAGGGGCGCAAATTCCTTTTTAATTACTGCCCCGCTACCTTCTTTTTCAACCAGGGCCATCACAGCCTTGAAATTGTTGCCCAGTATTTCAACCCAACCGCAAATACAAGCCTCTGCATAGCCGTTATCAAGAAGGTCCGAAACATACTCCTGCAACTGTGCGGGGTTGAACTTTTCGCTGACCAGGAATGCATTTTCCCCTTTGAACCCGTTCCTTATGCAGATCTCTCCGATAACTATATTTGCCAGGGTATAGACAAACACTGACGGGCTCGGGAAGTACGCCGACCTGTTCCTGATACTGTCCTGGTGGGCAAGGTCTGTATCAAGGCTGGAACTTGAATTGGCAAGCACTACAGCGAGTGATCCGGGTTTAAATCTACCAGGGTTTTCATTCCTGAGCAGCAATTCAGCAGATATAAATCCCAGTTTGCTCAATGAATCCATTTTGTAAAATTTGGGATAGGATACCTGCTCCTGCTTGTACAGTGCCCTGATAAACTCTGCAAAAGTAGCAATTTTTTCCTGATAAAAGATAAGTCGCTTGTTAACAACCACTTTACCTTCCCCAATATAGGTGTATGCCGTGATCTGATTATCCATTTTCAGGTTTTCTGAAATACCAGCGCCGCATTGCAGCCTCCAAATCCGGATGCTGTTTTTAAGCAGGTATTGACAGGCTTATATGTTGTTTCTTGTATCACGTTTATTGTTTCAGTAACACCCGGGGTTTCATACCCGGCCGACCTGAACAGGCAGTTCATCTTCATTGACCGGATGAGGGCCGCTGATTCCATAATACCTGAAGCGCCCAGCGTATGCCCCCAGTAACCCTTGAAACTATTAACAGGAACCTCGTTCATCCTGCTAAGCGATATCGCCTTGGCTTCCATTTCATCATTAAAGGGGGTTGCAGTGCCATGAGCGGAAATATAATCAACATCACGGTTCACGAATCCCGATTCACGGATCGCGGTATTAATAGCCATGCTCAGTTCTTCACCGGTCCTTGAAGGACCTGATATGTGATTGGCATCATTACTTACTGCTCCTCCTGCAAGCAGGATGCTGGTCGATCCCGTATCCGGAGGATTTGCCGATAAAACTATAGTTCCGCAGCCTTCACCCAGCGAAAGCCCCTTGCGGTTAAGGTCGAAGGGCTTGCATGGTTCTGAGCTCAGGGCCTGGAAAGACTGGAAGCCTGAAATTACGAATTCTGTTGCAATATCCCCGCCTGCAACAACCGCATAATCATATTTTCCTGACCTAAGCAGGCGGCTTGCTTTGATCAGTGCCATCACTCCCGAAATACAGGCATTGCTGATGATCAGCGGGGTGTTCGCAAAGCCGAAAAAGTCACGGATCACGGAGGCAAGTGCCCAGAGATATATCCGCTTATGGTCAAACTTTGCTGTGAACCTGTCTTCCAGCAGATTAATGTTTCCTTTAGTTGTTGAGAGTATCAGGATAAGCCTGGGATTGCCGGCCCTGACCGAAATATCCTGCAAGGCCCCGGCAATTGAGAGAATCAGCATTTTCTCCAGCCTTGTATAAGATCCGGATTTATGTTCAGTTTTATAATTATCGAGGATGGCTTCAAATCTCTGTTCCGTCTGAAAAGTATCAACTAGCGAGAGTGCTACAGGATTAAAATAAAGAGCTGTGTCCTGATGAATACTTATCCCGGAGGTCCCTGAAAGAAGTCCATCGGCATTCTCTGAAGCTGTAAAACCCAGGGAGGAGATAATATTTTCAGAAATGGCGTAAACTGGTTTCATCTATTAAAATTATTCAATTCCCCATTTCTTTTTCCATCCGGTATAGAATGCGGGAGAGGTCAGCAGCAATTCGCCTTCAGGAGTCAGAAAGACCTGGGTTGAACTTCCGGTTGCCATGATTTCCCCGTCTTTCTTCCTGCTTACAACATATTCGAAAACTATTTTAGCAGCTTCCGTAGGAATGTATTTTGTTTCCACAACAAGTTCATCCCCGTAAACCAATGGCTTTTTAAAATCACAATTCACTTTTACAATGGGGATCATCACATTATGACGGTATACTTCAAGGTAACCCAGGTTATATTTAAGGCCGAAGGATTCCCGCCCGTCTTCGAAATATTTCAGGTAATTTCCATGCCATACAATTTTCATGGAATCAACTTCGCTGAACCTCACACTAATCTCTTTCCTGTCGGTAAGCATCATATTAATTGTTTAAAGGGGATTTGACCCGGCGGTACAACAAAGCTATTGAAATAGTTATGACAAAGAAGCAGAGCAGCTTAAAAACCTGTGGCAATATATCCGCTATGGTGGCCTGCCGCAGGAAGAGATCAATAAAACCTACATGGGCCCAGTTGAGAGGCGACCATAAAGCAAGAGATCTCATCGCTTCTGGCATAAGGTAGACCGGGACCCACAACCCGCCCAATGCGGTAAGGACGACTACTGAAACGACTCCAAAAGCGGCAGCCTGCTGATGGGTCCTTGCGATAGTACCTACGGCTATTGCAAAACCAAGTGCAGCAAGGCTTGAAACTACCATCATCAGGAGGATACCCATGTAATTTGATCCTACAGTGAGCGAAGGAATGTTTGCGAGAGGCAGAACATACCTTCCTGCGAGCATCATGAGGATAAACTGTATGACACATACAACGGCATATACGCTGACCTTAGCCATGAATATCGTAAAATAAGAGACAGGCATGGTATTGATCCTGATCATGCTGCCTTCGTCCCTTTCCTTGATCATGCTGCCAGTCATTGGGATCACGATGAAGAACATGGCAAAAAGCGCCCAGGCAGGCACATTGTGCTGGGTGGTTGATGGAATGGCTTTCTCATCTTTTCCCCCGGGAAATATCTCGGTAAAGAACACTGATTCCCTGTAGTCCATCTTTGGCGGGCGGTATTGGGGGAACATTTTCCTTAGTTCAGTATTGAACGAACTGAAGATCATGGAAGACTCAATGAACATGCTGTATTCCTTCATGGTCGACATGAAAGCATATTTGAAGGTCCCCTTGATTCCGGGATCAAAATATATAAGGATGTTGATTGAATCATTGACCTTGATGTCGAGAAATGGATTATCTACCGGCATCATGATACCTGAAACGATCTGGGTGACCATCACCTGGACCTTATGCCTGATGATCCCTGTAGATCCTTTGGGAATGATCACTCCGATATTGTATTCACCTTTGGCAATTTTTTGTTTGGCAATTTCCCTGTTGACAGGCTTTCCGTCTATGCTGGTGTATATTTTAAACACATTGGAGCCTTTAAGGCCTTCCTGAATTTTGGCTCCAAGAGTATCCTGGTCTTCATCCACAAGCAATACCGGGATCGAAGGATCCCTTGAGAGAGAACTCCAGCCCTGTTCCTGCACCAAAGCAAGGATTGTCACCATGATCATCGGCATGAGGAACAACATGATAAGACCGGCAAGATCCCTAACCAGGATCAACGATTCTTTGCGACAGGCAGAAAAAAATTTGAACATCAAGACTTATTTATGCTGTTAATCCCTGAGATCCTTACCAGTCAGGTGAAGGAAAATATTCTCAAGGTCTTTGAATTCCGGATGCTCGGCAACAAGTTCACGGGGATTTCCCATGGAAATGACTTTACCCCGGTCTATAATGGCAACCCTGGTACAGAGTTTCTCCGCTTCTTCCATATAATGGGAGGTATAGATCACCGTTGTACCTTTCCTGTTAAGTTCCTTAAGGTATTCGAGGATTACGACCCTTGACTGCACATCAATGCCAACCGTAGGCTCATCCAGGAAAATGATTTTCGGGTCATGCAGCAACCCGGCGATCAGGTTGACGCGCCTTTTAATACCACCGGAACAGTTGGCAATTTTTTTATCCGCATGTTTTTCCAGGCCAAATACAGAAAAACCCTCTGCAATCTTTTCCCTCAGATGCGCTCCCCTCAGCCCATACATGTTGCCGAAGAAAGTGAGATTCTCCCAGGACGTAAGGGTAGGATAGAGGGCTACATCCTGCGGAACAACACCTATGATCTTTTTGATCGCATTGTGATTTGAAAGGATATCCATTCCGTCAATCCTTGCACTTCCTTTGGTGGGGTTAAAAAGTCCACACAGAATAGAGATGGTCGTGGTCTTCCCGGCCCCGTTAGGACCAAGCAGGCCAAATATCTCTCCCTGGTTAATGTCCAGGGAAATACCTTTTATGGCTGCCTCATCAGATCCTTTGTAAATTTTAACAAGATCCTTTATTTCGATGATTGCTTTCCCCTGCATCAGATCTTCACCTTTTCAATCTTTTTAAAAACCTGCTCTTCCATGCCTGCTATTTCAAGCATCATATCACCCAAGGTATTGTAATCCTCTTCGGGCTGTGATGATCTGTTCTTGCAGTTCCTTGCACCGATATAAGTGAACTCCCTCCATTTGTTGGCCGTGCGTCCCATAAGGTCTGCGGCATCCAGAAGAACAGCATTCTCGAATTTCTGGCCGCTCTCCTTAAGGAATGCGCCGTAAATATACCTGAAACCAGCTCCGCCTGTACCGAAATCCTCGGCCATCCTGAGTATTTGTCCAAGATAAAAAGCGGCCTTCTGGTTACCGTGTTTCTTAGGCCATTTCTTGATGTCGCGGCCCATCACTTTCATACCTTTTATCCCAATAAGCCAGAATGGCACCTTGGTCATTTCGTAAACGCTCTTTTTAATCCCGAGTTCAACTCCTTTTTTTATATCCAGTTCTTTAGGCATCTGGTTGATCCAGTACATTTTTCCCTTTGGGGCAAAAGCTCCCTTTGCCCAACGCACCCGCACAAGGTCTTCATAGGTTAATGTCTGCGGATGTTCCATTACCGTATCACTGATATGATAGAGATCTCCTTCCTTGCCGTATACCACCATATTATGCATGTTATAATGCTGGCGGTATTCAGGGGGGAAGAAGGTAAGGTTAAAAACGCCAACCTGAACACCGGTTGGGATTCCTTTTCCAAGGTTCCTGTCAAGGGCATCCATGGAGTCCTTTACATTGGAGAATTTTTTTATGACTGTGGCATCAACCCCCAGGTATTTCGCTGAGCGGCGGAATACGGTGTTCGGAAGATTGCGGAATGACATCATAGGGGCAAACATCAGCTTGATAAAGGGAAGGTAACTGAAATATATCCCCGTACCTATGCCGAATGCCATGGGTTCCGACATTTTATAGCCATAGAAATTATAAAGGTTTGAAGTGGCTCCGCTTTCGCAATGGCCTGCCTGGCGGTGGGTATAATTGATCATTAAAGATTTGCTGTCCATTATTTACCTGTTAATTGTTCAAAGTTTTTCAATTGTTCCATGGAGATATTGAATGCCTCGGCATATTTTGCAAGGGTCTTATCATTCAGCCGTTTAAAGAAAAAAGGCTTGATATGCAGTTTGACTTTCCAAATGGGAACTCCCGCCATCATTGATAATCCCATGGGATCAGCAAGAATCTTTTCCATATAATATGCAATAGGGCTAACTTTCCCTGCCAGAACCTTCTGCTTTGCTTCTTCGGCACGTTCATTAAAAAGATCCCATGCCTGTTCAAGAACCACCCTGTCGGGCTCGCCATGATAACTGACAGACTTCTCGAAGTTGCCGTTCTCATCGTAAGAATATAACATTTCACGATACTGGCCGTAGCTCTTGTCCTTGTAAACCGGGTTTGAATTTTCCATTTGTTTTTCCATCGATGGATTTTTATAAACCTGCGAATTTATTAAAAATTCCGTTCCGGTTCTTATTATCTTATTTTAACCAGATTACGGAATATCTTCTCCTCCCGGTCGGCACACTCCATCAGCATGTCGGCCAGCTCATCAAAGGATTGGCCTGGTCCGGACCTCTTCTTACAATTTCTTGATCCCAGGTATGAAAACTGCCGCCAGTAGTTGGCATTATGTCCCATTTCCACCGCAACCTCTTTTATCCAGTCCTGTTTCAGAAAGGTCCCGGCTTCATCAAGAAAAGTACCGTAAATAAAACGGAAACCTGCTCCTGCCGTGCCAACCTCTTCCTCCATCCTCAGAACCTGGCCCAGGTAGTAGGAGGCTTTCTCTTCTCCCAGTTTTTCTGGCCATTGCCTCATCTGCTTTGCCAGGTAACGTATACCCTTGGTCCCTATGAGCGGAAAAGGCACTCCTACCATATTCCCCGCCGTTTTGCGTATCCCTTTGATAATTGCCTGTTTCAGGTCGAATGATGAAGGAAAGGAATATGGATAATACATTCTCCCCCTGGGTGCAAAAGCTCCTTTTGCAAACCTCACCCTTACCAGGTCCTCATAACTGATCCTGACTTTCCGTTCCATGACTGTGTCACTGATCAGGTAAGAATCATCCGTCTTTCCATATACAACCATATTATGCATATTGTAATGCATACGGTATTCGGGTGGAAAGAAAGGAAGATGGAACGTTCCTACCTGCAAGCCAACGGGAAAACCCTGGGCAAGTACCTCATCCAGCTTATCCATTGAAGCTTTCGGATTACTGAACCGGTATATATGGGTTTTTATCCCCAGGACTTTGGTGGTACGTGAAAATACCATCCCTGGCCAAACCCTGAATGATGTGACAGGAGCATGCTGCATCTTCAAGAAGGGGAGGTAACTAAAAAAAAGACCTGCGCCGATGCCAAACGCCATAGGCTCGCTGAGGCTCAGTTTATGATAATTCAGAAGATTGGAAGTCACGCCGCTCTCGCAATGCCCTGCCTGACGGTGCTCAAAGTTCAGTTCTGTCATTATTTAGTTTATGGGAGGATTCTTAAGTTCCTCAATAGTAATGTTAAAAACAGAACCATACCTGCCAAGAAGGCCCGGTTTCAGTTTCTTAAAGATCCCCGGTTTAAGATGGCGCTTAATCCTCCATTTCATAATCCCGGTATAAGCCGAAAGCATCGGCAGTTCCATAAGGTTCTTTTCCATATGCCAGGCAAGAGGACTGAGTTTGCCCGCTGAAATTTTTACCGCAACTTCCTTAAGCCTGTCTTCAGCTGCATCCCATCCCTGCTGAATAATAGTCTGGTTACCATGATATTGATAATCAACCCTGGCCACATATCCCTTTTCAGGATCAAAGCCATAATGCAATTCCCTGTTGTTTCGATAGATCAGCTCTTTGTTTTCTTCATCAGACATCCTAAGAAAAGCTTTAGTGTATTTATTGCTCAGGATTCAAGGAAAATCCTTAGTTCACATTGAGCAATGATTTCATCATGCAGTGTGATTGAAGCTGCTACTACGGACGCATTGAGTATTTCATGAGTGACAGTAACTTTGGTAAAAATCTCATCTCCTGATTTCGGCATTTTTTTTATCTCAAGATCCCTGATGGCACCAATAAATCCCAGTTTTGGCGGGGCGGCTTCCTCCCCGGATTTACCCGAACTTCCCGCCGCGGCAGTCTGCGCCATATTCTCAATTAAGCCGGGTTCACGAAACAGTCCATCCGCCAGGAAAACATTATCATCCCTGATCCTGAAAGAAGTAACCGTGGTTTTGTCTTCCATCCTGACTATACAGTCTACCATGACCATGGGCGGTTTCTGCGGAATATTTATTTCTTTAAATGATGCCATAATGACCCTTTGCGGTTTCTGCTTCTCATCCTGTTCATTGCTGTTGCCACATCTTCATCTGCGAACACCCAGCGCCTGCCTGATTTTTCAGCCCTTTCCTTCAGCGTCTCATAATTGACCGCATGTGAAACGTAATAGACAGGTTCAATAATTGGTTCATCCGGGGTAAGCAGCCCTTCGGCAATGCTGATCTCATGAAGTTTTGTTCCACGGTAGATCCGCATCCCAACATACGGGAAAAAGACAGTATTTTCGATGCGTTTCGAATTCTCAAAACTTTCATCAACGGTCTGATCGGTCTCTCCGTAACCGCCGATGATCATGAAATGGCAGAAATATACCCGGGCATCATTGCAATATTGTGAAACCCTCACCACCTCATCCACATCGAAATGCTTGCCGTAGTTTCTGAGCGTGGTATCCGACAAGGATTCAGTTCCGAATTCTATATGCGTCAGGCCTGCCCTGGCGAAGAGCACAAGCAGGTCTTTAGTGAGCTTATGAGGTGAGAAATAAGCTCCCCATTTAAGTTTCATGTTCGATTTAATGATTTTCTCGGCAAGCTCAATATTGAAATTGTTGCTGATGTTGAAAACCGAGTCGGTGAAGAAATAATAATCGACATTATGATGATAATACAGATCGCGCAGGGTGTGCAGTATCCGGTCAGGATCAAGAGTCCTTACCTGGTGGCCTTCGATAAGCGGATAGGTGCAATAAATGCAGTTATACGGGCAACCGCGTTTGGTCTGGATGTTGATCATTCCGCTTTTCTGCCAGTAGTATTTCACCATCCCGGGATCAAAAGACAGCTCTGGTGTCTTGATAAAATTTTCCCTAGAATTCTGTCTGATCTGGCCGTCCAGTTTGTAAACAAGGCCCTGAATGCTCAGGTCAGGCTTACCTGAAGCTATGCTTTTCAGCAGCATGAAAAGACTTTCCTCGCCCTCACCGGCAACACCGAAATCCGGCTGCAGCAATTCGAACAACTCGGTAGGATAAATGGAGAAAGCAGATCCGCCTACAATAAATGACGTATTGATACCCGATTCCCGTATAACATCAGCGATCACTTTATAATTACCCACAAAGCTTTCCTTCGTATAGAAATTAACATCATCGATATTCCGCAGGGAGAGGCCTGTGTAATCGGGTTTGAAGGATCTTAGTATATTCTTCAGGTCTTCGCTGCTTTGGACGTTAAAGTCAACAGCCCTGATTTCAAGATCAGGCATACGGTCGGAAAGGTATGCGTACAGGTAAGATATTCCGAGGGGATATACAGGATAGGGGTTGGCATACTTGTTGGCAGAAATGAGTAAAAGCTTTTTCCCTTCCTGCCCTTTGGCGGGGGAGGTGGTTTTTTCAACGGCACGGCGGTTCTCATGCTGGGAATCCGACTTCGGCAACTTCCAGAAATCATAATAATTAAACCACTGCAAGGGATATTTGTAGACCACGGTTTCAAAGGCATCGACAAATTTCCTGACAGCTTCCGCGAGTATGACGTCCCTCTTTTTCAGGTTATTTGAAAATTCAATATGCTGCAGGGGAGTGGCATAAAAATGATAATGCGACCTGGTTTCTTTGACGGCAAATACATACGAAGCAGGCACGTTGAACCTTGCAGCAAGATTGACGGGCCCGAGTGGGAATGCAGCGGGTTTCCCAAGGAAATCGGTTATGACTGTCTTGTTCCCTTCCATGTAGCGGTCGCCATGCATGGCAATGATCTCGCCTCTCGAAAAGGTTTCCTTGATCTCCTGAAGGTGGGAATAATCTTCCTTGATAATAATAAAGTTCACATTACGGCGGAGCACCTCGGCAAGGTATCCTTTGATTTTCTGATGTTCCGCATCGTACATCAGGATATTGATTTTTTTCTCAAGCCTTACAAGCAACTGCCCTGCGATCTCCCAGTTCCCGACATGACCGCTGATTAGCAACCCTCCGTTCTCCATCTGGCGCAGGTACTCTTCGCCTTCAAAATCGAAAGTGAATCTCTGCTGAAAACCCGCCAGCATGGCGAGCTTATCGATCAGGATCTGGCCGAAAAAGAAATAATTCATGTAAATACTGAATACAGACTTCAGTTTCCCGTAATTCATCCTTCCACGGAAGTACCTGTAAATTGCAAGAAATGCACTCCCTGATGAGAACATGAAGTATGAGACAACGAAAATCAGCAGGAAATAGGCGAAAGAAATTCCAAGGTTTTTCAGTGTCCAGACAAATATTTTATAACCAAGAACTCCTCCGCGGGTTTTACCTTCCCAGGATTCCATCTATGCTAATTTGAACTGACACGTTTAATGATATAATCGTAAAAATCCTGTAAACTTTTTATTTCTGTCATTTCTTCTGCCTTCATTTTGACCCCGAAATTGCGTTCAATGATCACAAATAAATCAACAAAATCAAGGCTGTCAATCTCAAGATCTTTTTTGAGGTCCGCTGCAGGGCTGATTTTGTCCGCATCAATTTCAATCTCATCAACCAGCAACTGATTTATCTTATTGATAATCTCGTCGTTTTGCATTATATAGTATGCTTTTGTAATGCAAAAATAGAAAAAAAACCGAATCAATCAGAAAGAGGTTTTCCTTACTACAAGGGAGGAGTTGGTTCCGCCGAACCCGAATGAATTGGAAAGGAAGGCTTTGATTTCATGCGGAGTCGTTACTGTAGCAAGGTTCAGACATGCAGTGGCGGGGTCAGGATTTTCAAAGTTTATGTTCGGGGCAATGAAATTATTATTCATCATCAGGGTTGAATAAATTATTTCACTGGCTCCGCCCATCCACATTTCGTGGCCTGTCATGGATTTTGTGCTGCTTACCAGGGGCATATCTTTCCCGAAGACCTGGAAAATTGCCTGTGCTTCGTTTCCGTCACCTGCAGGGGTCGATGTGGCATGTGCATTTATATAGTCGATTTCCGAGGATGACATCCCGGCTGCTTTAAGCGATTGTTGCATGGCTCTTGCCGGACCATCGATATTGGGCAGGGAGATATGTTCCCCATTCGAAGAAAAGCCATAACCTACAACCTCTGCAAGGATGTTAGCTCCGCGTTTTTTTGCAGATTCATAACTTTCAATGATAATTGATGCAGCACCCCCGCTCGGTACCAGGCCGTCCCTGTCCCGATCAAAGGGTCTTGATGCCTTTGCCGGTTCAGACTCACGTAATGAAAAAGCATTGAGGGCGTCAAAACTTGCGGTGGATTCAGGGTTGATCTCCTGTGCACCGCCGCAGATGATCATATCCTGCAGACCGTCCTTAATCAGCAGATAGCCGATACCAATGGCATGTGAGCCGCTAGCACAGGCGCCGCTTACCGTAAAATTGATCCCCCTCAGTCTGAAGATCACCGAAAGGTTCATCGACACCGTCGAATTCATCGACTGGAAAATGTAACCTGAACCGATCAGCATGGTGTCTTTCTCTTTTCTTAGTATATCAACCGATTCTACAACAGGCAATGCCGAGCTGTCATTCCCGTATAGAATGCCTACTTCGTTCCTGTTAAGAAAATCCTGATCAATACCTGCATTCTTCAGAGCTTCAAGGGTGGCCATGTAGGCATATTCACCCTGGACGGGCATTCCCACTCTCATCCTGCGGTCAAGTACCCCTTTCAGAACCGGGCGTTCAACCATTCCTGTAAGTGCTGAGCGAAACCCCAGTTCTTTTCTTTTGTGGTCCAGTATAATTCCGGATCTGCCATGATAAAGGGAATCTTTAACGTCGGCAAGATTCTTGCCGAGAACAGAATATATTCCCATGCCGGTGATGACGACTCTACGCATAAATAGTGTTCGCCAAAGGCAAAATGAGAACACAAAAGAAATAAACAATTGGTGCGAATAAAGGCGAAAAGCGAAAAGCGAAATTATTCATTTTTCTATGTATAAAGACCACCATTAACGTTGATTACAGAACCCGTGATGTACGATGCCTCTTCGGAAGCGAGAAAACGAACAACTGATGCGACTTCTTCAGGTTTGCCGAAACGCCCCATGGGGATCATGGCTTTAAGCTGTGCTTCGTCAAGGTCTTTGGTCATATCTGATCTTATAAACCCGGGGGCAACTGCATTCACCGTCACATTTTTCTTTGCAATCTCCTGGGCCAGTGCTTTGGTTGCAGCAATTACACCTCCCTTGGCCGCAGAATAGTTTGCCTGTCCCGGCAGCCCCTTGATCCCGCTGAGGGATACAATATTGATGATCCTGCCCCACTTGTTTACCAGCATATCCTTCAGGAGAAACCGGGTAATATATAAAAAGCTGTTCAGGTTTGTATTTAGGACATCACTCCATTCTTCATTCTTCATCCACATCAGAAGCGCATCTTTCCTGATGCCAGCATTATTCACCAATACATGGATATATTTACCCTCATTCCCGGCCTGCCAGTCTCCAAGCGCCTTTTCAACTGCTTCCTGGCTGGAAACATCAAACTGCATTATTTCCCCGCTGCCTCCATTCTCGCGTACCATAGCCAGCGTGGCTTCAGCCTCTGCAGAATTTGAGTTGTAATTAATAATGATGTGAAATCCTTCTTTGGAAAGGCTTACGCAAATAGCCCTTCCAATGCCACGGGATCCGCCAGTCACTAATACATATCTCATTCAGGAATTTTTATTCGGATTTAACATTATTCCTCAACAGAAAACTGAGGTTTATTCTCCATGATATATTGCTCGATGTTTTGGATGTCTTTATACTTACTTGTGTCTTCAGTAAAGACAGGGACTATTTTTCGCAAATCTTCATACTTGCTTCTTGAATAGGACGACAGTTTGTCCTTGACATTCAGGTAATCAATAGCCTGGAGAATGGAAATCATCTCAATGGCGATCACCTGGTATGTATTATCAATAACTTTCTTAGTTAGCAGGGCTGCATTGGTTCCCATGCTTACGATATCCTGGTTGTCATTATTATTGGTGATGCTGTGCAGCGACATAGGATAGGAGAGGGTCTGGTTTTCTGCTACAGTTGAAACCGCCGTGAACTGAGCACCCTGCATCCCCAGGTTAAGGCCAAGTTTTCCCAGGTTGACAAAAGGTGGAAGTTTTTCATTGAGCTTCGGGTTCATCAGGTAATTAAGTTGCCTTTCGGCAAGCATGGAAAGCTTGGTAATTGCAATTTTCAGCTTGTCCATCTCCAGGGCAACATAATCCCCGTGGAAATTACCTCCATGGTAAACATTATGGTGTTCCCCGTCGATTATAGGGTTATCGCTGGTTGAATTCACTTCGCTCATCAGGATATGACTGGCATACAAAATCGTATCCTGCACAGGTCCGACGATCTGGGGGACACATCGAAGTGAATAATATTCCTGGACCTTATGTTTGAAAACATCAACTTCCACTGCCCTGTCATTGTTGTACAGATGGTCGGCACGGCGGCGGATAAGCTGGCTGTCTTTAAGGATGAATTTCATAGTGCGGGCAACAACCCTTTGGCCATGATGGGATTTAGCCCTGTTCAGGCCATCAGAAAAATGATCATCGTAGGATTCCACTATTTCGGTGATCATCGAGGAGGCAAGAATAGCCCAGTCGACGAGGTTCCTGGCATGGATCACGTTGATCATGCCGATGCCTGTCATGGCCGACGTCCCATTGATCAGTCCGAGGCCTTCGCGGATATGCATGGTTATGGGAGAAAGTCCTTCCGCAGTATAAACTTCTGATGCAGGTAATGTTTGTCCTTTATACAGGACTTCGCCTTCACCAATGAGATTAAGCGCCAAATGGGCAAGTTGTACCAGATCCCCGCTCGCGCCAACTCCGCCGTGTTCAGGAATATAAGGATTGATATCACGGTTAATAAGTTCCTTTAGCAATTCAATAACCTCGATATGGATGCCTGATTTAGCCTGGATAAGGGAGCTGAGCCTTGCAAGCATTGTAGCTTTGGCATACAGGGCGGGAAGGGGTGAACCGCATCCGGCAGCATGGCTGCGGATTAAATTATATTGCAGATCCAGTTCTTCATCACCGTTTATCTTAAACTGTGCCATGGGACCCAGACCTGTATTTATCCCGTATATGACTTTCCCCTGAGCGAATTCCTTCAGAAACTCAAAATCTTCCTCAACTTTACGCCGGGCTTCAATGTCTATATCAATTTTCTCACCTTCGAAAAGTACTTTAAAAAAATCATTGACTGTGAGTTTCCTGCTGCCTACAACTATCATCTTTTGTGTTTCAGTAATTTAATCAATATGCGAAATATTAAAATGCCAAAGGCGGAAATAATCTGCAAAGGTAATTTTTTTTTCCCTTAAGTCAGTGGCCTTTTCTTACTTTTGGCAATCAGCTGTTAAAGATGAACGTAAGCATTATTGGCGCAGGAGTCTCGGGTCTTTCTGCAGGATGTTATCTGCAAATGAATGGTTTCGAAACTGTAATTTATGAACGCCAGGCAAATTCCGGCGGGCTTTGCACCAGCTGGAGAAAAGGCGATTATACCTTTGAGAGCGGATTTCAGTGGCTACTGGGCTCAGGTCCGTCAAATCCATTCTACCAGCTTTGGTCGGAACTGTTTGACATGCAATCCATCACTTTTATAACCCATCAGGTAAGGATGGATATCGAGGTCCTTCACAATAAGGACATTCACGGAGATAAAACATTTCACCTTTATACAAATCTTGACACTTTAAGGGACTACCTTATTGAAAATTCAAAGGAAGATAAAGCTGTTATTGAAAAGATGATCCGTTCGATGAGACGGATACAGGGTATGGAGATACCCCCGATGATCAAGAAACTCCCGGAGCTGTTACCGCTTACCGAAAAGATCAGATATGTGAAGTATCTTCCGCTGCTGTGGTTCATGCAAAGACTTCAGAAAGAGACGAATTTCTCCTTTGCTGCTAAATTAAAGAGTAAGTTCCTCAGGGAAGCTTTTCAATTGCTGTTCGACGGGGAGGAACTACCGTTAATGATAATTACCATGCCTCTTGCATATAATGATTTGCTTGCCGCCGGGTACCCGGTAGGAGGGGCAGGGAAGTTCGTAGGACGGCTAAGGGACAAATATCTTTCTCTTGGTGGCAGGATCATGTATAATTCCCCGGTAAAGCAAATCACTCATCAGGGAGATACTGTATCGGGTATCCAACTTGAAAACGGAGACCATGTTGTATCGGATGTTGTACTGTCTTCGGCAGACTGGCATTTTACGGTCTTCGGTATGCTGGAAGGAAAGTTTTTAAATAAGGCTATAAAGCAACTGGGGAATGACCAAAAACTAAAGGTTTATTACTCAGTTTTCTTGGTAAACCTTGGGGTAAACCGGACATTTGAAGAAGCATCCCATTTTCTAAGGTTTCCGCTGGATACCATTCTTGTTTCACCAGATGGCACCTCGTATTCAAGGCTTGAAGCCCATATCTATAATTATGATCCGACCCTTGCGCCTGAAGGAAAAACGGTAGTGTCGGTATGCTTTTATACCAGCAAGGCCGATTACTGGATCAGTCTCAGGGAGTGTGACAGGACGCTATACAATCAGAAAAAATCAGGCTTTGCTGAGGAAATAATTGATTGTCTGGAAAAGAAGTTCGGCAAGATAAGGGACTATATAGAGGAAGTTGATGTGGCTACTCCTGCAACTTTGTTAAGGTATACTAACAGCAGGAAAGGATCGGCACAGGGCTGGCTGCCCGGGAAGAACCTGCTTGCCCGATCACCAATTGGTTTTAAACTTCCGGGGCTTAAAAACTTTTATTATGCAAGCCATTGGAGCATTCCCGGGGGAGGATTGCCCGTTGCAGTTAAATCGGCCAGGGATGTTTCACAGATTATGTGCCGTGACTTCGGCCAGAAGTTTGAAGTCAGGTGAAACATTGTCCCAGGCGCTGCCTTGCAAACAATAAAAATCTCTTTGCGGCTTTCCCGGAATTTTTTACCTTTGCATCCCGATTGGCCCCGTAGCTCAACTGAATAGAGCATCTGACTACGGATCAGAAGGTTACAGGTTTGAATCCTGTCGGGGTCACAAGGAAATCAGCCACTTACGAAGATAAATGTAGGTGGCTGTTTCTTTTCTACATACAAAATGTTTATTTTAAATAAGCTACTTGTTCATATTCCTATAACGCACTGCATTATCCAGGGCATCAAGGATTTCGCGCACGAATCCCGGAGGTGCCGTGGGCGGAAGAATAGCGGAATGTTCAGTTTCGGGCAGCTCAAGTGTTGCAATGATCCTGTCGCAGCAATTCCGAAGGTGTTCTTCATGGAACTGATCAAATGTCTCGAACGTTTTACCAAATCTGTCGTTAAAATCGACCATTGTTGCAATCACTGCGGTATAAAGGCTTTCCTGTTTAGTGAATCGTGAGTAAACATGCTTGTAAGCAGCATTAAAAAGGGGTGCAGCCTCCTCTCGTATCTTTTCTGAAACAGGGATTTCTGCCATATCAACAAGGACCTGATCCTCGTTTTCACGTTCCCATTTTGCATGCTTCCGTGCAACTTTTGCATCGTGCATCGATCGTTTCGAATCGACGAGGTAACAGCTATAGATATAAATAATTTTGGGCAGCAGGTACATCCCTTTTCTTCCGGCAGCGAATAGAACAGAGAAAAATGCCTTTCGGTGTTCCTTCCCCATGTCGAACATAAAAAATGTAAATACCCTCCAGAGCGTCTTACGTTGTGTGCGAAGTGCATTTATACCCCCCGATTTTATATCAGGCTTGTATTTTATTTCATTTATAAATGACAATGCACGGCTCCTGAATTTTTCCAGGCTGTAAATCTCCTCCCAATAGTCAGCCAGCCCTTCGAACAGCTCGACCCGCGTCATCTGTTTCGGGATGATATTGGTAATAATGTCGAGTTTATCTTTGATTTCCTCGTTTTCGGTTGAGATAATCCTCCCTTTTCTTTTCAGATCGTACCACATTCTGGTACCATATGGTGCTGCAAGCGGATGGCAAAGGTGGTGTACGATATTAGCTTCGGCTATAAAATCTGAGGTTTTAGCAAATACAGTGGTATCGTCCGAGTCAGCACCAATAATCATATGTGCAAGCACAACAATGCCATAGGATTGAATTTTGCGTACGGCTTCGCTTATGGAAATTCGGAGGTTTTGCTGCTTATTCAGATCCCTCAGCGAGGATTCGTTGACCGATTCTATCCCTATCATTACTGCCTGAAAGTTACAATCGGCCAATAATATGAGAAGTTCATTGTCGGCGGCTATGGTGATGTCAATCTGGGTAAGAAACCCTATAGGTATGTTAAAAGAGTTGTTCAGTATGATGAGTTCCTTGAGCAGTGCTTTAGCGTATTTTTTATCCCCGGCAAAATTGTCATCGGCAATAAAAATCATACCGACATTCAGGATATGAAGTCTTCTTACCTCTTCAAGCACCTGTGGAATAGTCTTACTCCTTGGTTTCCTGCCATAGGTGTATATGACATCGCAAAAGCTGCAGTCAAAAGGGCAACCTCGCGTTGTCTGCACTAATGCAGCAGCATAGGAGGGGAGGTCCTCCTTCATCAACTCCCAACCAGGAGCCGGGGTTCTGGCCATATCGGGTTTTGAATGATGTTTATAAACCGGAAGCCATTTCCCGGTCCTGAGATCTTCAAGAAACTCCGGCCAGGTCTCTTCTGCCTCACCGTGAAAAACAACATCTATATCTTCGGGGTTTTTAGTTACAAGGTGCTCCACCCCAATACCACCAACTACCACCAAAGCAGAGGGATTGCTGCTTTTTGCAACCCTGGCAAGGTGCAATGATCGCTGGAGCTGGTTAGAGGTGATGGAAATGCCAATAATGTCATGGCCGTTCTTTTGCAGGACAGGATCGGCCGGGCCTCTGGCGTATTCATCATGAATCTCAACCTGATAATCCGCAGGTGTAAGCGCAGCAATAGCAGCCACAGCATGGGGGGCAAACAGGGCTTTGGCAAATATATAAGGGATCTCCCTGGTGATCTTGCCATCAATATCATCGTCGGTGCCGGGATTAATTAATAATATTTTCGTGCCCACTTTAAGGATATAAGGAATCGGTAACGAAAGTAAGAAAAACAGAGACCACGGCAAGTTCAAATTAGGAGAAAACGGTTACATTCCATTTTTTTTAACAATCCTGCAGGTTTGAATCCTGTAAGGGGCAAAAGAAAAAAGCCCTGGCTGAGTAACCTGCCAGGGCTTTTACGGCTTAATGAGAAAAATTATCTTAGCATATAAGTGATACCAATCCTGAGATTAAGCATTTGAAGGTCCTTGGATGTTGTCTGGTATATATCAATATGGTTTGTGGTCCATTTGTAATTGAAGGCTATAATAGCTCCTACCGGTGAGAATGCACCGAATTTAACCAGGGCTCCGATTTCTGGGGTCAGCGAGAAATCCCAATAGGTTTTGTAGATGTCATACTCCTGGATCAGCAGATGATGTTCCATATAATCACCACCAATGCCGAGGCTTACATAAGGAGAAATTAATTTATCAGGAATGAAATGGTAACCAATTACAACCTGGAAGGGTACCATCCATGTAAACCTGTAATTCTCGGCTGTAAGCGCAATGCCTTTGTCGGGAATGGTATAGGTCTGAGCGTTGTAAATTTCGGAAACCCTCTGCCAGCTGACGTTAAAACCTGTGAACAGGCCTTTCCTCAGCAGGTAGCGTCCGCCGATATCAAAACCTGCGGGGCCGGGCTGGCTTACCCATTTATGAAAATCACCGAGTGGGAAAGCTGTATTCCAGGAAAAGGTATAATAGGAATGAGGTGTGAATCCGGGAGCTTTGGTTTCCTGAGCCTGCATTGTTCCCAAGGCCAGGACAACCAATATGATTAATGAGACTACTTTTTTCATAATAATTTCTTTTTTAGGTTGTTATTTTCCTGATGCTTGGATCTGGGGAGTTTGTATGAAGGCCTGATCGACACTGGCTACAAGGTCCGAATTTGTGTGAGTACCCGTCATAAGCCCGCGGATGAATGCATCCCACCTGATATAAACCTTCTGAGTTGTGGGATTGTAGTTTTTGAGGTCCTGCATCTCGATTAGCAGCATGCCGGCGGTGTAAGAAGTATAATACGTCGGATAGTACGGATAGTAAGGATAATAAGGATAATAGTATCCCCAATAGTTATAGGAATAAGTGTAAACGTAAGTGTTCTGAAAATACATAACACTGAGGCCGAGATCAGCTTTTGTTCCAGACGGAGCTGGCAAATAACCTCTTTGTTTCATTTGATTACTTATCTCACCAAGGATGGTCTGCGCATCGGCATTTGTAATGTCGGTTGTATCCTTGTCAGTGATTTTTTTAATGGAAGTTGCAACTACATAGTACTTGTATGATCCAAAATCGGCTTTCGTATCATACTGTGTAAGTACTGCGAGATCTTCAAGTAATCTATCAGTGGAGGGCGGATACTTGGTACACGCCAGGGTGAATAATAACCCCAACCCCAGGGCAATTAAACTGATTTTTGTTTTCATAGAATTATTCGTTTTAAATTTTTAATGGATTATGTATGTTCTTTAAAAATGAAAGGTTATTCCGAAGGTCATACCGGCATTGCTGAACGGCAGTGTTTTTTTCAGGGCCTGGTCAGGACTGGTATCTGCAATCTTCTCATCGGGATTGATGGAATTATGGTATTCGGTCTTGGTTTGTTTAACTGTAAGCGTCGACAATTGGTCCACGCCGTTCTTCTGATAAAGTATCACATCGCTGTAATTCGGGGAATAATTGATGCTGGTGAAGTCAAATTCTGCGTAAAGGGAGATCAGGTCGGTAATATTCCATGCAACACCCATGGCTGCATTAAGTCCTAATGCGATATTCCCGTAATACTGCCTTACGATCTTATATTCCTCGGGTGGGTTGACTCCGCCCCTGGTGTATGTAACGGTTGCATTTATGGTTGGACGCAATCCAATTACAAGCCCTATACGGGCATAGGGATCAACCTTTTCAAATCCCGGGCTGATTACAACTGCCGGTGTAAGACAAAGCATATTGCCTTTTACCCGGGCTTCGACATTGGTGCCACCCGGTACATTGGCCACGGAATCAGCAATCCTTGGCAGACCTACAAACTCACTAAGCCCGATTTCTATTCCTATATATTTTGAGGGTTTATAGCCAAATGCAGCGATACCAGTGATTCCTCTGCCCAACCCAAGCGGCACGGCGGTGACGGAGCGGGTGGAACCATCGTTGGAGTAGCTGTACAGCAAATCCCTGTTATTGGAAATGGACCCTGAAATACCAAAACCCAGGCGTGCATAATAGAACTGAGCTTCAGCCAATGGGCTCAGAAACATTAAAATGAAAAGAAAAGGTATCGTTTTTTTCATAAGTGCAAGATTTCTACTGCATGTATTGCAAAAGTAATGATATCCGTTTATCAATTCACAAACCTTTAATACTTATTTGTGAGTATTTTAACAAATCTCAAAAAATGATTTTATTCAATAGCTAAATTAGTTTAATTTTGCATATAGTACAACCCTTAATCAGTTTTATATGAGAAAAATTTCCCTACTGTTTGTAATGCTATTATTAAGCTCTGCATTGATTCAGGCTCAGCATGTCGAAATAACTCCTTTCGGAGGGTACGTATTCCCGGTAACCTGGAATGCATCTAACGGAAGCATCTACTTTCACGGCAATGCCCAGTACGGAGGTATGGTGAACATCGGTGTAAGCCGTGCTGTTGATATCGACGTGATTTATAACCGTATCGATACGAAAGCAGATCCTGCCATTGTCGGGGTTACCTTTGACCAGATCCCTCTGAGCATAAATTATTTCATGGTGGGATTTACGAAAAATTTCAGGGTCAGCGATGTGGTATCTCCCTTCATAGGTCTTAACATGGGTGCGTGCCTTCTGGCTCCCAAATCGTCGGAATATTACGATTACTGGTTTTTTGCCTGGGGCCTCCAGGGAGGTGTTAAGGTTTATTTCAGCAAGTACGTCGGCCTGAGGCTTCAGGCCCAGATGATGATGCCCGTGCAGGGACAAAGTTTTTATTTCTATTATGGTACAGCAGGAGGAGGAACCGCGTACACTTTTTCTTCGCCATTGGTTGATTTCGGATTTACAGGAGGCCTGATCTTCAGGATCGGACATATCAACTAATTTATAAATCACTTAAACGTTTAAAATTAAAATTTGATCATTATGAAAAAACAGCTTTTATTTCTTGCAATTTTATTTTTCGGTGCAGTAAACCTTTTCGCACAGGTTTCACAGGGGGATATACAGATGATCCAGAAGTATTTTGGTGCTGAAAAAGTCGCTCTCGTAAAGCAGTATATGGCTTTGACACCGAAACAGGATTCCGCATTCTGGCCGGTTTATACCAAATATGAAGCAGAACGCCAGACTTTGGGAGCAGAGCGTATAGGACTCATTGATGCGTATCTGAAAAAAATCAAGGATATTACCGAATCTGATGCTACTGCAATGGTAGACAAGGGTGTTGCTCTTGAGATAAAGTTTAAGAACCTCCAGAAGAGATATTTTACCGAAATGGCCAAGAAAGTAGGTCCTGTCAAAGCTGCCCAGTTTTACCAGTTTGAGAACTACATCAATAATGTGATCAACCTTAACATCCAGGAAAATATTCCGTTTGTAGGGGAGATGGAACAGAAACATGCAGTAATGACAAAGAAGAAATAATCATTTCCTCTTTTTCTTATAAAACGACAAAGCCGCCCTGAAAAGGCGGCTTTGTCGTTTTATAAGATTTTCAGATTTATTTCATTATGGCCATGTTATCATTGTCCACCTCCATATAAATATAATTGCCATGATTCTTTAAATAGTCCTTGATTGTGTCTGCACCTGAATGCTTTGATTCCATTACGATCAAAAAATGAGGATGGTTTTTTAGAAACTGCTCTCCGCCTTCAAGCACATCAATTTCCATTCCCTCTGCGTCGATCTTGATTAAAATTTTGTCTTCCTTCTTATAATTGATGGTCGACATCACAGAATCCAGCGTTTTGATCTCAGCTTTGATCCTTTTTCCAACTTCGCCTTTAATTTCCACATAGTCTGTGCGGGCACCCGCGATATGAGAAGCCCCTGTATTCTTTGTTTCGAATATGAAATCAACTTCCGAGGTGATTTTACCAAGCCCGAAGGGATGAATGCTGATCAGGTTTTCTACATTATTCACCATCACATTCATCATAAGAGACCTGTAATTCTCTTTTACCGGTTCAAAAGCATGGCAGGGTATACCTTTGCCAGCTATAAGAAATGAATAGGTTCCAACGTTGGAACCTATGTCAAGAAACAGGTTGTAATCTTTGTAATGACTTAAAATAAAGCGTTTGACGTTCCATTCATAGGCATAATTCAGGAATTGAAAATCAAGCGTGCCTTTCCTGGTAATAAAAGTCCCAAGGCGGCTTTTATATAAGCGCATTGCAGGATTTCCACTTTTTAAAAGAACATACTTTATCGAATGCCACAGAAAATAAAATTCTCTGTACCTGAGATAATCATCAACATATCGAAGGAAAGTCCGGATTTTACTCATGTCCTTAAAAATTAAGGGTCCAAAGATACAAAAGTATGAATACAAACAACGGTGGAATATTAGCTGTTTTCCAGTCAATCATCTTACAGCCAACATTCAACGGTATGATAAAGTGTTTATAAATATTTATCAAGTTACATGAATTTGTAACTGATTTTTATCTAATTTTGCTTGTGAAATACTTATCAGTTGATGTCAGGTTGCCGTAAACATATTAAACTCCTTGCCATTCTGTTCCACAGTCTGGCTATCTGCATTATTGTTTTCGGTTCCATTATCAATTTCCACCAGTACAAGATTTGGGGTAAACCACTTATTCCTCAATTTGTAGGCATCAAGCGTGATATTGACAAAGCGACCAAAGTCCTTTCGGGCGGGAACCTGATACAAAAACATGATTTTACTCAGAAATTCTCCCCATTGTCAGCCGGAATTCTGCCTGTTGAAATTTCAAGACACAGCAGCGGAACGGCAATAATGACCAATTTCGACCTTTGTTACAAGGTCCCGGAGATGCAGCACCTGACATCCTCAGGCCTCAGAGCACCTCCCCAATCCTAATCCCTGATCATCAGCATTAATTTCCTTTGCGGAACTCCAGTCCGTAAAGTTCATTCTTTATTCTTGCTGAATCGTTAGGAATCCGTGGATAATTTCATCCGCTTTATTCAAAAACAGTATTCAATAACAACAAATAATGTTAATCATTAAACAATGAAAAAGACTATTTACTTCATTGCCTTGCTGATTGCAGCGTTTACAATAATTATTTCAGGGAATTCTTTGCAGGCACAGGGCTCCGTTGTGTCCGACACTGTTGTCATGGGAGCTTCGTATGCAAACGAGATCTATTACAGTATGCAGAATGGAAAGATATTGGCTTCCCCGCGCAATACCTGGGATATTGCCTTCAGGACCATGCTGCGCAGTTCGAGCATTTTAACCAATGACGGATCGGGCGTCGTGCTGTACACCTATCCAAAATCAGATACCAGCGGCTGGGCCGGCATGGATACAACAGGATTCAAGACCTGGACACCTATGTACAATGACGTGAATGACTGGGAGAACGGAGCTTTTTCACGTAATGCCAAAGGGTATCCTGATTACGGATGGGGAATTTATAATTCCGTTTCACACGACCTTAACGGTGACTCCTTATTTATTATTCAGCTCAGGGATGGCAGTCTGCGTAAATTATGGATCAAGGATAAGCATTCTGTGCAGGATACTTATCATTTTCGTTTTGCCAACCTTGACGGAACAAACGATCATACCGACACACTTAACCTTTCGAATGACCTAGCAACGGATTTTATTGGATTCTCGCTGGAAACGAACCAGAGAGTGAATTTTCAGCCACCGGTAAGCAACTGGGATTTGCTTTTCACAAAGTATATGTCCATCCAGCCCGGCGACGTACCATATCCGGCGATGGCAGTCCTTTGCAACCCTGATATCAGGAGTAAAAAGTTCCACCCGGTTCCCCTTACTTATACAAACTGGCAGGTTGGCCCGTGGGATTCACTGAGATCTTCAATCGGATGGGACTGGAAAGTGTTCAGCACTGCAACAATGACCTACAAGGTAGTGGACTCCCTGGTGTATTTTATCGAACCTGCCAGTAAGGATGTCTATAAGCTTCATTTTACAAGTTTTGCCGGTGGGACAACCGGAGTTATTTCGTTTATAAAAGAGAAAGTATTAGCTTTCAGTATCAATGAGCATACCTCGTCGGGTTTAAGTGTAAAAGTGTATCCAAACCCGGTGAGTGATAAACTGAATCTTCTCGTTACTGCTAATAACAGTGGCGAACTTCATATCGTTCTTTCAGATCTGTCGGGCAGACAACTTGGTGCAGATCATCCGGTCGGGCTTCGCGAGGGCCTTAATCAGTTTTCGATTGATGTTACAGGTTTCAAACCTGGAGTGTATTTCCTGACTGCTTCAACGGCAGACACGAAGGCAGTTACGAAAGTGATCATCACCCGTTAACATGAATAGAGGCCCTCTCAGCCTGTTTCACGGATTAATAATCAGTCTTCTGGCCATAGCTTCGGCTAATGGCCAGAAGACTTTTATTAAAGTCATTGACAAAAAGAATTCAGAGCCAGTTGCTTATGCTCATATCTGTTTTGAGGGGTTAAAAACAGGGAAACCACTTTACACCCTCACAACAATTGAAGGTACTGTTGCGAACGATGTGAAAGAACCTTCAAAGATCGCAGTAAGTTTCATGGGCTATATCACCTTTAAAGATACTATCCGCCCCGGTCAATCCCTTGAGATAAAATTGGCGCCTTCGGTCATGAATATGAATGAAGTGGTTGTTACGGCTCAGTACATGCCTGAAAAAGCGGATAAATCGATCTACCAGGTTGAAGTTATCAATGCCAGGCAGATCGAACAGAAAGCAGCCACCAATATGGCCGACCTGCTCAAGAATCAATCCACCATGCAGGTAACCCAGGACGGTGTGCTTGGGACTAGTCTTAAAATACAGGGGCTTTCGGGGCAGAACGTCAAATTTCTCCAGGATGGTGTTCCCATGATCGGAAGGATGAACGGGAATTTCGACCTCAACCAGATCAACCTTAACAATGTGGACCATGTCGAACTGATCGAAGGTCCCATGTCGGTGATCTACGGCAGTAACGCCCTTGCCGGAGTAATCAACGTCATTACGAAAGAAAATAAAACTTCAGTGCTCAGCACCACTGCAAATACTTATTATGAGTCGGTAGGGGTTTTTAATTTTGATGCCTCAGTGTCTGCGTGTCTTAATAAACATGGATTCATGTTTGATGGCGGACGGAATTTTTCACCGGCCTATTCAGCAACTGACACGAGCCGTTCCACGACTTTTAAACCCAGGAGGCAGTATTTTTTTGACGGGTATTACACTTATTCTTCAGGGATGCTCAAACTTAAATTTGGAGGTGATTACTTTAATGAACTGCTGATAGACCGGGGCGCTTTGATGCCGGTGTATTACATCAACGCCATTGACAACTATTTCACTACGATCAGGTGGTCGGGCAGGGCGGAAGCGTCATTAAAGCTGCCCCGCAGCAAATACATCAACCTTCTGGCTTCCTACTCAGCATATGTAAGGGTAAAGCAATCGTACGATGTTGAACTGACAACCATGGAGCAGATCCCGATCAACAATTCCGACGGGCAGGATACAACGACCATTACATCCTGGATAGGGCGTGGCACATTTGCATCAAATAACAAGGACAAAAAAGTCAATTATCAGACCGGTATTGATATTGATTATGAAACCGGCACGGGTAAAAGGATACTTGATAATAAACAGGAGATCGGGGACTATGCCGCTTTCTTCAGCCTTAATTATGAACCTGTAAAAGTACTGAATATACAGCCAGGCGTAAGGTTCATATACAATACAAAGTATAATGCCCCCGTGGTATATGCCCTGAGTACAAAGTGGGATATGGTCCCCGAATGGAGCCTCAGATTTTCCTATGCCAGGGGGTTTCGCGCTCCTGATCTTAAAGAATTATACATGAATTTTCAGGATGTGAATCATGATATTATCGGCAACCCGGATCTCAAGGCTGAACAGTCCAATAACGTTAACCTGGGAATTAGCTGGAGCCGCGAAAATAAAAAGACCGCCTGGAATTTTGAACTTAGTGGTTTTTACAACCTGATAAACAATGTTATTCTCCTGGCACCAACCGGCAAAGGCCCTACTTCCTATACCTATGTAAATCTCAGCAAATACAAGACTACAGGAGGAGCCGGAAATCTCATGTTCAGCCTGTATCCTGCATTCAAGGTGCAGCTCTCTCTTGCCGAAACAGGAGTAACGGGTAGCATTGATGAGCAATCGAAACCAGGCCCGCTGCAATGGCTAACTGAAGTCAGCCTGAATGCAAGTTATACTTTTACAAGGCCCGGGCTTACCTTATCAATGTATTACAAATACACAGGACGAGCTCCCCAGGTTGTATACAATGATACAAGCCTGGGCTGGGGATATGTGGATCCGTTCAACCTGATGGATGTCACAGCGACCAAAATGTTCTGGGAAAACCGTATCAGGCTGTCGGCCGGGGTCAAGAATATATTTAACGTCACCACGGTACCTGCAACCGGGGTTGCTGGAGCACATGGTTCAGGAGGGGATGGAATGAATATTGCATGGGGCAGGACATTTTTTCTCCGGTTCAGTTTCACTTTTAACAAGTACAAATGAAAACGCTGTATCTCCCCGCACTTTTACTGATACTTGTGTTATCGCTTAACTCATGCTTTAAAAAGGATTCCGAAGTTCCCATGCCCGACAGGGGAAATGTTCGTGTTGATACGATTGCAATGACTTCATCGTATCAATACCAGATCTATTTCAGGCTGGATTCCGGTGTTGTTGTAAGCCAAAATGAAAGGACCAGGAGTGATCTGGGTTTTGACTGCAGCCCATCAGGATATCATATAATTCTCAACACTGCAGATTTCATGCGTATTGCTGATATGGGAGCAAGACCTTTCGGGCAAAGCATTGATACAACCGGAGTAAAATGGAAGTTTGACAAATCGGACGGAAACCCTGACTCCATAGCGACAGGACAATGGTTCAGCGTTGTTAACGGTGACACTATTTCCAACGGGCATATCTGGGCGCTCGACCTTGGAAGTGATACGGCCGGAATATCCCTTGGATTAAGACAGGTCGTCTTTGACAGCCTGAAAAGCGGCAGGTATTATTTCAGATATGCCCCGATCAGGGGAGGCGCGATCACCTCAGGCTTCGTCGACAAAGATCCAACGGTGAATTATATATATTACGGGATACGGCAGGGGGGAGTGCTTCCTCTCGAACCGCCGAAAGCAAGGTATGACCTGTTATTCACCCAATATACCACCCTCTTGTTTACCAGCACAGGAGCTGCCTATCCATACCTTGTCACAGGGGTTCTTTCCAATCCCGACGGCGTTAAGGTATCGGTGGACACAATCCATGCATTCTCATCCATTGACCTTTCACTTGCCCGCACTTTGACCTTCACAACGGCCAAAGATGCGATAGGATATGACTGGAAAGTTTATAGTTTCGATGCCGGCTCTTATACCGTGAGGACAAATTTATCTTACGTGGTGACCGACACCCATGGCTTCTATTATAAGCTCAGGTTTATCAGTTTTTACAGGGCAGGCGTGAAAGGTTATCCAATCATAGAGACGCAGCGCCTTTAATTCTTAGCCGGGTCCGTTAGCGGATTTCAATGAATAAGTCTGATCAGGTCATCGCCTGTACCTATCCTGTAACCCTGTGAGAGATACATGATATTTCCCTTTGCATCGATCAGCGACACCAGCGGTAGAGAAGAACCCAGGGATGTTCCGCTGGCTGCAGATATCATTTTCAGGAGCCCTTCATCCGGAACAAGACAGGATGCGCCTGCAGGCATTTCTTTCATAGGCCCCGAAATAAAGGCTGTTTCATCCTTTCCTGTTCTGAACATAAAGAACAACCTTAGCCCTTTTCTTTCAAATTCCTTTCTTTTTTGTTTAAGGTCCGAAAGGAAATGTTTTGTTGGTTCTTTATCAGGTTCAATCCATGCAAGAATCAGCTCCCCTCCTGAGAAAGGCATGATCTGGGGAAGTATCCCTTCCAGTTTTTTTATATCTACAACTCCAAGGACCGAAGGGGCAGGCTCTTTCCGCAGGCAGATATTCTCCTTAACTTCTTTTCCAAGATCAAGATTGAAGAATGAAAGGTTCGCCAGTACTGAGCCGTCTTTCATGCGGTTACCTGTAACCATCAGGTAATATCCCGGGGAAAGACCGAGCTCACATGGAAAAGAACCCAAACGAGGATCCGTCTCATAATCAAGGGACCTGAAAAACCCATCTTCATACCGTTCAATGGTGAAGTGAACATAATATCCAGGCTTCCGGTCGTTGCCATGGTCTGAATCAAGCGTTAACTTCACCCTTTCACCTGAGAGGGGAACCCCTGGCTCAAAAAGCACATCATGCCATTTGCTGATAAAATAATACTGCGGCAACCTTGTTCCCGGTTCAAGGCGGGAGGCAATCCCCAGGCTCCTGCATAATGCAATATAAAAGATGTCCCTTGAATGGGGGTCTGCGACTTTCAACTCATAAACCCCCACAGGAGTGAGAGGCGCTCTGCCGTAATTTGCTTTCTTGTCAATAAGAATATTTGTTCTGACCCATCCATCAATGATCCCCGGGTCAGCCGCAGCACGTGAACTGAAACTTTTATCGAAACTATTTTGCAGGTATTCTTTGTATGGCTTCAGCAACTCGTTGTCAACCCTGGGATTCAAGAGGTATTTATAAAATATTTCCTTTTCACTTCCTGAAGTCCCCGGACTCTTCGTTTTACTGATGTTGTCCATCAATACATCAAAGGAGATATCCCTGAGGTCTTTTTCCGAGATTACTGAAAGCAAGGGGAACAGCAAGGGTTTACGGGATGCATTTACAGATCCTGCAAAATCAATCACTGTCCTGTAATTCCCGAAGCTTTCCTTGAGAAAATGCCAGAGTGAATCGGCATTCAGTTTCAAAGTGGCTGCAAGGCGGTACGTTTTTGAACTGTCGATGAATGTTCCCTCATAGGCCGATCTCAGTTTATCTTCGAATGCCAGCCTTTTGGCACTATTTTCTTTCAGCGAATCAGAAATTCCCTTTCCTGCAGGTTTCTCTGCGGGAGGAACAAAGTCTTCCTGCATGGTATATTCATGCCCCGGCTTCAATGAGAGTTCAATCACTGCCGTGTCGGTGTTTTTTACATGTAACTTGCTGAATCCGTACCGGCCTTTCGATGAAGCCCAAACCAGCAGATCACCGAATCCAGTCTGAAAGCTGCATATCCCCCTCTTATCGGTTAGTGTTTTATGCAGAGGATAGAATTCAGCATAATTATACAGCTGGAACTCCACGGTGGCACTATCGGCTGGCTTACCGGAAGAATCCCGGACCATGGCATATATACGTTTAGTATCAGCATAATTTGAAAGGATATTGATCCTGGTGTAACGTTCATCTTTCAGTAATATATCTTCAGGGCCTTCATAGTCGCCGAAAACATTGGTGTTAACGAGCATGGCCCGTTTCGCAGGTGCGGTGAACCATGCTGCATCAAGAACCGGCTCAGGTTCGCATGCACCTATATAATGCCATTTACCGTCAACCCAGACCTCCACCCAGGCATGGTTGTCGTCGGAATGCGCCCACCTTGGAGTGTAGCACTGCCTTGCAGGGATGCAAACCGAGCGAAGCGCTGCCACAGTGAAGGTCGATTCTTCACCGCAGCGGCCCCAGGCGGTTCTCACCGTTGCAAGGGGAGAGGACGTTCGTTCATCACTCCCGCGGTATGTCACTTTCTCATGGCACCAGTGATTGACTTCGAGCACAGCTTCAGTCATGCTCATCTTTTTAATCCTGTCTTTTAACTCTGTATAAAAAACTGAACGGCAACTGTCCAGGTTTTCGTTGTTCACCCTTACCGGCACTACAAAATGCCGAAAAAGCTCATCGGGAACGGTTTTACCCCATGAAAAGGAATCCCTGGCAACAAATGATGCCCTGATATTCTGCAGAAAGAATTCGCCAGTATAATCGGCAATATCACTCAGGGAAGAATAGGCCAGTATAAACTCCAGCGCCTCCTTCTCTCTTACCGGCAATGTCTGATCTGCAACACTGAACACCTGCTGAAAGCGATTTTTGCCCAGTTCCTTCTGCCTCTCAAACTGAGCTTCAACTTTCTTCAGGTATGCCTTGTCTTTAATAAAATGTTCACCCCTCTGGCATCCTGCAAAGATGAGGATCAGGAACAACAGTTCAGCAATTCTCAGTTTCTTCATGTAAACTTTAAGTTTTGAATAATCGGCAGTGCCACATTTTAAATTTTTCTTTTCAGGACAATGCCAATCCAGGTAATATAAAACAAGCAGACAACAGGTATTGTGATGCTCATCCCTATGGAAATAGAATCAGCCATCGCCCACATCAGGACAGGTACAAATGCTCCCAAAGGCATTGTTCCAACAATCATTCCGACAAGCCATTTACGGTCTTTCCTGATCATCTGCATGGAGAGCGAGATCATCATCGGTAACATGTTCGCAGTTCCAAGGCCTATCATCATTGTAGCGGCCAGGGAAAGATGCTTCTGCCCGATATAAAGGGCAGAAATACCCAGTATTGCAAGAATTCCGGAGAATAGGAAAATATTGCCGGCCCCGAACTTCCTGAGAAGTATTCCCCCTGTGATCCTTCCTATAAAAAATGACATCATAAAAAGACCCGCTCCGGGTATGATCATTTGCATTATCCTGATCCCGAATGTTTCTGAAAAATAAAACGGCAGCAATCCCATCAGGCAGAATTCGGCGCCTGTATATACAGCAATGCCTCCCAGCATAAGGATGAGGGTTTTATTTGAAATGAGCTGACGCACATCAAACCTGTTCCCTTCATCTGACTCAATTTGAACAGCCGCAGGGTAGGGGAACAGGTAAAGGAAGATCATGGAAAGCAAAAGGAAAAAGAAAGAAATAGAAATCAGCAGGCGGCTGAATGGGATACCCAACTCTGCACTCAGCGGGACCAAAGACAAGCCGGCAATAAGCCCCGTGGTATTAAAAAGGTAGATCCTGGCAATTTTTTCCGTCTCCACCCTTTTTTCAACCGGAGGGATCAGCGACAGCAAGCCTGAGACCTGGACAAAAAGACTGCCTGCCAGTAAAAAGAAAGCGATCGCAAACAGAACCCCTGTTGATTTGGAGCTTAAAAGGGAAAGGATCATCCCCGGGACAAGGATCAGCAATGCCAGCCACATATTGATGTTCTTACCCGGCTTCATCCTGCTGAACAGAACGGAGAAAAAGCTTAGAAACAGTAATCCTGCCAATGACAGCAGCCTTACATAATATTCATCGTGTATAAAATAATTCAGATGCCTGTTGAGTAAAGGGAATGAGGCCTCCAGCAATCCAATGGTAAAAAATGCCAGGTAAATGGCGGCAGGGTTCTTCCTTCCTTTATCTGTACCCTCTTGCATGGTTTATTCCGGTTGCAGGTTTATCTCGGCCGATTCGAACGGCAGGACCACGGATTGTGTATCATTACCCGCTTTCAGAACAGAGTATTGATGACTGTTTGCCTTTACCGAATTTATTCCGGGGAATGCGTGCAGAAGTATCCTGACTCTGGTGAACCTGGACGTAAAAGATCCTTCAGTTCGTCCAAGCATTATCTTCTTAGCTGTGGGATTGTAGCTGATCAGCCGCTTGCAATACACACCATGTTCGAAGTTATAGGTCTGCCCGTCATCCTCATAATATAAAAAAGAATTGGGTTTCATGCCGTAATATATATGCAGATCCAGTGTGTCGGAAGGTTTTTCCGAGGTATTCTGAATAATCGATTGCATAGGTACGATACCTGAAACCCTGACAAAAACAGGCAGGTCATCCAAAGGCGCGGAAACAGTCACTTCCTGGCTGCCGTGGTAAAATTCTCCCGATGAAAAACGATACCAGCCGCCTTCGGGAAGGTAAACCCTGGCAAAATCCTGCTTGCATGAAACCGGCGCCACCAGTATGTTATCACCAAACATGTATTCCTCCTGGTATTTCCACCACCATATCTTTTCATCATTCATGAAATTTATTGAAAGGCTTCGTGCAACAGGCAGCCCCGACTGAGTCGAAGTGTAAAAAGCGGAATAAATATATGGCAGCAGCCGGTAGCGCTGGGATATCAGTTTAACCGAGGAAGCTTCTGTCCATTCTCCAAATGACCATGGCTCTTTCCTGTTTTCCCCCTTGGCTGCGTGGTTCCTGAAGAAGGGCGTGTAAACCCCAAGTGAAAGCCAGCGGGTGAACAATTCTTTGGAAGGCGTGTCCATGAACCCTCCAATATCGGGGCCCACAAAGCTTAGCCCCGACAAGCCCATAGAGTTCACCATCCTGGCCGAAAGCATCATATGTTCATCGGAAGCAACGTTATCTCCCGTCCACACCGCTGAATACCGTTGAATCCCTGCGTAAGCCGCACGGGTAAGCACAAAAGGCCTTTTCCCTGCCAGAAGTTTTTTGGTTCCTTCATAGGTTGCCTTTGACATGTTCAAGCCGTAAACATTATGAGCCTGCCTCATGCTGGCTCCATGCCCGTCAAAATCGAATTGCACAATATCGGGGATGTCCTGGCCCCAGGCGGAGGGTTCGTTCATGTCGTTCCAGAATCCTTCAACACCAGGCTCAACAAGGCGGCTGAATGATGATCCCCACCATTGCCTCACCGCTTCATTGGTAAAATCGGGAAAATGGCAACGCCCCGGCCATACACTGCCGATATACCTGCTGCCATCGGGATATTTTATAAAGTAATCATTCCTGATCCCTTCATCGTAGGCAAAATATCCGGGCTCAACCTTTATACCGGGATCAACTATAGTGGCAACATGAAATCCCATCTCTTTAAGCCGTGTAATCAGGGAATGCGGATCCCTGAAGCCCTTTGGGTTCCATGTAAAGATCTTGTAGGCATCCATATAATCTATATCGAGATAGATCATATCGCAGGGAATACGTTTGGCTCTGAACTGACGGGCTACATCGAGTACCTCCTCATCAGGGTAATAACTCCACCTGCACTGCTGGAAACCCAGGCTCCAGTATGGAGGCAGTGGCATGCGCCCTGTAAGCCAGGTGTAATCGCTGATAATACCTGCAATGGTTGAAGCACCAAAAAAGTAATAATTCAATTCTCCTTCCGAAACAGAGAAACGGCTGAAAAGGTTGTCGGTAGAAGCGGCAAAATCAAATCTTGTACGGGAGGAATTGTCGAGGAATACACCGTAAGCCAGGCTGTCGTGAATCCCCATGAAGAAAGGAATATCAACATAAAGAGGGTCGGCAATAGAGGAATACGCAGGTACGTCCGAATTCCACATCTCATATTTATTGCCCCGGCGGTCAAGGTTCCCGGTCTTCTCACCCAGTCCTATGAATTTCTCGCCAGGAAAAAGCCTGCGATAAGCTGTTATTTCAGCCCCCTGCCATCCTGTGCCGTAAGGTTTGTAGTCTTCGGAAAGCACCTTATCCTTTGAATTTTTTATTTGTATGCGGATGGGGTCCTTCGCGATCTCAATCTTTAGTGAATCTGTGACAACATATACACTGGCTCGGCCGTCCTGTATTTTAAAAACTCCCTGCACGGGCTTTGCAATCACTGCATAGGAAAAATCAGCAGCGCTAAAGTCCTTGTCAAATCTGAATCTCACAACGGTAGGGGAATAATAACTGACAGTGAGGCTGGCGTTTTCGGCTTTGATCGTAACTTCCTGCCCCGAGGTTCTCATCGATTTGAACTTCCCTATAAAAAACGACTGTCCTTGCAGACTGCCCACTGCGGCCAGTATGCAAAGACCTGCCATCAAGCGATCCTTGTAAACACTTATTCTCTTTTTCATATTCCTGTCACTTAATGGTAATCCCATAAATCTTAAACTCCCTCATGTTCCGTGCGCCTGATGATCTCATTCTGGAGATCTTCACCAAGGTCGTTGAAATAATCGCTGTATCCTGCAACTCGTACAATCAGGTCTCGGTACTTTTCAGGGTACTTCTGAGCATCCTTCAGCGTTTCAACGTTCACGACATTGAACTGAATATGGTGTCCGTCCATCCTGAAATATCCCCTGATGAGCGCGCAGAGTTTTTTAATCGCTTCATCCCCTTCAAAGAAAGATGGGGAGAACTTCTGGTTGAGAAGGGTTCCTCCCGTAAGCAGGTGGTCTATCTTGGCTGCCGATTTAAGAACTGCCGTAGGGCCTTTATGATCCGCACCCTGGAAAGGCGAAATGCCTTCGGATAACGGCTGTTGTGCCAGTCGTCCGTCAGGCGTAGCACCGATCACGCTTCCGAAATATACATGGGATGTCGTTGGCAGCATATTGATGCGGTGTTTGCCGCCCACCGACGTCGGCTTGCTGTCGACCGCCTCAAAAAACAAACGAAAGACAAGCCTGGCCTGGTCATCAGCATAATCATCATCATTGCCGTACTTGGGAGTATGATAAACCAGTTCTTTCCTGAATTCTTCAAAATCCCGGAAATCTGCGGCCAGAGCCTTCAGCAGGCCTTTCATTGTGATTGTCTTTTTTTCAAAGACATGATACCTTATGGCCGTGAGTGAATCTGTAATGCTGCCAAGTCCGACGCCCTGGACGTAAGTGGTATTGTACCTGGCCCCGCCCGCATTGTAGTCCATCGCGTTGCTTATGCAATCATCGATCAGCAGGCTCATGAAAGGCACAGGCATATGATCGGCGAATAACCTGTGAATGATATTGTTTCCCTTGATCTTTACCGAGGTGAGGTATTCAAGCTGATTTTTGAACGCAGTGGTCAATTCTTCAAAAGAACCGAAAGATTCAGGATCGCCCGAAAGTAATCCAACCTGTTTTCCGCTGCGCTTGTCAAACCCGTTATTCAGTGTAAGCTCAAGTACCTTGGCAAGGTTGAAATAACCTGAGAGAATGTAAGCCTCGGTGCCGAATGCTCCCGCTTCCACGCAACCGCTGGCTCCCCCGTTCCTGGCGTCTTCGAGGGATTTTCCCTGGCGCACCAGTTCCTGGACAATAGCATCGGTATTGAAGAAAGATGGCTGCCCGAAGCCTGTTTTAGTGATTTTAAGTGTACGGTGGATGAAATTATCGGGATTCTTTTTGCTTACCTGCACCATGGAACTGGGTTGCAGTAACCGCATCTCTTCGATCACGTCAAGAAGGATGAAGGTAAGTTCATTTACTGCATCAGATCCGTCAGGCTTCACGCCTCCGAGATTGATCAGGCAGAAGTCGGTATAGGTATTGCTCTCAAGCGCTGTCACTCCGACTTTTGGCGGGGCGGGATGGTTATTGAATTTTATCCAGAAGCTTTGAAGCAGCTCAGTTGCCTTCTCAGCACTCAATGAGCCATTCTCAATTCCTTTCCTGTAAAAAGGCAGGAGATGCTGATCGAGACGCCCCGGATTGAAAGAATCCCAGGGATTCAGTTCGGTTATCACGCCAAGGTGGACAAACCAGTAATACTGCAGCGCTTCATGAAAAGTGCCCGGAGCATTAGCCGGGACATTCCGGCAGATCCTGCACATTTCCTCCAGCTCTGCTTTCCTGCCTGGATCTGTCTCTTTTTCTGCAAGCTTTGAAAGCTCGTCCGCATACCGGCCTGCAAACTTGATTAAGGCATTTGCAGCGATCTCCATGGCCTTTAGTTCTTCCCTTTTTTCATAAGCTGAAGGATCGGCAATAAAATCGAGGTTTTTAATTGTTTCCTTTATCTGTGCTACCAGGTCGTTCATCCCCTGGTGATATATCTTATTTCCCAGTACCGTATGACCCGGCGCCCGTTGTTCCTGGAATTCAGTGAATACACCTGCCTTGTATGCGTTGATCCACTCATCCGAAAGGGAATTCATGATCCTTTCACGGTTGGAATGCCCTTTCCAGAAAGGGATGATCTTTTCGGCGTATACAGCTCTGACCTCATCATCCACCTTGAAAGAAACTTTTTTTCTTGTATCAAGTATCTCCAGGTCTTCAAGACTGTGAAGGCAGATCTCGGGATAAGTAGGGCAGGCCTTAGGAGCGGGCCCGCGTTCCCCGATTATCAATTCGCCTTCACCGATGAAAAGGTGCTTATGACTTAATATATGATCAAACACCATAGCCCTGCCAACCGGGATTGATACCGGCCGGTCGATTCCGCTTTCATAAAATTCAGTAACCAGCAATGCCCTTTCAGCGCTGATCCGGTTTACAGCCCTCAGGCTCTGTTCACGAAGCACTTTAATCCTGTCGGTCATAAAATTGTTTTCTTTTCCAATCCACGTAAAATTTCACCATTTATTCGCACCACTTGCTCATTTCGCTTTTTGCTTTTATTCGCACCAATTGCTTATTTCATTTGTGTGCCTATTTCGCCTTTCGCTTTTCGCTTTTAACATTATCCTCCGATTTTGACTTTAAATCCATCCTTTTCCAGTTCATTTTTCCTCGATTGCAGGTCCCCGGCCGGGGTGCTCTTTACATTCTTCATAAAATTATCCTTCCTGAACCTTTTGTATTTATTCTCTGCTGCAGCATGGAAGGGAAGCAGGTTGATCTCGGTAATTGCAGGTTTCAGACCTCTAAGATACAATCTTAGTGCAGTGAAGTTATGGTCAGTGTCGTTGATACCAGGTATTACAGGTATCCTCACTATGATCTTTTTTCCCGACGCAGCCAGCTTTTGCATATTCTCCAGGATTTGCTTGTTTGAAACCCCTGTATATTTCATGTGAAGACCTTCATCCATCACCTTCAGATCATAAAGATACAAATCTACATAGTTCATCGTTTCGGCAAGTTTACCCCACTCTGTATGACCGCATGTGTCAAGGGCAAGGTGGAGCCCCCTTGCCTTCAGCCCACTCAGCAATTCTACAAGAAATTCATGCTGAAATGTAGGTTCTCCCCCCGAAACAGTGACCCCTCCGCCTGATTCATCATAAAAAACACAGTCCTTCAAAACTTCTCTTATGACATCTCCGGAACTCATCCAATCTCCTGAGACCTCTTCTTCGCTGAATATCCTGCCATCCAGGGCAAGGCTCCTGGTGCTTGTTTCAGGCAATCCACTCTGGCTTTCGGGATTATGGCACCAGGAACAGGAGAGGGGACATCCTTTTAAAAAGACCGTGCTGCGTATTCCTGGTCCATCGTGAACAGTAAACCTGCGTATATCGAAAATTAGTCCTTCCATTTCTTTTCTTTCCGGCATGTAAACCATGCCAACATCTTTATTTGTTGACCTGCTCTGATCCGGAATAATACCTGATCATATCAAGGATGGCTTTCTGGCAGACAGGGCAAAAGCCTGCCGCCTCGTTCGATTTCATCCTGCAGTCCATTTGCGGGCTGTACATCCCTTTCCCAAGATATCCGCCTCCTTCAAACATCCCTGTAACAGCTTTGTATTTATTTACCCTGGGCGTTGGCACCGGAACACTGTCATTTACCATGCTTTTCCATTTTGAAGCAAAATCAACATTGGTGGTAAGGTTTGGTTCCCATGGCTCCACTTTCAGGTTATAGAAATCGGAGTATGTCACTTCGGCATTGTAATATTCATCGGCAAGGCCTGCAAAGGAATGCCCGAATTCATGCACTGCCACGATACGTGAATACTGGTTGTCGACGGTCCCTTCGCAATAATGATTATAAAATCCTCCTCCTCCGTATCGTTTTGAATTCACAAGTACGAAAATGGCATCATATGGCACATTAGCGGCAATGTCGTAAATTGATTTGGTGTCGAAACTGGTAAGGTAACGATCCATGTCAAAAGTATAGAAACTGCTGTGAATATTGGTGTTCACATATAATTCCTTGCCCGGAATGCTCACCCCCGATTCATCCGAAGGCGACATTACAGCATAAAAATTGAATTTATCACGCTTGATGCTGTAAGGCTCTACCGACATGAAATAGTTGAACATGGAACGGGCATCTTCAATAAATTTAGGCATCTCGCTCTCGGTATAACCTTCGGAAAGAAAAGCAATATCAACATGGTCGGAGGGGTCACCCGAATACTGGAGTTTCTCAACCTTCAGATGGTGGATGCTGTCCCTGAGTATGAAATAGTCATCAGGCCTTATCATCATTTCATACATTTTCTCAAAGGCCCCGGTCTCATAGGAGCGTTTTTCAATAATGAAATTCATCTTCTTTTTAGGGTAAGGCATGACGGCGACCATCGGAAATGCCCTCGGGATTGCTTTTGCTTCGGGAGTCCCTTTCCATTCCTGAAAAACGCTGCTGAACCCTCTTGAAAACAATATTTGTCCCGTAGCCGAATCAATAAGACTGTAGCGATAGGTGCCGGTATTCCTGAGGGTGGTCAGTCCATGATGAGGGCCTCCGTAAAACGGCTCTTCCCTCATCTCCCTGAAAAAAACATGCTCCCCCGCATTGTTCCCAGCCAGAAAATAATCAATTCTCAGTGTTTTATTCAGAAAATACTCCCCGAAACCGTTCTGCCCGTTTTTTGCTGCTTTTGCAGCAGCATCCTTATCCTGGGCTGCTATCGCGCCTGGTAAAAGGATGAGAATCACAAAAAAACTGAGTTTATATAATGTTTTCTTCATCGCCGGAATTATTGAGTGACATATTTCGCTTTTCGCTTTTCGCCTTTCGCTTTTCGCCTTTTATTTACGTGGATTGCCCTTTTATTTGCACCAGAATGGTTCCCGCAAGCATAAGGGCACAGCCACCCAGCATTCTCATGCTCATGGTCTCACCCAGTAAAAGCATTCCGCCTATGACTGCAAACACTGCCTCCAGCCCGAGGATAATGCTTACATATGCAGCGTGGGCTGTCTTTTGTGCCATGATCTGTAGGGTGTATGCAAGTCCCACCGAGAGGATTCCTCCATAGGCTATCGGAAGCCAGGCTTTCATGATACTGACGGTACTTACGGGCTCAAGTGCAAAGGCCACGACCATGTTGAGAATGGCTGTTACCGAAAACTGAACGACTGCGAGTAATATGGAGTCCATCTTTGGCGAAAGCCAACCTATGATCAGAACATGAAATGTGAAAACAAAGGAGCACATCAGCACAAGGGAATCCCCATGGTCAAGGCTGAATCCTTTGGTAATGCAAAGAAGGTAAAGACCTGCCATCGAGATCATTACGCCTGCCCATATAAACCAGTTGTTTCTTTGTCCGAAAAACAAACCTATCACGGGAACAAAGGCCACGTACAGTTCGGTAAGAAAACCGGCTTTGCCGGCTGTTGTTGTCTTAAGACCCAGCTGCTGAAGAGCAACTCCTGCAAACAGAAGCAGCCCGGTGACCAGCATTCCTGCAAGTATCCAGCGCCGCTCAGCCGGGACGACTGAATATACAAGTCTTTCATTTTTCCTGAGCTTGCGGTATAAAAAGGGCAGGAGTACCAATATTCCAAGGGAGAACCTTACCCCGTTATAGGTAAAAGGCCCCACATAATCCATCCCGACCCTCTGGGCAACAAATGCGAACCCCCAGATCGCCGCTGCCAGCAATAAAAGGAGGTCAGCTTTAACTTTACCCTTGCTCATCGTATTACGATTTCATCGACGAAGATCCAAGCCTTTTTGCCAGCCCCTGGATGCCCTGCCGGACAATTACCCCTGTTCACTGCCTGCACTTTGATATATCTTACCGGCCTGATGCCGGCTTTTACTTTAAATTCTCTTGTTACAGGACCGTTTTCACTCACCGAAACAGTATTTTTTACCAGGGGAAGATCGGTGAAATTCTTATTATCCTCAGAAACTGAAAATTTCACCTGCAGGGGCATAAAGATCCATGAGCCCTGGTCCTGGAAACAGCCCAGTGCGAGATCATGCACTGTTTGCAAAGACCCCAGGTCGACGATGGCTTCCATATCGTTGCCCTCGTAACCCTGCCATGATCCTGTTTTAAAGCTGTCGCCTCCCCTTAAAAAGTCTATCAGCGCATCATCGCCACCGGCAGGATACTGGTTCGCATATTTAGTCAGCAAAGTGATCTTCCTGTTCGCAGGGATCTTTGTATAATCCGCTTCCATAGTGAAACTTTTCTCCATGCCAGGGGCCAATGCAAAGGCCTTTAAAACCGATGATTTCCTGAGGCAAAGCGGCCCGGAACTTATCATTGACCGTTCATCGGGTTCTTTTCCATCAATTGTATAATAAATTTTTGCAGTTTTTTCCGGGCAGGAAAGTGAAAGCACAATGGAATCTGTAAACGTGGTCTTTGATTTGTCAGCTGAAGGTACAGGAGTGATCAAGCCGTCAATAACAGAAGAAACAGGGAAATCCCCATTGGAGCTTCCCCACGCAGTATCGGGCTTTGCCGACATGGTAAACACCAGATTCCCTCCCTGCATGATGTCAGAATCGGTGATGAAACACTTATTGAATGCTTTGCCGTTCAACGTTGCTGAACTGATATAATACCTGTGATTGCTGATGTTTTTGGCCTCAACAGTGAAGGTTTTACCGTTTTCAAGCCTTACCGATATTTTGGGGAAGAGGGGAGTCCCTATGGCATAGATGCCCGAACATGGCGTCACCGGGTAGAATCCCATAGCGCTCAGTACATACCATGCACTCATTTGTCCGCAGTCTTCATTTCCGCATAAACCATCAGGATCATTCCTGTAAAATTCGGTACGTATCCTGTTTATGAGTTCCTGGGTCTTCCATGGTTTCCCTGCATAATCATAGAGATAGGCCATATGGTGGCTGGGTTCGTTCCCATGGGCATACTGGCCGATCATTCCTGAGATATCCGCCTGTTCACGCCCGGAAGTCGAGGAGGAGGCATTAAACAAAGCGTCCAGTTTTAAAGCAAATTTATCCCTGCCTCCCAATAAATCCATCAGGCCGCTGATGTCCTGAGGCACATAAAAACTATATTGCCAGGCATTGGCCTCGGTGTAGTTGAAATTAACTTCCGAAGGATCAAAAGGAGATATCCATCCCGAATTTCGTTTGGCCCTCATAAAGCCTGTTCCCCCATCAAAAAGGTTTTTATAATACTGGGCCCTCCTTACATAGGTATTATAACAGGCGGTATTGCCCGAAGCCTTTGCAAACATTGCAATACACCAGTCATCATAGGCATATTCAAGGGTTTTCGATACAGACTCACCTTCGCGGTCCGATGGAATATATCCCATGCTTTTATAATACTTCAAACCAAGCTCATCCTGCTCGGCGCTGTTCCTCATTGCCCTTAGCGCAAGTGCTGTATCAAAACAGGTAATGCCCTTGAGATAAGCATCAGCAATTACAGGCACGGAATGATAGCCTATCATGCATCCTGTCTCGTTGGCTGACAGTTCCCATACCGGGAGCCTGCCTCCGTCGCTGAACTGGCTTAGGAAGGTTTTGATAAAGTCGGAACTCCTTTTCCTGTCGATCATGGCCAGCAGGGGATGCTCCGCCCTGTATGTATCCCATAATGAAAATACCGTATAATAGTCAAATCCGCCCGCTGTATGGGGTTTGAAATCCCTTCCAAGGTATTGCCCGTCAACGTCCATATAAAGATTAGGACTGAGCATGGCATGGTAAAGCGAGGAATAAAACACCATTTTCTGGTCAATGCTTCCTCCTTCGACCCGGATCTTTCCCAGTTCATTGTTCCAGGTCTCAGTGGCTTTTGCTGCAATTGCATTAAAATCCCAGCCGGGATTCTCCTGCTCAAGGTTTTTTCTTGCTCCTTCGGTACTGATAGCAGAGATTCCGATCTTCAGCAATAACGGTTCAGATTCGTTCAGTTTAAATCTGAATTCGGCTTTAAGGTCGGTGCCGTTTGTTTCTCTGGTATCTGTGGAAGACCGGCTACCCGATTGTATCCTGTAATCTGAAACCGGTTTTGAAAACCTGATCACGAAATACAAAGTCTGTTTGGAGGCCCAGGCCTGTGAAACCCGCATTCCTTCAATCTCATCCTGCCCATTGATCTTAATTCTTGAATCCAGCACAATATCCCTGTGCTTCAGATCCAGAACAATCCCGGCATTGCCCGGATCCTTGAATTCATACCTGTGCATGCCGGTCCTGAGAGTCGTTGTAAATTCAGCTTTGACTCCCGGTTTGTCAAGATCAACGGCATAATATCCCGGTCGGGCCTTTTCACTGTTCTTTCTGAATGAAGAACGGTAGCCGTAATTATCAAGGACTGCCCAGCCTTTTACCGGCATGATGAGTATGTCCCCGTAATCGGAACAACCTGTCCCGCTTAAATGAGTGTGGCTGAAGCCGTAAATCACCGAATCACTGTTATGATAGGCCGAGCATCCGTCCCATCCTTCGAGACGGGTATCGGGGCCAAGTTGTATCATTCCGAACGGAAGACTGGCACCCGGATAGGTATGCCCATGCCCGCCAGTCCCTAGAAAACAATTGACAAAATCAGAAGGATGGCTTTTCTGATCTGAGCAGGAATGGAGGAATAATGAAAAGATCAGAATTCCAAAAGCCGAAAGTTTCCTCATAAAAATGATTAGTAGGTGTCGCTGATAGTTTTTATAGTGATCCTGTCCTGCAGATCCTTTGCCTTATATGAAGTGGTGAAGAAAATCTCCAGTGGTATTCCCGGGATGAGATCTGAGAAATTCTCAGAAAACTTCCCCTTGACGGTAGTGGAAAGCCAGAGGTTTTTCGCCAGTTTATCAGTGGAAAGGATGATTTTATAACCACCTGGCGCTTCAGAGATTTCCTTTTTTATAACAGGTTTTATGAGGTCAAGGTCCTTAACCGGGGTAAAGTAAAAATTACTCCTGTACTTGTCAGGATCATTCCCTGAGGGTGTAAAAACCGCAGTCATGACAACCTTACGGGGATCAATCCCTTTGGTATATGTAGCTGAGTCAGCTTCAAAATAGGTATGTGAACTTGAACGGGGAACGATGATCTTAAGTAAAGTGTCGCGAATGATATTCCCTTCAAAACCGGTGATCCTGACCCTGAGATCGCCGTTAGTTGCCGCGTTACGGTCAGAAACAAGGTATACCTTCAGCCTGTTTTTTTCAATCACTGTTGAAACCAGGATGTCTTTATAAGCTTTTCGCAAATAATATTGCAGGGCTTTGGGCGCCCCGTAATAATCGCGGGCCGACCAGGACACCACGGGCCAGCAGTCGTTGAACTGCCAGAAAAGGGTTCCCATGCAATAAGGCATAGCCCTGCGGTGGGCTTCCACAGCCGTTTTGATCCCTTCGGCCTGTAGCACCTGGCTTACATAAACATAGGATACGAAATCCACTGGCCGCCTGAAATCGCGGATCATGTATTCATCTATGAGCTCATATCCGGTTGGATGCTTCTGGTGGGCTTTCATTACGGCTGATCCAAGCTTCATATCCTCAGGCTTGGCAAACCTGCTGAAGCTGTTGATGTCGGGAAACCCCTGGAAGCCATATTCTGACATGAAACGTCCAACGACTTCCCTGTATTTGGTAAAGGGTTGTTTGCCCCACCATACTCCCCAGTAATGCATGTCGCCATCAAACCTGCTGCGGGGATTTCCCCATCCGATCCCGGGAGAGGAGGGAATATATGGCCTGAGTGTATCCAGCTTGTTGACATTGTCCCTGAGTATCCCGTCAAATATGAACTGGTAGGTGCGGTATACCATGGCCGAATCCCTTTGTGAATATTTGTATTCCTTGATCCAGCCCCAGTTTTTCCAGCCTTCATCGATCTCATTGTTACCGCACCAGAGTGCAAGGCAGGGATGCCTGCGAAGGCGGACGATGTTTTGGGCTGATTCGGCATTCACGTTCTGTAAAAACGTAGTATTGCCGGGGTACATCGCACATGCGAACATAAAATCCTGCCATACCATGATCCCAAGCTCATCGCAGAGATCATAAAAAATATCCTTCTCGTAAATTCCGCCACCCCATACCCTCAACATATTCATGTTCAGGTCCCTGGCCTCGGTAAGCAAGGTCCTGTATGCGGAATCGCTCACCCTTGTAGGAAAATTGTCCTGTGGGATGTAGTTCGCCCCTTTAATGAAAACAGGGACCTTATTGACTGTGAAAAAGAAAGTGCTGCCGAGCGAGTCCTTGTTTGTAACCAGCTCAATGGTTCGGAGACCAATCTTTTGCTGCCCTTTTGAAACTTCCTCATCCCCGAGATAAACCGAATAATCCAGGGGGTAGAGGTTTTGTGCCCCCATACCGTTAGGCCACCATAACCTGGGATTTTTAATGATGAAATCAAATTGTATCAGAGTGATCCCTTTCTGAATAGAGATACGATAATCTGCAAGGAGGGTCTTGTCATTGTTAAGTTTTATACTTCCTGATTCAGGGAGATTTGACGACAATACGAATTCGGCCGACATATACGCGGCAGAGTCGGTAAGTTTTTTCTGAATGAACCTGGCGCCGATTAAGTTAAGCCTGTTGTACAGCTTCAGGTAAACGGGTTTCCAAATCCCCATGGTAACCATTTTTGGGCCCCAGTCCCAGCCGAAATTATATGCAGCCTTGCGGCAGACGACTTTTTCATCACCCGGCAGTTTTATGGGCATTCTTTGATAAATTTCCCTGTTCTGTTTATTTACTGAAGGGAAACGTATAAAAAGTTCATTCCTGCCTGATTGCAGTTTGAACTTCACATTCTCATAGCTCCACTCCCTGAACATATTATCGGCATTTATGATAAGGGAATCGTTAAGGAAAACATCCGCGTAAGTGTCAAGGCCTTCAAAAACAAGGTCTATATTCCGGGTTGCTAATACCGAGGGGTCCAGGAAAAACACCTTACGGTATTCCCAGTCGCTTTCGGCAATCCACTGAACGCTGTCCTCGTTGGTCCTGTAATACGGGTCGCGGATCACCTTATTCTTCAGAAGGTCGAGCTGAACGCATCCGGGAACCTTGGCAGGCAACCACTTTTTAGTTCCTGCTTTCCTGAATTCCCATTGACCTCCAAGGTCAATTTTACGGGGTAACTGTGCGGCGGCCGGAATAAGCAGTCCGCAGACAAAAAACAAGAGAAATAGTTTCTTCATACGCAGCATAAAAAATAAAGAGACAAAATTATCAAATTATTGCAAAAATGTGGTATTTTCGAAGACTCCAAGCACTTATAAATGATGAACATTCCTGAATTAAGGTCTGATTTTTTTGACTTGTACGGCGAAGTTGAAAAGACCCCGAGGATTTATTTTGCCCCCGGAAGGGTAAACCTCATAGGCGAGCATACCGATTACAACGGGGGATTTGTGCTCCCCTGCGCCCTGCAGTATGGCACTTATCTGCTGATCCGCGAAAGGACTGACAATATTCTCGGGTTTGCTTCGACTAATTTTGAATTCAGGACCGAATACGATTTTTCAGAAGGCTTTATTGCAAAACAGGGGCAGTGGACCAATTACCCCATGGGTGTTTTTGACGAATTCAGGAAGCTTAATGCGAGGCTGAAAGGATTCGATATGCTCTTTTCAGGTGATATCCCGAACAGTGCAGGCCTTTCATCCTCAGCTTCGATAGAAATGGTGACTGCATATGCCCTGGCTTCCATTCTAAATGTCACAAGCCTTGGGATGATAGATCTTATCAAGCTCTCGAAACGGGCCGAAAACGATTTCGTCGGGCTCAACTGCGGCATCATGGACATGTTTGCGGTTGGAATGGGCTCCCCCGACCATGCCATCTTCCTGAATTGCCTCACACTTGAGTTCAGGCAAGTGCCTTTCATCCTGAACGGTTATAAGCTTGTGATCGCAAATACCAACAAACAGAGAGGGCTTGCCGATTCAAAATACAATGAAAGGGTTGCCGAATGTAAAGAGGCAGTGGATGCCATCAGGCCTCATTTTCAACTGGACCATCTTGGAGAGATAGGATTCATGCAGTTTTTCAAGATACAGGATGTGATTGCCGACGAACGTGTGCGCCGCAGGGCCAGGCATGTGATATCCGAGAACCAGAGGGTGCAGAATGCTGTTTCCTCTTTGCTAAAGGGCGACATCCTCCAGTTCGGCGCCCTGATGAATGCTTCTCATGAATCACTGCGCGACAATTATGAGGTTACCGGACCTGAACTTGACACCCTGGTTGAAGAGGCCTGGAAAATACACGGAGTGATAGGTGCGAGAATGACCGGGGCAGGATTCGGGGGGTGCACCGTAAATATTGTAAGGGATGACGTGGTTGAAAAGTTCATACTTGAGGCAGGAAAAGGATATAAAGAAAAAACAGGTCTGACTGCATCGTTTTATATTGGAGAGGTTTCTGCCGGACCAAGGGAAATAAATTCTGAAACACTTTAAAAACATTTCATATGGGACACAAGAATGATAAGCATAAGGGTGACGAAAAAGAAGAAAAGCAGTCCAAAAAGGGCAAAAAGGCTGAGGGCATGAACATCCTGAAAAAGGAAGAAGAGATCGACAGCAAGCTGAAAAAGAAATTTTACGAGGAAGAACTTGCCAGGCTGCAGATAGAACTGGTCAAGCTGCAGGAATGGATCAAATATAAGGGTCTGAGGGCTGTAGTCCTTTTTGAAGGAAGGGATGCTGCCGGAAAAGGCGGTACGATCAAAAGGATCACCGAAACCCTCAATCCCCGTGTCGTGCGTGTCGTCGCTCTTGGTGTACCTACCGAAAAAGAGAAAAGCCAGTGGTATTTTCAGCGTTATGTAGCGCATTTGCCTGCCGCAGGGGAAATGGTGCTCTTCGACAGGAGCTGGTATAACCGTGCCGGAGTTGAACGGGTTATGGGTTTCTGCAATGAGACTGAATACTGGGACTTCCTGAGATCATGCCCTAATTATGAGGGAATGCTGATCCGTTCAGGCATCATCCTGATAAAATACTGGTTCTCGGTAAGCGATAAAGAGCAGGAAAGAAGGTTCCTGCAAAGGATCAGTGATCCCACAAGAAGATGGAAGATCAGCCCTATGGATGTTGAATCACGTACAAAATGGGTTGATTATTCAAAGGCCAAGGATGATATGTTTGCCTATACCGACACCAAGCAATCGCCATGGTTCGTGGTGCTGGCTGATGATAAGAGGAGGGCAAGGCTTAACTGTATCTCCCACCTTCTGACACAGATAAAATACAAAGATGTTCCCAGGGAGAAGATAGTCCTGCCCCCGCTTGAGAAGGAGAAATCCTATGTGCGGCCACCCTTGTCGGAGCAGACCTTTGTTCCTGACAAGTTTTAATTCGGTCATTCGACCACCGAAAACCTGAAGGTTGTTTTTTCGAGGTACGAAATGCCTGGTTTCAGGATTGCATTGGGAAATGCCGGCTGGTTCGGGGAATCAGGGAAATGCTGGGTTTCAAGGCAAAGCCCGAAGTGTTTATTGTACACTTTCCCGTTGATCCCTTTGCAACTGCCGTCAAGGAAATTACCGCTGTAGAACTGGACTCCGGGCTGGGTTGTTTCCACTGTTACCCTACGGCCCGAGGCAGGTTCGAATAAAACTGCTGCCGTCGACATCTCACCTGCTTTCTTCCTCAGGACATAATTATGGTCGTAACCTCCCGTTACCTTGTCAATTCTTGCGCCAATTGGGGTTGGGGTATTAAAATCCATAGGTGTGCCTTTCACCTCAGGCAGATTCCCCGTGGGTATGAGCTGATCGTTTATTTCGGTGAACCTGTCGGCAGGGATCATGAGAACATGGCCCAATATGCCTGAGTCGGCCCCGGTCAGGTTAAAGTAGGTATGATTGCAGATATTTACCGGTGTGGATTTATCGGTGCTGGCTTCGATTATAATGTTAAGTTCGTCGTTATTGTTAAGAATGTAGGACACGCCCGCCTTTAAGTTCCCGGGGTAACCTTCTTCCCCGTCGGGACTGAGGTAACTCAGGCTGAGGGTTGCTGCTGAAGTATCGGAATACTCTTTAGCATCCCAAACCACCTTGTCAAATCCCCTGAGGCCTCCATGTAGTGCATTGTTGCCGTTATTCCTGGCCAGTTTGTATTTCACCCCATCCAGGGAAAATTCACCGTTGGCAATTCGGTTTGCAAAACGGCCTACGATTGCACCGAAATACGGGCTGTTTGCCACATAGGACTGAAGGCTGTCGTATCCAAGAACTATGTTGCCGTTTTTCCCATCTTTCCCGGGCATCAGGATTTCGGTTATAATACCACCGTAATTAGTGATCTTTACCGTTATTCCATGTTTGTTTGTAAGGGTGTATAAAAACACTTCCTTATCACCGATCCTGCCGAAATGAGTTTTCATTAGAGAGATTGTTGATACATCCTTTAATTTTATTTCTTTCCCTTTCTGAGAAGGCATGCAGCCTGAAATGTACAGACCTGCAGCCAGATATAAAAAACAACGTATGATGTGACGCATTTTTTCTATTTTTGAAATCCTTAACAAACCTAAATAAATTTTCTTTCATCTTGACAGGAATTGATAATAAAGTAGTCATAATAACAGGTGCATCCGGAGGCATAGGACAGGCCACAGCATGGGCTTTCAGCAATGCAGGCGCCAGGGTTGTACTGGTTGCCAGGAGGCTTGAACTGCTCGGGCAGCTGGCCCTGAAATTAAAGGATGCCTTTGTGATACAGGCAGATCTTTCGCTTGAAGAAGAGTGCCGTAAAATAATTGATCTCACCCTGTCACATTATGGCAGGATAGATATTCTGATCAACAATGCAGCAAGCATCATTGTTTCAACATCGGAAAGCGTGGGCAGGAAAGACCTCCTGGGGGCTTTCACCACAAACCTGCTCGGACCTGTGACGACAACCCAGGAAGTTATCCCTCATATGCTGAAACAGGGAGGGGGGCATATCATCAATATAGGTTCGCCGGGATTTATGATGGGAATACCTTATTATTCTCCCTATGTTTGTTCCAAGGCTGCTTTCTCGGCCTGGACTCGAACAATACAGTCGGAATGGAAAGGCAGCAATATCGTAGTCAGCGAATATTTCCCGGGCTATATCAAAACCGATTCAAAGCCGGAATCAAGGATGGGGGATGTAGACCAGGATTTCCTGATGAATACAGAACAGAATTTCATCACCCGGCTTTTTGCAAAACCTCAGGATCCCGATGATGTTGCCAGGCAGCTTGTGCGGCTGGCACATAACCCCAGGATTCTTGTTTACTCCAACTTTTCAACCAGAATAGGGGCATTCATTTCAAATATAAGTTCTTTCAGGTTGTCGATAGCCGCCGGGATGGCAGCTACGGTAAGGAAAAAGAAGAATATTCAGATTTTCAACAAACAAACATAAACGTAATGAGAACAGTAATACCATTAAAACAAAGGCCCGCGGATTATCTCTATATAGGGTTCTTCCTGATCAACATCTTGTTTATCACCTACATCGTCGATCTTGAACAATTAGTGATAAATGACCCTTCAAATTTCACCTATCCATTATGGCCTTTGCCTTTCTTCGTAGATATGGTACATTGGTGGGGCGCAAATTTTGATCCGCTTCAATGGCTAAGGCCGATGTGGTGGAAAGCCACCATCTGGCTGGATGTAATTCTTTTCGGGCCGTATTATGTGGCTGCAGTCTATGCATTTGTGAAAGGGAAAGAATGGATCAGGATACCCTCATTCATCATTATGTCAATACTCTTCACGAATGTGTTCATCATTTGCAGTGAAGAGATCTGCGGAGCGACTCCTGCAAAAAACCTTCCCCTTGTTCTTTTAGCCAATGCTCCCTGGTTCCTTGTTCCTATTTTCATGATCTGGAAGATGTGGAAAAATGAACATCCGTTTACAAAGGAAGCCTGATCGTCATAAATTATTATAATACCATGGAATACCTTTCATTGTTTTCGCCTCACACCCTTAAAGGATTAAAAGTCAGGAACCGGATCGTTCTGCCTCCCATGGTATGTTTTGGCTATACCGACGAAACGGGTATTGCCGGCCCTAAGAACCTTGAGCATTACCGGGCAAGGGCCGAAAGCGGGGCGGGAATAATCATCACCGAAGCCACTGCCGTTAATAAAGACGGCAGGGCTGCGTCTTCCCAACTCGGTATATGGTCCGACGATCATATACCCGGGCTCAGCGAGATAGCCTCCATTGTGAGAGGGCATGGGGCCGTGTCAATCCTGCAGCTTCATCATGCAGGCCTTGTAACGCCTCCGTCTGTGGTTCCAATTGCACTCGGCCCTTCGGCCGAAGCAGATAAGCCATCGACAAGGGAACTTACAGTGGATGAGATTCACGGGCTCATTTCTGATTTTATAATGGGTGGGATAAGGGCGCGTGAAGCCGGTTTTGATGGTGTGGAACTGCATGGTGCGCATGGCTACCTGATAAACCAGTTTACAAATACATTATGGAACCACAGGACTGATGAATACGGGGGGAGTTTTGAAAACCGCCTGAGGTTTGCCGCTGAAATCATCAAAGGGATCAAGGAGCATTGCGGCCCTGAATTCATACTTGGCTGCAGGATTGGCGCCAATACCCCGACTCTGGATGACGGGATCAGCGTTGCCCTTTATTATGAATCCCTCGGCCTGGACTATGCTAATATTTCTCATGGAGGGAACCTGCAGAACCTGCCCCGGCCGCCCAAAGGCTTCGATTATAACTGGATGGTTTACTCAGGCGTCAGGGTGAAAGAAAAGCTGAAGATCCCCGTAATCGCAGTCAATGAGATCAAAACTGCCGAAAGGGCAAATTATCTTATAGAAAACGGACTGGCTGATTTTGTCTCTATCGGCAGGCCGCAGCTGGCCGATCCTTATTGGGTCAAACACATTCAGCAGGGAGAAGAAGTAAATGCGTGCCTTTCATGCAAACCAAGATGCAGGTGGTACGAAAGCAGCGAACTGTGCCCTGCCCGAAAAAAACTGAAAGAACAGGTTTACTGAAGTTTTAGATTGTCCAGCCGGGGTTTCAAGCGTGAGACCAGGAGTTTGTATTGCGGCATGAAAGAAGCAGGTACAGGCTCTGATGGCGGCGATTCCATGCGCAGTGGATCTATGGGAGAACCATTCCTGTATACCCTGAAATCGAGGTGAGGCCCTGTTGCAAGCCCGCTGCTGCCTACAAAACCAATCACTTCGCCCTGGCTCACATGCGATCCGGCCTTTATATTTTTTGCATAACCTGAAAGATGGGCATAAGTAGTTATATACACCGAATTGTGCCTGATCGAAATAAACCTTCCATAGCCTCCTTTCCAGCCGGCTTCAGTTACGCGGCCTTCACCAAGGGCTTCGACAGGAGTTCCCCTCGGAGCTGCATAATCCACCCCGAAATGAGGTCTCACTATCCTGAGTACAGGATGCATCCTTGCGCCCGAAAACCTTGAGCTGATCCTCGAGAACCTGAGAGGAGCCTTAAGAAATGAACGCTGAAGGCTCTGCCCGTTCTCATCGAAATAGGCCTTACTGCCTTGATCCTCAAGTAAAAAGGCATAATAATCCTTATCCCCTGTGTGAAACCATGCAGAAATAATCCTGTCTATTCCTACCATTCTGCCATCCACATAAATTTCCTCATAAATGACCTTAAAAGAATCCCCGTTCTGCAAGCCATAAAAATCAACAGTCCAGGCAAAGACTTCCGAAAGCTGAAGGGCCAGGCTGATGTTCAGGTCCCTGTCCTCAAAGGTTTTCCAGAGTGAACCGGATATGCTGCCGCCTGCACTTTTAACAGCCACATTCACTTTCTTTTTATCGCGGAAAACCCTCAGCGAATCCCTGAAATCATAGACAACAAAATCAATGCTGTTGATTTCGTAAACAAAATACAACATGCGGTGTGAAGAATCCCTGCTCAGGATCCTGGCAAAGGTGTTGCCCGAATGTATTTTCCTTACATCGAAAACCGCGCCTGTTTCTTTTGCAATTTGATCGATCAGACCCGCCGAAACATGACCGGTAAGCAGGTCGCTAAGGTTCTGGTTGTTCCCCACCTTGCCATAAGCCACAGTAAGGCTGTCGAGTTTTAAATTATATGCCTGGCTTACCTGAACAGCTTTCCCGGGTTGAGGTTTTACAACTGATCTCAGTTTATAAACATAAATCCCCGAGAACAGGAGAATGATTAAAACCGCTGCCAGGGCAGACAGAATGATCCAGAGCTGGGGTTTGAGATGAAGTTTATTCATTATTGAAAGTAAGATGGATGATTACCACTTCAGGGCGGTTCCCAAGCCTTACTGGCGGGCCCCAGGTTCCGAAACCGCAGGAAACATAGAAATGGGTGTCCCTGATTTTCTTATATCCCCAGCTGAGTTCATAGATGGCTTTTGTGATATAATTAAAAGGCCAGATCTGCCCGTGATGTGTATGCCCCGAAAGCTGGAGATCCACGCCCATATCTGCAGCTTTTGAGAGGTTGAAAGGCTGGTGGTCCATAAGGATTATGGGATAAGAGCGATCCACACTTTGCATGACCTCTTCGAGTTCCTTCCTGGGTTTACCGGTGAAACGAACCTTGTCACGGTCGTCCCTGCCCACAAGGTAAAACTGCCCGCTTACAAGAACGGCAGTATCCCTGAGCATTTTAATACAATGCTTTTCAAGATAGTCAACAGCCGGGCCGGCACCTCCTATATATTCATGGTTGCCGGTTATTGCATAGACCCCTATACTGGCCTTCAGCTCGCACAAGGCTTCGCCTATATTATCCTTAATAACAGGCGCGAGATCCTCATCCACTACATCACCGGCCAACAAGATGAGGTCGGGTTTTGAAGCGTTCAGCATGCTTACAAGTTCCCTTGCTTTTGCCTTACGGATTATCGCACCGAGATGGATATCCGAAGCCATGGCAATGGTAAGGGTTTGCAGCCCATGGCCGGGCTTGTCAATTTTCAGGTACAACTCCTTCACCCTTGGATTCCTTGCGTTGATATACCCTGCAAGGATATTAACACTTGAAAAAACTATGGCTGCAAGAAGAATGACCTGTTTGGTTTTAAGGTAATCGGTATAAACAGCTGCAGGGAGAAAATGAAAGAAATGATTTAAAAGCCTGGTAACATCAAGAAAAAGGGCGATCAGGAAAAAGAAAAGCATGAAGGCAAGCCAGAAATTACCAGTCCAGGTGAGGACCTCCGTGAAATGGCAGGGATATGTCCGTTCAAGGATGCGGGCGGCGACAAATGAAGCGGCGACCAGCCAGAATCCCACGATATATAAGGGCCTCAGTGAAGAACCCTGTGCTATTGCCTGTAACCCCCTGATAAATATATAATAGTTAACAAGGGTGTAGATTGCGATTACAATCGTTACAAATAAAATCATTGCAGTTGTTTTCAATGGAATTTCTAACTTTGAGATGGCATTCGGGCTGCAATTTACCTATTTCTTCCGCATTAAGAAAGCCCCGGGCCATGAATGGGAAAAACAAATACCGGTATTAATTAAATGACCTCAAAAAGATGAGTTCAGGCTTCGTACTATCATGGATCGACTACTCGGTAATGATCATCTATTTTGCCTTTGTCCTTGGGATAGGCTGGGCCCTTAAACGCTACATGAAGGATGCCAGTGCGTTTCTTGAAGCCGGGCGGTCAATGCCTGCCTGGGTTGCAGGACTGGCCTTTATCTCAACCAACCTTGGAGCGCTCGAAGTGATGGGTATGACAGGTTCCGGCCTGAAATATGGCATGCTTACGACGCATTTTTACTGGATAGGGGCCATTCCTGCCATGGTTTTCCTGGCCATGTTCATGATGCCCTTCTATTATGGCTCCAAAGCCAGATCGGTTCCTGAATACCTGAAACTGCGGTATGATGAGAAAACCCGCGGGCTAAACGCAATCTTGTTTGCAATTATGACCATCCTCGCATCGGGGATATCGATGTATGCCCTGGCTATTTTAATGGAAAAAGTCCTGGGTTGGAACTTCCACCTCAGTCTTGTCCTTTCCGCCGCCATCGTACTGGGGTATACCTACCTGGGAGGCCTGTCATCAGCAATCTATAATGAAGTCCTGCAGTTCTTTATTATAGTGGTCGGCCTTCTTCCCATAGTTTTTTTAAGTCTTAAAGATGTAGGCGGATGGCATGGTTTGCAGCAAAGCCTTGCCCCGATTGTGAGTTCCAAAGGCTTTGCCCCTGATACATGGACCACCACCTGGAAATACACAGGTTCGGCAGCTGCCAATCCAATGGGGGTGGAGTGGTATGGAATATTTGCCGGTCTTGGCTTCGTGCTTTCGTTCGGTTACTGGTGCACCAATTTCCTCATTGTTCAAAGGGCTATGTCGGCCAAATCGACCACTGCCGCAAGAAACACACCGCTTATCGGCGCCATTCCCAAGATGTTCATTCCTTTCCTTATCATAGTTCCGGGCATTGTGGCCCTGGTGCTGTTGAATAACCCTGCCAAAGGTTTTACACTGCCCTTGAATGAAGCGGGGCAGCCGATATATGATTATACCATTATCATGCTCCTTAAGCAATACCTGCCCGCCGGGGTTCTTGGGTTGGGCATTACGGCCCTGCTTGCCTCTTTCATGTCGGGCATGGCGGGAAACGTTTCGGCCTTCAATACCGTTTGGACTTACGATATCTACCAGAGTTATATCCGCCCCACTACCAGCGACAAGGCCTCCGACGACCGCCATTACCTCTTTGTCGGCAGGATGGCTACTATTTTCGGGGTCCTGGTAAGTATTGCTGCAGCCTACCTTGCCAGCCTGTTCGGGAATATCATGGATTTCCTGCAAACCATATTCTCAATGGTAAATGCTCCTCTTTTTGCAGTGATATTCCTGGGGATGTTCTGGAAACGGGCTACAGGCCATGCTGCATTCGCAGGACTTCTCTCAGGCTTCTTCATTGCCCTTTTGCATCACGGGCTGACTTTTCCTGCCGGGGCCGACACTATTGTAAAAGGAGGTTGGATAGCCCACCTGCATGCCTATCCCGTGGAAATGGCCCAGAATTTCTGGACAGCCATCTTCGCATGCTTTACCAGCGCACTGGTCACTGTTGTCATCTCGTTCATGACCACACAGAAAAAACCTGATTCCGAGCTGAAAGGCCTTGTTTACGCACTCACACCGAAGCTCAACGAGGAATCTGTGGTTTGGTACCGCAGGTCATCAACACTTGCAATTCTTGTTTTATTACTCGTAAGCATTTTAACAATCCTGTTCTGGTAAAAATTTCTGTATATGGGCTTAGATATCAAACTTCCAATAGGACTAATGTTCACCATCTTCGGGATACTCCTGACCGTTTATGGATTTGTTACAAGGCTTGATACTGCAATGTACAAGCCGTCACTGGGAATAAACATAAACCTCTGGTCAGGCGCAGGAATGCTGGTATTTGGCATTATCATGCTGGCGCTTACTTTCAAAAAAGGAAAATCAAAACCATGATCATATGACTTCCTTGAAAAGGGCATTTTTAAAAACAGCCATTGGTTTCATTGAAATCACGGGTTCCGAAGCCGGGGTGAGAAGCCTGAACTTCCTCGATTTTAAAGTAAGGGTTCCCAGGGTTCCGCATGAATTAAAAGATGCTTTTGACCAGTTGCACGAATATTTCATTGGTGAGAGGAAGGAGTTTACTGTCAAACTCGACCTGGCAGGGTCTGAATTCCAGATGAAAGTCTGGAATGAACTAACCAGTATCCCTTATGGCAAAACCGTTTCTTACCATGAGCTGGCAAGGAGGATAGGAAATGCAAATTCTTTCAGGGCAGTAGGAGGTGCAAACGCAGCCAATCCTGTATCGGTTATCATCCCATGCCACAGGGTGCTCGGCACTAACGGCAGGCTGGTAGGATATGCAGGCGGATTAAAACGAAAGAAATGGCTGCTTGAGCATGAGCACGCATTCGCCCAGAGAGACCTTTTTTACCGCTGATCAGAATTCTTCTTCCCTCAGGCGGTGACCCAATTCTTTTACAGAAGAATAACTTTCCATGAGCCCGGGCAGGTATTCGGCCGACGAAATGAATGTCCACAGGTATGCAACGATAGAATAAATATTCCCGGTTGAGAAATTATCCACGTCCACGCAGATAAACAGAACCACGATAAAAATTCCTAACAGGAACATCTTCATTACCCCGTAATTGAACGAATTCCAGCGTGCGATCTGGAACTGGGGTCTTACCATTCCGCGATAAAACTCGTGGAGGGGCGCTTTGCCACCGTTTTCAACTACTTTGTAAAGGTCTTCCTGTATATCCCTGATATTTCTCTGAAGAGCCACAACGTTCTTACGGTAAATCCTTGTAAAAACATACAAGGGGCCAATGACGGCGAGACAGACAGCTGCAATCCGCCAGTCATAAAAGAACATTGCAATGATAGCACCGAAAGTGGCAACGATCTGCCAGGAAATTTCCGGCAGCCTCTCCCTGAAAAATATAATGAACTCTTTTGCAAGCTCAGTGCGGATCAACGTCCTGGAAATCGGATCACCTTTCTTTTTTGAATATTCAATGACTTGTTCTGCCACTTCAGCGAACATCCTTGAATAAATTTTACCTGCCAGGAAACGGCTGAGCGTGCCACCCACTACATGTAAAATAAAAATAAAGATCCAGATGAATAAAGGAGTTAAATAATTGACTTTCTCATGATCATAAAAATAATCGATCATGACATCCAACAATTTACCAAAGAAGCCAGGCTCGATGATATAGGCAATATTTTCAAGCAGGATGAATGAAAGAACAAGCCCGATTGAGTATTTATATGCGTATGCGATCTTGCTTATAGTCATCTGGGTAGAGTCGGTAGTTAGTGCAAATTTAGTAAAATCCGCATCATAAAGAATGTTTAACTTTGAGCATATAAATCTCCATGACATGAAAAGACAAAACATTCTGGTTATCATATTATTACTGCTGATATCATCCTGTGAAAACCATAAAAAGGTTGAAGGGGTTTACCGGTATTGCTGGGGCGAAAAAGAAGGGTTTACTATCTGGATTGTAGATGGTTACAAGATCAGAATGGATGTTTACAAGGAATTTCTCTACGGTGGCAACGATGAGCGTTACATTTTCAACCCGAAAGGTGAGGTTTGGATAGACCATGCCGTTTCCTGCGAGGAATTTGAACTTACCCTTGCCCATGAACTTAACGAAAGGGCACTTATGGCTAAATTCGGCTGGACATATGAAAAATCTCACGATTCCTCACTCAGGATCGAGCTCAAGATGAGAAAATCCTGGGATTCTCTATGCAGGGCGCATGAGGCGTCATTGCCGAAACTAAGTCCAAGGGATGCCACCGGTATCAAGGAGATACCCGGTCTGCCCGACAGCATCACCCTGAGCGGGATTTACCGCGTTCCCCTTGGAGCAAGGGACGGCATCAGCATTTGGGTTGTCGACGGGTATAAGGTCAGGGCCGGTATTTTTCCTGATTTCGGACTGAGTGGCAACGATATGGCGTACCATTTTATTCCGAACAGGGAAATTTGGCTCGACGGGCAGATCTCTTCCGAAGAAACAGAATTCTCGATTAAAACCGAGCTTCTTGAGCGAAAACTTATGGCCGAGGGGGTTTCATATGGGAAAGCGTATGATTCGGCCATCAACACCAACGTGAGGCTGCGCCATGAAATGCAAAAAATCATTGATGCACATCCGCCCCTGGTCGTTCCTCCGGTTCTGGTAAGGGACACCGGGGTCATAGAAAAAAGCGAAAAGTGAAAGGCGAAATAATTTCGCTTTTCGCTTTTCGCCTTTTAATACCATCTGTTATGAAAAAAAATCTCCTGTTTTTATGCCTGCTGATTGCTACCTGCCAGGTGAGCCGGCTTGATGCCCAGGTCTCATCCGCAGTATTTGATTCTAAAGCAAAACTTGCGGTAAGCGGATTTACGGTGAATAAGCAGGAAGTGAAAATGCCGGCAGGCTCACCTTTTTTCTCAATGCTCATCGACAGCGTGGCATTCCGGAGTGATGCCGCCGGAACAACATTCATTGGCGATACAATACTTTTCAGCGTCAGGGACTCGATATCGGGGACCCTTATTAAAGATAACAGCTGCAACCGTGGGCTGAAATATTTGATCCGGTTTACCAATAATGGCAGGAGGGAACACAAGATCGAGAACCTTGTTCCATTGGGTGAGGGGCCCGATAAGGTATATATCACGGCAGGAGGTACGAAAGAAGGGCCTCATTACCTCTGCCGTTCATTGCTTTTCAGGCCAGGGTATATGCCGGTAGGGGTCATCCTTCCTGACAACGCCTGGCATTTGGGATTTTCCGATACAAGGCTGAATGATACCTTGTCGCTGACCGCAATGGCAAGGCGGACCGGCAGGGATAAAGACAAAGCCATGGTTGACCGCTGGGCTGTCGTGCTTAAACCTTCGGGCTGGGTTGAATACAGTATGTATTTCGACACTCATAAAGGGGAGTGGCAGGAGGGGCTCAGGATGATGTTCGGGGAACGCTTCCTCTATGACCTGCCAGCCTTTGACAACAGCATGTTCCTCAGGACCGACCTGCAATGGATGAAGAGCCGCTACATCATGCTGCTGCAGTTTGCCTGGGACGACAGGTATTATGATTACAGCACCCAGCAGTACACTTATTACAAATCATTGTTCGAATACGACGACCTTACCGGTGGCTACGATATTTTCACGATCTGGCCCACCTGGCCGAGGCTTGGCCTTGATCAGAGGAACCAGTGGGATATGTACAGGGACATACCGGGGGGACTGGCTGAACTGATGAAACAGTCAGCATTTGCCCACAGCCACGGGAAAAAATACTTCATTTCTTACAACCCGTGGGATGATGGCACCCGCAGGGAAGACCAGATGAACGGAATGGAAACCCTGCTCAGGGCTACCGATGCCGACGGAGTCGTACTTGACACCAAAGGTTCGTCCAGCATTGAACTCCAGGCTGCAGCCGACAAGGTAAAACCAGGGATAATAATGTACAGTGAAGGGATGGCAGTGCCTAAGGACATGCCCGGCATTGTCTCCGGACGGGTACATGATGCCCTCGTTATGCCTCCGCCGCTTAATCTGAACAAATACATCAAGCCCGATTTCGCGATCTTCAGGGTACTGCAGCTCGCCGACGACAGGATCCACCGTGAACTGGCCTGCGCTTTCTTCAACGGGTACGGGGTGGAGATAAACACCATGAGGCCGGGCCGTGCAGGCTGGATTAAGGAGGAATTCGCTTATTTGGGCAGAACCACTCGCATCCTGAGGGAGAATGATGTGGTATTTCACAATGACAGGTGGATACCCCTGGTCAGGACCCTGGCCGACTCGGTATGGGTTAACCGGTGGCAGGGAGCGGGGAAGACTCTTTACACAATTTACAGCCTCCGCACTGCTGGCTACAGGGGCCCCCTGTTCAATATACCCGGGGTTCCCGATTCGCTTCATTATATCGACCTGTGGAACCACTGTGAAATTTCTCCGCTGAAAACGGATGGGCAGGCCAGCCTGGCAGTTTACCTCGAACCCTTCGACAGGGATTACCTTGGGACAAGAAGGGAGGGCAACGTAGGCTGCGTCGCTCTTTTCCCAAAGCTGCTCAGGATTGAAAAGGAAGATCATGGGTTTCATTTCAGTGCCTCCAGTGGCGACAGGATCATGGTATGGGGCAATGATCCGTCGTACGCATCCAAAGGTGAGGAATACCCTATTTCCGGTGGGCACATCGACTACGCAAAAAGTGGAGGCAGGAGGATAATCCAACTCTTTGCCGGCAGCGAGCTGATTGACGAACTGGCTTCCCCAGGGTTCATGGTTCCCGGTTTCCCCACCTCCGGCACTATCCACATTGTCACCTCCGCTGCAGAACAGGCAAAGCCCAGGCCCGTGACCTGGGTTTCAAGGACGAAGAAGGCAAAGACAGCCACTGCTGGCATGATTGAGGTCAGGGCAGGAAGCTACAGATTTTACTCTAAAAGGGACGAAAAGGCTGCTGAAGCTTTTATTCCTTTCCCTGACCACAGTGATACAGTGTCGGGAAGCATCAAGCGGTTCTTTATAGACAAATTTCCGGTGACGAATCGTGATTATTCGGAGTTCCTGGCCGCCTCGGGTTACATGCCCGATGACACATCCTGCTTCCTCCGCCATTGGGGCTCTGGGAGAAAGCCGTGTGATACGATAATGAACAAGCCTGTGGTATATGTATGCCCTGATGATGCCGAAGCCTACTGCAGGCATTACAAGAAACGGCTCCCATCGGAAAGGGAATGGCAATACGCCGCCCAGGGAAACGACATGAGAACCTGGCCCTGGGGCAACCTCTTCGATTCGACATTGTGCAACACCAACCTGAACCATGAGACGGATGTCAACGCTTTTCCGAAAGGAGCAAGCCCATCAGGCATCGAAGATCTGATCGGGAATGTATGGCAAATGACAAACGATGTATATTACGACGGGGCGTATTATTACCGTATAATCAAGGGAGGAAGTTATTACCACCCGACACAAAGCATATGGTATGTTACCGGGGGACCGGTACCCTCATACCATCCTGAAATGCTTCTTCAGATCGCACCCGGGCTTGACAGGAATGCGACGATAGGATTTCGCTGTGTGAAAGATGCGGATTAATTTTTAAGCATCCAGGCATCTCTGGCCTGGGCCTTAATCTCCTTAAGTTTGGCCTGGGCTTCAGCCCTGTCGGCCGTCTCAAATACAGAGATCCTGCCTTTTCCATCATTAGGGAAGAACCTGACCGAAGTATATCCCTTGTCCCTGTATAACTTCATTAACCTGGCAGTATCTTTTACCGGGACATTTGCACGGATGATAACATAGTATTTATACTGCTTGCCCACGGTGTCGGCCGGGGCAGCTGCAGGAGGACGAACCTCTGCAGGGACAGGTTTCAGGGTTTCGGTTTTGAGACCGGAATCCGCACCCGCTTTTCCAGGTAAAGACGGTGGCGGATTTTCCCCAACGAGAAGCGGGGGTCCGAGTTGATCGGGTACCTGGCCAAACCAGGCACAGGCATAATTCTCATAGATGCCGATCCCTATAGCTTCCCACTTTGTGCCCTGCCATTTGCCTGTATTCATTAGGAAGCTGTTGAAATAAGGCACGGTTTTCCAGAAGTTGATCACGCTGTCGATGTCAACCTGGTTGTTTTCCCAGTAAACAATTTCATAACCCTTTTCCTTGTATGATGTGAGCTCCTTTGGCTTATCCCATACAGAGTTCTTTTTATTCTCATCCTTCGGATAACAAAATGGTTTCCACGGGCCTTTATCAGACCATGAATGGAAATTACAGGGTTCCTGGTCGGGATGGTGGAAAAACAGGTCCTTCACATGAGCAGAGGCAACGTATGAAAGTGATTTGGATAAAGGGATGGGAGGGAGGTCATACCTTCGGCGGTAATCATTGATCATCCTGTAAAGCCTCATCTCCTCCTCACTGACCCTGAAATTTGCCGGGATTGCATTGAGGGTTTTCTGAACCGGCTGGGCATTGCCAGCCAAGGCAAAAAGGAGAAAGAAAAGTGTCAGAAACCTCTGAATATTCCTGGTCATAGCATTGTCGTATCGCCAGATTATACGCAGACAGGGTGAAATGGTTACCCTTTTTGTATTCTTATTTTTTTTGGTATTCTTCGATGAGCAGGCGGGCCAGTATTGAATCCCAGATATAGTTCGGAGGTGAATTAAGAACCTCATTGTCAGAGCTGAACGACTCCCAATAATTATGATTCTTCTTCAATTGGATCACTGCCGCCTTAAGCATCTTTGCAGCCAGCTGATGGGCCAGGTCGTTATAACCATAGTCTTTGAGACCTTCATAGACCATGTAATCCCAAAGCAGCCATACAGGGCCGTTCCACTTACAGCAGTAATCGACGTAAGGGCTGAACCAGGGGTCCCGGGCCGAAAGGGTGGGAACGCCATACCTCCTCCAGAACCTGTTGGTATCGGTGAGGGCTTCGACAAGCTTTTCAGCCCTGTCTTTTGGTGCGGCATCAGCCCAGAGGGCAAGAAAACCTATGATCTCCTGCCTGCGCAGGTCGCGGGTCATGAAATGCCAGCTGTGATCCTTTTTATTTACAGAGTAATAAAACCCCGTGCTGTCGTCCCACATCCTTTTATTAACAAGCTTTACAACGCCATCGGCCCTGTTTTTCCACAATTTTGCCTCATCCGGCTTCCCCAATGCTTCGGCCATAAGCGAAAGGGATTTTTCCTCCTTTACGACCATCAGCGTAAGGTCAAGGCATTCCAGCTCATCCGAAATATCTTCCTTATCCACATCAAGGTAACGCTCGGCCGAAACCTGGAAGACGGCATTATACCAGTCCCTTACATTTTCAATAATACCATAGGGACCCCATTCGAAGGTGCTGTCATGGTCGGTATCCCTGTTTTTAATAAGCCAGTTAACATATTTGCTGCCCGAAGCATAAGCATCGGCAAGAAATTGTTTGTCGTGGCTCACTTTATAGACTTCCAGGTTGATCCAGTTAAAGAAAGGGGCTGAAGTAGTGGACACGGTTTTATGAGGGTAATCCTGAAGGCCTCTTGGCCCGTGCCTGTATGCTATAAGCCCGTCCTCCCTTTGCTGTTCCATATAAACCCGTTGGGACCCTTCGGCCGATTGAGGGTCCATGTAAACATAAGCAAGCATGCTCAGCGATTCATGAAGCACCTGGTGGCCGTGCCCCCAGCCCCACAGGGGATTACGTGAAAAAGCATAGGAGTTGTAGTTTGTCTTTCCCGAGGGGGGGTACATGCAGCCTCTTACTAGGTTGAACGCCCCCAGGTAAGCTATTTTCTCATCCCTGCTCTGGAAATTGATACGGGGTATCTTTGAAAACAGGATAAGGTCGTCCTCATAAAAGGTCTTCAGCATCGCGGTCTTCATCGTTTCCATTTCCTTCATAAGCGACTCCTGGTCTTCGGCCTGCCCCTGGAATCCCCTTAAAACCCTGAATGCCACAGACTGACCCGGCGAAAGCTTCTTTTTGAAATTAAGTGCAAGGAAACGGCCAAGGCCCTGCTTCCTCTGGTTCAATGTATCGCTCCTTCTGTCGGAATAAAAATCGGTTTTAATGGTATTGTAAAAGGATGACAGTTCCCCAGGGTAAGCACCATAGGTGTAAGGAGCAGGATAGGCTGTAAAAACATCCCTGACTTTTGTGGGATAGCCATATTCAGTTTTAAGACTGCTGATCAGGCGGTACGGGCTCTCATAACGATGCACTATGTAAGCTTTATGAATAGTGTCGTACCTGACAACTTCCATGGAATCGTTCTCAGCTTCAAGCAGGGGGTAAACCGAGACTTCATGACTGATGTTGTCGGTATTGCGAACTTCAAGGTCTATCAAGGCAATGGTTGAACTGTAGACAAAAAATGTTTCAATCACATGTATTCCCCTGAAAGGTTCATACTCAGTCACGGCCATGTCGGGAAAAGAAAAGCTCACAACCGGTTTTTTAAAATACTCCGACATCCTGTTTACCACAACCTGGTCGATCTTCCAGAGGTTGCAGATCATCCCTGCATGGTCACTGGTATAATTCTGGGGCAGGCAGCAGGAATAATAATCCATCTTATAAGCTTTGTCCCCGTATAACCTTGACCTCCCCATTGCTGCGGCATAGGTTGTATACAGTGGATCGTCCTGGGCTGCGTTGATCCTCAGGTAATCCTCGACGGGCTTGAACTGCTGGGTGAAGCCACCCAATGAGATAAGGAGCAGCAAGGAAAGGATCATTTTTTTCATAGGTGTTTCTGGATTAGGGCATTTCTGTTATTTTTTCACTTTTCCCCTGATTGAATTTTCCGGAACAGTTGCAGGGTATTCTTCCATCAGCATCCTGGCCGCTATACCCGCCCAGATATAGGTTTTGTTCCACCCTGCCTGGTGTTCATCGGCACTGTAGAACTCCCAGAACACATGATCCTGTTTAAGGTGCCAGATCATGTTATCCATCACATTCGAAGTAATCTCCGAAGCATCTTTGGTATAACCGTAATCCCTCAGGCCCCGGCATATCAGGTACTGCCACTGCACCCAAACCGGCCCATTCCAGTAACCAATCGGATTATAATAATCTGATTTAGCAGTCAGGGAGGGTATTCCATAATTCCGTTTAAATTCCCCGGGATCCCTCAGCGACACCATAAGCTTAGAGGCATTAGCCTTGCTGGTGACACCAGCCCAGAGTGGTAAAAAACCGATTATCTCCTTGATCTTAAGATCGTTTACCCTCCTGAAAGTAAAACCCTGGTCCAGCTTGCTGATATTATAATAAAAACCTGTTGTGTTATCCCACAAATAATGTTCGATGAGTGCCGACCTCTGACCGGCAAGATCATCCCATTGCTTTGCGTCAGCAGCAAGTGACAGAGCCCTTGCCATTTCAGCCAGTGACCTGGCCTCTTTGACCAGCATGGAATTCACATCGGGCCCCTCGAAATTCATAGGCCTTCCAACGTTATCCCATACGGCAACCCTGGCATCCCTTACCGATTCAAGTTCTCCTTCAGCTCCCCATTCACAAAGCCCGTTCTTATTAGAATCCCTGTTCCTCACATAATACAAATAGAATTTTTTTCCGGATGCATAGGCTTCCTGCAGGAACTTCCTGTCCCTGGTTATCTTATAAACCTCCCAGTTGATGTAATTAAACCATGGAGCGGAAGTTGTGAGCCCACCGTTACCATCGTAAGGTATGGTTTCGTCAAGATAAGGTCCTGTCCTGTAATTAATATAGCCATCTGCGGTCTGCCTCTGCATGAAAACCCTCTGGGAATTCATAGCGCTCACCGGATCCATATAAACATAGGCAAGCATGGAAAGACTTTCGTGAAATACCTGTCCCCCGTATCCCCATCCCCATTTGGGCTCCCTTGAAAATACATAATAGTTTGTTCTGCATTTCCCTTCAGCCGGCATCATGCACTGCCTCATTAAAGAAAAGCAGCTCCAGTACAACATCTCCTTATCCCTGTCGGGGAATTTTAACAGTGGGATCTTATTGTAAGCTTTTTCATCTTCACTGATGATATTCACAGGGTTAACCTGAAGCAGGGGTTTGATCTTTCCGAATCCATCCTGTATCCTGCATCCTGCATCCTCAATCCCCAGCACTATCCTGAACACTGTTGATTCCCCTGGTTTCAGGCGGATTGTCCTGAAACCAATCATGGCCACCGCATTCGGTAATGCCATTTTTTTCAGTTGCAGGCTTCGCCGGATGTCATCCGTGGCAAGAAGAGGCTTGCCGGTTTTTGACGAAGGCCTGTAATTAAAACTGACTACCGAATCGAATATCAGGCCCGATAAGAGATGAGCCCTTAGCGAGGTCTGTATGGGGATTTTGTGCTCCTTCATCCAGGAATCTGGTTTCTTTGATAAGGGGTAATAATACCCGTCGGAGAAATCATCATGTTCAAGGCTGATCAGGCTGTCGGCCGCCGGATAAAAATGGTAGGGGATGAGAGTGATCTCCTTTTCAAACTTTCCGGTATTTGATACCGCGTATTCAATGAATGCTGAACCTGAAGAATACACATCAAAGCAAACATCAATCCGAACTTCAGTAAAAGGGAAATAACTATATTTCAAAATGTCACTGTATGAAGTTGTTACAACTGGTTCTTTAAATAATTCCTTTAGCCTGAACCTGGTGGTATTTCCAAGACCCACAGCAAGGCCGAAGTTCGGTCCGTCGGCCGATACCATTTCAACCCCGTTTTCACTGTCATTGAACATCAAAGAATAACCCTGGTCAAGCTTATAAAAAGAACGGGAAAGGGGGGCCGCATAGGTAGTGAACAAAGCGTCATTTTTAGTTGCCTGCAGGCTTGAAAGGAACTGGCTGAATCCCGGGCAGGATGACGTCAGCAGTAACAATAAAAACAGTTTTCTCATTTCAGAAAGATCTTTAAAGGTATCTCCGTGTATTTTTTACCGACATCAGGAAAAGCTATTCCGATCGTCAACAAATTCCCATTCGAGGTGAGCAGTGTCCCGTTTTCAATATGGTCAATTGGCAAATCGTTAACCCATACCGTAAGTTCCGAGGAAACCCCTGGCTTGTTTTCGGACAGGACTGAGTAAATCCTGCCATCCAGCCCTGCATCAAGGATGCGCAGGCCTTCAGAGGAATAACCCGGTTTCGGATCCTGTACAACAGGAAGGACACTGATCCCATGCCTGAATTCAATTTCAAGCAGATCATCCATTATCGGTCTGAATTCAAGTTTCACAGTTGTTCCGTAGGAAGCAAAATTGGTAGTGAATGGAATATCATGATGGTTGAGCCTGCACGACAGGACCTGGGTTCCCGGTGGCAGCAGTGGGGCCAGTTCAACCAGCGGTGGGTCTTTTCCCTGGGATGTGAAACGGTATGAAAGGGTATTGCCTTTGCGCCTGAACTTCATGTTGATCAATTTATTCCCCGTCCTGATATTGCTTACTTCGAGAGAATCCCAGTCAGCAGGAAGGGCAGGGGCCAGCCTGCAAACATTCTTCCCGGCGTCAACATCCAGTCCAAGCAAGCCTTCAAGTGCAGGCTGCAGCACCATGGTTTCCGACCAGCACTGGTTTGCACATACACCCGAAGGCATGTACACCGCGCCGTTCAGCACTTCTTGTACAGTTCCCAAAGCCCAGGCACGGTAAACATTGAGATTGTTCAACAGGTGGGAATATCCCTGCAATGAATTCCCGTAGCGGTATTCAGCCATGGAAGTCCAGCCTGTAAACAAAGGCCAGACGCTTCCGTAATGATATCCGGTGGGCTTGAACAACTTGCTGTCGTCCCTCACAATTCTCACACCCCAGTTGGTTGTAAATGCATTTGAAGCATACTGTTTCAATACAGGGGCAGCCTTATCACGATCTGCGAGCCCGAATCCCAGCGGAACAGCGGGCAATACCGTCGGCTCTGCACGGAAACTGCCATCCGCATTCTTGCCATAATTAAAAAATGAAGTGGAAGTGTTCCAGAAGTTTTTATTAATGATATCGTTTACGATCCGGGCCTCGTCAATATACCTTTCTTTGTTATTATCCTTCATGAATGCAGCCATGTTGGCAGCCTCCTTAAGGGCTTCACTCCAGCACCCCGTCATATAAAACGTTGCATGTGAGCCATAAAGCTCGCCTCCTTCAACCCAGCCATGGCCTACATTGGTGTTTTCGATCAGGTGATCCTTATCGGTATCCGTAGAAAAGCAAAAATCCACCGCTTTGCGGATACAGGGCCAGCTTTGCCTGAGGAATGCAGTATCATTCGAATACCTGAAATACCTGCCCGCAAGGATGATATACAGGGGAGTGGCATCAGATGCGTCATAGTGGACAACACCCGATGTGCTGGCTTCATGAAGTATTTTCCCGTTAAGGTCCTGGTACTTCTGGTAAAATTCCAGCTCCGACCTGACCTTAGCGTAATCCCCTACCTCAAGAAGGGCCATTCCGCTCCATTGCCCGTCACGGCCGAAATACCAGGCATAGCCCGGCCTTCCGCTCACCTTCTGTGCCCCGTCCCAGCCGTGTTTCGAGCTGGCATAGCCTGCAACCAGTGACTTGCCCATGCCGGGGGTATTTACAAAAAATTTGTCGGCTGAAGACACAGCCCAGCGGTAGCCTTTGTTGAAATTTGCATCGGGTGTGGTCATCATCAGTTTCTCCCTGAACAGGTTGAATGTATGCTCATAGGCATGGGTAAAAACCTGCTCCGGGGCCGCCCTGTATTTCACGAAACCGTCTGTGAGCACCATGGCACCCTCACTCCCTGCAACATACAGAACGTCAACCTGGTCTGTCATTTCAAGTTTATACTCCAGGAATACGCCAACCATGAATTCACGGGTCGGATTACCCGTAGCTTTATAGTTCTTATCAATCGAAAAACCGTCAAATTGCCCGGCAAGATGCTGAACGGCACCTTTGCTCGCACCTACAAACAGGTTCAGCATACCCGTTTTATCGGCGAGCCTGAAAGCCTGCATGCCGGTAAGCCAGGTATGGCAGAGACTCTTGGTTATATGTTCCGAATACGGCCACATCCACCTGAAATTCGATCTGAAACGAATAAACATCTGAGCCCCGTATACTCCTTTATATTCATAATGTATCACGCCTGCAGGATCAACAGGGTCATTGACGATAAGTTCCTTCAGGTAAGCCCTGGGGAATTTATAGGTCCTTGTTAAGAATGCCGGATTGGCGATGACTTCGGGCCGCTGGTCCTTCAACCAGTAAATGGTATCCTTGTAATCAAACTTGATCCCCACTTCGTAATCCCTCAAAGCCATGAAAGGATGCGCCCACACTTCCTCAATCCCTCCGTTTTCAGTTCCCATAGTCAGTAAACGCTCACCGGCAACGTCCCAGGGTGCATCCGACGAGAACCTGCGTTCCATGTTCAGTGGATCGTCTAAAGCCTCCCAGCAAAAGGAAGGCTTGGTCGACATGTTCTCCGGCACGGCAGGCTCTTCCTTGCATTCCATAATGGTATCAGGCGAATAATCCCAATAATGTACGTCAGCTCCCTTTGTATCATTCACCAGGTAATCCAGGCAGTTTCTTGTGAATTTCTCAAGATGCAGGCGGTTCAGGTTGGGTTGTGAAAAATCCATATAACCTCCCACTGCCAGCACTTTGCCCATACCTGGCTTATATTCCATGATGATTTTCGATTCCTCCCTGAGGAAAATATAATCCCAGTCCACCCCTACGATTTTGCCTTCCTTGGGAAGCATGGCACCGAAATACCCGCAAACAGCTATATCATGGTCTTTCAGAGGCCTTAAAATATAAGCCCCGCCGTTCATACCGGCAAACACAGGATGGTCGAACAAGGCGTGAAAACCCAGTTTCCTTCCATAGCCGTCGTCGATACAGGGTTTAAGGCTGTCGTAAGGCTTGGTGCTTTCCAGGCCGAGATCGTTCAGGTAATGCAATGCAAAGCCCGAGAGAAGCATTTTTCCCCCTTCATTCAGGAACCGGCCTACAGCCTGTTTTGTTTTAGGTTCTGTTAGCGAAGAAGGAATTGCCCCTTTTTCATCCTTCAGGTAAACAATGATATTATAATTTTTGAGGGCGGATGTGTGTTTCCCCAGGTCCACGGCTGTCATGAAATCACAAGAGTATCCCTGCAGTTTCGCCAGGAATATATAAAATGACTTCACCAGGGTATCAGAGGCTTCCAATGCTTTTTCTGATATGAAAACGATCCTGTTCCCTGGGTTCAGATCGTTCTTTTTATCCTTTCCGCTGAGCTTTATAGTGTGTGTTTGAATGCTTTTCCCCTTGATGGTTTGAGCACCGGCAGGCATTACTCCAACAAAACTCAGGATCAGGGAATAAAGGAATAACCTCTTAATCATAATCTGGATTTTAATTCATTAAGGTTTGATATCACAGGAAAGCTGCATGTTCTCAGTCTTTCCTCATTATGGTGCCCGTTATGGATAAGTATGCAGTCTATGCCGATCTCGCAGGCAACCTCGGCATCATGCATTGTATCGCCAACAAACAGCAGGGAAGAGGGCTCAAGGGCCAGATCCCTGATCAGCTTTAATCCCACATCGGTTTTCCCGTGCGCGTAATGGTCGTCAAGTCCGTATACTTTTGTAAAATACGCTCTGACCCCGAGGTCAATGGTTTCGGTAATCAGTTCATTTTGCTCCCGGGCCGAAAGTATGGATTGCCCCAATCCTTGCTGCCTGAAAGCTTCAAGAACAGAAAGGACTTCTTTGTGCAGCCTGCATTCTTTCTGCCTTTGATTATAAAGGACCATGAACTCCATCCCGACCTTCTCAAATGCTTCTTTTTCAAAATCGTAGCCAAGTTGCCGGTAGTAATCTCTAACAGGGAAAGTGAACACCGAACGGTAAAAGTCAAGGTTTACCATCGAGAGCCCCCGATTTTTCAGCATCCCGTTCATAACCTCCACGCAGAGCCACGCATCATCGAGCAGCGTACCATTCCAATCCCAGATAATATGCTTATATTCAGTTAGTTTTTCAGCCATGAGCCAGGGTTAAGCATGCCTTTATAAAAAGGCCCTGCTGTTTTGTTTATTATGACGAAATTTGCGGAATCAAAGTTAACAAAAAGAACGGCCGAAGGATGATCTCCGGTGAACTGCTCAGCCCGTTGGAAGAATTGGAGGATTGCGCCATCTGTCCCAGGGAATGCCACGTAAACAGGTGGGAATCAGCAAGCGGGATTTGCAGGAGCGATGCCTCATTTAACATTGCCTCGATCTGCATCCACAAAGGGGAGGAGCCGGCTATCTCAGGGCCGGACGGGATCTGCAACATTTTCTTCACCAACTGCAACCTGCAGTGCATATACTGCCAGAACCACCAGATCAGTGATGTGATGTTACCCAGGCAGTCTTTCAGGATGGAACTTCAAAAGATTGTCAATGATGTCACTGCCATACTCGACAGGGGGATCAACATGGTAGGCTTCGTCTCACCATCGCACTTTATCCCTCAGATGAAAGTCATCATCCTTGCTATAAAAGAAAAAGGGTATTCTCCTGTATGGGTATACAACACCAATGCTTATGACAAAGCCGAATCCCTAAAGACCCTGGAAGGGATTATAGATGTATACCTTCCTGATTTCAAATACATGGATCCCATGCTGGCCCGGTCGCTTTCGAAGGCAGGTGATTATCCCGAGGCTGCAACATCGGCCATCAGGGAAATGTACCGCCAGAAGGGCTCTGCATTGCATCTTTCAGAAGAAAACACTGCAGTATCGGGAATTATCATCCGGCATCTTGTTCTACCCGGCCAGGTTAATAACAGCATGCAGGTGCTAAGGTATATTGCAGAGGAAATATCCCCGCGCCTGCATATTTCTCTTATGTCGCAGTATTATCCAACCGCCGGGGTCATCAACCATCCATTTCTCAAAAGGGAAGTGTACGATGAAGAGTACAGGCAGGTTGTTGATGAAATGGAGAGGCTGGGACTTGATTATGGCTGGATCCAGGGTATTGACAGCACAAGGCATTACCGCCCCGATTTTGAGCAGGAGCACCCGTTTGAGTAACGCAAAAGTATTTGTACATTGTACATGGTACATGGTACATAGGCTTATTTGTCTGTTTCATCCATCAATTTCGCCGATTTCACCGATTAGTATACGCCGTTACGGGGAATGTCAGTATTTTTGGCATTATACACCCTAACAATTCAACTTCTTATGAAACGATTTACCCTGATCTTTGTATCCGTCCTGCTTCTGTCAGGCATAGGTTTTGCCCAGGAAAAGGAGAAAAAAGCCGACTCCGGCTACCAGTTTACGATTGTCAAGCAATTGCCGGCAACAAGTATTAAAAACCAATACCGCTCCGGGACCTGCTGGAGCTATTCCGCAATTTCCTTCCTTGAGTCAGAACTGCTCAGGATGGGAAAAGATACCTGCGACCTCTCCGAAATGTACTGCGTTCGAATGTGCTATTCCGATAAAGCCAGGATGTACGTCAGGTTCGAAGGAAAGCACAATTTCGGTGGAGGCGGTGAGGCCCATGATGTAACCTACACTTTGAGAAATTATGGCATGGTCCCCGATGAAGCCTATACAGGAATGACCATAGGGGAGAAGGGCCCTGTTCACGGTGAGATGGACGGAGTGCTTTCTGCTTATGTGGATGCCGTTGTAAAAAATCCGAATAAAAAACTGACACCGGTATGGCACGATGGATTCAATGGAATACTTGACGCATATCTTGGCAAAGTTCCTTCCACGTTTACTTATAAGGGAAAGTCCTATACGCCGAAAAGCTTTGCCGAAACGATGGGATTGAATGCCGATGATTATGTTGAACTGACTTCCTTTACGCATCATCCTTTCTATTCCCAGTTTGCAGTGGAGATTCCCGACAACTGGCTTATGGAAACCGCATATAATCTTCCATTAAATGACCTGATGAAGGTCATCGACAACTCAATCAACAACGGGTACACTGTTGTATGGGGTGCCGATGTGAGCGAAAAAGGATTCTCCTGGAAGAACGGCGTAGCTATTGTCCCCGACAAAAACGTGAAGGAAATCGCGGGCCTTGAACAGGCAAAATGGGAGAAAATGAGTGATGCCGAAAAGGATAAGATGCTTTATAAATTTGACAAACCTGTTGCCGAGAAAAACATAACCCAGGAAATGCGCCAGGTCGAATTCGACAACTACCAGACAACCGATGACCACGGCATGCATATCACAGGCATTGCCAGTGACCAGAACGGGAACAAATACTATATTGTGAAGAATTCATGGGGATTAGACGATCACAAATACAAAGGATATTTTTATGCATCGGAATCCTACGTGAAGCTGAAGACCATGGATATCATGGTTAACAAGAATGCCATTCCCGCAGATCTCAGGAAGAAGCTGGGATTATAGAACCCACTTTCCTTTCAGAGTGGGGGGGCTGATGGCTTTTTTCAGTCGTTCAAGGTAATCACCCCTTGGAACAGGTTTCGCCCCAAGCCTTTTTACAAGATCCGTTTCAACCTGGCAGTCAACAAAATCGAACTGCCAGGTTTTTATTTTTTCCACCATGGCGCAGAAAGCGACCTTGGAGGCGTCGGTGGTTTTATGAAACATGCTTTCACCGAAGAAAGCTCTGCCGACAGACACCCCGTATAAGCCGCCGCATAACTCTCCATTTGTAAAGGTTTCAAAAGAATGTGCATAACCCAGCCTGTGAAGTTCTGAATATGCATCTATAAATTCCCTGTCAATCCATGTTCCGTCCTGGTCCTGGCGGAATGCTGAGGCACAACCTTCAATAACATCCTGAAAAACTGTATCACAACGTACTTCGAATTTCCCGCTCCTGATAACACGTTTTAGTGAGGCCGATATTTTGAGGTCATGAGGGAATAACAGCATCCGTGGATCGGGGGAGAACCAGAAAACATCTTCTTCATCCCTGAACCATGGAAAAATGCCTTCCGCATACGCGTTAAGAAGCCTTAAAGGAGAAAGATCGCCGCCAAGAGCAATCAAACCATCAGGTTCGGCTTCAGAAGGGGGAGGAAAAATGGGTTCTTCGTTAAGCAAGTAAACGGTCATTCCTGTACTTCCTTACTTGCAAACGATTATTTTCTGAGCTGATGAGAAATCCCTGGCATTCACCCTGATGAAATACATTCCACCTGGATAAGCCGAGAAATCTATTTCGGCTGAATTAATGTTAACTGTGAAATACACGGTAAATGAGGAAATACAGTTACCCTCCAGGGAAAAAATATCAATGTTTACAGGTCCGTCAGTTCTCTGCGGAATGACGAGTCGTGCCTTATCAACCACAGGATCCGGACAGATTATAAACCTGGTTTTGTTATCGTTTTTCTCAATCCCGATAAGCTTATCAACACTACGCTTAAAGATGCCGTCGCTGCGCGGAATACAATCCGATGTGATCGTGGAAACGAATATGGTGGAATTTCCGACCATGATATTCGTAATATTTTCGTAGGGCATATCATCTGAAATGTCAACCCAGGAATTTCCTCCGTCCCTGCTTATTAATACCTTCCCATAGGTAGCGGCAAATAGCATGTTACCGAGACCGGAAATCATTGCATTCGGATAACTATTGACCCCATTGCTCATCTGTTTCCAGACATGAGGGCTGGTTGTTTCATCAAATTTCATCACACCGGCACCGGTTCCCGCGAACAACTCTCCTCCGGCAATTGCAAGTGAATTTGTATTTCCTGAAATGCCCTCTCCCGTATTCGCCCATGAAACGCCGTCACTTGTCAGTTCAAACACTGCATCTAATCCACCGGCATAAGCAGTTTTACCCTTCTGTATAAAGCAGTTTATTCCCCCGATATTTGAATTTGTCATTGCCCAGGTCTCTCCACGATCAGTTGATAAATAAATCCCCCCGTCTGCGGCTGCAAACACCTTATTGTCATTGTAAAGAACTGCCATGGATTGGGGGCTGGGTGACCCGCTGATTCTCCAGGACCGGCCTCCGTCGACCGACTTTAAAACACCCGCAGAAGTTGCAGCGAACAACTCCGATATTTCGGACACCTTTCCTGAAAAACCGTAGGCTGAACAATTTATTTCCAGGCCGGAATTTAGTATGGCAGCGTGTTCCCATGAGTTCCCGTTATCCGGTGAAAAATATATGCCATCGATGGTCCCTGCCAGTATATTATTATTGCCCGTGCAATAAGTAACATTAACATTGGTATTTGTTATAGCACGGATAGGACCCCAGCTGGCACCTGCATCATAGGATGCAAGTAATGTGCAGGCGTAATTGGTCCCAATGGAACCACCAGCAAAAATATTGCTGCCTGCTATACCCATATCCGTTGGAGCCAATGCACTTAGCCCGAGACACTCCCAGTCTCCGCCGGTTTTTCCCCTGTAAATCCCTTGCCAGGTTGCCGCATAGATGTAATCCCCTTTGATAATGATCTTTTCCACTGGGTGCCCGTTAAAACCTGCCATCTTCCAGCTTGCAGCACCATCAGTTGAAAAATATAAACGTCCGGGATAACCGGTTCCTGCATATAAAGTATCATTCCTGGCCGCCATGGCAGTTATATTTCGGTTCATTTCCGGTATTCCCGAATTGGCTGAGATCCAGTTTGTACCCATTGGGTCGGCAGCCTTGCAAACCCCGAAACCTGTTCCTGCATACAAATCAGTACCTATTCGTGTGACACAGAAAACATAACCTTGTAATCCATTGGAGATCAATGACCATGTTTTTCCAAGATCCGTCGATCTCAACATGCCGTCCGATAAACCAATAAAAATAATTTTACCGCATACCGACATGCTTATACTGTTTGAATAGGCGGATGGCAGATAACTCGTGATATCTGACCATGCACTCCCATTATCCACGGAGATGTACATATATGGTATGGAACTAATATAAAAAGTAGAAACAATCAGGGAGTCATCACTTGCAAGGGAACCGTTATCTCTTCCACCCGGAAAACCAGGTTTCCTGAACCAGCTAATTCCCTGGTCTTCCGATTCATAAACTTTCCCACCGGTCGTTAAAAAGAGTTTCCCCCCGGACGAAATAAAACTATATTGGTCGGGATTCATACACCCATAGTTCATCCACTGTGCGAAGGATGAAGGGGTAAAAACCGTCAGCAAGGAACAAAGTACCAGCAGCGGAAAGAACCGGGTAAATTTTTGCATATATCTTCTGTTTTGGTTACCGAACAGTAATAAATCGATATTAACCCAAAGGCATAGCCCTGGACCCGGGTTCCGCCCCACAGGGGAGGGGAATTTACCGGGAGAGATTAAACCTTAACCCAAAGATACAACATTCAGTGATTTATGTCAATCCCTGCCATACAACATTTCATCCGTTATTTTCCAACAACGATTATCTGGAAACTGCCGGGGGCAACTTTCCTGTGGTTGTTTTCCATGGTCACATCGGCCGAGGACATATAAACTTTCTTTTCAGCTTCGCTGTATGTAATTGTACGGGCGCTTTTGCGGGACGGCAGGGTCTGTATCACATTATACTCCTTTGCGCTTTTCTGGTGTGCGATGGTAAGGACGCCTTCACCGCAGGAGGCAAGGATATCCTGGCTTTCCTTTATGTAAACAAGCCCGTCGCAGCCTTCTCCCATAGGAAGTGAGGCCATGACTTTGCCATTGGTGCAATCCATCACTACTATGGTCTTTGACTCGCCGCAGGCTGAGAACAGGCGGTTGGTCTTAAGGTCGATGGCAAGACCTGAGGGTTCCTTACCCGGGTCAAGAGGCCATTCGGCTTCCACTTTCAGTGTCTTCGCATCAAATTTTGCAATGGTCGATTTATCTTCAATATTCACAAAAATCTTTCCTTTACCATCAGATACTGCAGCTTCGGGCTTGCCTGAAACGGGCATGGTGCCAACAACTTCATTGGTCTTCGCATCGATCGCGGTGACTGAACTGCCCCGGCCGTTGAAGGTAAACACCCTCTTGCTGAAAGCATCATATAAAACCGCATCGGGGTTTTTATCAGTTTTTATTTTTGCAGTGGTCTGAAGCGTGGTAAGGTCAAAAACAATAACTGAATCAAGACGGCCTGCTGTAATAAAGCCTTTGTTGAACTCCTTGGCTATGGCAATGCCGTGAACTCCGAGAGTACCCGGAATCGAGCCTACAAGTTTCTCTGTTTTAAGATCTACCACCTGGACCATGTTTCCATGAGAAATATATAATCTTTGTGTGGCATCGTCGGCAAGGAGGTAATCCCATCCCATATCACCTTCGAGTGTAATGGTTTTAATGACTTTGTAATCGGATTTCTGTGCGTTTGCAATCTGTAATACGCAGAAAACAAAAAAGATCAGCAGGTAATGCATTTTTTTCATTGGTCTGAATTTTTAAAATTGTTTGAGATTTTGAATATGTTCCTGATTTTGCAGAATTTGATTATAAACAAAGATAAGGAAGGTCTGTGGAAAAATACTGCGCTAGTCGCTTTTTGGCATAAATATTTTACACATCCTCATCGATATTTTTGGTAATTTTACATCATGAAAACAAGAAGCGCTATTATAGGAATAATATTGTCAGGTATACTTATTATTCCGGTGTTAACATTTTCCCAGACAGGGAATACCAACTACCAACCAATGGGGAAATTGCTTCATGAAGCACCCGATCAGCCTTATATACCGCCCCAGGCAAGGCCTCACACAACTGCCCCCCGGATTAAAACTGCGGGGTATAGCATGGTCCAGGTCAATGTTGATGCCAACGGGCAGAATATCCCCGGGGATGCAGCCAATGAACCTTCCATGACCATTGATCCTTCGGATCCCCAGCATATCCTTATCGGCTGGCGGCAGTTCGATAATGTAAACAGCAATTTCAGGCAGGCAGGCTATGCGTATTCAACTGACGGCGGGCAAACCTGGACTTTCCCCGGTGTAATTAACCCGGGAATTTTCAGGAGCGACCCTGTGCTTGATTGCGATTCCATTGGAATTTTTTATTATAACAGCCTGACGTTGGATGCATCGAATAATTACCTGTGCAAAGTCTTCAAAAGCGGCAATGGAGGTGCAAACTGGGACGGAGGCGTTGATGCTCACGGAGGCGACAAACAATGGATGGCCATTGACCGGAGCGGAGGACCCGGGACAGGAAATATATATGCAGACTGGAATTCTTATTTCACATCCTGCCCCTCGGGTTCATTCACCCGTTCCACCGACAATGGGGCAAACTTCGGGGATTGCACACCACTTCCCGGAACCCCGTACTGGGGCACCGTGGCCATAGGCAATAACGGGGAAGTCTACATCAGCGGTACCAGCGATGTTTACGGAAGCGCAATAGTCCTGAAATCGACAGGAGCCCAGTATCCCGATTCAATTCCTAACTGGCATGTGGCAACGGTAAACTTTGACGGGCAGTTAATGTATGGGAGCCGCCTTAATCCTGTCGGATTGACCGGACAGGTCAGTACTTCGGTTGACCGTTCAAGCGGAGCCCCAAATGGCAATGTATACGTCCTGGCTTCGGTACTAAGGTATATCAACAGCGATTCGGCCGACGTAATGTTTTCTAGGAGCACCGATGGCGGGCTCACATTCAGCATGCCGGTGAGAGTAAATGATGATCAGAGTTCCACCAATTACCAGTGGTTCGGGACCATGTCGGTCGCTCCCAACGGAAGGATTGACGCAACCTGGCTCGACACCCGTGATTCACCTCCCGATTCCCTTTTCTCTGCTCTTTATTATTCCTATTCGGTAGACCAGGGAACAACCTGGTCGGCAAACCAGAAACTTTCCCCATTGTTCAGTTCAAGGGTAGGTTGGCCGCAGCAGGCCAAAATGGGCGATTATGTTGCGATGATTTCCGACAATAACAAGGCATACCTTGCATGGACCAACACCCTGAACGGGGAGGAGGATGTGTACTTCAGCACTATCCAGCCTTTCGCAACTGGAATAGGGTCCAATGCTGACAATGGTTCGGGGTTCAGCGTTTCTTCGTATCCAAATCCCTTCAGCGATCATGCAACAGTGGATTATTATTTGCCCGAGAATGATTTTATCAACTTATCCCTTATCGATATCTGCGGAAAAGAAATAAGAACCATGGTCTCGGGATACCAGGAAAAAGGTGCACACCTGGTAAATCTTTCAGGTGCCGATATTCCCCGGGGATATTACTTCATCCGGTTAACCACCCGTTCAAAGAGCAGCACGGTAAGCACTGTCAGGATCTGACAGACATCAGAATTTTAAGTTTGCATTTCATTAGAGAGAAGAAAGCGCTTTCATCAGTCTGCTCATGCCTTCCCTGATCTCTTCCTCACTGATCACCAATGGTGGAGCAATGCGGAAAGTAGCCGGCCTGAACAGGTAATAATCGGTGAAGACTCCCTGCTGCAGGGCTGCATCGAGAAACGATTTACGTTTCGAAGGATCACCAAGGTCTACGCCCAAAGCAAGTCCCTTACGGCGGACAGCGCTGATGCTGCCGCTCTGCAATGCAGGAGCCAGGAGTTCTTCAATAAACCTGCCTTTTTCCGAAGCTTCCTGAATGAGTCCCGGCTGGAGCATAATGTCAAGACCGGCCAATGAAGCGGCACAGCTCAGGGGATGCCCGCCAAAAGTCGTGATATGCCCAAGTTCCGGATTGGTTGCGAGCGCATCCATGACCCGTTTCCCTGCAATGAAGGCACCAAGCGGCAATCCTGCCCCAAGGGCTTTTGCAAGGACTAAAATATCAGGCACAATCCCGTATTCTTCAAAGCTGAACAGATGCCCTGTACGCCCGAACCCCATCTGAACATCATCAATGATGAGTAAAGCGCCTGTTTCATTGCAGCGTTTTCTTAACTGAAACATAAAGCCTTCGGCGGATGGGATGAGACCGGCCTCCGACTGGGTTGTCTCTGCGACTACGCAGGCAGTATGGCCATCTATTTTGTCAAGATCGTCGAAATTATTGTATTCCAGGAAACTGACATCCGGCAGAAGAGGACGGAAAGCCTGCTTCATGCTTTCATTGCCGAGGATGCTCAGCGCTCCGTGGGTTGAACCATGATAGGCATTTTTAAAGGAAATCATCCCCGGCCGGCCAGTGTACCTCTTAGCCAGTTTCAATGCACCCTCAATAGCCTCTGCGCCTGAATTCACAAAATACACCGAATCAAGAGAAGAGGGTAGGAGGCTGCTGAGCTTTTCGGCGAGTTTAACCTGTGGTGAATGTATAAACTCTCCGTAAACATTGACGTAGAGATAATCGTCGGCCTGCTTTTTAATGGCTTCAATGACCTTCGGATGACGGTGCCCCACATTGCTGACCGAAATGCCTGATACCATATCAATATAGTCCCTGCCATCGCGGTCATATAAATACACTCCTTCGGCTTTCACAATGTCAAGTGCCATAGGCCCGAAAGCAGGCAGGCCAAGGTACCGGTAAAACAATTCCCTCTCGGTCATACTTGGAAATTTATACGAAAGTACATTTTTTCTCTGTTCCGGATGCAAGATGCAGGATGCAGGATTTTCCAATATATTTTCGCTATTTCGCTATTTCGCTATTTCGCTACTTTATATCTTTGCCAAAACAAATTCATGAAAGATAAGGTCACCATTATCACAGGCGCATCTTCAGGCATTGGAAAAGCACTTGCTGCCGAAGCCCATAAACGGGGTGCAATGGTCGTGCTTGCAGCCCGCCGCAAGGAAATGCTGGGTGAGATTACTTCTTCATGGAGTACTGCGGATTACATTTCGGTTCAGGCCGATGTCACCCGGGAGGAGGATTGCCGCAAACTGATTGAAGCTGCGGTCGAAAAATTCGGACGCATCGATGTGATGATCAACAATGCGGGGATCTCCATGCGGGCTTTATTCGAAGATACCGACCTGGGAGTTATCAGGAAACTCATGGATACCAACTTCTGGGGGACAGTATATTGCTCGAAATATGCCCTCCCATACCTGCTGAAGACCAGTGGTTCCCTTGTTGGTGTCTCCTCCGTTGCCGGATATAAAGGACTTCCGGGCCGTACAGGCTATTCAGCCTCGAAATTCGCAATGCACGGACTGCTCGAAGTCATCCGCATTGAGAATATGAAAAAAGGACTTCATGTGCTGATCGCCTGCCCGGGCTTTACTGCCAGCAATATCCGCAACGTGGCCTTATCGAAAGATGGCAGTTCACAGGGAGAAACACCCCTGGATGAAAGCAAGCTGATGCCTGCCGAAGCCGTTGCATCCCATATCTGTAATGCAATAGAAAGAAGAAAAAATTCGCTGGTCCTCACCACCATGGGCAAAATGACCGTCCTGCTGAACAAGTTCTTCCCGAAATTCATGGACGGTATGGTTTACAACCATATGGCCAAAGAGCCGGATTCACCGTTCAAATGATTTACGGGTTATGGTTCGCCCGCTCAGTTGAAGATATTCCTGGTGGAATGCGTTGATAAATTCAATACCAGTCGAGAAATGCAAGATAGTCAGGGGCTGCGAGGAAGGGCGAACCAATGGTAAAAGTTATTGCATTCGATCCGTCTGCATTAATGACGGTAACACTCAGGTCCCCGCTGATATAAGCAATTCTTGAACCGTCCCTGGACCAGCAGGATGGACTGTCGGAAAAGTTACTGGCTACCTTTACAGGCGCGCTTCCATCCATTTTCATCACATACAGGTCATTATACCTGAAATAACATATCCTGCTTTTGTCAGGAGCCCAGTGGAAATCTATACTGTCGTGAATATCAGCCAGTTTTACGATTGATCGATCCGATAAGGTCAGACTCCAGAGTGCATTGGCATTATGAAATAATAACTGCGAGCCGTCATGAGTCCATACGGAAAAACTTCCTTTTGCAAGCAAATGGAAACCGCCCTCATTGATATACCCGGCAGAGTCGGCTACTATATTGGAATGATCGGGTAATTCTTTCATGGTACTCAAACCAATATTTGCTCCGTCGGGCGACCATTCCCCAAGATAAGGATACCTCCCGTACGGAAGGAAAATATACCGAACTAAACCTGAACCGTCTGCGTTCATAAAGCATAGAGAATCGCCTAAAGTTCCGTCCGTGCCATAGATTTCATGAAGAAATGCTATCTTCCTGCCATCGGGTGAGAAAACAGGGGCAGAACCTTCGAATTCCCTTTTATCGGGCCCCCATCCGTTCATGAGATAAAACCAGTCTCCGCAATCATACAGTATTTTTGTACCGTCGGGTGACCATTTGCCGGCACCGATGTCGGGCTGGTCTGCAACCTTCGTTATCCCGGTTGAATTCATAATATAAACTCTGCTTACATTATCGTGATGACTCCGGGTCAGGAATACGAAGGTACCACCCAGTTCCCCGGGCCAGTAATTTGTTTCCTTTTTTTTGCAGCCACTGTCCGAAACAAAAATAATAATGACCAGGATAAGTGATAATAATTGTTTCCCTTTTGTTTTCATATCATGGTTATTAACAATGATTTTCTCTACCTCTCTACCTCGCTACCTCACTACTTACTTCTCGGATGAAACTGTATGATTGTACTGCGCAGATATTCCCGATCTAAATGCGTGTAGATCTCAGTCGTGGTGATGGATTCATGCCCGAGCATTTCCTGGACCGCGCGCAGGTCGGCTCCGCCCTCAACAAGAGAGGTGGCGAAGGAATGGCGGAAGGTATGCGGACTGATGGTTTTCTTTATCCCCGCTTTTGCTGCAAGGTCTTTTATAATATTGAATATCATTACCCTGCTTAACTTAGTCCCCCTGCGGTTCAGGAAAACGAAATCTTCATTCCCCGTCTTTATCGGTACACCCGTCCTGATATCCTTTAAATAATGTACGATCTCGTTATGTGCTGTATCGCCAAGAGGAACCAGCCTTTCCTTGTTTCCTTTTCCTACCACCTTGATAAACCCGTCGTTGAAATACAAATTGGTAACCTTCAGGTTGACCAGTTCCGAAACACGCAACCCGCATCCGTACAGTACCTCCAGTATGGCTTTGTTGCGTTTTCCTTCGACTGTACTCAGGTCGATCACACCTGTCATTTCATTGATCTCTTCGACAGTGAGGAAAACCGGAAGTTTACGCCCTGTCTTGGGCGATTCGAGCAGCTCGGTAGGGTCTTTGCGGATGAGATTCTCAAGAAGCAGATACTTATAAAACCCCTTCAGACCTGAAACTATCCTTGCCTGCGACGTTGCTGTCATACCCAACTCGCTGATCCACCGTAAAAAATTCTGAAGATCTTTCAGCGTTATCTGTTCAGGAGTGCAAGGGTTGCCTTTAAGTTCAAGATATTGTGTAAGTTTAAGCACATCATGTACATAAGCTTCGATGGAATTCATCGAAAGGGACTTTTCGAGACGGAGGTAGGATTTATATCCCTGAATAAAAGAATTCCAGCGCATCGGATGATTTATGTAGTCTTAGGATTGATTGACAGGTTAAAAGTATTAAATAATTTTTGTTTATTCCGGGAAAGTTTGTACTTTTGCAGTCCGAAAATTTCTAAGAATAATTTTTCATGGCAAAGAAGAGCAAAGACCAGAGAATTCAAGTGATTCTGGAGTGCACAGAGCAGAAAACTAGCGGTGTGCCGGGGATGTCGCGTTACGTCACCAAGAAGAACAAGAAGAATACCCCCGAAAGACTGGAGTTGAAAAAGTACAACTCGTACCTCAAGAAAATGACTGTTCACAAAGAAATCAAATAAGTTGAGATATGGCAAAGAAAGTAGTTGCTTCATTTAAAGGTTCAGCCACCGGTAAGGATTACACCAAGGTGATCCGCATGGTGCGCTCTAATAAGACCGGAGCTTACGTATTCAAGGAAGCTATGGTTCCCAACGACCAGGTTAAAGACTTCCTTGCAGGAAAGCACGATTAATCAGATTCATTTGATCATGGAAAGCTTTTTTCAATTGAAAAAAGCTTTTTTTATATAAACTCTTACCATGGGCCTGTTCAGTTTCCTGAGTAAAGACAAAAAGGAAGATCTCGACAAGGGGCTTGAAAAAACCAAGACCAGCATCTTTTCAAGGATTTCCAAGGCTGTTGCCGGCAAATCAAAAGTCGACGACGAAGTCCTGGATAATCTTGAAGAGATACTTGTGACTTCGGATGTGGGAGTGGAGACCACTGTCAGGATAATCGAGCGCATACAGAATCGTGTTGCCAGGGACAAATTCCTGGGCACTGCCGAGTTGAATACCATACTTAAAGAAGAGATTGCAGGGCTGCTGCTTGAGAATTCCATAGAAGACCAGAAGGGCTTCGACTTTGCACTTCCCTATAAACCCTATGTGATCATGGTGGTAGGAGTGAACGGGGTTGGAAAGACCACCACCATAGGCAAACTCGCCTATCACTTCAAGAAAGCAGGCAAGTCGGTTTTGCTGGGTGCAGCCGATACATTCAGGGCCGCTGCGGTCGACCAGCTGAATATCTGGGCCGAAAGGGTGGATGTCCCCATCATCATGCAGGGGATGGGAGCCGATCCTGCTTCCGTAGCATATGATACTGTCAATTCGGGAATATCACGTGGCAGTGATGTGGTGATCATCGATACGGCAGGGCGCCTTCACAACAAGATCAACCTGATGAACGAGCTTTCCAAGATCAGGAAGGTTGTTCAGAAACTTATTCCTGAAGCACCCCATGAAGTACTCCTTGTTCTTGATGCTTCAACCGGCCAGAATGCCTTTGAACAGGCCAAACAATTCACCGCCGCCACCGAAGTCAACGCCCTCTGCCTTACCAAGCTTGACGGAACTGCTAAAGGCGGAGTAGTCATAGGTATTTCAGACCAGTTCAGGATCCCCGTTAAATATATTGGTGTGGGAGAAAAGCTTGAGCACCTGCAGATCTTTAACAGGGTGGAATTCGTCGATAGTCTTTTCAAATAAATAAAACCGGTTGAAAACCAGGTCCAGGCCTCATCATATCGGAATCGTTTCACTTGGCTGCGCCAAAAACCTCATTGATTCCGAGCTCCTGCAAAAACAGCTGGATGCCGGCAACCTTAAAATCTCCTTTGATCCTTCATCAATAAAAGGCCTCGATACCATGGTCATCAATACCTGCGGTTTTATTGGTGATGCAAAAAAAGAATCGATAGATACCATACTCCAGTATGTGCAGGCCAAGGAACAGGGCAGGCTTAGCCATGTGTTTGTCATGGGATGCCTTTCGGAAAGATACCGTGACCAGCTAAGGAAAGATATTCCCGAGGTGGATGCTTATTACGGGGTCAACGAACTCAGGAAGATTGTAAAAGATCTCGGAGGGCATTACAACAGCCACCTGCTCGGAGAAAGGATGATCTCCACTCCTTCACATTATGCTTACCTGAAAATAGCCGAAGGTTGTGACCGTAAATGCTCATTCTGCGCCATTCCGGGAATACGGGGGGCCCACGTTTCACGCCCATCCGCCGACATTATTAAAGAAGCTGAAGGGCTCGTTGCCAAAGGCGTAAAGGAGATTATTGTTATCTCCCAGGATACAACTTATTATGGCCTGGATATATATAAAAGACGTAAGATAGCCGGATTGCTTGAAAAACTGGCAGAAATCAATCCAGATGGCTGGATCAGGCTCCATTATGCTTATCCCCATGGCTTTCCTTCAGATCTTCTGCAGGTGATCGCCGATCATGACAATATCTGCAGTTATATTGACATCCCTCTCCAGCATATCAATAACAGGATACTGAGGTCGATGAAACGGGGGCTTTCATCAGAAAAAACCCGTCAGCTGGTAAGTACGATCAGGGAAAAGATACCTGGCGTTACCCTTAGAAGCAGTTTTATTACGGGTTACCCTGGCGAAACCGAAAAGGAGTTCACCGAATTATATGATTTTATTGCGGAGACAGGGTTTGACAGGCTTGGCGTCTTTACTTATTCGCATGAAGAGGACACCTCTGCTTATAAACTGAAGGATGATATCCGCCAGAAAATAAAACAGGAAAGGGCTGATAAGATCATGACCTTGCAGCAGGACATCTCGATGATGAGGAATAAAGCCAAGGTGAGCAGGATTTTCAAAGTCCTGGTAGACAGGACCGAAGGTGATTACTACATTGCCCGCACCGAAGGCGATTCCCCCGAAATTGACAATGAGGTGCTGATCCCTGTTACCGGCAATAAACTGAAGCCCGGAACGTTCGAAGAAGTAAAGATTATCTCGGCCGAAAGCTTTGATCTTTATGCAGAACCTGTAAACAGGCTTGGACAAAGACGGAAATAATTTTAACTTTGTGCCGTATCCCATTGTTATTCCAAAAAATAAACTAAGCATTATGAAAAAGAATTTCCTTGTTGCAATTGCATTCCTGTTCCTCATGACTATTGCGGCCATGCCTAAGGCCGGCGCCCAGGTAAAAGCTACCGACACTCTAAACCGCAACGATGTTGCAGGTTTTAAAACAGGCTATTGGGAAGAAAAAACAGGCGAGATCCTAAGCAAAGGATTTTATATCCAGGGAAAAAAAGAAGGCTCATGGGTGAGTTTTTACCCGAACAATATTCTCAACAAACTTGAGGAGTATAAAGCAGGTCAGAAAAACGGACCGACTGTATCGTTCGATCGCAGGGGTAAGGTCCTGTTATATGAAGCCTACCGCAACGGGCAGCTAAATGGTCAGCAGATCATGTATTCACAGATCAGTGATTTCCCTCTTTCCGAAACGAATTACCTTAACGGGATGAGATCCGGAATGTACCGCCTCTATTATGATAACGGCAAGATACAGGAAGAATCGAATTACCTCAACGACCAGAGGGATGGCATGTCGCGCTGGTACAATAAAAACGGAAGGCTGCTGGCCCAGTACAATTACAAAAGCGGCAATTTCGAAGGTCCCCAGAGAACATACTATGATAATGATACTATCCAGATCCTTTCGAATTACAGCAAAAACGAATTTTCGGGGGATTACACAGAGTATTACAGGAATGGTAAGTTCAAGGTCACTGGGAAATATACGAACGGGCAGAAAGACGGCCCCTGGACCGAATTCGATGAAACAGGAAAAGCTGTAAAAACCACCAAGTTCAAAGTAAGCAGCCCTGCAAAAAAATAGTGATGCGAAAGGTAAAGAATCCTTTTGTAGCATATGAAGGGTACAACTGTTTTGGCTGTGCCCCGGGTAATTCCTTAGGACTTAGGATGACTTTTATTGAAGAAGGCGAGGAGATCGTTTCATATTGGGAACCCCAAAAACATTTTCAGGGATACCATACCATTTTGCACGGAGGGATACAAGCCACTCTGATGGACGAGGTTGCTTCGTGGTTTGTTTACGTGAGACTGAAATCGGCAGGTGTTACTTCAAAAGCTGAGATCCGCTATATCAAACCCTTGTATGTTGACAGGGGAACGCTCACTATAAGGGCTTGCCTTTTGCAGATGAGACGGAACCTGGCCGATATTTCAGTAAAGATATTTGATAATGAAAATGTGCTTTGCGCTGAATCAGTGATGGTGTTTTTTACTGTACTTCCTGAAAAAGCTAAGGAAAACTTATATTACCCCGGGCATGAAAGCTTCTTTGATACCGAAGGGTAAAGGAATACAGATGTCCCCAATTTGTACATTGTACATGGTACATTGTACATTACCAGGTTTTATCGTCCGTTTTTTATAAGATAATTTTTCGGAACAGGTCTTGGTTTGGTACCGTATAAGGCTCCGTAATTGCTTTTATTCTTCTTCATCTTGCTTTGGCGTCCGCTCCCGTATGCATCACAGGAAAATTTATTCTTTGCACAGCCGGCAAAAATGGTCAGAAATATAATGCCTGAAAGTAAAGTCCGGGATGAAAGCCGTGTAATCCAAGAGGGTAAAAAGTGCATATTCGGTTATTGTACACACAAAGGTATAAATAAATTGCTTTTCCTGCAGATGGCATATCTAAAAGAGGAATTTGTATCTTCGCGAGCATGAAGGGCAAACTGATCATTTTTTTCTCTCTGTTAACGCTCATGCTGAGCTCTGAAGTTGTTTCGGGGCAGTACCCTGGCCCCCCGGGCCAGGCAGGGACTACCGCCATCAGGAAGGACAGCTCCGTTTTTTATTCCTGGGCAGTGAAATGTACGGTGGAAAGGGGATTTGTTAATATATCCGACACCAATTACCTGTATAACAATTCCAACAGGGCATCGTACGGTAATGTTTTTATGGCCACGGACTTTCCCGATGGACTGGTGCTCAGCCTTGGCGACGGTGGAATAGCTACAGTCAGCTTCGATACCATTATCTCCGACCATGCGGGCTGGGATTTCGCTGTTTTCGAAAACTCTTTCAGCGACGGCTTCCTCGAACTCGCTTATGTAGAGGTAAGTTCAGACGGTATCCATTTCGTAAGGTTTCCTTCGGTCTCGCTAACTCAAACCCAGCAGCAGGTGGGGACCTTCGATACGATAGACACCAGGAATATCTATAATCTTGCCGGGAAATACAGGCTTTTTTATGGAACCCCTTTCGATCTTTACCAGCTTAAAGACAGCAGCACGATTGACATCCATCATATCACCCATATAAGGATCATCGATGTGGTTGGCTGCCTGCAGGATGCCTATGCAAGGTTCGATTCACAGAACCATAAAATCAACGATCCCTGGCCCACGCCTTTTGACACCGGGGGATTCGACCTCGACGCGGTGGGGCTTCTTCATAACGCACCCACCGGTGTAGACGATAAAAAAACACCTGATGTAAGCATCCTCCCTAATCCCTGTTCCGGTGAAGCCAGGTTTTTTGCCCATACCTCAGTCAGGTTGAATTTTGAGATTACCAACCAGATGGGTAAAACAATACTGCAGTCAACCTTTTCGGCCAGCACAATTGTTGACGTTTCAAACCTTACTCCGGGTATTTACTTTGTGAGTTTTATCAATCCCGAGACATCGACCCGGTTAACCAAAAAGCTTCTGAAATATTAGCACCCTGATCAAATACATCTTAACAATCGGGCTTTCTTGTTATTTTCTGCTTCTGCATCAGGGCAGTGCGTTTGCTCAGGCATCCAAAGACACAGTGCACCTGAAAGAGGCCGAAGTCAGGGCCAACCTTGTTCCTGACAACAAGGGCTACAAGAGGGTGACTTTCGATTCCCTGATCCTTGTTCCTTACCGCGAAGGCGACCTTTCGGCTATATTATCGCAGATATCTACCATCTTTATAAAGCAATACAGCCCCGGAAGCCTTGCCACCACCTCCTTCAGGGGAACCACGGCAAGCCACACCCAGATAGAATGGAACGGTATCAGCATGAACAGTCCTATGCTTGGCCAGTCAGACCTTTCACAGATCCCTGTTTCAGCTTTCGACCAGATAGAAGTGCTTTACGGAGCATCAGGACTGACCAAGACCAGCGGCGCATTCGGAGGGGTCGTTAACCTGGTGACCAATCCCGACTGGAATAACAGGATACATGCATCTTTAGGACAAACCATTGCCAGTTTCAATAATTATACAACCCTGGGGGAATTTGTAGGAGGAAACTCTTCATTCCAATCCCATACCAGGCTCAACTACACCACCGCACTTAATGATTTCCCTTATTATAATGAAAATACGGGCGAAACAGTTAAACAACATGATGCCAAAGTGCTTCAATATGGCATTACCGAAGAGGCTTTCTGGAAGATCAAAGACAAGCATATGCTGGCGGCCCATATATGGTACAGCTATGACGACAGGGACATACCTCCCCAGGTTGTGGGGTATTATTATCCCCAGAAAACCCTGGTTAAAACATTAAGGTCAATCCTCGAATACAAGCTGGTGGAAAAATTCTGGAATTTCTCGGTCAAAACATCACTGGTCAACCAATTCATGAATTACAGGGAAGACAGCTTGTTTATGAATTACAATCACAGGTATAACTCCTGGCTCACTTCTGCAAGGTTTACTTATACCAGGATTAAAAACCTGACCATCAAACCCGGGCTGGACTATAATTATGAATATGTGAAGTCCGATTCTTATAATGGCATTAAAACCAGGAACACACTGGGGTTTTACTTTCAATCGGAATATGATTTCAACACCCATGTAAAAACCACGCTGATACTGCGTGAAGACTATCTCGACGGGGCATTCATGCCGTTTATTCCCTCATTGGGAGTTTCATACAAACCGTTCAACAAGGTAAACCTGTATTTCAATGCAAATGCCTCGAGGAATTACAGGTATCCGACGCTGAACGACCTTTACTGGAACCCGGGAGGCAATCCCAACCTGAAACCTGAATACGATAATGGCATCGAGGGAGGTGCTACCTATAACTTTCCATCGCAAAGCGGTAACTTTTTTATTGAAACCGCCGTATCAGGATATTATTCATGGATGCATGACATGATAGTCTGGAACCCTGTTCCGTCAAACCCGTCGATATGGGAACCTCAGAATGTCAGTGAAGTTAATGCCCGGGGAATTGAAACAAGCCTTAATCTGAAGTGGAAGATCAGGAAATTGCAGATCACTATGTCGAATAATTATACTTTTTGCAGGTCAACTAACGCGAAGACAACTTCCCCTGAAGATAAGTCCCTCGGCATGCAATTAATCTATATTCCTGAGAATACTTATAACGGAACCCTGAATCTCAATTGCTGGAATTTCACCCTGGGGTACAACCTTTCATTTGTTGATAAAAGATACACATCATCTGACAATCAATCATATATGCCAGGTTATTCATTGTCGAATATTATTTTCGGCAAATCATTCAATTTGCCTGATTTTGTTATATCTTTACTGGCGAAAGTCAATAATCTTTTCAATCTCGATTACCAGAGCGTAAAGAATTGGCCAATGCCTGGAATTAATTATTCATTAACTGCGAAGTTTGAATTCAAAAAATAAAGCCACTATATTAAAGAACATCAAACATAAGGTTCTCCGGGAAGGCAGGTTAATTATCCTTGCTGGTCTTGGAGTTTGTGTATTTACAGGATGTTCAAAGACACCTATTCGTGAGAAACAGGATACTAATCCTGTTGAAACGGTTACCTATAATAAAGGTGTTTTCGTTATCAACGAAGGTAATTATACCTGGGCCAATGCATCGGTATCTTATATTGCCGGAATATCCGATGTTATTTACCAGGACATATACCAGGCCGCCAACAACCGGGGTCTGGGCGATGTGGCCCAATCCATGAATATCCTCGGAAACAAAGGATTCATTGTTGTCAACAATTCGAATAAGATCGAGGTGGTTTCGCTTACCGATTTCAAATCAGTGGCCACCATCACCGGGTTCAATTCCCCAAGGTATATTGCCTTTGTCGATTCGACCAAAGCCTATGTCACCAACATGCAGAAAAACATTTCTGTTGTTGACCTGCATAAAATGACAATTTCCAAAACCATTGCAACTCCATACTGGACTGAAGGACTGTTACATTTCGGGAACTATATGTTTGTCACCTGCATCGGTGGTTTCAACCAGACCACTGCAGACCGTAAATCCCAGGTCTATATTGTGGATACCAGGAGCGATATTATTGTCGACAGCCTCGCAATGGGCAAGGAACCTGTAAGCATCACCGTGGACCGTAAAAACAAGATCTGGGTCATCTGTACCGGGGGGTATAATAATTATGAGGCTCCAACGCTGAAGAGGATAGATCCTGCCCTGATGATAGTGGAAAAAACTTTTACTTTCCCTGTCCAGCAAGGCGTTCCCAGCAGGCTTTGCATCAATCCGACCGGTGATACTTTGTATTTCATTAACGGCGGGATTTTCCAGATGTCAGTCAGCGCGACAGACCTGCCTTCAACCGCTTTAATCCCTGCAAACGGGCATCTGTTTTATGGCCTGGGTATCGATCCGAATACAGGTGAAGTCTATGCGAGTGATGCGGTTAACTACACACAGAACGGCTATGTTTACTGTTGCAGCCAGTCCACCGGACAAATTCTGCACACTTACACCGCAGGGCGTATACCGGGCTCATTCTGTTTTGAGTCCTTTTCGAAGAAGTAATTCAGAGAATTTCTTTTAATATCACACGGAACTCGCTAAGAATCATAGCAGTCGCTCCCCATATGATATTACCGTCGATGTAAAAGCATGGAAAATTTGCGCTCAGCCCCATGAACAGCTTGATCCTTTTACTCTGCACATGCCTGTCGTCGAGAAAATCAGGGAGCCTGACTTCTATCATTTCGTCCACTTCCCTGGGATCTGCCTTGAACTCCGGCCTTTGTTCAGCCCAGCCTAAAGCAGGGGTTACGATATAATTGCTGGGAGGGATATACAAAGGAGTAAGGGTTCCAATGATGTTGACTGCTGATGGCTTTATCCCTACCTCTTCCTTTGCTTCCCTGATGGCTGTTGCCACCAGGTCACTGTCGCTTGGTTCAAACTTCCCGCCGGGAAGACTGATCTGGCCTGAATGAACCCCGGTATAATCGGGCCTTCTCATCAAAATAAAACAAATCTCACCGTTTTTCGGATACAGCAGCAATAAAACCCCGCTGGGTCTTGCTGAAGACATAAGGCCAGTTCGGAATTTAAAATTCACCCGCTTGCGGCTGGCCATGATTAGCTGGGATTCCAGTCCGGGAAGTGGCAGTTTGAATCGTTGATCAAGCTTTTCAGTAAGTAATAGAAGATCTGTCATACTTTTTACAAAAATAATGCAAGGAAGCTTTGGTTTTTAATTTAATTAGTAATATTGCAGGCGAATTTCATCATCATGACAAAAGAGAAAAAAGATCCTTCGGGCAGTACCCATCCCCAGCAGGAAGATATACTGGATCTTGTTTTATATAATGACGAGGTGAATACCTTTGACTTCGTTATTGAAACACTTGTTGACGTTTGCAAACATAATTCTGAACAGGCTGAACAATGTGCCACGATCGCGCATATGAAAGGCCGTTGCCCCGTTAAGAACGGTGTTGCCGGAATTCTCCTGCCAATGAAATCGGAAATGATAAACCGGGGGCTGATAGTCACTATAGAGTAATTAACAGCTTTTCAACAGTTTATTCACACCCCCGGTACTCATCCCGCAGAACATCATAATAATCAGATTCTTACGAGATTGGACTTATTAACAAATTGTTAATAAGTCTTGTTAGTTTAATGTTAACAGAAACAGCCTGAAAAAATTGACCTGAGGCCCGGCCTGATTTTATATTTGTGATACAGGTATACGATAAAAGGCCGGCCCCAAACCGGTCACAATAACCAAAGCCTGGCGTTCCCTTAAGCTACGGTTTTCGGGAGGCGTGAAGCGGAATCTCTCGGCCAGACGGATTCCGCTTTGGTTTTAATCCGGATCACGATTCACGGTTCACCAGTCACGGTTCACAAAAAATAGGGGAGCACTGCTTTCCTTTCGGCAGGATAGTCGGGGAAAGTAGCCTGGTACCAGCGATGGTGATGCAGTGCGCGGGGCAGGAGGTTCACCATGGTCCACACAGCAAATGCAAGACCGGGAGAACTCCAGGTCATCAGCGCATACCCGAACCATTCAAGGATCTCGCCGAAATGGTTAGGGCATGAGATGAATCTGAATAAACCGCCTTTTGGTATAACATACCCGGTTTCGCCAGGTTTTCTAAGGTGGATCAGGATATTGTCTGATTGCATGTTGATGAACATTCCTGTAAAGAAAACTATGATCCCGCCTATGAATCTTGGGTCCTGCAGCCATGCAGCGGTATGTTCATCGGCCAGGTTGCCGAGGTAATACCCGTTGATGAACCCGTTTACCAGGTTGAAGAAAATGGCCATGAACATAATAGCCATAGGCATTTTCTTTCCTTTGGTCCTGAGCCTGAATGGGAAAATGATATCGCGGTTGATATAATGGATGGCATACAAACTGAAAAATATCCAGGTGGGGGCATTGTGGGTAGGAGAGCCCATCAGGAAAAAGATAACAAATACAAGAAGGGCAGGGGCTTCCATGATAATCCACCCCCAGCGGTTGCTGATCATCGCTCCCCATTTTGATGAGGTATGACGTCCGTAAGGAGCGACATACCTGAGGACAAAAGGAAAACTCACCAGGCCGATGGCGATCCAGAGATATACTATGACATAAAATACGGAAGGAGTGATCATGCTTTTTTGTTTAAATAATTATTTTGATTGAACCAGCTGATAAGGTCTTTGATGGTTTCATCAAGAGGACGGGGATTGAGGCCCAGCTCAGACCTTGATTTGGAATTGTCGATAAACCTGCTGCCCTTGGCTATGATCTCGAGAGATTCTTTGGTATAAAGTGGCTCATTGCCGGTAAGTTTACTGTATGCTGTAATGAAAGGCAACCCAACCTTTGCCGACCAGAAAGGCAGCACGGTCTGCACGGTACTCACACCTGAATGTTTCTTCACACAAGCAGAAAGCTCCTGCACGCTGTGCCACTTCCCTGCAACAAGGTATTTTTGCCCGGGCCTTGCTTTTTCAATAGCCGAAATCGCAGTGCTCACAACATCCCTTACATCGATCCAGTTATAACCCCCTGGAACCAGGGCAGGAATTTTACGGTTGATAAGCTGTAGAACCGCTTTCCCTGTAAGACCAGGTTCAGGGTCTGCAGGCCCAATGATAGCTGTCGGGCTCAGAACAACGGCATCAAGGCCTTTGCTGGCTGCCTCCATAACGGCCCGTTCGCCTTCGGCCTTGCTTCGATCATAGGCAAATGCCTCTGAGCCAACCAGCGGACGATTTTCATCCAGGGCCTTTTCCTGGGGGTCCTGTTGAAAGGCATGGATGGAACTGAAATGAATAAAGCGTTTGACGTTGCGGTCTTTAGCAGCTATAAGCATGTTCCTGGTTCCTTCAGCATTGTTCCTGAAGACCGAACCCGAAGGGTCCCCGGTGATTGAGATCTGCGCTGCAAGGTGAAAGACAATTTCAACCCCGTCCATCAGGTCAAGCAGGGAAGCCTTATCCAGTACGTCGCCCTTTACCAGGGTGAGGTCAAGTTTACTGATTGACTCAGTATGTTTATGGGTGAGAGCCCTTACCTGGAATCCGTTATCCAGCAATGACTTACAAAGATTATATCCTACATGCCCATTGGCTCCGGTAACTGCAATTTTCATAGTTGTTTTTTTGTTCGCCTGCAAAAATAACAATTAAAGATTGTCTGTTGTGCGTTAAGCTGTTTTTAGATTAATTTTACCCAACGAAACAACTTAAAACTATATAAGTATGAAAACATTTAGAAAAATAGTTATCTGGATTCTGGCAGTCATCCTTGTCCTGGTCCTGGTGTCTTACCTTTTACCAAAAAAATACAAGGTGGAACATTCGGTTTACATTAAAGCCAAGCCTGAACTGATCTATGATCTGACAAGTAACTTCAAAAAATGGTCCCTTTGGGAACCCTGGACAAAGGCTCTTGATTCTACCGCAGTATATGAACTTATAGGAAAAGAAGGCCAGGTTGGCACCATCTGGAAATGGAATGGCAAAAAACTTGGTAATGGGCAAATGACAGCCACTGAATATAAACCCGGTCAGTTGTTTGCATACGACCTGGCCTTTGACGATGGGAAGCGACAGTCAAAAGGCAGGATCACCATTGAAACTGCAGGAGATTCAAGCAAGGTTTCCTGGATTGATGAGGGAGACCTTGGATATAATCCTGCAGCCCGGTATTTCGGACTGCTTCTTGAGAAAATGCTTGGGCCGGATTTTACAAAAGGCATGAATAAACTGAAAACTGTTTGCGAAACAAGGGCTTCATGGCCAAGGATTGAAGAAACAACCATGCAGGCACAGGTAACCTTGCTGGTCATGGATTCTGCAGGACCAAAAACCTATTCGCAGGTCATGGGTAAAGGCTTTGGAGAACTCATGGGATATGTAAAAGCCAATAAACTGAAATGTACGGGTGCTCCGTTTGCCATTTATATTAAATATGATACCGTGACAATGAACAGCGTTTTTAATATGGGCATCCCTGTTGAAAAAGCCGATAAAGGGAAGGGCAGGGTCAAAGTCGAGAATTTTCCTGCGATGAACATTGTAAAGGCATATTATTTCGGGCCTTACGACAAAACAGCCGCCGTTTACCTTAACCTTCACCAGTATGTGAAGGAAGCAGAGCTTCAGATCGCCGGCGGACCATGGGAAATTTACATCACTGATCCCATGACCGAAAAAGATCCCTCAAAAGTTGAAACGGATATTTTATTTCCGGTGAAATAACAGCTAAACTGATCATCATGACATGTTTTATATGTAGAATTTTCCTGTCATTAACTTTTAAAAAATCCGGATTTACCGGATTTTTTGTTATACTTTTCATACTATTTCTTAACAGTTCTTTATCCGCCTTCAATGACGGTAAAGGCAAAGCTTCATCACCGAATTTTGACTACCAGATCGGAACATGGAAAGGGTTTAAAACAGCCGCCATGACATTTTCCTTCGATGATAATTACAGGTTTCAGGTCACTCTTGCCAGGCCTATCCTGAATGAACATAATTATAAGGCCACCTACTTCTGGGTCACTAACAGGGTAGGAAAAGGATGGGCTCCCGGCTGGGATACAGCCAATATGATGGCAGCCGAAGGTCACGAGATAGCAAGCCATTCGAAGAATCATCCTGATATGCTGACTCTTGCTCTGAATAATAAATGGGATAGTATCAAACATGAATTAAAAGATTCACGGGATACAATTAATGCAAGGGTTCCTTCACAGCATTGTGAAACATTTGCCTGGCCTTCCGGAGCATGCAACCCTGATTTGATAGATACTGCAAAGAATTATTATATGACATGCAGGGGAACTTCAAATTATTGTAATATGTATGAGCCTGATGACTTCTATAATTTATACAGCCAGCATATTTATCATGATACGCCACTGGAAGAAGTCAACCAGTTCATTGATAATGCTATTGGATACCGAGGATGGCTGATTGAACGCTGGCACGGTTTCCGTAACATGCATGATACGAATGGTTATGAACCTGTACCCATAGGAGAGTTCCATTGTCATGTGGATTACGTAGCGGAACATGAGAAAGACCTTTGGATCTCAACCATTGATTCTGTGGTCAAATACATACGTGAAAGGGACATTTCTACCCTGGCGCTCATCGATTCAAACAGTTACCAGGTGGTAACAAGTCTGACCAACTACCTGCCTGATAATATATTCCATTACAAAGTTCCCTTATCTCTGAGGGTAATGATCTATCCGAATATGACCAATGTGTATTTGATCATGCAGGGAACCAGGGTTCTGCCTTTTTTCGTAACCCTGGATGTTAACGGTTCTCATTGGCTGAACTTTGACGCCATTCCGAATGACAGCCTGATCGTGATGCATATGGTTCCGGTAGGTATTCATGACCTTTCCGGCCTGACCAACTGCGCCAAAAACTATCCGAACCCATTCAATTCGACTACAACCATTGAATTTTACCTTATGGCAGGGGAACGTGCCAATATTAAAGTTTATGACATTTACGGAAGCCAGGTCGCCGATTTCAGCAATGAATTTCATGCTGGCCGGAACACCATTGATTTTTACAGGGGCGGGCTCAGGTCGGGGCTATATTCCTGTGTGATCAGAATACCTGGTAAACAACTGAAAATCAAAATGTCGATATTATAATACGATTATTGATTTGTCTTATAATTAATATTATGTTAAGTAAAAATATCTAAATAGAAGCCGCCCGAAAGGACGGCTTCTAAAAAAGTTTCCAGGATAGATCCCCCTATTTTTTCTGCAAGGCATTGATTTTATCGTTTACAGCTTTCACCTTATCATTCTTCTGCTGCCTGATATAAATCTGTTTCAGTGAATTCAGTGTAGAAACGTCATTTGGTATTAACTCCGTAGCTTTTTCCAGGTATGGTATTGCAGCATCCAGGTATTTATCAGCTTCAGCTTTCAATGCTTTGTATTCAGTTTCTGCATCTAAAGGTAAATTCTTGGCTTTATCATCCGAAACTACTGCCCTGTTAACATAAAGAGCTCCAAGATTAAAGATCGGGTCAAAATAATCAGGCCTTAACTGAATCGCCTTCTTATAAGCATCAGCTGCAAGATTGAACATCTGTTCCCTGACCGCAGGCGTTTTGGAAGTGTCGTCAACAATTTTATTATAGATGGTACCAAGGGCATAATATATACTTGGATTAGCGGTGTCCTTTTTGGTGGCGGTCTGGAGGTTTGTCAGCGCTTTCTGCACATTATTAAATGTGAGATAGATGTTGGTTTCTGCAAGGAATAAGGGCATGTTCCCTGGATACATCTTCTGGCCTTCACGTATTACTGCAAGGGCTGCACCGGAATCTTTATCAACGCGATAAAGTTCTGATAAAGAAACATATATACTAACTGATTTAGCTTTCAGCTTTAAGAGGTCAATGTAGTATTTCTTAGCCTGGCTATACTCTTTTCCACTGACTGCGCAGGTGGCTGCATAAAACAAGGACAAGGTGTCGGGGATATTGATCGCAGCAAGAGCTGCATAACTATGATCAAATGACAGCATGGCCCCATGGTAATCCTTTTTTCCATAAGCATCGACTGCCTCATTGAAATATTTGTTTCTCTGCCAGTTGACTTTATTGAAGATATCTTCAGCAAACTCTCTCTTCTCATCAAACTTGGTTGCATTTTTGTACGATTCCAAAGCTTTTCCCAGGGGATCGGTATCAAGCGATTTGTATTTTTCATCCTTCGTATTGGCAATTTCTGAATAGATGTTACCGCGGATGAACCAAGTCTTGGGATCCTGGGCAGTGCTGGGATCCTGGACACACTGGTTGATGGTTTCTAGTGCCTTATCCAACTTACCTTCTTTCAGATAGTTAGATGCTGTCTGGCGGACAGATTTCTGACCAAATGCGAGTGAAATGGAGACTACCATTAACACCAATAATGCTATCCTTTTCATGTTTGTTGTGAATTTTATATCAGATTGAGCGGCAAATTTATGAAAAGCCCTCTGATTAATAAAGATACATTTAAAATTAATTTTCCTCGGCCTCGGGCTTATTTTCGGACTCCTGTGAACCCGGTTCTTCAAGATTTACCTGGTCCGGGTCAAGGTCAAGGTCCTGGGTTTCATCAGATTCAGCTCCCTCTTCCACCTCAACTTTGGCAACTGCAGCGATAGCGTCGCCCTCATTGATCTTGATCAGCCTGACTCCCTGGGTTGCTCGTCCAACCACCCTCAGGTCAGCAATGGCCATGCGGATAATGATCCCCGACTTGTTAATGATCATAAGGTCATCACTGTCGGTAACATCACGAACCGCAATGAGCGGACCTGTTTTATCAGTAATGTTTATAGTTTTAACACCCTTCCCTCCGCGGTTTGTCACCCTGTAATCATCGATGTCGGAACGTTTGCCATACCCGTTTTCGGAAACGACAAGCACCTCTCTCTTCTGATCCTTGGGCAGGCATATCATGCCCACCACTTCATCTTTTTTACTTCCGAGGGTTATGCCACGAACACCTGACGCGTTGCGCCCCATAGGCCTTACCTTGCTTTCGTTGAATCGGATGGCCCTGCCTGAACGTAATGCCATAAGCACTTCATCCTCTCCATGGGTGAGTTTTGCTTCGAGCAGGTGATCCCCCTCATTGATATTGATAGCAATAATACCGTTAAGCCTCGGCCTTGAATATGATTCCAGGGAGGTCTTTTTAATAGTCCCCCTTTGGGTGCATAGAATGATAAAGTTGTTAGCACAATATTCTTCATCCTTCAGGTCCTTTACATTGATAAAAGCCCTGACCTTATCAGAAGGTTCTATGTTGATGAGGTTCTGGATGGCCCTTCCCTTTGAGACCTTAGTCCCTTCAGGGATTTCAAACACCCTCAGCCAGAAACACTTACCTTTTTCAGTAAAGAAAAGCAGGTAGTTGTGGTTGGTGGCTACAAACAAATGTTCAAGGAAGTCCTCGTCACGGATGTCGGAACCCCTGAAACCCTTGCCTCCCCTGTTCTGTCTGCGATATTCCGAGAGGGGTGTCCTCTTGATATAACCCATATGCGAAATAGTGATCACCACATTTTCATTTGCGATCACATCTTCCATCCTGAAATCATTGGCTGCATAAACAATCTGGGTCCTGGATTCGTCCCCGTATTTTTCCTTGATCTCCCTCATCTCAGTTTTAATGATCTCCATGCGCATCCCCTCATCTGCGAGGATAGCTTTAAGACTTTCAATGAGTTTGAGCAGTTCATCATATTCAGCTTTGATCTTGTCACGTTCAAGACCGGTAAGCCTTTGCAGCCTCATGTCAAGGATGGCCCTGGCCTGGAGCTCGCTGAGACTGAAACTGACCATCAGCCCGTTGCGGGCATCATCGGGAGTCCTCGATTCGCGGATCAGTTTGATCACTGCATCGAGGTTGTCAAGTGCTATCAGCAGCCCTTCAAGTATATGCGCACGTTTTTCAGCTTCGGCAAGTTCAAATTTTGTCCTTCTTACAACAACTTCATGCCTGTGACTGACATAATGAACGATCAGGTCCTTCAGGTTAAGCATCATCGGTCTGCCGTGGACCAGGGCTATGTTGTTGATGTTGAAGGATGTCTGTAATGGGGTAAGCTGGTATAATTTATTGAGGACGACATTTGTGATAGCCTCTTTCTTTAGAACATATACAATGCGTACACCCGAACGGTCAGATTCATCGCGGATATCGGTGATGCCTTCAATCTTTTTATCATTGACCAGTTCGGCTGTCTTCTTGATCATCTCAGCCTTGTTGACCTGGTAAGGGACCGAAGTGACAATTATCTTTTCCCTTCCGTTATCATCCTGTTCTATCTTAATCTCGCCACGCATCATGACCCTTCCCCTGCCGGTATGATATGCATCTTTAACTCCTTCATAACCATAGATCACGCCTCCTGTGGGGAAGTCAGGGGCTTTGATGAATTTCATCAGTTCATCAATGGTTATCTCCTTATTGTCAATATAGGCGATGATACCGTCAACAACCTCGCTAAGGTTATGAGGGGCCATATTGGTGGCCATCCCTACTGCAATCCCGGAAGCCCCGTTGATAAGGAGGTTGGGTATCCTGCTTGGCATTACCGTAGGTTCCTTGAGGGAATCATCAAAATTAAGCTGGAAATCAACGGTGTCCTTCTCTATGTCGGCCACCATTTCCTCGGCAATCTTGCTCATCCTGGCTTCGGTATACCTCATAGCTGCAGGATTGTCGCCGTCCATGGAACCGAAATTTCCCTGGCCATCCACAAGAGGATACCTGAGGCTCCAGTTCTGGGCCATGCGCACCATGGCATCATAAACCGAGGTGTCACCATGGGGATGGTATTTACCGAGGACCTCCCCTACTATACGTGCAGATTTCTTATAGGAACGGTTTGCAAGCACTCCGAGCTCGTACATTCCGAACATTACCCTGCGGTGAACAGGCTTCATTCCATCCCTCACATCAGGTAAGGCCCTGGCCACAATTACCGACATGGAATAGTCGATATAGGCCGTCTTCATCTGGTTCTCGATGTTTACCTGAATGATCTTCTCTCCGGATTCCATTTTTTCTAATTTTATCTTGTTGATTACCAGGAAAATAATATTCCATTTCCCACAGTACGAATTTACCAAAAATCTCCATAAAAACCATAAAAAAAACCATTAAAATTTCAGTCTCTTATGAACATGGAAATGTTAATAATTAAAGGCCTTTCATTATGATTCTTACAATTTCGATTGTACTTTTGGCACATTGTCAAATTAACCGGGTGAAAAATCTGGCTTGATTATTGTAAATCATAAGATGCAGGTTCATAATTATTCGTATTCTTATATGTTTTTTTAAACAACTGCACCGTTATTAATTATATAAAGAAATAATTCATGGAGGCTAAGTTTTCGCAACGCGTCAAAGACGTTTTAATATACAGCAGAGAGGAAGCACAGAGGTTGGGTAACGACTATATCGGTCTTGAACACCTGATCCTTGGCATCATTCGTGAAGGTGAAGGGCTGGCTATCAAGATATTGAGAAATCTTGGAGCTGATCTTAAGGAGATCCGGATCAAGATAGAGCAGGCTGTCGCAAGTCATAAAGAGCGCCCTGTAGGCGCAGAGAACATTCCCCTGATCAAGCAGGCAGAGAGAGCGCTTAAGATCACATACCTTGAAGCAAAGGTCTTTAACAGTGAACTTATAGGCACCGAGCACCTTTTGCTTGCCATTTTGAAAGACGAGAACAATCTTGTCACCAAGACATTCGGCAATTTTGGCATATCCTATGACAGTTTTAAGGAAGAGCTGAGGGCTATTATGACCTCGGGCAGGGAAGACAAACCCATGCCACCTCAGAACATACTTCCCAAAGATGAAGAAGACGATGAGCAGGAAGAAAGCGGAAAATCGTTTATATCCACACCAAAGCGTACCGGCGAAGCCAAGTCGAAAACACCCGTGCTTGATAATTTCGGAAGGGATATCACAAGGGCTGCCGAGGAAGGCCGCCTCGACCCCATCGTGGGAAGGGAGAAGGAACTTCAGCGCATTGCCCAGATCCTCAGCCGCCGCAAGAAGAACAACCCTATCCTGATAGGTGAACCGGGAGTTGGAAAGTCTGCCATTGCAGAGGGGCTTGCTTTGAGAATTGTACAAAGAAAAGTTTCAAGGGCTTTATTTAATAAACGTCTTGTTTCGCTTGACCTTGCGTCATTAGTTGCAGGTACGAAGTACAGGGGGCAGTTCGAAGAAAGGATGAAAGCTGTGTTGAATGAACTTGAAAAGAACCCGAATATCATCCTCTTCATAGATGAGATCCACACCATTGTGGGCGCCGGCAATGCTTCCGGCTCGCTTGATGCGTCGAATATGTTCAAGCCGGCCCTTGCGAGGGGCGAGCTGCAGTGCATCGGTGCAACCACGCTTGACGAGTACAGGCAGTACATCGAAAAGGACGGCGCTCTGGAAAGAAGGTTTGAGAAAGTGCTGGTAGACCCTACCGATCCTGATGAAACCATAGAGATCCTTCAGAACATCAAGGAAAAATACGAAGACCACCACCTTGTTAAATATACTGATGAAGCCATCAAGGCCTGTGTTTCCCTTACCAACCGCTACCTGAGCGACAGGTACCTTCCCGATAAAGCAATTGATGCTTTAGACGAGGCGGGTGCCAGGGTGCATATCACCCATATCAATGTTCCCCAGGAGATCATTACTATCGAAAGTCAGATAGAAGAGGCAAGGAAGAAAAAGATGGACGCTATCAACAGCCAGAAATTTGAGGAAGCTGCAGACCTTCGTGATACCGAGAGAAAGCTCCAGGACAACCTCGAGAAGGAAAAGAAAAAATGGGAGGAACAGGCCAGGATAAACCGTGAAACCGTTAGTGAAGAGAATGTTGCGGAAGTGGTTGCAATGATGACAGGCATCCCGGTGCAGCGTATCGCTAAGAACGAGAGCGAAAAGCTGATCAATATGGAAGGTGAGCTGGCGAATTCGGTGATAGGCCAGAATGAAGCTATAAAGAAAGTTGTTAAAGCCATACGCCGCAACAGGGCCGGGCTTAAAGACCCCAACAAACCTATCGGCACTTTTATTTTCCTCGGACCTACCGGGGTTGGCAAAACCCATCTTGCCAAGATCCTTTCGAAATACCTTTTCGACACGGAAGATGCCCTGGTTCGCATCGACATGAGCGAATACATGGAGAAGTTTGCAGTATCCCGGCTCATCGGGGCGCCTCCGGGATATGTAGGTTATGAGGAAGGCGGACAGCTCACCGAGAAGATCCGTCGCCGCCCCTACTCCATCATCCTCCTTGATGAAATAGAAAAAGCACATCCTGACGTGTTTCACCTTCTGCTGCAGGTTCTTGACGACGGGCAGCTCACCGACAGTTTCGGCCGCAGGGTCGATTTCAAGAATACAATAGTGATCATGACTTCCAATATCGGCTCACGCCAGCTGAAGGATTTCGGCCAGGGTGTTGGTTTCATGACTAAAGCTAAAATGGATTCCACCGCCGACAATACCCGGGGTGTGATCGAGAATGCCCTTAAAAAGACATTTGCTCCTGAATTTCTGAACCGTATCGACGATGTCATCATCTTCAACTCCCTTGAAAAGGAAGATATTCACAAGATCATCGACATTGAACTGGCCCACCTGTTCAAACGCATCAAGAATATAGGTTACCAGGTCGTTATTACTACCGAAGCCAAGGATTTCATTGCCGAAAAAGGATGGGATGCCCAGTTTGGCGCAAGGCCTCTCAAACGTGCAATCCAGAAGTACATTGAAGATGTGCTTGCCGAAGAGGTTATCAAAACCAAGCTTACACCCAATGATATTCTCACACTGGATATCGACAAGGATAAATCGGATGTATTTGTTACTGTAAGCAAGGCCGAAGCAGCTTTGCCCGCCGTGGAACCGGAAAGCTAGAAGCGGTTCAGCAATTCTTCGTGTTTCATCGTATCGATCAGGGCCTGACCGTTATCGCCGGCACCTGAGAACACCTGGTCGAGAATCTGGTTCACTGCAGCATCCCCCCTGAAGTAATAACGTACGGTGATCGAAAACCCGTTGTTCTCGTAATTGATCTTATCGCCCTGCTGGTCTGTGATATAAAAATTATCCGATTCAATAGTTTGCCCTTTAAGGTACTTGCCCGAGAGAGGAGAAATAATATCGGCGATCCTGACCTTGCTGATATCCATGAAATGATATTCCCCCATCACGAAAACCTCTCCAAGGAAATAGCACATCGATTTCATCTTCAGATTCTGAAGGGTTTCGTTAAACCCGACCAGTTTCACCCTGTGATTGCCGAATTTTGACACATTGATGCATTCAGGCTCTCCCTTCACCTTGATGAGCTTCTTGTAATTCATTAAGAAAGGGATATCACCGAATTCAATCTTAGTTTCTGTTGTAAAAAACAAGGCGTCCCTCCTGGCTTTGTAAAATGTATAGAAATGCATGGAGATCTCATCCTTGATACAATTGTTATGGGGATTCCTGAGGTTGTTATCCTTAAAAAACTCGAGGAATTCAAAACTGAAACGACCGTAAACCAGGTTGATGTACCCAAGTTTGATCAGAGGGAGTAACCTGGCTCTTGTGAAAACAAGCAAGAGTACCAGTAGAAAAAGCCCGACCAGTGCAAGTATCAGGTATAACATGCTCGGATCGAACGAGGTGCTATCTTTGGCTGTCCTTGCAAGAAGAATATAATTAAACAACGGGCCGTTCATATAAGGTAAAGGTTCACCGCCTTTTGATGGAAGTACTTATTTTTCAATGCAAAAGTAAGGTAAATTATGATTGTTTTTTAATGATCTGTATTTAAAATTTATATTGGTTTTCCTCGATGAGCTTTGCAGCAATTCGCCTGCGTGCTTCTTTAATATTAAGCCCGGCAACAATGCTCAGCGACTGAATCGCATTGACAAGTTTTGTTACCTGGTCACCCTCAGCAAAACAGTTTACTGCATTGCAGCCTGCTTTACGGATCTTGTCGGAGGCATCATAAACAAGGACATCAAGGATATCCCTGTATAAAGCCACGGCATCTGCGCCTTTCATCGTCTCAAGCTTGTTCACCCTGAGCGCAGTTGATTCGGCAATGTATACTTCAATGACCATGTCGGAAATGCTGTTCAGAACTTCTTGTTCCTGGACCAGTTTTTTATCAAAGACCTTTGAAGCCCCCTGTATGGCAATAAGAATTGCTTTCTTGAAGTTGCGCAGGTACCTCATTTTCTCTTCATAATAGCCTTCGGATGACAGCCTGGGTTCTGCAGCCTGTTCAGGGTTGGCCATCACTTTTTCGGCTGTACCGATAAGGTCAAAGTCGCCCTTCATGGCACGTTTCATAGCAGTATCCACAACAAGGAGCCTGTTGATTTCGTTGGTCCCTTCAAAGATCCTGTTTATCCTTGAATCCCGGTATCCCCTTTCAACAGCCATTTCGGCCGAATATCCCATCCCGCCGTGGATCTGTACCGCTTCATCGATCACATAATCCAGGACTTCGGAACCGTAAACCTTGAGGATGGCGGCTTCCACTGCATAATGGCTTATACCTTCTATGCTGGCACGGCCTTTATCCATTCCTTCGGCTTTATTTTTTTCTATCTGGATGTCTATATCCCTGCTCACCCTGTAAATGGCCGATTCAAGGGCGAAAGTGCGAATCACCTGCTCAGCAAGTTTATATTTTATGGATCCGAAGGTGGATATCAGTACCCCGAATTGCTTACGCTCGTTGGCGTAGCCCACCGAATCGTTAATGGCTTTTTTGCTTGCCCCGAGAACATTGGCGCCGAGTTTTATACGGCCCATATGAAGGATGCTCAGGGCAATACGGAAACCTTCTCCCCTGCTGCCGATCAGGTTTGTAACAGGCACCTTTACATCGGTATAAAAGATCTGGGCTGTGGAAGAGCCTTTGATCCCCATCTTATGTTCATCAGGATTAACTGTCACACCGGGAAATGCCTTTTCGACGATAAAAGCCGAAAGCACCCTGTCCCTGTCGATCTTTGCAAATACCACCTGGGTATCGGCGAAGTTGGCATTGGTGATCCACATTTTCTGGCCATTAAGAATGTAATGCTGTCCGTCTTCAGAAAGCACAGCCTGGGTCTTGCCCGAGTTGGCATCGCTTCCTGCACCTGGTTCAGTAAGGCAATAGGCGCCAAGGAGCTCCCCTGTCGCCAGCCTCGTAACATATTTCTGGCGCTGCTCTTCAGTCCCATAATACATGATGGGAAGCGTGCCGATACCGGTGTGAGCCATGAAGGCAACCGAAAATGAATAACCTGCACCAATTGTCTCCGCTGCAAGCATCTGGGTCACAAACGACTGTCCGAACCCGCCATATTCCTCCGGAAGAGCAATACCCATCAGTCCAAGCTCACCGGCTTTCTTAAGCGTGGCCTTCATCAGGTTGATGTCAGGAGCGTCGAGCTTATCCACAATAGGATATAATTCGGTCTGAAGAAAATCGCGGATTGTCTGGGCTATCATTAACTGCTCTTCATTAAATTCCTCGGGGATGAAAATTTCTGAGGGAGTGATCTCGCGAACAAGAAATTCGCCGCTTTTCAATACTTGCTGGTTTTCCATTGGTCTGGTTTATAATTAATGCTTACAGTTTTAATGAAAATGAGATCATCTCTGCTATATCCAGATTCCTGATCTCGGTTTCTTTGTTTTTGTATTTTATTCCGTCAGTGATCATATTCATGCAGAAAGGGCAGGCTGTTGCAACGAAGGCAGCGCCTGTCTTAAGTACATCCTCGGTCCGCTCTGCATAAATTTCCCTGCTGCCGGGCTCCGCTTCCTTGAACATCTGTCCTCCCCCTCCTCCACAGCAAAGCGAGGAACTGCGATGCCTTTCCATTTCGGTATAATGAGAACTGAGGTGCTCAAGGATGTTCCTTGGTTCCTCATAAATATCATTTGCTCTTCCGAGGTAACATGGATCGTGATACGTGACTTTACAGTTACCGAAAACCTCTTTAGTCAGCTTGAGTTTTCCGTTCCCCAGCATTTCATCAAGGAAATGAACATAGCTCACCACTTCATACCGGCCTCCCAGGTCGGGGTATTCATTTTTAAAGATATTGTAACAATGGGGACAAATGGTCAGTATCTTGCCAATCCCATATTTTTTAAACAATTCGATGTTTTGCAGGGCCTGCATCTGGTAAAGCATCTCGTTCCCGGCGCGCCTGGCAGGATCACCGGTGCAGCTCTCTTCAACTCCAAGCACTGCATAACTGATTTCAAGATGGCTTAGAATTTTCGCAAAGGCCCTGGATACTTTCTTATACCTTTCGTCAAAAGCGCCTGAGCATCCTACCCAGAATAAAAATTCAGGCTTCTCTCCCTTTGCAAAAAGGTCGGCCATCACAGGAACCTGAATCGTTATCCTTTCACTCATTCAAACTATCCCCTTAATGCTTATTAATTTCGAGTTGGTCGGCCCATACCATGCGGTCGCTTTTCGAGAATTGCCAGGGGGCACCGTTATTCTCTATGTAACTGAACATGGCCTTGAGCTGGCCGGGGGCCGAGGCTTCTTCCATGACAAGATACCTGCGCATATCAACGATAAGACCCGGGTGATTTATGTTGATGGGGCATTCCATGGCACAGGCATTGCAGGTAGTGCACGCCCAGAGTTCCTCTTCTGAGATGTAATCCCTTAAAAGGGATCTCTTGTCATTATATTCATGTCCGTTCTTTACCATCCCCGGGCCTTTTTCCTTCATCCTGGCCCTGAGATCCATCATAATCTTGCGGGGCGACAACTTCTTGCCCGTTATATTCGCCGGGCAGACCGAGGTACAACGCCCGCATTCCGTGCAGGCCAGGGAATCAAAGTAATTTTTCCAGATCACGTCTTCGGCATCCTTAACCCCAAATCTCTCAACTGCAGGTTCCGGGGGAACAGCAAGCAACTGGGCCTCAGGGTCAAGCATCAGCTTTACCTCCCGTGTGATATTATCCATATTCCTCAGCTGCCCCAGAGGTTCAAGCCTTGATAAGAAAACATTGGGTACCGACATGAAAACATGGAAATGCTTGGAATATGGCAGAATGTTTGCAAACAGGAAGATCAGGACGATGTGCGACCACCAAAAGGCCTGGTAAAGGACAATGGCTGCCGGAGGTGAAATGCTGCCAGCCATGAGCCCCGCAAAAAAGGAACTGACGGGGTAGAAGCCGAGGATTGTCCCGGCAGGGAAATGTGTGATCCCCCCAGGAAGTTGTTCTGCACAGGGAGAAACAAGCGTTTGCCTGAGTACATAGAAGGTATTCATTCCCAACATGGAGATCATCAGTAAAAGAATCAGGCTTAATGCAATATTGGCATCCATATGAGACACGTGTTTCATCTCAATACCCTGAAACCGTTTGACATGCATAAAAAGCCTGCGTCCCAGGAAGACCAGGATAGCTATGGTAATAAGCAGGGCAAACACATCCCCGCTCCCCATGATAAAATTATAGAAAATGCCAAGGAAACCCAGTGCCTTTTCGGTTCCTGAAACCCCGTCGATAATCATCTCGATGCTTCCAAGCAGTATCACGCAGAAACCCCAGAAAACAAGGGCATGAAGTAATCCAACAAATGGGAACCTGAATATCTTCGTCTGGCCAATGGCCACCTTCATCATAATTCCGAATCTCCTGGCAATGTTCCTGACAGGGAATCCGGCTTTGGTTAATCTGAAAAATCTGATGTAACGGATCGCTGAATATGAAAATATTCCTAGAGTCAAAAGCAGCATCAGGGAAAAAACGATCTGTTTAAGCATGCCTGGTTTTATTTCCCTTTTACCTCTCTGAATGCTTCCACAAGCTTCGGCAAGACTTTAAGTGCATCACCGATTATCCCATACTGGGCTGCTTCAAATATGGGAGCATCTTTATCGGTGTTGATTGCAACAATATATTTTGATCCGCTAACGCCTGCAAGATGCTGGGTTGCACCAGAAATGCCAATCGCAAAATAAAGGTTCGGGGCAATGATCTTGCCGGTCTGCCCGGTATGTTCATCATGGCCACGCCAGCCTTCGTCGGATACAGGCCTGGAACATGCAGTTGCAGCGCCGAGTATCCCTGCCAGTTCAACCAGGGGTGCCCAGTTATCGGGCGACTTCATTCCGCGGCCTCCAGATACAACTATGTCTGCATCGGTCAGCAATATCTTACCGGTCTGCTTCTGGGTGTCTTTTATCGATATTTTACATGGAATAACCTGAACTGCAGCTTTTTCAATCACCAGGGGAAGCTGTTTTTCAATCAGTTCAAAAGAATTCTGGGCAAGCGTCAGAACCTTGACTTCCGATTTTATTGTAATATTCGCAAAGGCATTACCTGAAAAGACTTTTTTATAGACCACAAAGGGATCGACAGAAACAGGAAGGTGACTTACACCTGCACCAAGTCCTGCTTTCAGCTTTACAGCTACCCTCGGGGCAATGGCTTTGCCCATATTATTATTCGAAAGTACAACAACCTTTGCATTCTCTTTCACAGCAACCTCTGCAATTGCTGAGGCAAAATTCTGGTTGTCGAGAATATTGAACTGTTCACCCTCTATACTTATGATCTTTGAAGCGCCGTTGAAAGCCAGTTTTGAAAGCTCAGCGTCTTCAACTTTTCCAATGGATACTGCAATTGCTGAGGAACCCAGCATTTCGGCAAGCCTGGAAGCATAGGAAACAAGCTCAAAAGAAAGTTTCTTGAACTTTCCATCCCAATTTTCAACGAATACTAAAACACTCATAATGTGATATTAAACTATTGTTTTATAAAAATTAAATAATCTTGGCCTCATTCTGAAGAAGCTCAACAAGCTGCCCGGGGTTCTCAGGATCAATGTATTTGCAGGCGGCACGGGGCTTGGGTTTTTCAAAATTCACAAGTTCAGTCATGGGACCGCTTCCCGTAGGTTCGAAAACCCTGACAGGTTTCGTCCTGGCCATCATGATTCCCCTCATTGCTGCTATCCTTGGTTCTTTGGCAATTCCTTTCTGAACGATCGCAACAACTGGAACAGGAGTGCTGATAACTTCTTTACCTCCGTCAATTTCCCTGGTGAGGATCACTTGCCCGTCCTCGATCCCAAGTGCCGAGACTGAAGACACTGAAGGAATATCCAGAAATTCTGCGAGCATCCCTCCTACCATTGAACCATTGTAGTCACTTGATTCAATGCCGCATAAAATAATGTCGTAGGCTTCTGTTTTCAAAACCTCTGCAAGCTGGGCAGCAACAAAAATGCCGTCGGCCGGGTCAGCATTTACGCGAATTGCGTCATCGGCCCCTATGGCCAGCGCCTTTCTTATAGTAGGTTCAGAACCTGCGAGCCCTACATGAGCAACTGTAACTTTCTGTATCCCTTTTGAAGGATCGTCTTTAAGTTCCAGGGCCCTGGTAAGGGATAATTCATCCCAGGGATTAATAACCCACTGAATTCCTGTTGTATCGAGCTTTCTCGACTCATCGATAAACTTCACCTTGGTGGTGGTGTCAGGAACATTGCTAATGCAAACAAGTATATTCATTCCTCAATTTTTTCGGGTGCAAATGTAAGATAAAAAAGGTAACCGGAAAAGCGGAAACCATCACTCGTCTTCAAGACTTTTTTTATACTGCGTCATCGCTTTCAGGCTCATACCCATGCTTGAAAAGCCTCCGTCGTGGAATATATTCTGCATCGTCACCTTCCTGGAAAGGTCTGAGAACAGGACAATGCAAAAATCAGCGCACTCCCGGGCTGTTGCATTTCCCAATGGCGACATCCTTTCTGTAAAATCAATAAGAGCATCAATTCCCTTGACCCCGCTGCCTGCCGTTGTCCTGGTAGGAGATTGGGATATCGTGTTGATCCTCACATTCTTCTCCCTGCCATAAATATATCCGAAACTCCTTGCGATGGATTCAAGCATGGCCTTCGCATCAGCCATATCATTGTACCTGTATAATGTCCTTTGAGCCGCAATATACGAGAGCGCAACAATGGATCCCCATTCGCTGATGGCATCAAGTTTCTTTGCAACCTGTATCATTTTGTGAAATGACATGGCTGAAATATCAATGGTCTTTCTGTAAAAATCATAATCAAGATCATCGTATTCCCTGCTTTTTCTCACGTTCATGGACATCCCGATGGAATGCAGGATAAAATCAACCTTGCCACCGAGAACTTCCATCGAGCGGCTGATCACCTGTTCGAGATCGCTTACGCTCGTGGCATCAGCAGGTATGATCTCTGCATTGCACTGTGCCGATAAGTCCCTGAGATTCCCAAACCTTAGGGCAAGGGGTGTGTTTGAAAGGGTGAAAACTGCGCCTTCCTCAAAAGCTTTTACAGCAACATTCCAGGCAATCGACTGTTCGTCAAGAGCCCCGAAAATGATTCCTTTTTTCCCTTTTAGTAAGTTATATGACATTTTGTTAAAATCTTAGTAAATAACAACTTATAGAAATTACTTAAACTTTTAAAATAAGTGGTATAAACCCAGTTAAACGCCCTTGCACCAAATTCGAATCAAGAGGCGGGAAATAAAACCCTTAAGAGATTAAAATAAATTGCATGAGTTAGTTTCTCAGCTCGCAAGCAATTCCCTGGCAGTTTTCATTGCCGCGGCAGTAATATTTTCATTACTCATCATTTTAGCTATCTCCTCCACCCTTTCGTTGTTCTTTAACTTCCTGATCAGTGTCATTGTGATATCACTGCCTTCAGATTTAAATACATTATAATGATGCTCACCTTTACCTGCTATCTGAGGTAGGTGGGTTATTACTATCACCTGCATTTCCGACGACATCCCCTTGAGAATATTACCAACCTTTCCGGCAATATCTCCTGAAACCCCATTATCAATCTCATCAAAAATAATTGTTGGTAAAAGGTTCTTCCTGCTTACCATCGATTTGATAGTCAGCATTAAACGGGAAAGTTCCCCACCAGAGGCAACTTTTGATACCTCGCTGACCAATATTCCCTTGTTTGCCGAGAACATAAAACAAACCTGGTCAATGCCGTTCATTGAGATCCCTGTTAAGGGTTTTATATCGACAATGAATTTTGATGCCGGCATTCCAAGTTGGCCGAGCCTGTCAGTGACTTCATTCTCAAACTTTGATCTGATGGCTTTGCGGGCTTCGGATATTTGCGAAGCTGACTGGAAAAGGACCTTGTGAACCTGGGTAATTTCATCTTCAAGAGACTTAATCCGTTGCTCCAGGTTATCATCTATATTTATCTTATCTTCAATATCTAAAATAACATTGAGAAGCTCTTTTATACTTTGAACCTGATGTTTCTTTTCCAGCCTGTAAATGAGGTCAATTCTTTGGCTCAGTCTTAGCTGTTCCTCAGGGTCGAACTGTACATCTTCTTCCAGCTTTTCAACATCTTTAAGGATGTCCTTAAGGTCGATTTGGTTGTTTTTCATTCTGGATGCCAGGTCTTCAACGGCAGGATGATATTTAGTAGCCGGGATAAGCCCCGCGATCACTTCATTCAGCATCGACAGTAAATTCAATTCAGCCCTGCCTAACTTCTCTGCAGTTATAAACAGGTTGCTTTTTATTTCTTCTGCATGTGACAGGATATCAAGCCTTTGTTCTGACTCCTCCTGCTCTCCATCCTTAAGGGTAGCTTTTAGAAGCTCATCCAGCATGAAGCGGTAATAATCAAGCTCTCCTTTTGTTCTTGCTTCCCGGTTTTTACACTCTTCAAGTTCTTTTCTCAGTTGTGCAAAATGCCTGTATTCAAGCTGGTAAGACGTTAACGCTTCGGTCTGTCCTGCATAACTGTCGAGGATTGCTAATTGAAAATCAGCCTCATTGAGGGTTATCACCGAATTCTGTGAATGTATGTTCACTAATTTGTCACCCAGTTCTTTCAGGAGAGACAGGTTCACCGGTGTATCATTGATGAAGGCCCTGGATTTTCCATTCTGGTTGATCTCCCGCCTGAGTACTGCAATATCCTCATAATCAAGATCATGGGCCGAAAAGAAGGATTCAAGATTGTATCCTTTGATTATAAATTGGCCTTCAACTATGCATTTGCCTGTTTTATCAAGCAGGGATGAATTGTCAGCTCTTTGCCCCAGGATAAGGTTAAGGGCGCCCAGCAGTATTGATTTGCCCGAACCCGTTTCACCTGTTATGACGCTGAAACCTGAAAAAAAATCAATTTCCAGGTCATGGATCAGGATATAATTATCTATAGACAGCTTCCTGAGCATCGCTGCAATTAAAGTTTGAATTACTTATTTTCCAGAATTGCCTGGTACTTTGATCCGTTTGCCGGGTCAATTTCTTTAAGAATATTTACCACTGTAGCTTTTTCAGTAGGCGGCACCTTCTGGTCGGAATAGACATTAATGAACTCATCACGTTTGGCATCAATGATAAGCTGAATAGCGAACAAGTCTGGTTTTGTGTTAAACAAGGTTTTAATCCCGTCAAATGACTGAGTACAGCTTTCCCTTCCTGCATCCACTTTTTCATACATCTGGTCAAGGCCCAGCCGGTGATATTTATAATAAAAATCCCTGAGGGCTGAGTTACTGGGATTCAGGAAATTCTCAACCAGCCAGTAACGGTTATGGGTTCCGTCAAATGCTTTCCACCCAGGTTCATTGGCATTCTGTGCGGAAGTGACAACTTCCTGAGCTTTAACAAGGAAAGCCTGTCCTCCGTTCTGGGAATACGAATCGAAGTAAAGGCCAAGATACAGATAGGTATAATAAGCAATGACAGAAGTAAGGTTTGAAGTGAAAGTCCCGTCGCTATAATCAAGGGGCTGGAATTCGGTATACCTGAACTGGAACCCTTTGTCGATATAATTAAGGAGAACCGAATTGTAAGCTGAATTCAGGATCGGTCTTCTTAATACCAGGTTGATATTACCCGAAAATTCATCCGCACTCAGACGCTGGTTTATCGTGATAAGCATGGTACATTCAATCCTCTCTTCCACCCTGAAATTATAATTGGTCCATTTACGGTTGTTCATAAACTCATAAATGGCATTCTGCAGGGTCTCAAATACACGTTTGTCGGTCCCTTCGATCTGCTGTGAAGAAACGCTTACAATACAGTTCATTTCCTGGGCCTGGGAAGAAACGGCCAGGAGGGTGACCAGCAGGATGAGGAGTATTCGTTTCATTTTTTGGAAATAATGTCCCAGATATCTTTGGCCACTTCCTCTTTGGGTTTGACTGTTCCCTGGTGAATGATCCCATTGGGATTCAGGATGGTTATTTTATTTGTGGGTGTACCAAAACCTGCACCTCTGGTTCTGAGGGAATTAAGGATGATATAATCAAGATTTTTACTTTTCAGCTTTTTTTCAGCGTTTGCAACTTCATTTTCTGTCTCAAGTGCAAAACCCACCACAACCTGCCCTGGTTTCTTTATCTGGCCCATTTTCTTAAGGATGTCCGTAGTGGAATGCAGATCAACCGAAAGATTTCCCTTTGTCTTTTTGATTTTGTTTGCCTCAGTTTTATCAGGAGTATAATCAGCCACAGCAGCAGCCATGATCACAAATTCATATTTGGGGAATGACTTCATGCAGGCATTATACATTTCATCAGCCGATTCCACCTTGACTTCCTTAATACCACCGGCTAATGTAAGTGGATGTTTTGGGCCGGTAATCAGGGTAACTTCTGCTCCCCTGGACCTTGCTTCATTGGCAAGGGCAACTCCCATAAGTCCTGAAGAAAAATTGCTGATATACCGAACAGGGTCAATGCGTTCAATAGTAGGACCTGCAGTAATCAGGACATTTATACCTGCCAGTTGGTTCTGCCTTGCAAAAAAGGTTTTGAAGATAGCCATGATCTTATCAGGCTCCTCCATTCTGCCCGGGCCTGACAATCCGCTGGCAAGTTCCCCTGTCTGGGGTTCAATGATAAAATTGCCATATGACCTGAGCAAGTCAATATTTTTCCTGGTCGAAGGATGGTTGAACATGTCAAGGTCCATTGCCGGGGCAATAAAGACAGGACATTTTGCAGACAGGTAGGCGGTGATCACAAAATTATCTGCAATGCCGTTCACCATTTTACCCAGTGTATTTGCTGTTACAGGTGCAAAGATCATGGCGTCGGCCCATAGCCCCAGTTCGACATGATTGCTCCATTCCCCGCTGTCAGCACGGAAAGGTTCAATAATCACGGCATTTCTTGATAGGGTTGCCAGTGTTAAGGGGGTGACGAAGTCTTTCGATACAGGCGTCATTATAACTTTCACCTCGCAGCCTTCTTTTACAAGCATCCTTACAAGAAGAGGAGTTTTATAGGCTGCGATGCTGCCTGTAACTCCGACAACGATCTTTTTCCCTTTAAGCATGTTCCCGAAATTATATATCAGAACTCGTCAGGTCTCTCCTTATGAGGATTCCTGAAATAAATCTCACCATGGATATATTCATGTACGGCAATCAGTGTTGGTTTGGGCAGATGCTCGTAGTACTTGGCGATCTCAATCTGCTCACGGTTTTCAAACACCTCTTCGAGATTGTCGGTGGTAGTAGCAAATTCGGAGAGCTTCTGGTTAAGCTCCTCCTTCATTTCAAGCCCTACCTGGTTTGCACGTTTTGAAAGAATAGAAACCGTTTCATAAACGTTTCCTGTGCCGTTGGTAAAATCCTCTATGTTACGTGTCACTGCGTGAACATCGGTCTTGATCTTTTTATAATCCATTTTATTGTTTTGCTTTATTGGGTTCCTGGTTTAACTGAATTAATTTTAACTGCTCTCGTGCATAAAGTGCCTCCAGTTCCTTCTGATTCCTCGCTTTCAGATCATTCGCTTCAAGCAGGAACTTGCTCTCGGGATATTGCTGAACAAACTCGTTATAAGCCTGCAGGGTTTTTGAATGCCTGTCCTTCTTTTTATCTTCAATACTTTCCTTTGCATATTTGTAATATGATTTAATGGTGAGGAACAGTATCTCTTCTTTGTCTTTTGTCTCGGGATATTCTTTAAGAAGGTTATTGAAACACATGATGGCAGCTGAGAAATCTTCCATCCTGTAATACAGCTTGCCAATCCTGAGATCCTTGGAAGCAAGCTTCTCCCTGAGTTTATCAATCAGATCATTGCATTCGGGAACCCTTTTGCTGGCAGGATACGTATTGGTAAAAAGCTGGAGTTCCTTCAACGCCTCATAGGTATTAGTCTGATCCAGCGTGAACGTCGGTGAATTCATGAACAGGCAGTATGCGCTCATGTATGCACACTCCTCGGCTTCAGGAGTGTTTGGGAAGCTGCTGGTGTAGCGTTTAAAATAATATGCACCCAGTGTAAAATCCCTCTGGTTAAAATAGCAATACGCATAGTAATAATAGATACGCTGTGATTTGTCGGTTGCCCGCACCACATTGATCAGCTGATCGAAAAGCTGGAGGGCGCGGGAATAATCTTTCTGATGATAAAGCTTCATTGCTTGATCATATTTCTCATCCATGGATCCGCTCTTAAGTATCTTCTGATAAGAGCATGAACCAAGGGATAGGAGAATTATAAGCAGTAGCGGAACTGATATCCGTAATTTCATGGTGCAAATGTACGTTTTTTTGGCGAAATAATACTAATTTCGCCCCTTCAATTTAGATAACGCTTCATTAATTAAAATCGTATCAACGTGGACATATTCGATAAGGTAGTGAATAACATGGGGGCGCTGGGACAGTTTGCCGACATAGGTTATGGGTATTATTTCTTTCCCAAGCTGGAAGGTGATATATCTAATAAGATGAAATTCAAGGGAAGGGAAATGCTTGTATGGAGTCTCAACAATTACCTGGGTCTGGCCAATCATCCCGAAGTAAGGCAGGCTGATGCCGAGGCTGCCGCAAAATATGGCCTGGCTTCTCCCATGGGCGCCAGGATGATGTCGGGGCAGACCATATACCATGAACAGCTTGAACAGGAACTGGCTGCATTTGAACATAAGGAAGCAAGTTACCTGCTGAATTTCGGGTATATGGGGATGGTCTCTATTATTGACTCACTCATTGACCGGCACGATGTGGTTGTTTACGATTCTGAAGCTCATGCATGCATACTTGACGGACTCAGGATGCATTTGGGCAAACGTTTTGTTTACCCGCATAATGATATGGAGAAGTTTGAGAACCAGCTCAAGAGGGCAAGGAAACTTGCCGACATGACCGGGGGAGGTATACTGGTGATCACCGAAGGGGTTTATGGAATGGCAGGGGATTGCGGAAACCTGAAAGGCATTCTGCAGTTTAAGGAAAAATACGGGTTCCGCCTGCTTATCGATGATGCCCATGGTTTTGGCACAATGGGCAGGACCGGTGCAGGAACGAGTGAGGACCAAGCCGTGATGGACCAGGTTGATGTATATTTCGGGACATTCGCAAAAGCTATGGCAGGAATTGGCGCATTTGTTGCTTCCGAAAAAAGGATTATAAAATCCCTGGCATTCAACATGCGTTCGCAGATATATGCGAAATCACTTCCAATGCCCATGGTCATCGGATCATTAAAGCGCATTGAACTGATCAGGAACCATCCTGAACTCAAAGACAAGCTCTGGACTATTGTCAACGCCTTACAGTCGGGCTTAAAGGCCAAAGGTTTCGACCTGGGCAGGACCCAGTCACCCGTTACTCCTGTCTTTTTACAAGGTGGAATTGGAGAAGCAACACAGATAGTTGCAGACCTGAGGGAAAATTATGCTATTTTTTGCTCCATGGTAACATATCCTGTTGTCCCCAAGGGAGTGATCATGCTTCGGCTTATCCCCACAGCTGCTCATACTCTCGAGGATGTCAGTTATACCATCAGCGCGTTTTCCGAAGTAAAGCAGAAACTCGATGACGGAAAGTACAGCTCCGGTATTGTTCCTCCTGTTGCTGACAAATATTGACGCCCGGAAACATGCTTAAAAACAGGGTATACCCGGTTGTTTTTTTAAATTCCCTGTTTTTTTTCCTTTCTGCATATTTAATTCTTTTTTTCATATCCAGGATCAGCATTGCTGTCTCTGCTTCAGCATTCAGCATCCCGGTCAGGCTTTATTATCATCAGATTGACTTCCTGATCAGGAGTAACGACTGGACCGCTGATGCCGTTACTGTCATATTCGGGACAGGTCCCCTGCTCTGCCTCATATTGGGGCTGGTATTGCTGGTAATCTTCATCAATGTGGCAACCGAGGAAGGGATTCTCAGGATTCTTCTGATATGGATGGTCATTCTATCGATCGTCTCCTTTCTCGGTGAAATTATTATCGGCGCCCTGATGAACCAAGGATTCGGGTATGTGATCATGTATCTTTTCATCATGGATACAGGAAAGATCGTTCTTACGCTTGTCGGAGGCATCCTGCTGTTCACTGCCGGACTATTGATGTCGAGGGTATTATTATTCCCTGCCAATATCTATCTCCCCCACCTGAAAGGGCTGGACAAAACCAAGTTCATCATTTATCAGTATCTTTTTCCCTACCTGGCGGGGATTTTGATCCTGCAGGTGGCGGAGCTGCCAAAGATCAGCTGGTTCAATACCCTTATAAGACTTTGCGGAATCATTTTCCTCATCCCGGTCCTGTCCCGTTCGGCAGGCATCCAGGATATCTATTTTGAAGAAGAAATCCCCGTAATGAATATCTCCTGGAAAGCCGGAGCCCTCGCAGCAGTATTCCTGATATTTTACCGTGTTGCCTTTGGGATAGGGATAAGGTTCCTTCTCTGATCAGTGTCTTATGATGATCTGCCTGCGGTAAATCCCGTTCTCGTTTGAAAGGACGATGATATACATTCCATTGGCGAGGGCCGACACATTCAGAATATGCGTAAGCCTGCCGGAATTGAAAATCTCCGTTGAAAGAACAGAAGCCCCCATGGCATTCATTATGCCGAGTTTCCAGCGTTTTGAGTCCATCTCAGGGAACACTATATGGATGTCGGTATTTGCAGGCGAAGGATAAATTGTAAGCTCTCCGTGATTCAGGTCGGATGTGCCGTAAGTCAGGGATTTAAGCTGTACGTCAAGATGCACACCCTGGTAATGTACCACGCTGATGTTGCTGATGGTCTTTGTATAGTAACCCGGCGAGGCAAATGTGAGATTCCATGATCCCTGGTCAATCACCCTGTCATAGTAACCACCCGGAAGCCTTGAATAGATCTGCGAACTATCCTTATCATGGCCGGTAATATAGATGAATGCCCTGAGAGGCTGGCCCGTTGCGGTATCTGTAACTATGCCATGAATACCGTACAGGGATTGTTCAATAAAATTCAGGTATGAACGGTACAGGTAATTCCAATACAAAACCAGCTGGTTGGCCGGAGGCATCTTCACAGCGGATATCTCGATGGTTACTTCACGGTTATGATGAAAATAATTATGGTAATCCTGCCTGCCTCCGGTGACCTGGTACCATGCATAACCATTAGTTATTCCGCTTGGAGCCACATCTGTAAAATAACCTGACGGCCCATAATGATGGCAGGTGTCGGCAAACTCGTGACCAACAAACTGCCACCAGGAATCATCGGCAGCTATTGCCGGCTTGTCATCCCAGGGATAATTAAAAACTTCGGCTCCCCCGTGGAAGTTGGCCGATATCGTAAAGTTCTTGGATCCGGCAAAATTCATAAATGCCACAGTCTCAGGTTGCCATGAATTTCCGTCGGGATGCTGACCATAAACAGGATCAGGGAAATTCCTGTTCAGGTTGATATTATTTCCATTGTTATAGGTGGCACCGCTGACTGTATTGTTGCCGCCGGCATATGTTCCGTCAGGGTTGGCCAGCGGGTTAATGTAGAGTTCGATACTATCCACGATCCGGGTCAGCCTCGGATCCGTTCCATAATTAGTCAGAAGGTATTCGATCAGATGCAGCATACCTACATAACCGGTAACTTCGTCCCCATGAATTGTGCTGGTATAAAAGAACTGTGGCTTGGCCCCTTCGGCATTAACATCTTTAGTGATCTTCATTGCGAGCAGAAGACGGCCGTCAACACTTGTACCTATGGTATCCAGCTTACAAATAGAGGGGTAGGCATTGCTGAAATAGACCATGGTGTCAATATACTGCTGGTAGGTAGGATAGAAATTCCAGGCTCCGGGCGATGCAGGCGTTCGTGAGCCCGCTGGTTTCATCAGTTCTGCATCAGAAAGAAGGCTTCCCGGGCTCGGGAGCAGAGTGATCTCATATCCCAGCCTGCTGAATTTTTCATATTCCTGGCGGTTGGCATAAGCCCAAACCTCCAGGCCTTTCACATTGTCGATGGAAATGATCCTGGTAATCACCTCGATCTCTGCCCTGTCAAAAATATTAAATTTAAAATAGATCTCTTTTTTCCCGCCGAATAAGTCCCCGGTCTTATTCTGACCGTATGATCGGAGATTAACAAACAGGGCGGCAATGAAGAACAAAAGGAAGAAAGGGAGTAATTTTTTCATAGTCTGATAAGCTGTTGGATTAGTTTATAGGTAGTATCATTGACAGGGACCAGTGGCAGCCTGAGATAGTTGCCTGCAAGTTTTTTTATTTCAAGAGCAGCCTTAACACCCGCCGGGCTGCCATCAGCAAACAAAGAATTTATAAAATCAAGCAGCCTGAAATGTATCTCCCTTGCTTTTTTGAAATCGCCTTTAAGCCCGAGCCTTACCATGGTGGAGAATTCTTTGGGAAAAACATTGGCTACCACTGAGATCACCCCGTCGGCTCCAAGAGCCAGCAGAGATAATGTAAGTGCATCATCTCCAGATATCACCAGGAAATCCTTAGGGCGGTTCTTCAAAACCTGTGAGATCTGATCAATGCTTCCTGATGCCTCCTTGATCCCTATAATGTTTTTGCACTCTTTCGAAAGCCTTATTGTGGTTGCAGCAGCAATATTGCTGCCGGTCCTGCCGGGGACAGTATACAGGATCACCGGCACAGGGCTTTCTTCAGAAACTGCTTTGAAATGCCTGAAAATACCTTCCTGCTGCGGCTTATTATAATAGGGGGAAACCGATAACACTGCATCCACTCCTTTAAATGAGGTATGCTGGATAGCATCAATAACTTCTGAAGTGCTGTTCCCTCCTATTCCAACTACAAGAGGCAGCCTGCCCCCGTTCTTTTCCACTGAAAAACTGACAAGGTCACGTTTTTCCTCCCTGGAAACAGTCGGAGACTCCCCAGTGGTTCCAAGTACAACAACAAATTCACAACCACCCGTGATGATATGGTTCATCACTTTTTCATAAGCTTTGAAATCGATGGCTCCTGATTTTTTGAAAGGAGTGACTATGGCAACTCCTGTTCCTTTTAATTTACTGCGGACGTCTTTCATCGGTCTTGATAATGGTAAGATAATGCCTGATCTGAACCAGGTATTCATCAAGTGTAACAGCAGGTTTTATATCAATCATCAGGTCATAATAAGATACGTTATCCTCTGAAAATTTGCCTACCCTGCATACCGACCTCGACAATCCGGCAATATATTTTAAAGGGAAGGAATCTGAAAGACTGAGATCGATCAGGAGATCGAATTCCTTGTCTATGAAATCCTTAACTGTTTTATGGACGGGCTTGTAAAACCAGGTAACATCCTTACCTGAGAAAAAATCGTATGATAATTTCGGAAGGAAACGCTGGATAAGATTCTTGCTTTTAACAAAGCCCAGAGCTTTCACTTCTTTATGTTCAAGCTGCAGCTGGGCAACAAATTCCGACACTTTATCGTAGTCGGGGATATCTTCAAGGGTATACAGTATTCCCACTTTCCTTGCTGCAGGGAGGTTGACCATACCATGAGCGGGGTCCGATTTAAGTCTCTCCTTCAAAAAGTAATACTGACCTATTTTTCTTCTTATCTTATCAAACATATCTTTCAGGTTCATGAACCTTGCAGCAATAATGCAAAGTTACGACAAAAGGATATAACGTCAAATCCCTGAAAAGATTATCAGACGAACCAAGGGTTTTTGTAAATTTACGGCGCATAAAAGAAAACGAATGACAGGATTCGACGTCAATATCTATACCGTTCTTTACGCACTAACAGCATTTATTTCCCTGATTCCCGCTTATATTGCTTTCAGGCACAGGAACGTGTCGGGAGCGAGGACTCTCGCTGTGCTCATGCTCTTTACAGCCTGGTGGTGCTTTGGCGGGATGTTCGAGACATCTTCAACATCTCTTTCAGCAAAACTTCTCTGGTCGAAAATCGAGTACCTTGGCGGGGTCAATGTTCCTGTATTGTTGCTTCTTTTTATTATTCAATATACCCATCCTTCGGTTAAAATTAAATTTTACTGGACCTCTCTCCTTTTCCTTGTTCCGGTCTTAACTTTCCTGGCGGCATTAACAAATAACCAGCATCATCTTATATGGACCGGCTTTTCCCCGGGCCCGGCAGCGTCCAACCAGATTATCTATCATCATGGAGTGGGGTTCTGGATTGGTTTTATGGGATATTCCTACCTGGTGCTTTTATCCAGCCTTATCCTCCTTATCAACTCACTCATACTGTCCAGGTATACTTTCAGGTACCAGATGATTTCCCTGCTCATTGCAGCCCTGCTACCATGGATAGGCAATATATGTTACCTTACCGGCCTCAATCCACTGCCGGGACTTGACCTAACACGTATAGCTTTCTCCGGTTCGGGAATAATCCTGGTGTATGCAATAGCAAAGCTGAGATTTCTCGACCTCCTTCCAAGAGCAAGGACACTGCTGCTTGAAACCATGTTGGACGGGGTTCTTGTTTTGGATTCCTCAAACAGAATTGTTGACATAAACCCTGCTGCAAGGGCGGTACTGGGAATGGGCAAGGATGAAGATATCATCGGAAAAAAAACAGGAGAGATAAACTATGAATACCTGCAAATTGTCATCAAAGCCCTGGAAAGCGAATCGGAAGAAACAGTCTACGCCCTGCCCCCGAAATTCATAGAAATCAACATCACCTCGCTTTTTAATAAAAAAGGCGATATTACAGGGCATTGCATATACATGCATGATATTACGGCATTGCAGCAAAAGGAGAAGGCGTTGCAGCTGAGCGAGGAAAAATACCGCACAATTGCCGAAAATGTTTCAGATGTGATATGGATGATGGATGTCAACATGAAATATCTTTATGTAAGCCCGTCGATAAAAAACCAGCGTGGGTTCACAGTGGAGGAATTTACGCACCTGGGACCTGAGAATGTTTACCCTCCGGAGTCTCTTAAAATTGTTGCTGACAAGTTCAGGGATTATAAAAGAATATCAGACCAGGGAAAACTTGTTCCGGGAATGTCAACCATAATAGAGATCCAGCATAAGTGTAAAAACGGCTCTTTAAAAACCGGGGAGGTCCATGCCAATGTTGTCCTGGATGAAAACAACAGGCTCATCGCAGTGCACGGCATCACCAGGGATATAACTGAAAGGAAACGTGAAGAATCTGAACTAAAGCGGCGTGACCGCCTCCTGCAGTCCATATCACGGGCAGTAATAAGCCTGCTCCACCGTTCCGACCTCGAGATTGCGATCCAGGAAGCTTTGCAGATACTGGGCGAGGCCATCAATGCCGACAGGGTATATATTTTTGAGAATGTCAGGGGCGATAAGACTCCTGAAATTGGGATGCGCCTCAGGCAGCAATGGACAAACGATGGCACCCTCGGGCTAAGGGCGGCAAAGGAAAATGAACACCTTTCGTACCAAACGTCCTTCCCCCGCTGGTTTGAGCGGCTCTCGGGCGGCAAATCAATAAAAGGCCTGGTAAAGGAATTCCCCGATCTGGAACGTATAGTACTGGAGCCTGAATCAGTAAAATCCCTTCTTGCCATTCCGATATTCATTGAATCGAATTTCTGGGGATTTATCGGGTTTGATGACTGTACCACTGAAAGAACCTGGTCTGAGGCAGAAGAGAATGTCCTCAACACTGCGGCAATCAGCATTGGTATGGCCTATGTTAAAAAGAGAACTGAACTTGAGCTGATAAAAGCCAAGGAACACGCAGAAGAAAGCGACCGCCTGAAGTCTGCCTTCCTTGCAACCATGTCGCATGAATTAAGGCCCCCTCTGAATGCCATAATTGGGTTTTCAGGGATCATGAGCAAGGACATGGATCCTGCCGACCAGGAGGAATATATAAAGATCATTCATAAAAGCGGCAAGAACCTTCTGAATATTATCGAGGATCTTTTCAATATATCCATGATAGAAGCAGGTGAGATCAAAGTGGAAATGGAGCATTTCTCTTTTGAGAAATTCCGAAGCCATTTTAACGAAGTGCTTTACACCGAGATCAAGAGCATGGACAAGTCAAACCTGGCTGTCCATTTCAGTCCTGATCCCTCCCTGCCCGACCTCTACCTGTTCACTGATCAGAACAAGCTTTTCCAGATCTTCAGCAATATCCTGAAAAACGCCGTTAAATTCACCGATCTGGGGTCAATTGAATACGGGTATACAGTTGGCAACGGCAAGGAAATAATATTCTTTGTCAAAGACACAGGGATAGGCATTTCGCCAGTTTTACAAAAGACCATTTTCGAAAAATTCAGGCAGGCCGATGAAACTTTTACAAGAAAATTCGGAGGGACCGGCCTTGGCTTGTCCATCAGCAAACGTCTTACCGAATTACTGAACGGTAATATCTGGGTGGAGTCGGAACCTGACCATGGATCTGCATTTTATTTTATGATCCCATGCAGGGATATGAGCTGGCAGGTTTCCAAGGGCAGCAGCAGTGGTACCCAGGCCCTTGAATTCCTGCATAATAAAACAATACTCCTGGTTGAAGATGAAGAGTCAAATTACCTTCTCATCAAGACCATCATTAAACATTCTGATGCAACTCTCTTATGGGCCAGGAACGGTAAGGAAGCCCTTGAAATGATCGACACCCATGATGAGATCTCTGTTGTTCTTATGGACATTAAAATGCCGGTCATGGACGGATATGAAGCGACAAGGATGTCGAAAACGCTGAGGCCAAAACTGCCGGTCATTGCCATGACTGCTCACGCTTTATACGGGGATGAAGAAAAAGCATTGCAAAGTGGGTTTGACAATTATATTCCTAAGCCAATCAGTAAAAGCCTGCTGTTTACAATTCTAGAACAATATCTTTCATAACTCTAATGACAAGGCTGGATCTAAAGGTCGAGATTGATGACAAGTCGGGCTTCTGCTTCGGAGTTGTCGGTGCCATTGAAAAGGCTGAACATGAATTAAAAGCTACAGGTGAGCTTTTCTGCCTTGGCGAGATCGTTCATAATGATGAAGAGGTGAAACGTCTTGAGATTGAGGGCATGGTCAATATTACAAAAAGTGATCTTGACCGGATCCAGCATAAAACAATCTTATTCAGGGCTCATGGTGAGCCTCCCGACAGTTATCAAGTCGCACTGAAGAACGGGAACCGTATCATCGACGCATCCTGCCCCATTATTTTAAAACTTCAGAAACGTTTCAGGGAATCATACGACAAAGGCGAAACCATTTATCTGTACGGAAAACCCAACCACCCTGAAGTCATAGGGCTGAACGGCCAGATTGGCAACAAAGCCGTGGTTTTCGGGCATCTTGAAGACCTGGACTTCCAGGTTATGCCTGAAAAGATCACGCTTTACAGCCAGACCACCATGTCAATCGACAGTTTTTATGATATTGTAAGGAAACTCGAAGATGCAGGAATTGACGTTACTGTCAAGGATACCATTTGCAGGCAGGTTTCTCACCGGGAACCAAGCCTGAAGCAGTTCAGCAGAAAATTCAGGAAGATTATTTTTGTCGCAGGCAAACGTTCTTCAAACGGCAGTGTGCTTTTCCATGTCTGCCGGCAGGAAAATGCCAATACCTATTTTGTAAGTTCCCCCGCCGATATCTTTGAAAACTGGTTTGAGAAGAATGATACCGTGGGAATATGCGGAGCCACTTCCACACCAATGTGGCTTATGAAAGATATCGAAAAAAAACTTTTATCCCTCTGATCTTGAAAGTTACATTTCTCGGAACAGGCACATCACAAGGCGTGCCAGTCATAGGTTGCAGTTGCACGACCTGTACTTCGGACGACCCTCGCGACAAAAGGCTCAGGTCGTCTGTCCTGGTTGAATGGCAGAAGCGGAAGATCGTTGTGGATTGCGGCCCAGACTTCAGGCAGCAGATGCTTGTCAGCAAGGTAGGAAGTATTGATGCGATCCTTGTCACGCACGGACATAAGGATCACATCGGGGGGCTGGATGACGTTAGGGCCTTCAATTATATCCTGAAGAGGCCTATGGATGTATATGCCGAAAAACTTGTTCAGGACGTCATCAAAGTCGAATATTCGTATGCCTTCGATAAGGAACCCTACCCAGGAGTCCCGGAAATGATCCTGCACAACCTGGTTAATAAACCCTTCGAAGTTGCCGGGTTGCCTGTAATTCCTGTCAGGGCGGTTCATTACAATGACAGTAACTTCGTGTTCGGGTTCAGGTTCGGAAATTTCACGTACATCACGGATGCGGTGAGGATCTCATCCGCAGAAAAAGAAAAAATCAAAGGTTCCGAGGTCATAGTCCTCAATGCCCTTAGAAAAGAAAAACACTATTCCCATTTCAACCTTGAAGAAGCCCTGGCCCTGATGGATGAGCTCAAGCCCAGGCAGGGTTTTCTCACGCATATCAGCCACCAGATGGGGAGGTATAGCGAAGTTTCAAAATTTTTGCCAGGGAACGTCAGCCTGGCTTATGACGGTCTCGTTACAATGATCAATGAGTGATTCTGACCCTTTTCAGGATCAGCATATTCATGGGATTGCTTCCCAGCCCGCTCACTTCTTTTCTTACGAACCTCAGCACCTGGTCATAATATAAAACCACCAGGGGTGATTCTTCCATGACCAGGCGTTCCATCTTATTGTAAATGGAATACCTCACCGAATCATTGGTCTGATGCATGGCAAGTTCATAAAGCCGATCAAATTCATGGTTGGAAAAATGCGTGTAATTCGGGCCCCGGGGACAGAAGTTCAGGCTGAGGAACATAAGCAGGTAATTTTCCGCGTCAGGGTAATCTGCTATCCAGGAAGCCCTGAAGAAAGGAAGCCTGGCCTCAGCTTTCATCTGCTTTGCCGCTGCGGGTGTGCTGATCTCAATTTTCATCTCAACCCCCAGTTCGGTCAGCTGCTGCTGAATATGCTTGCAGAAATCCAGGTAATCAGGCGTTGACACAAGGGTTACGGGCGGCATGCCTTTCCCGCCAGGATAGCCTGCTTCAGCAAGCAAACGCCTGGCTTTTTCAAGATCAAAATTATAATATACCGTGGAGGAATCAAAGGAGGGCAGGCCCAGGGGAATTATGCCGTAGATTCCCGGGGTACCTATATTATTTCTCAGGTATGTGATCATTTTATTCCTGTCAAACGCCAGGTTTATCGCCTGCCTGACCCTTTTATCATGAAGAGGGTTCGGCTTACCCCCTACCGCTTCCTGGTCCACCAGGAAACCCAGGTATTCGGTATTCAGGTAAGGCTGTGAAATAAGCTCAACGGCAGATCTGTATTTCGGCTGAAGCTTACCCTGCCTGGTAAGCAATTCATCCTTGTATGAAGGATCAAGGCCTGAAATGAAATCAAGCCTGCCTTTTACGAATTCAAGGAATGCCGATTGCTTGTCGGAGAGAAAACTAATACTTACCCCGTCAATAAAGGGCAGGCTGCTCCCGTTTTCATTTTCAAAATATTCAGGGTTCTTTAGCAGGACAAGCTTGACCCCTTCTTTCCAGTATTTGAACATGAACGGTCCGGTCCCTACAGGATGGCTTCTGAAATATCTCCCGTAGCTGCTTACCGCTTTTTCGGGGACTACCGATGCATACGGCATTGCCAATAGAGATAAAAACGGCGGGAACGGCTTGCTGAGCTTTATGACAAATGTGCTGTCATCAATGGCATAAAAGGCCGGGCTGCCGCTCTGCCTGGAGACACAATCAAATATCCACAAACCCGAAGATGCTATCGCAGGATCCAGTATCCTTCTGAAACTGAAAACAAAGTCCCTGGCTTTAACCTGTCTTTCTAATTTTAAATGAAAAACCGTATCAGAATGAAAAAAGACATCAGTACGAAGGTGAAACCTGTATTCCTGGCCATCACTGCTTATCTCCCATGATTTTGCGATACATGGCTGTATCCTCAGGCCATCATCAAGCTGAACAAGACCGTTGAATATCTGGTTCACAGGCCAGATAACAGACTGGTCGCGGGCAAATGCGGGATCCAGGGTGGTAATATTTGCAGCCTCATTATACCTGAAAACATTCTTCCCCCTGTTACCCTCCCCCGGATTGTTGCAGGAGCCCAGAAAATATAATGAAAATATTATGCAGGCCCCGGCCAACCATCTGTTACTTCCTGAGATCATATAAAAGTATAGCTGAATAAAGTGACATTACAAATTTATTATAAATACATGAGCCCATACATCCCTGCAAGGGATGTATGGGATAATTTGTATTTTTGCCTGAATATCAATAAGAGTTCCACCGTATATTTATAAATCCGACAATAATGAAAAAAATTTCATTTACCCTGTTTTTGCTCGTTTTTGCTGCTACCTGCCTGTATGCTCAGATTGATACAAGGTCTACCGGAGCCTACAAGTGTTACCTGAAAAAGTCAGGCATGCAGGAATTACCGAAACTGCCATCGCAGATCACAACTGCCGGGCCGCATGCCTATGATGTGCTAAAGTACACTCTCGATCTTGACATCTATCATTGTTATACAACCCCTTATCCCAAAAGCTTTACAGCAAATGTTATCATAGATTTCAAAGCCGACAGTGTGATAAACTTAATCAAACTGAACGCATCCAACACTTCCCTTCAGATCGATTCGATTAAGCTCAATGCATCTTCATTTACGCATACAGGGAACCTGCTTACCGTCAACCTCGACCAGACTTATAATCCCGGGCAGGTGGCTCATTTACATATTTATTACAAACATAATGATGTTACCGACGGTGCGTTCTATGCTTCGGGAGGTTTTGTTTTCACTGACTGCGAGCCGGAAGGCGCAAGGCATTGGTTCCCGTGTTACGATTCACCTTCCGACAAGGCTTTATCGGAACTGACCGTCAAGGTCCCCGCCAATGTAAAGCTTGGTTCCAACGGCAGGCTTGCCGATTCAACCCTGAACGGTGACACCCTGCACTATCATTGGGTAAGCGCTAACAATGTCGCCACATACCTGATGGTCATGACATCAAAGGTCAATTACAAACTTGATATAAAATACTATCACAAGTATACTAATCCCAACGACAGCGTTCCTATCCGTTTTTACTATAATGCCGGTGAAAGCCCTTATGCCATGGAGAACGTTATCGATTCCATGACAAGGTATTATTCAAGGAACTGGTGTGAGCATCCGTTTGAGAAAAACGGTTTTGCCACCCTGAATTCCCAGTTTGCCTGGGGAGGGATGGAAAACCAGTCTCTTACCAGCCTGTGTCCAAACTGCTGGAGTACCGATGTTGTCTCCCATGAATTTGCCCACCAGTGGTATGGCGATATGATTACCTGCGCCACCTGGGCCGACATCTGGTTGAACGAGGGTTTTGCAACCTGGTCGGAAGCATACTGGCTTGAGAGTTCAAACGGGTATCCGACCTACCTTCAGCTGATCCAGAGCTATGCAGGCACTTACCTGCAATCGAACCCGGGCTGGGCAATTTCCGATTCAAGCTGGGCTACCAGCACACCTTCTGTAAATGTACTTTTTGACTACTACATCACTTATTGTAAGGGCGGATCAGTGCTTCACCAGCTGCGCTATGTTCTTGGGGATTCCACGTTCTTCCAGGTCATGAAAACCTATTGTGCCGATACCAGCCTCAAATACAAGTCGTCTACTATTGGTAACTACAGGGATGTTGTCAATGCTGTTACCGGCGGGGATTACACCTGGTTTTTCAATGAATGGATATTCCAGCCTAACCACCCGGTTTACGCAAACACTTACCAGTTCAAGAACCAGGGAGGCGGGAACTGGAGAGTTGACTTCAACGCCAGGCAAACCCAGACCAACGCCACTTTCTTCAAAATGCCGTTGCCTGTTAAAATCCATTTTACCGATAATTCCGACACCCTGATTAGTGTCATGAACGATGTGAATAACCAGCTCTTCTCATTTTATTTCAGCAAACAGCCCCAAACGCTGGTATTCGATCCCGATGATGAAATCGTACTGAAGGCAGGGCAAACCATTGTTGGTGTTCCCGAAAATTCAGACCAGTCAGGTGTTGTCCTGGGGCAGAATGTGCCCAACCCTGTCAGCTCCCTCACGAAAATTCCTTTTGTAGTTCAGTCCTCATCCGCAGTACAGATAAGTATTGTAAACACCCTGGGAGTAGAGGTTTGGAAAACTTCATCAGCTACTTACACTTCAGGGTCCCATACAATTGAGGCGGATCTGAGCGCACTTCCGGCAGGAATTTATGTTTACATACTCAAGACCGGAGGAAGGAGCTACACCGGAAAGATGACGGTCAGCAGGTAAGGCCTGCCGGGTTTTCAGAAGTTTTTATTCCCTTTCCCTGAAGGCCCTCCAGGACCTAAACGTCAATAATCCAGGTCCAGAGGCGTCTTTACGAGGTTTCGGCTCAATGCCACTTCATTAACCTCTTTCATTTCTTCGATATAGTGGAAGTTGAGGCCCTGTATATAGTCGGCTTTGATGTCTTCAATATCCCTGCGGTTTTCGCTTGAGAGGATGATATCCATGATCTTTGCGCGTTTGGCGGCAAGTATCTTTTCTTTGATCCCTCCTACAGGAAGTACTTTGCCCCTTAGCGTAATTTCTCCTGTCATGGCAATCCTGTTCCTGATTTTTCTCTGTGAGAACGCAGAAGCCAGGGCTGTAAAAATAGTGATCCCTGCAGACGGTCCGTCCTTGGGAGTTGCACCTTCAGGTACATGAATATGGACGTTCCATTTCCCGAAGACATCAGTCGAAATGCCGAAGTCTGAAGAATGAGCTTTCAGGTATGCCAGTGCAATGCTTGCCGACTCTTTCATGACATCTCCCAGATTTCCAGTCAGCGTGAGATCCCCTTTCCCCCGGCTGAGGCTTACTTCAATGAAGAGAATCTCGCCTCCGGCAGCCGTCCATGCAAGCCCTGTGACTACGCCTGCCATTTCATTGGTGATGTATTTTTCGGCCTGGAAAACCGGGACGCCAAGAATCTTTTTAATCTCCCCGGCGTCTAACTTTTTGTTGAACTTTTCATTCGAAACTATGGCCCTGGCCTTATTCCTGATGACTTTGGCGATATTCTTCTCAAGTGTCCTGACCCCTGATTCCCTTGTATATTCTTCGATGATCTGCTGAAAGACGGAGCGGGAGAATTGCAACTGGGATTTCTTAACCCCGTGCTCCCTGAACTGTTTTGGAAGAAGATGCCTTACAGCGATCTCAAGCTTTTCTTCGAGGAGATACCCCGGCAGCTCGATTACTTCCATCCTGTCGCGCAATGCCGGATGTATAGTGGCCAGGGTGTTTGCCGTGGCAACAAACATGATCCGGCTAAGATCATATTCCACTTCAAGGAAATTATCATAGAATGCGCTGTTCTGCTCAGGGTCAAGAACCTCCAGCAAAGCGGCCTGGGGATCCCCGCTGATATTCATGCCTGCCACTTTGTCAATTTCATCCAGGACGAATACGGGATTGGAGGACTTAACTTTTTTTATACTCTGTATGATCCTTCCCGGCATCGCACCAATATAAGTTTTACGGTGGCCTCTCAGCTCCGATTCATCCCTTAGTCCTCCAAGAGATATCCTGATGTACTTTCTTCCCAAAGCCCTGGCAATGGATTTTCCAAGGGATGTTTTCCCGACTCCCGGAGGGCCTACAAGGCAAAGGATAGGCGACTTAAGGTCTTTCTTCAGCTTAATGACTGCAAGGAATTCTATGATCCTTTCCTTGACTTTTTCCAGGCCGAAGTGGTCCTCGTTAAGAACGTCCATGGCATGAGCAAGGTCAAGGTTATCCTCGGTATATTCATTCCAGGGAAGTTGCACCAAAGTCTCGATATAATTTACCTGTATAGAATATTCGGCTGCCGCAGAATGCATCCTTTGCAGCTTGCTGATCTCCTTTTCAAATACCTCGGCAACCTCTTTGGACCATTTTTTATTTTTGGCCTGTTCCCGCAGTATGTTTATCTCCTGTGCGTTCGGGCTTCCTCCGAGTTCTTCCTGTATGGTCTTCAGCTGCATGTTCAGAAGGTAATCCCTCTGCTGCTTGTCAAGATCGGTTTTAACTTTGTTCTGTATCTGCTGCTTCAGTTCGGTAACCTGCAATTCCTTTGTAAGGAAACCAAGAACAAGCTGTGCCCTTTCGTCCAGGTCGGCGGTTTCAAGCAATTTCTGCTTCTCCGAAACTTCAATATTGAGGTTTGATGAAATAAAATGCACAAGGAACCCCGGACTTTCAATGTTCTTTATGGCAAAAGCAGCTTCAGAAGGGATATTAGGCGATTTATTTATGATTTGGGTTGAAAGATCTTTGATCGAGGACATCAATGCCTGGAATTCCTTGTCCTCCTTATTCACTTTTCCAGGGATATCAAAATGTTCAACACTTGCTTTGATATAAGGTTCGGTCTGCAGCAGCGCCTTGATCCTGAACCTCCTTTTCCCCTGTATGATCGCAGTGGTGCTGCCGTCGGGCATCTGCAGAAGCTTTATGATATAAGCCACCGTTCCGACAATATTAAGGTCTGAGAATTCGGGATCCTCAATCCCTGCATCCTTCTGCCCTGTTACACCGATGATCCTGCCCGATTTATAGTATTCACGTATCAGTTTGATCGACTTGTCCCTTCCGACAGTAATCGGAATGACCACTCCGGGAAACAATACGGTGTTGCGCAGGGGAAGGATGGGAAGCTCCTCCGGCACATCCTCCTTATTCATTAATTCCTCATCTTCGGATGACAGTAAGGGGATGAATTCGGTTTCTGCATCAAGCATATCCGACATTTCAAGAAATATATGATCAGTGTTTCTTTCCATAAAAATAAGACTGCCCGGTTGTATTTACCGGGTCTTAGGCATTGTCAAATTACGTGCCAGAAATGAACTATTATAAGAATTTATTTTTCAGTGTAATATTATATACGCTCGAAAGCAAATCCCTTTCAACCTCATCAAGGGGCCTCTGTCGCCTTGCATAAACCAGTTCGGCAACTTCAAGTGCTTTTTTCAGGTCATAATTGGTGTGGCCAGAAGTCCCACCCCAGGTAAACGAAGGAATAAAATTTCTCTGGAATCCGGATCCGAAAACATTGGCATTGACTCCGACCACCGTACCGGTGTTGAACATCGTATTTATACCGCATTTGGAATGGTCTCCCATGATAAGCCCGCAGAATTGCTGGCTTGTATTAACAAAAGTCTGCTTGCCGTAACTCCACAACCTAACTGTATCGTAGGTGTTTTTCAGGTTCGATGTATTGGTGTCGGCCCCCAGGTTGCACCATTCGGCAATCACTGAATGGCCGAGGAAGCCATCGTGAGCTTTGTTTGAAAAGCCGAAAATAACAGAATTGTTTATCTCCCCTCCCACCCTGGAGAATGGCCCAATGGTGGTAGGACCGTAGATCTTTGCCGACATTTTAACCTGTGCGCCCTCGCAAAGAGCAAACGGGCCGCGGATTACCGATCCTTCCATAATTTCGGCATCTTTCCCTATATAGATCGGGCCGGCACTGGTGTTCAGGATGGCACATTCAACTTTCGCTCCCTTTTCAAGAAAAATCTTGCCTTCGCCTGTCACCCTGTTGGAGGAACTCAGTTTCTGTGACTTCCTGTCCCTGGTAATGAGCTCAAAATCATCATTGATGGCGATCCCGTTCTTTGAAAAGATTTCCCAGGTATGCCCTATCCTTAAAGGTGCATTCAATATGCTTATTTCTTCTATGCCGTCCGAAGAAGCGTCGCCCAATTTATCAAGGTCCTCTGCGGAAACATGAAGTGCGATAATGGTGTCCTGGTACAGAATAGTCTGGTACGGTTTGAGGTTCAGAATTGCATCAACGATCTCACGGGTCGGACATACCGATGCGTTGATCATTATGTTATCATTCTCCCTTACAATCCTGAATTTTTTAGAAAGATACGTTTCCGAAAGGGTCGAAGTTTTTGCATTCAGATACATTTCCCATTTTTCCCTGATGGTCAGGATGCCGACACGGATATCTGCAATCGGTCTCATAAATGTCAACGGGAGAAGGTTGGTCCTGACAACACTATCATCGAAGAGAATGTAATTCATACGCTGAATATAAAGATTCTACAATGGGAAATTTCCTGCAAAACTAATGAACTTAAGGGATAAAAAAAAGCCCTTGTCAGGATAAACAAGGGCTTAATTTAAGCTACAGGAATTATTTTTCATTCATTTTATCCAGGTGCTTCTTATAACGGTTCTTGAACTTATCAACGCGGCCTGCAGTATCCACAAGCTTCATTTTACCGGTATAAAACGGGTGAGACGTATGAGAAATCTCAAGCTTTACCAAGGGGTATTCCAGTCCGTCTTCCCATATAAT